>Ga0247814_10000056_pt1 | contig 113290 bp, 96 predicted proteins | sample UWRJL179409R1_FD_179947 | JGI IMG/M metagenome (GOLD analysis project Ga0247814, IMG submission 179947) | Plant litter microbial communities from Arlington Agricultural Research Station in Wisconsin, United States - UWRJ-L179-409R-1 | ecosystem: Environmental > Terrestrial > Plant litter >... | reverse complement strand
CTTAGTTTATACGGTGGGCACCTCAACCTGCATTACCCGTGATACCTTGTTGGTGAGGGTAAATGCGCTCCCGGTGGTGAATGCGGGTGCCGCGCAAGCGGTATGTAGGGATTTACCGGCCTTTCCGTTGACCGGCCAAACGCCAGTGGGCGGAACCTGGACAGGAACCGGCATCACGAACCCATCGGGCATCTTTGATGCAGGTGTCGCCAATACGGGGAATAACGCATTGGTATATTCCTACACGGACAGTAATGGCTGCACACGCACCGCGACAAAAAACATCACCGTAAATCCTTTGCCCATTGTGAATGCAGGGGCGGATGTACAATTATGTAACCAGCCCATAGGGCAACAACTTACCGGAACGCCTGCCGGTGGAAGCTGGAGCGGAACAAACATTACTATTGGAGGAATGTTTACGCCAACATCTACGGGAATTTTCAATGTAGCCTATACTTACACAAGCCCTAGCGGATGTACAAAAGCAGATACTGCCTTGGTAACAGTTAGTAGTCCCACGCCTGCCAATGCAGGAAGCGATGTTTCCATCTGTGTCGGACAACCGTCGTTTACTCTTTCGGCCACACCGGCTGGCGGCACTTGGTCTGGGTCAACTTCCGTTACCTCTGCGGGCGTTTTTAATCCGAACGTAGCCAATACCCATACCTTAGTTTATACGGTGGGCACCTCAACCTGCATTACCCGTGATACCTTGTTGGTGAGGGTAAATGCGCTCCCGGTGGTGAATGCGGGTGCCGCGCAAGCGGTATGTAGGGATTTACCGGCCTTTCCGTTGACCGGCCAAACGCCAGTGGGCGGAACCTGGACAGGAACCGGCATCACGAACCCATCGGGCATCTTTGATGCAGGTGTCGCCAATACGGGAAACAACGCATTGGTATATTCCTACACGGACAGTAATGGCTGCACACGCACCGCGACAAAAAACATCACCGTGAATCCTTTGCCTATTGTGAATGCAGGTGCGGATGTACAATTGTGTAACCAGCCCATAGGGCAACAACTTACGGGAACGCCTGCCGGAGGAAGCTGGAGCGGACCAAACATCGCTACCGGAGGATTGTTCACGCCTACAGGAACAGGAATTTTTAATGTTGTTTACACCTTTACGAATCCGAATGGCTGTACAAAAATTGATACCGCAAGGGTAACGGTCATTGATCCCACGCCGGCCACTGCGGGGAGCGACGTTTCCATCTGTGTCGGCCAACCATCGTTTAGTCTTACTGCCACATCGCCGGGCGGCACTTGGTCTGGATCATCATTTATAACACCTTCGGGAAATTTTAATCCATCTACGGTTGGAAACCATAGGGTAATTTATTCTGTAGGAAATTCCACTTGCGCAACTAGCGATACGTTGGTCGTAACGGTAAATGCGCTCCCGTTGGTGAATGCAGGTACGGCACTTTCTGTATGTAAAGATTTACCGGCCTTTCCGTTGACCGGCCAAGCACCAATTGGCGGAACCTGGACAGGGATGGGCATCACGAATCCATCAGGAGTGTTTGATGCGGGTATTGCGAATACGGGAAACAACGTGTTGACTTATTCTTATACTGATGGGAATGGTTGTGTAAACACATCGATAAAAAATATAACAGTAAACCCTTTGCCTATTGTAAATGCGGGTGCTGACGTACAGTTGTGCAACCAGCCGATTCCTTTTCAGATGAATGGTATGCCTGGTGGCGGAACCTGGAGTGGCAATCACATATCTTCTTCGGGAGTTTTCACGCCGGCGGGCATTGGAAATTTCGAGGTAATTTATTCTTATACAGATTTGAACAGCTGTACAAAAACAGATTCTGCGGTTGTTACGGTTATTGATCCCACACCAGCGAATGCGGGTAGTGATATTGCAATTTGTATCGCACAGCCTTCTTTTAACCTTGTGGCTACGCCAACTGGTGGAACTTGGTCCGGATCGGCCTTGGTTAGTACTTCCGGTACGTTTAACCCGTCAGCGGTGGGTAATTATTCTTTGGTTTATTCCGTGGGCAGTTCTACATGCGCCACAAAAGATACGATACTTATAACCGTGAACGCTCTTCCTGTGGTAAATGCAGGCTTGGCACAGTCTTTATGTGTTAATCTTCCCGCATTTTCGTTGTCAGGGAACACGCCGGCTGGAGGCACATGGAGTGGTTTTGGAATTACTAATCCTATAGGTATTTTTAATGCTTCAGTGGCGAATACGGGAAACAACGTATTGACCTATTCTTATACTGACGGCAATGGTTGTGTAAACACATCAACCAAAAATATAACAGTAAACCCCTTGCCCGTAGTAAATGCGGGCTCGGACCAAACATTGTGTAATCAGCCGATTTCCGTCCAATTGACCGGCACACCAGCCACTGGAACTTGGAGTGGGCCGAATATAACACCAGGTGGTCTTTACACTCCGGCAGGCATTGGAATATTCAACTTAGTATATTCCTACACCGACGGTAATTCTTGTATAAATACAGACAGCATACAAATAACAGTCAATAATCCTGTTCAGGCTGTGGTGGGGAATGATACATCGGTCTGTGTTGGGCAAGCTGCCTTTAATTTGATTAACTCGCCCATTAGTGGTACATGGTCTGGCAGTGCATCAGTAACTACGGCAGGATTATTTACCCCATCAACGGCAGGTACTTACGGTTTAATATATTCATACGGGGCTGGAACTTGCCTTACGACAGACCAAATGACGGTTACGGTTCATGCGTTACCAAATGTAAATGCAGGCGCTGATTTTTCGGTCTGTATAGATGTACCTGCATCTGGATTGACAGGGAATACCCCCGCCGGCGGACTCTGGAACGGGACGGGAATAACGAATGTGAATACAGGTATGTTTAATCCATCGATGGCCACATCCGGAGCTTGGAATATCACATATACTTTTACGGATCATAATTCATGTACGAATTCCGATGTAAGGATTATAAACGTGAATCCTTTGCCCATTCCTGATTTTACGGTAGATACATTGGTTTGTACGAATTCCGTTATCCCATTTTCAAATACATCTACAGGTGCCACCACGTATACATGGAACTTTGGTGACGGTGGGCAGGCATCCACAACCAACACCACACATATTTACACGGCAGAAGATTATTACAGCGTGCAATTGATGGCATCTACAGGTTTTGGCTGTGCGGATTCTATGGAGAAAATTGTGCATGCCATTAACGCGCCCAATGCACAATTTATTACAGATATTACTTTCGGTTGTGGTCCTCTGACTATTGATTTTACAAACCAATCCATCGGTACTTATTTAAATCATGCATGGGATTTTGGTAACGGAATTACGAGTAATGCCTTTGATCCGGGAAGTGTCATATTTAGTCCTTCCACATTCGCGGATACCATATATAGTATTACACTCACGGCAACCAACTTGTGCGGATCGGATATATTTGATGCGGATGTAACGGTGAACTCAACCCCAACGGCCATATTTGGAACAAACCTTACCCAAGGCTGCTCTCCATTTAATGTATTATTTACTAATATCAGTACGGGTTTACCAACCTCCATATTTTGGGATTTTGGCGATGGAAGCACTTCCAATTCCTTTAATCCGGTTTCACATACATTCTCCACCGGATCAAATGATACCACATACACTGTGATGATGGTGGCACAAAACGGCTGCGGGTCGGATACCACATATTTTGATATCTTGGTCCTACCAAACACGGCCGTTTCTTTCTTCAATACAAATCCTACACAGGGATGTGCGCCATTGACGGTTAATTTTACCAACTTTAGTTCGGGCGTAAACACGTATGAGTGGTTTTTTGGAGACGGAAACATTTCAAATCAACCGACAGTAAGCCATACTTATATAAATCCAGGTATATACACGGCCGTATTGGCGGTAAACAACGGATGCTCATTTGATACTTCAGAAGTCACCATCACTGTATTTGAAGCACCAAACTTGGCGTTTACGCCATCCACAAATAATATTTGCGGTAATTTGCCTGTTACTTTTAATAATACCTCCACAGGTGTTTCCAATTCACAATGGAATTTTGGTGATGGAAATACATCCATGCTATTCAGCCCCACGCATACGTTTGCCAATACAGGAACATATACGGTCAGCCTCTCTGGGGAGTCAACAACCAATGGCTGTATCGATACCATTATAAGCACGGTTACGATTTTATCTACGCCCGAATTAAATATATCATTGCCGGCAGGATTGGCATGTGCTCCGTATACAGCACAATTTATTGATAATAGTGTGGATACCGATTTTTATTCATGGACTTTTGGCGACGGAAATACTGGAATAGGAGCAAATGCATCACACACATATGCTAATCCAGGGACATATAATATAATTGTTGTAGGGCAAAACAATACAGGTTGTGCCGATACGGCAACCGTTATATTGACCTTGTACCAAGGCCCTGAAGCAAGTTTTGTTTTGCCTTTTACTTCGGCATGTACTTCGCCCACGGTAATCAATATTTTGAATACTTCCAGCGGTGCGATAGGGTATGATTGGGATTTGGGTAACACACAGTCATCAACCGACAATAATCCGGTGGCAACCTATACTACGGGAACATACACCATCAGTTTGGTAGCTTCCAATCAATTGGGATGTGTTGATAGCGCAAAACAAACGTTTAATGTATATGATAAACCAACGGCGGTTCTGGGGACAAACATAAGCGTATGCGATGGCGAACAGATCACATTTACCAATCATTCGATTGGTGCCACGTCATACACATGGAGTTTTGGTGATGGAAATTCATCATCGGCTGAAACGCCAATCCATACATATGGTCTGACCGGTACTTATGATATTACATTAGTGGTAAGTAATACTTTCGGATGTAGCGATACGGCTTATGCCGGAAATATGGTTTCCATATTCCCGAATCCTACCGCTGGTTTTACCATAAACCCGACTGCTATTACTACGGGAAGCCCCTTGGTTACGCTTACTTCACAAAGCACAGGCTCTACGGAATGTATTTATTATTTTATGACGGGTGAAACGCTTACCGATTGCGATGCCCAGCTCATTTTTTCTAATATTGATGCCGGAGGCTATGAGGTAACGCAGGTTGTGTCCAATACATTTGGATGTACGGACACGGCCATTCAGAAATTTATAGTATTAAACACGTCCACGGTATTTGTACCTAATTCATTCACTCCCGATGCAGATGGTGAAAATGATGTGTTTTATGCAAAAGCTATTGGAATCAAATCATTCTTGTTAATGATATTTAACCGATGGGGAGAGGTTATACATACTTCAGAAAATATAGAAACGGGCTGGAATGGAAACGATATTTCCGGTAAACCCGTTAAGCAAGACGTGTACTTGTGGAAAATAATTGCACGCGATATAAATGACGAACCCATTAAAATGGATGGGCATGTAACTGTAATTCATTGATAATTCTATTTATTATATAGAATAACTGAGCATTTTAGTGTGTTTACAATATTACTTTAGCTCTATCAGGAGGTTCGGTTATGGAAGCATAAACGGTATATGATACAGTCATAGAGCGATATATTACTGAAATACGGCCCATACATCCATAAATCAAAATCAACCCCTATTTTCGTCCTGTGGCTGATTGGTTAACTCCCATAGAATATCTTAAAGGCGTAGGCCCCAAAAAGGGCGACTTGCTGAAGACTGAATTGGGCATTTTTACGCTCAGCGACCTACTGTTTCATTTTCCGTTTCGGCACGAGGACCGCTCTTCATTCCAAAAGATTTCCCACCTCAGTCCGGATGCACCTTCCGTATTGCTGAAAGGAAAAATAAAAGCCGTCGAATCCATTGATGTGGGTAAGGGTAGGCGTTTCGTGGCTAAATTTTCGGACGGCACAGGCGACATAGAACTGGTTTGGTTTCGGGGTTTGAAATACATCAAGGAAAACGTACGGCCCGGAATTGAATTCGTGATCAACGGAAAACCGAATGTTTTCAACGGAAAATATTCCATTCCGCATCCTGAGATGGAACTCGCCGGTTCCAAGCCCGATTCCGCATTTCTCGGCTTTTTTCCCGTTTATCATTCCACCGAAAAATTAAAAACGTTCGGGTTGGATAGCCGTGGCATCTCACGTTTGGTACAGACGTTATTGGATTCCATTCCTGATCGGTTTCCGGAGACGCTTCCGCAATATATCCTGGAACATTTTAAATTGCCGGGTCGTGACGAAGCCGTTCGCCAGGCACATCATCCCAATCATCCGGACAATTTGAAAAAGGCGATGTTCCGCCTAAAGTTTGAGGAACTATTTTATATCCGCATCAAAATTCTCATCCAGAACGGTATCCAGAAAAAGAAATATGGCGGTGCCCGTTTTGAAAGCATCGGCGAGAATTTCAATAACTTTTACCATCACCATTTACCGTTTCAATTGACGAATGCGCAAAAACGTGTGCTGAAAGAAATTCGTGCGGATTTGGCCTCCGGCCGCCACATGAACCGCTTACTGCAAGGCGATGTGGGTAGCGGTAAAACGGTGGTGGCGCTTATGACGATGTTGATGGCACTGGACAATGGCTTCCAGGCCTGTATCATGGCGCCTACGGAAATCTTGGCCAATCAACATTACCGCGGCATCAAGGAGTTGGTGGAGCCGATGGGTTTGAAGATTGAATTACTCACCGGATCCGTTAAAAAGAAAAACAGGACCGTGATCCACGAAATGCTCCAAAGTGGCGAATTACCAATTTTGGTGGGAACGCATGCCTTGTTGGAGGACGAAGTGAAATGGAAAAATCTGGGCTTGGCAGTCATTGATGAACAACACCGTTTCGGAGTGGCCCAACGTGCGCGGTTATGGAGAAAAAACGTGGTTCCGCCGCATATTCTGGTGATGACGGCAACGCCTATCCCTCGCACGTTGGCGATGACTTTATATGGAGATTTGGACGTCAGCGTGATCGACGAATTGCCTCCGGGACGAAAACCGATCAGCACACGCCACGTATACGAATCGCGCCGGCCGGAAATATTTGATTTCATGCACAAGGAATTGGCAAAAGGTAGGCAGATTTATGTGGTGTATCCGTTGATTGAGGAAAGCGAAAAGTCTGATTTCCGCCATTTGGAAGAAGGGTACGATATAATCTGCGAAGCTTTTCCGCAATATAAGGTGAGTATGGTACATGGTCGTTTAAAAGCCGATCTGAAAGACCATGAAATGAACCGTTTCGTTACCGGCCAAACAAGGATTATGGTAGCCACCACTGTAATAGAAGTAGGTGTCAATGTGCCCAATGCATCAGTAATGTTGATAGAAAGCGCGCAACGTTTCGGCCTGTCGCAGTTGCACCAATTGCGGGGTAGGGTAGGGCGAGGTGCAGATCAATCCTATTGCATTTTGATGACGGACTATAAACTGGGCGAAGAAACCAAAGTACGCATGGAAACCATGTGCCGTACGAACGACGGTTTCGAAATTTCCGAGGTGGATTTGCAATTGCGTGGTCCCGGAGATTTGGAAGGAACCCGGCAGAGTGGCGTGCTGGATTTAAAAGTGGCCGATTTGGCGAAAGACCAAGCGATATTGGCCGCCGCCAGCCAAGTAGCCGAAAAAATATTGACTTCCGACCCGGAACTGTCTGCGCCTGAAAATCAGATTATTCGTTTTGAATTGAATGACCAAGCCAAACGCAAGGCAGATTGGTCAAGGATTTCATAAAAAAGATTTGTTTTAGCCGAACTTTAATTCGGCTAATTCATCCAAAAAGCCACATTGTTTTTCATTCAGTTTTTGTTTGGCCGTTTCTATATCAAACCATTCGCCTCGGTCAATTTCAGGGAACGATTTCATTTGGCCCGATTTGGGCGGCCATTCCATTTCAAACGTATTACTTGTTATTTTTTGTGTATCCAAATCGCCTTCCACCGCCCAAGCATATACCGTTTTTCCACCTTTTTGTATGATGGGTTTTAATGCATGGAACGGACCTGTAATTTCTTGTGCCGTTTCTTCTTGAAATTCCCTTTTGGCCACAGTCAGCGCATCTTCCTCATCGGTAAATTCTCCTTTGGGAATGGACCATCCGCCCAAATCCTTCTTGGCCCAAAACGGACCACCGGGATGTACGAGCATCACTTCTAATGAACCGTCGGTGAAGCGGTATAATAAAATGCCCGCGCTTTGTTTTTTCATGGTTGGAATTATTCGTACAGATGCAATCGATTCCGTAACATGGCTACTTCCGCTTGTAGTTGATGTACTTTATCCAATAAGTGGCGGATGGTTTCGATACCTTCCGTATTGATATCCAGATCGTAATGTAGGCGAATGTATTTTTCCAGTTCCGGCAATTGGTTCAGGTGGATCAATTCTTGTTTTTCCACCACGGTAATTTCTATCAGTCCGGCATGTTCCAATGAGTGGATAAACGAAGATTCGATACGGTGGTGGTCACAACATTCTACGATCGTTATAAATTCGGTAGCCATATGCAATCATTTTTAAACGTTATGTTTTGGATAACTTTTCGAATAATAACCTTTGTTCGTCATTCAATCCCGTCGGTATGTGGATGGAATAAGTAATGAACAGGTCGCCGAACTCGTCATCTTTTTTATACACGGGAAATCCTTTGCCCTTCAAACGTACTTTGGTATTGTTCTGCGTTTCCGGTTTTACCTTTAATTTCACTTTTCCGTCCAACGTATCTATCGTTAAATCTCCACCCAGTACAGCCGTATATAAATTTAAATCCACATTCATGTAAATATCGTTTCCTTGTCTTTTGTAAGTATGGTGTGGCGAAACAATAAAGGTGATCAATAGGTCTCCGTTGGGGCCTCCGTTTACGCCTGGGCCGCCTTGTCCGCCCAGTTTTAGCACCTGCCCGTCCGCAATGCCGGCCGGAATGGTGATGCGTAATTTTTTGTCGTTGACGTTGATGGTCTGCTGGTGCGTTTTAAAAGCATCTTCCAGCGTAATGGTAATGGTCGCGGTATAGTCCTGTCCGCGGTATTTAGCATTTCTTGTGCTTCTGCCACGGCCCCCTTGGTTACCAAACATGGAACTGAAGAAATCGGAAAAATCGTCATTGTCGCCAAAATCGGAATAAGTATACCCATCGTTCGGCCTTCCTTGTTGGCGTTGGGATTGGCGCGCCTGTTCATATTGGTCGGCATGCTTCCAGTTTTCGCCGTGGGCATCGTATTTTTTTCGTTTATCCGGATCGCCGAGGACTTCGTTGGCCTCGTTGATCTGTTGGAATTTCTTTTGTGCTTCCTTGTCGTTTGGGTTGATGTCGGGATGATATTTACGCGCCATCTTACGGTAAGCTTTTTTGATATCTTCCGTAGATGCGGTTTTATTTATTCCTAATGTTTTATAGTAATCGATAAATGCCATGTGGATGGATTTAATTTTTGACAAAATACAAAAACAATGCCTGTGGCGGATAGATATCGGGATGTTGTTTTAATAATTTTATTTTGGCCCTTTGCTGGATTGCCTGTGGTTCCGTGTGAAGTAAAAATGTAGAATATAACCCCACATCTGTTATGAACAGCCAAAATGCATTTTATAGATTTTTTGCGGGTTTGGCTACCATATTATCAACAATTTGATCCAGAGGCTAGGTATTTGCCGTATTGCAAGAAACAGTATATCATTATGAGACTATTCGATAATCTACTTCGTCAAGTTTTTCCGGGGCACGATATTACATGGCAGGAGCGTTTCGTGATTTTGGGTATGTTTGCTTGTATATCCATAGGGGTGATTTTTGGGTTGAAATAGATTTCTATTCATCCTCGAATAATCTTAATTGACGCGATTCCGACAATTTTTTATCTTTCGTTGGTACATCGTTAAAATTAGAGAGTGAAATGCCCAACAACCTCACCCGCTTATTATCCAATTCGGTTTTTTCCAGTAACGACTTGGCCGTTTCAAAGATGGTCATGAAATCGCCTACGGCCGTTGGATAGGAGTAGTTTCTGGTAATCTGCCTAAAATCGCTGTATTTTACCTTTAATGTGATGGTTCTTCCCTTCAGCTTATATTTTTCTAGCCGGCCGGTCACCTTGGATGCGATTTTTTCTAGTTCGTCATACATTTCATTGAGTTCTGTCAAATCTTCCAAAAAAGTATCTTCCGCACCCAAGGATTTTGTTTCACGATGTGTATGTACTTCGCGGTTATCAATCCCGCGGACTATCCGGTAATAAAAATGTCCTGATTTACCGAATCGTTCAGCCAATTCATCTTCGGTCAATTTTTTCAGGTCGGCGCCGGTGAATAAGTTCATGCTTTTCATTTTCTCGGCGGTCACTTTTCCTACGCCAAAGAATTTTTCTACCGGCAACTGCTCCATAAATTTTTCAATTTTAGATGGCGCAATGAACGTAAGTCCATCAGGTTTGTTCATATCGGAGGCAATCTTGGCCACAAACTTATTGCTGGAAATTCCCGCCGATGCCGTGAGATTCAATTCGTCTTTGATGGCTTGTTTGATGAGTTTGGCAATTTCGATGGCAGAACCTATGTTAGCCTTATCCATCGTTACATCCAAAAATGCCTCATCTAGCGAAAGGGGCTCGATGATGTCGGTATAGCGGTAAAAAATCTCGCGGATATGGTTGGACACGGATTTGTATACATCGAACCGCGGACGCACGAAGATCACCTGTGGGCAGAGTTGCAACGCCTTCATGGAAGACATGGCAGAGCGTAACCCGAATTTCCGGGCTTCGTAACTGGCGGTAGCCACCACGCCACGACCTTCCGGGGATCCGCCTACCACGATGGGTTTTCCGCGATATTCCGGAAAATCACGCTGTTCCACGGAAGCATAAAAAGCATCCATGTCAATGTGGATGATTTTGCGTTGCACTTCTTGGTGGATTTCCATGGTAGGCAAAATTACGGAAGTTGACCGTGCGAAAACAAATGAATACCAAAATCACCGGACAATATTGTGCCGGTAATTTTAGTCTGATCAATTAGTAGATTAACCTCGTCTTTTGGCCAAATCCATGTACAAGGCATTCCAGCGGTGGCCGTCCAAATCGGTAAAGGCAAAGCCGTACATCCAACCTTGTATTTCGTCCGGTTCGCTAAAAATATTTCCACCGGCAGAGCGTACTTTTTCAGCAATTTCATCCACTTCTTCGCGGCTTTCGGCATCAAACGAAATGATGATTTCGGAACTTTGCTTGGTGTCCGTCAAGGGATGTTGTATGAATTCCTTTAACCTATTTTCTTCAAACAGCATCACGATGTCGGGCTTGGTGCCAATCTGCAATGCGAGCGAATCGTCGCCATCGGTATATTGTGCGTTAAACGAAAAACCGATTTGGGCGAAGAATTCTTTTGATTTTTTTACATCTTTCACCGGTAGGTTGAGCCAAATTCCTTTTGTCATGTGTGTGGATTGTTGTAGTTATTTCCCTTCGGCTAATTCTTTCAATTTGAGCAAAGCTTTGTCCCAGGCATTCGACATCATATCGAAATATTCGTCTGACATGTCGGCCGAAACATCTAGTTGGGTAACGCCTTTACTCTCCGAAATTCGGTAAATTTCCTTACCTCCCTGCATTTTTTTGGCATTTTCACTGTCATAGTCTTCCGAGCCGTCGGGCATCAGTTCGCCAATGTATTCCACGCCCAACTCTTCGTTTACTTTGTTGGTGATTACCCGGGCAATCATCCCGCAGCCCGAGTTGTCTTTATAGGTTACGTTGCTCCCTACTTCCCAATTAGTATCGGCATGCGAACCTTCGCTGAATGCGGAATACCAGACGCGGGTCGATTTATCTTCCGTCAATACGCTCCAAACTTCTTCCTTGGGGGCATTGATCTCTATTGATTTTTTTATCGTTTTCATATATCAAAATTTAATCGTTGATTGAATTTACTTTTCTTCTATAATGGAAAGGATATTCCCGGCCGGATCCTTAAACCAGGCAATCGTCGGTCCGCCATTGTGCCACGAGATGCCTTTTGGGTCGGTTTTGATGCTTGGGTCTTCATACTGTTCAAATACGATACCCTTCGCAATCAGCCCATCTACGGTTTTTTCCACATCCCTCACCGGGAAATTTAATATGGTATAAGTGGCCGGTTCATGGTTTGGCTTCGGATAAATAAGGATGCTATTTCTGCCGTTAATGTGCAATTCCAGCAATCCTTCCATTTCCCTGTCTTCCGTTATATGCAGGCCCAATATATTTCCGTAAAAATCTTTTGCCTGTTCGGAATCGTTCACCGAAAAACCACTGAACGCCTTACTGTCTTTTAACATGGTTCCTCCTTTTTAAATGTTTGGTATCATGGTTGATGTTCCGTTAATACAAAATTAGGGCAAACGGCGTGCAGAAAAGGTGTGGGTTGAAGTCATTCATAGGGTGTATTTGAGACAAAAGGTTTATGTTTGTTACGCTTAAACTGTGAGAGATGAAACTAGGTATTTTATTGACAAGTGGACACCGCATGCTGAGCGTAGCTGCTATGGCCGATGTTTTTGGGACGGTAAACGGATTTGGTGAGGCGGACCGGGATAATCCTTTTTTCGAGATCAATCTGTTACATCTGCCGGACCATGTAGCGGTTTCCTACCCCGATTTTGTCACCAAACCGATACAATCCGGGGAATTGTTCGATATTATCCTCGTCCCGGCCTTTAAACATGACGGATTAGCGGAATCGTTGGGTCATAACCAAGCCTGGATTCCTTGGATGCAGGAGCAATACAAGGGTGGGGCAGCCATCGCCAGTTTTTGTACGGGTGCTTTTTTGTTGGCATCTACGGGATTATTGAATGATAAACCGGCGACAACCCATATAGATGCGGAAAATATTTTTGCCATGGCTTTCCCGCAGGTATTGCTAAAAGCCGATGCCGTGGTAACCGAGCAGGATCGCATATACACCAGTGGCGGCGCTACGAACAGTTTTCACCTGATGATGCGTTTAATAGAGGTCTATTGCAGCCGGGAAGCTGCGGTAAAAGCCGCGAAGATATTTTCCATCGATTTGGACCGTAAGCAGCAGACCTACTTCGGAACCTTTTCGCCGGTGGAAAATCATGGGGACGATTTGGTAAGGAAAGCACAATCCGAAATCAAACGTAACTTTAAGGAAGGAGCCACGATTGAGGAAATCATCGTGGATGTACCTTCGAGCCGTAGGAATTTGGTACGAAGGTTTAAGCAGGCCACTGGAATCACCCCGATTGAGTATCTACAAAAAACAAGAATAGAGGCAGCCAAAAAACTATTGGAGCATTCGCGTCAAAGCATCTTGGAAGTAATGTTGGAATCGGGGTACAACGATTTGAAATCGTTCCGCCTGATTTTTAAAAAGAATGTGGGCATGACGCCGACGGCATATCGAGACAAGTTTAATTGCGAGCTGTATTAAAGACATTTCCAAGTCCCAAAAATATTTTAGGGAATAGACCAGAACGAGTTTTGCGTAGCTATACCGTTGGCTGCTTTGCATTGTACAAAACTTATCTATATTTGGGGCTTATCCTAACGAAAAGTTAATATTGAATATGGCAAATATTTGGGTCAAGAAACCGATGAGCGCTTATGAGGCGGATATTAAGAAGAGCGAACTAAAACGAGTATTAGGCAAATGGAGTTTGACGGCCATCGGTATCGGGGCCATCATAGGCGGCGGTATTTTCGTACTTACGGGAACCGGTGCTTATTATAATGCTGGCCCGGCTTTGGCCTTGTCATTCGTGGTGGCCGGTATCGCTTGTGTATTTGCCGCGCTTTGTTATGCCGAGTTCGCGTCTATTCTTCCGGTAGAAGGTTCGGCTTACGCTTATGCTTACGGAACCGTGGGTGAAATTTTTGCCTGGATCATCGGCTGGGGACTTATCTTGGAATACGCCATGGGTTCGATGACGGTGGCCGTATCTTGGTCGGGATATTTCGCTAAGTTGCTCAAAATGTTCGGTCTGCATTTGCCTTATTGGATGACCACGGATCCCGGGACTGCAAACAAAGCTTTTGACGAAGCTACTACGCAAATTGCGACAAGCGATTTGACAGCAGACAAATTGCTATCGCTACAAGAAACGCTGAGCAATTATGCCAGCGCACCGGATATTTTTGGTTTTAAACTGTTTTTGAACCTCCCAGCTTTATTGATCGTTCTTTTTGTTTTGCTTATATTACTCAGAGGAACCAAAGGAGCGGCAACGGCTAACAACTTTATCGTTGTATTAAAGGTGTCAGCCATTATTTTCGTGATTATAGCGGGAGCCTTTTTCATCGATCCCGCCAATTGGACGCCATTCATTCCGGAAGCTACCATGATTGAAGGCGAAAGTGCCTATGGTTTTGCCGGAATCATCACCGGAGCATCTGCTATCTTCTTCGCCTACGTGGGTTTTGATGCCGTATCTACCCAAGCCGGAGAGGCGATCAATCCGAAGAAGGATGTACCTTTTGCCATTATTGCTTCCTTGGTGGTTTGTACTGTTTTATATATCCTGGTTTCTCTCGTACTTACGGGAATGATGCATTATAGCGACTTTAATCCATTGGGTAAATATCCGGATGCCATCAAAGCCCCCGTGGCCTATGCCTTTGATATCGCCGGACAACATTGGGCCGGTTATATTATTACGATTGCCGCTACGGTCGGCCTTATTTCGGTACTCATGGTGATGATTATGGGTCAGTCCCGCATCTTCTTGGGTATGTCTAAAGACGGTCTCATTCCAGCCACTTTTTCCAAGATTGATGCGAAATCTGGGGTTCCACGTAAAAACCTGATGATTTTGGGCGGTCTTATTTCGGTTGTAGCCGCGTTCACACCCATCAACGACTTGGCCCACATGACCAGTTTCGGTACCTTGTTTGCCTTTACGATGGTATGTGTGGCAGTTTGGGTATTACGTGTAAAAGAGCCTAATCTACAACGTAATTTTAGGGTGCCCGCATTACCGGTAATTGCATGTTTGGGTATCCTTATTAATATCTATCTGATCATCAACCTCAGTATTGAAGCACAGTTGTATTCGTTGGGTTGGTTGGTCATTGGTTTTATTATATACTTCCTATATAGTAAAAGGCACTCCAAACTGCGTAATGGAGGTTTTGGCGAAACATTTAAGGCTGAACAACAACCTTTGGAAAAACCTGATTTAGATTAGCGCATTTAGGTTAATTGTATGAAAGCCGAAACTTTATGTTTCGGCTTTCATGTTTATTAAGAGATAGCACTTTGATAAATTTTATGGTTAGCATAAAATATTATTTGTTGGATGTGAATTTGTTTTATGTTTTTTATTAACTTTGTTCCTTGAGCATTGATTTCAGAGCTTCAACTTTTGTTATTTCATTCATTCTTTCAAGTTTGCTTGATTTTAAATCGTTTATCTTCTGCTTTTAAAACTCATTTTTTATTTATTTTATTATTTTTTTTTAGATGAACATTTTTGTTTCAAACTTGAGTTATGGCGTCAATAGCGACGACCTGAATGAATTATTTGCAGAGTACGGTACCGTAACTTCAGCTAAAGTTATCACTGATCGTGAAACTGGTCGCTCAAGAGGTTTTGGTTTTGTTGAAATGGCTGATGCTGAAGGGCAAAAAGCTATCGACGGATTAAACAACGCAGAATATGACGGTAAAGTAATTTCCGTTTCTGTTGCACGTCCTAAAACTGAAAATCGTTCAGGCGGTTTCGGTGGCGGCGGTGGAAACCGTGGCGGCGGTGGTGGTTACGGCGGTGGCGGCGGTGGTCGTCGCAGCTACTAGTCTACGACGCTGAAAATATAATTTTCAAAAAAAAGTGTTCCCTCGGGAACACTTTTTTTTTGCTTTAGTATTGTATATTGGCTTGTGATCAATGTAAACCTAATATCCTAAACTGAGACCATTGAGCGAACAAATTTCTGGGGTGACGTTCTTGCCCCCGCCTAAGTTTGTTACTATGCTACCAATAGAATAGATTGGTCCCCAAGGAATTCCCCACCAGCCAAATAATAACGTGATGATGGTAAATCCTATCCCTTTTCCGCCCTCCCCAGGTTTAATAAAATACACATCGCTCGAACGCCTGAACGTCATGAAAATAATGGAAATACAATATTGATAGGTAACAAATTTACCTCCACCAGCTATTGCTTTTTCAATGTCGGTATTACTCATACCCTCGGTGCCTTTAATGCTCATATTTGTTAATGGATTGTAGTTTATACTACAATCCTAACCAGAAAAAACATCTTCACCAAAAAATAAATTCAGGATTTATTGGCGGGTGGTGGAAGACGTACCGGTGGTTGTCATAATAGGTGTTCCCGCGGTGACAGATGTCGTGTTTACATCTTGTGTACTGGTCGTCGTTCCCCCGGTGGTCGAAACGGTGCTTCCTCCGGTACCCGAGGTGGTAATACCCGTGGTGGTTCCGATCGTGGTATTTGTAGTAGCTGTGGTTGTTCCGATTGGAGTATTTGTATTTACGGTTGTATTCGTAGTTCCTGTAGTGGATGTCGTGGGTCCTGTCGTAGTGCTGATAGTGGCCGTGGAATTAGTTGTGCCGGTAGTATTCCCCGGGTTTGTTGAGTATGTACTGTTATTATACGTAGTGGCGGAAGGCGGTAGGGTAGTGTTCGTACTCACGGTGTTCGAAGTACTTAAAGTGGTTTGGTTATCCGATGTGGATACCGTGGTGGATGTCCCCGTGGTATCTGTGCCTGCGTAGGATATGTCCGTAAAGAATGCAGTGCACGTAAAGGCAAAAACCACTACCGAAAGAATGGCGACAAATATGTAGAATGAATTTCTCATGGATCAGATATTTAAATACTATAAGCCAAATAGTAAACCATTCTTTATCTTATTTGTAATTAGTTGATTTTAAGTTTGTTTTATTTGTGACAAAACGAATAATGGGGAATAAAACTACAGCTATAAATTCTTTAAGGAATCAATCTTACTTCGGATGAATTGAATTCCTGATGTATTAGCATCTAAAAGGTCTCTTATCATTTGTTTGTAACCATCATGATTTTTGATATTTTGTTTTTTCAGTTTATGTCTGAACTCCTTAAAATGATTAGGCAAATCATAATCTGATGGGAATTTATTTATTTGCTGTAATTGGCTTAATATAAAACCTTCAATGGCAGGATTTACAAATACAAGATAGTCATTGGTGGTATTATGCTTTTTAAAGATAACTTCTTCTATTCTGTCAATAGTTTCAAATTCATCGAAATAAGGAGGTAAGTTTCTTTTGTCGTTGTCGATAAAACCAATATTTGAGAAATTTCTAACGTCATCCTGCTTCAATATTCTACTTACACTGTGAATTCCTTCAGCATGATTTAAATAATCATTATCGCCGATGTCAAAAATTAACTTAACCATTTCGGTTTCGGCATAACATTCTGGTACAAATTGCAGATTAGGCATTAGGTACAAACTGGTTAAGGTTGTAAAATAAATCAACGCTAAACTCAGATGCTTTTCTTAAATCTTCCGAATCAAGTTTTTTTATTTTAGTTTCATAGTTTTCAAAATAGGTAATAAAAACATTTAGTTCAGTAGAATCTAAGCTCGATATTAGATTTTGAAGTAAGTATGGGCTATGGGTAGTTATAAAGAATTGATTAGTCTCTGATGCGATTATTCTTTCTGATAAATCTTTCGTGTATGGGGGGAAAGAATGTACTTCTGGCTCTTCAAGTATTAACACTGAATTTTTGTTAGAATCTATCGCTGCATAATAGAATATAAGTCTTTGGAAAGTATCGGCAATGGATGAATAATGGTATTTTGTGACATACCCATCAATATTTTTTTCTATTTCAAATTTATTCTCTTTTTTATAAGCAACAAATTGCAATCCATATTCTGAAAAGATTTCTGCAATTTCCTTTCTTAATTCTTTATTATGGTCAACGATCGAAAATAGATTATCGCCATATGGAGGCAGTAAAAAATATGGAAATTTGTTTGATATGTTTGCTCGGTTATTAAAATGATACTTTTTTATTGGATTATAATTCGCTGAAGTGTAGATGTCAATTGCAGAAGACGCACCACTGGATTGTATGTGGTTATAATATGGCTCAACTTGTGAAAAATTTCCAGTAGTATCATTATGTATTTTTAGTTTGCTAAATTCATTTTGGAATATTGAAATGCTACCAGATTTTGCCATGAATTCATCTATCCATTGTCCTTTTCCTACGACTAAATCAGCTTGATTTATATTGTTGGAGTGATATCTCAAATAAGCATCTATTCTATCAGTTTTTACTTCAATCTTATTTTGTAAATCTTCGTCATAAAACAGATTTGAGATTTCTTCATACCGTATAAATTCGCTTAAGAACTTTGTAATGTCTTGGCTGTATTGTGGTGCTAATAAACTAAAAGCTTCCAATATATTAGACTTCCCTACATTAGGTTTCCCAATGAAAATATTCACTCTTTTAGCATCTGCTTTTATATGTTTTATTGATTTGAAATTCTTTATTTCAAATTCATTGATGATTTGGCTCATTCCAAATGGATTTGCTGTAAATGTAAGTAATTATACAAAAAGGAAAGCTGGCTCAGTGAACCAGCTTTCCTTAAATTATTGCTCTAATTAGCTTTTCAAAAATTGTCTCAGTACATATTGAAGAATACCTCCATTACGGTAGTATTCAATCTCAATTTGTGAATCCAAGCGGCAATCTACTTTGAAGTGTTTGTCAGAACCATCTGGTTTGTGTGCGATCACGGACATTTCTTTTCCCGGGACCAAGCCTTCGCCGATGCCTAGGATGCTGAATGTTTCTCCTCCCGTCAAACCTAATGACTCCGCGTTTTCACCTGGTTTGTAAACCAATGGAATAACACCCATACCTACCAAGTTGCTCCGGTGGATACGCTCATAACTTTCTGCAATTACCGCTTTCACGCCCAATAGGAATGTTCCTTTGGCTGCCCAATCGCGTGATGAGCCCGAGCCGTACTCTTTACCGGCTAAAATAACCAATGGCGTACCATCTTCTTGGTAACGCATACTGGCGTCGTAAACCGTCGTTTCTTCGCCAGTTGGTAAGTATTTGGTGAAACCACCTTCTTTGGTGGCCAATTTATTTTTGATGCGTACGTTGGCAAAAGTTCCGCGCATCATCACTTCGTGGTGGCCGCGACGACTACCATAACTGTTGAAGTCGGCTTTGTCTACCCCGTGTTCGATCAACCATTTTCCAGCCGGAGTAGTTTCTTTGAAAGAACCGGCCGGTGAAATGTGGTCGGTAGTAATGGAATCGCCCAACATCAATAAAGTACGTGCGTTTACAATATCAATCGGTATAGCAGGTTCTACGGACAAATTGTTGAAGAAAGGTGCTTCCGCGATATACGTTGATTTCGGATCCCAGTCGAAGATTTCGCCGGTGGGGGCTTCCAAGTTTTGCCAAGCTTCGTCACCATCAAATACGGTGGAATAGCTCGATGCAAAGTCTTCACGGGTTACCGCTTTACGTACCGCATCATGGATTTCTTCATTGCTTGGCCAGATGTCTTTCATAAAGACTTCTTCGCCATTTTTGCCGATCCCGATCGGTTCGTTATAAATATCGATGTCCACCCGGCCGGTAATGGCATACACCACCACCAACATCGGCGAAGCCAAGAAATTCATTTTAACTTGCGGGTGAATACGCGCTTCGAAGTTTCGGTTACCCGAAAGTACCGAAGTAACCACCAAATCGCCTGCGTCAACAGCCTCGGCCACTTCGTCTGGCAACGGACCCGAGTTACCGATGCAGGTTGTACAGCCATAACCTGCCAAGTTAAATTTCAGCGCTTCTAAATCTTTCAATAAGTCGGCATTGATCAAATAATCAGTCACTGCACGGGAACCGGGAGCCAACGATGTTTTCACCCATGGTTTAGGCGTCAAGCCTTTAGCGCGTGCTTTACGGGCTACTAAACCGGCACCGATCATTACATCCGGGTTGGATGTATTGGTGCATGAAGTGATGGATGCGATAACCACCGCCCCGTCTTTCAATTCATATTTGTTTCCGGCCGGACTGGTTACCTCAATTTTCTTGTCGGTGCTGCCATACTCACGTCCGAAACCCTTTTCAAGCTCGGCGATATATGTGCTTTTAAAATCTTTCAACAAGATTTTATCCTGCGGACGTTTTGGACCGGAAACCGTCGGAACGACAGTCGTCAAATCCAACTCCAATACGTATGTATATTTTACCTTGTCCTCATCTGTACGCCATAACATGTTGGCTTTGCAATAATCTTCCACCAATTTGATTTGTTCTTCGCTTCGGTTGGTTTTACGCATATAATCCAACGTACGGTCGTCAATCGGGAAGTAAGTGACGGTAGAACCAAATTCCGGGCTCATATTGGAGATGGTGGCGCGGTCAGGTACGGAAAGGTTATCCAATCCATTACCGAAAACTTCCACAAATTTCTCCACCACACCATATTTACGGAGAATTTGGGTAATTGTCAATACCATATCCGTAGCAGTGGTTCCTTCCGGAAGTTTACCGGTCAATTTAAGGCCAATAACTTCCGGCATGGCGAAGAACAAAGGCTGACCCAACAAGGCCGCTTCGGCCTCGATGCCACCAACACCCCAAGCGATAACGCCGATTCCGTTCACCATCGGTGTGTGTGAATCCGTTCCCACGAGTGTATCCGGAAAAGCATACCCATCACGGGGGATGATTCCTTTGGCTAAATATTCAAGGTTTACTTGGTGACAGATTCCCATTCCGGGGGGCACCACACCAAAATTGTCAAATGCTTTTTGTGCCCATTTCAGGAACTGGTAACGTTCTTTATTACGGGCATATTCCATGTCCACGTTTTTGCCGAGGGCATCCTGCGTACCAAAAAAGTCGATCTGTACGGAGTGGTCAATCACCAAATCTACCGGAACCAACGGGTTGATTTGTGAACCTTTTTTTCCTTTACGAACGGCTTCCGCGCGGATGGAAGTAATATCCACCACAGCTGGAACGCCGGTAAAATCCTGCATCAATACACGGGCCGGTTTGAAAGGAATTTCTTTATCGGCTGGTTGTGGTTGCCAGTTGAGTATGGTATCTACGTTTTCTTTGGTGATCGCAAAATCATCAAAGTTTCGTACGGCATTCTCGAGCAATACACGGATGGAGAATGGCAAACGGGAGATGTCGTGTCCTTGGTTTTGAAGTTCAGTTAAACTGTAGTATTTAAACGTTCCCAGCGCGGTGTTCAATTCGCGACGTACGCCATATAAATCCAAATCTTTGTCCATATAGAGTGCAGTTTATATTGTGTTCTACAACAAATATACCATTTGGGATTCTTTTATTTCAATTAACTTGAGCTTAACTTCATGTGTAATCGCCGATGAAAAGCGCCGTGGTAGGGATAAATCTAATCCAATTTGCGTGGATAGTTTGGTTGTCAATTATTATTTTCCACTCCATACAATAGGTAGAAACGGTCTCTCCGAGCTGCCTAACGGCTGGCTTGAAAACATCTATAAAATTTTTCTTTATCCATCCACTTTTCCGTCTTTGTATAGTCCCATTTTGAATGAGTGGAATCCATAGCCCAACCATACCCGTAAATACCTAAATCGTCGCCAAAAGGTCCGCCTTCATATTCTTTTGCATAAACATTATTTACTCTGAACGATGTGTCAAGGTGCACCCAAAGCATGGGATAAGAAACAAAGAACCCTCTTTTCGTATAAACTAATGTAATATAATCAAACTCTTCATTGTCTTCCTTATTTCCGGCGCAGCAATATTTTTGGCTAGTAATAAAATCTTGAACTAGATTTTTAATGTCCGTGTTTTCATTTATTTCCGCATCCAACATTGGATTTGGGTTACTGCAACCAATTTTATGAATACCATGTAGGCCGGTTACACTGAAAGGTCTACCAAGAATATTAAAGACTTGGTTCATTGTCATGCCAGGGGTTATTTTAAGGATATTTTCGCTATTTACATTGTCTGGCAAACTGGGTGAAAAGAGATTAACTATAATTAAAATTAAGAGAACGAATCCCATTATCAAGAATGCTCTTAAGATTTTTCATTTCATCAAGTTTAAAAAAAATAGTCTAGTTGTAACGAATATTGTTCCGAATTATTACAATATCGGGTTTTGCCAAGCTTGCCGCTAATGTTTAGGGTTTGCGGACGGTTTCGGAGCACAAAACTCTTAACCAGCACTGACTTGGCACGAAGCATAAAGCCCCATTTAATCACTGAGCCCGCTTTTTTGCCAAACGCCTGTTAGAGCTGCTGCTTTATTTGCATTCATGCCTATTAGCTTTATTAATTAGTTCGTCAATCATATATGTCGTGCTGTCAAGTTCTTTTGCTTTTCTAAATAAGTCCAGTGCCTTTGAATATTCTTCCTTGTCAAGATGGTAAATACCCAAGTTACGATAGCCATATGAATTGTTCTCGTCAAGCTTGAATGAATTGTTGATGTCTTCAAGGCCTTCTTCAGCTTTCCCAATTTTAATTTTTGCAAGCCCCCTGTTGTTGTAAGAATAGGCAAAAGTCTTATCAATTTCAATTGCTTTGTCAAACAACGGAATCGCTTCTTGAAATTTGTCGAGTAAGTTTAATGTAAATCCTTTATTATTCAATGAATACTTGTTGCCAGGATTTAATTGTAAGGATTTGTCATAGAACTCTAAAGCTTTATCGTGTTTGTAAAGTTGAGAATATGATATCCCTGCGTTTGCATAGTCATCTGAATTTAGATTGCCATGTATTATAAACTCATCAGATAGGTCTTTCGCTCCATTATAGTCTTTTACCTGAAGAAATGAACTAATAGCCAATCTGTAAATATTTTCGTCTTTTATTCCCCTTCCCAATATGTTCTTAAATATAGCGGCTGCTTCTGCAAATTTTTGTTTGTTGTATAGTACAGTAGCTTGCTCATATTCTTTAGGAAATCTTTTGTAAGATAATAGCTGCTTTAATTGGTATCCGTCATTGTATGTCAACCTGCCGTCATAAAGTTGTATTGGAGCATTGTTTGGCGTAAGATTTAAAAACAAGTCGAATATTGAGGAACCGAGAAATATAATTAAAAAGAGTTTGAGAAAACCGTGTAGGTCATATGTAAATGTTATATAACAAGCAACTGTTGCAATTACAAATGACGCCAATGGTCCTGTTAATGTGTAAATGATTTGTTTATTGATGGAAATTTCTTTTGCTGATGGAACACAAAGTCCAAGTCGCCATGAAAACGGATTATACTTAAACCAAACTTCCAAAAGTCCTATTCTAAAATGTAAACTCCTTTTCGGATCGCCATAAGAACCAATATAAATAGATACTTTCTGTCTTGTCATCAGAATAGCCGGAATAGCATGTCCAAGTTCGTGGAAAAGAACTGTAAATGGTCTTGTGACAAGAACAAGCAGAGCGAAAAACAGAAGTATAAACGGAAAGTAATCCATTAGATGTCAAGAATGTGTTTGTGTCTATTCATTTTAGCACCGTCATTTATTTGTTGCAGTCGTCTAGAGTTGCCACTAACGTTTTGGGGCTTTGCGATAGTGGGCTTTTGAAACCGTAAACTGTCTACCAACACCAAAGTTCATTTGCTCAAATATTTCTATTCGCACTGTCGGCCCACTAATCGCCTAACCCGTGTATTGGTTTCGTTGTTTTCATCTTAAAAGTTGTAAAAAACCTGCCTTTGATTTTGTTGTACCCTTTGAGTCTTGATATTCAATTATCCAATAATAAACCCCATCTGATGAATTTACATTTTTTATCTTGCCGTCCCATAATATTATAGGAGAACTTTCTTTGTGTATTAATTGTCCCCACCTACTATAGATTGATATTTGATTAATTGTAATACCTTTTATTTTTACTGGAATAAAAATATCATTTATACCGTCATTGTTTGGGGTAAATACATTTGGCATTAAAAGAGCATCTGGGTCGATTAATGAGTCAATGATTATAGTATTGGATTTTATTTTGCAACCACCGTTCATTGTTACTTCTACATGGTAATTTCCATTCTCTGTAGCAAAGTGATTTTGATTAGTGGCGCCATTTAGTGCAGAACTATTTAAATACCATTGGTAATTATTGTAAGTTGAATTTAGCGCTAAAGTATTTGAAGCATTCGTAATAATGGGAATTGGTTGAAGTCTGTCCATAAAAACAATTGTATTTGCCCAAAATCTATCTTGTTCATCACTAATTGTTGCACCAGGTGTAATTCCACCCAGATCAGTATAGCCGTCAACATCAGCAATAATCAAGTCAAGTGTATGGCAATCCATAAATAACGTTGGATTTCCATTTGCGTCAGTTGCTAAAACTTTTGAATTGCTTGTTAATGGATTAAAATATCCTTGAGCAGCCGCACCTTGATTCGCAGCAGTTACATTTCCGAAAGGGCCGTTAAAAATATCTGTACTATTACCAATAATGGTTGGAATAAAATTGCTTGGGCTTTGAGATTGATAGGTATAACCCCATTTGCTGTTTAAAATATTGGCATCATAAAAAGTATTAAATGAACCTCCTGAGGCAATAATTAACTTTCCACCTCTTAATGACCAGTTATATAATGAATCAATTTCATCATTTGTAAATTGTTGAGTTGATGCATCGAGCTTATCAAATGAGCCAAAGAAAAATAAATTATTTGTTGAGACGGAAGCCACTCCGGTTAAACTTCCTGAAATACCATATCCGTCAAAAATGGAAACGTTTTTAGGATATGTGCCAGTCGAGCCAAAATTACTTGTGTTCAATAATTTCAATCTAGAGCCTCCTGTCATTCTTGCTCCATTAAGAGTATATCCATTGTCTCCACTTGATTGTCTAGAAGCAGTAATAGAATGAATAAATACTGTCTGGCTATATGCTTTTAAACATATAGTAGATAAGATTAGAAGTGCGATATATTTAATTTTCATCTGCATTTTGTCGTTTTATAATGACTGTTAACGTTGAGGCGTTGGCGTTGTGGAGGCAATAGGGTTCGTCATAACGCCAATTCAATGTTAGCACCCGCTTGTTATGTCAGTCCTAATTTTTCAATTTTGTTTCCTATGCTTGTCTGTTTCATTTGTGCTTCTAACGCTGGGAAGTCTGCCTTTTGAACAGATTTGATATAACTTCCGTTGTTCAATAAATATATTTCGTCACAAGTATCACTCAAAGTTGAGAAGATATGCGATGAAATAATAACAGTTTTGTCAAGTTTTTTCAGTTTATGAATTATTTCTGTGATGATGATGTTGCTTTGTATGTCCACTCCGTTGAATGGTTCGTCAAGTATAAAATAGTCATTGGCTTGCAAAAGAATTGCGGTAAGCGCTAATTTCTTTTTCATTCCGGTCGAATAAGTAGAAGCATATTGATTTAGTGGCAACTCAAAAATATTCCTGCTCTCTATGTCATCTATTTTTATGCTCCTTGCGTTGCATAGCAACTGAATATATTCTTTGCCCGTAATTTTTTGAAAAAAAAAAGGTTCTGTCAGCAACAAACCAAGATGATTTTTAACCGGGTTTGGGTTTGAACTTATTTCACCTTCATAAGTTTCTAAGTCTGCGATACACCTAAACATAGTTGTTTTTCCTGCACCATTTTCGCCGACAATACCATATACTTTTCCTTTTTCAAATTGGATATTGATGTTTTTCAGAACTTCATTTGTTCCATATTTCTTTGATAAATTTCGGATTACTATCATTTCAATAAACTACTAAGACGGTTTTCGGATTTTTTAAAAAGGTAAGGAATTATCACAACAAGCACAGGTGGAAACCAAATACAAAGTGCCAATACAATACCTTGTGTGATGCTCATTTCGTTAGGATAGGCAGAGTATTTGCTAACGATTACACTGACTATAAATGCCAACCCAATCAAAAAGGAAAGCAATAGTATGCCGATATTTGGATAAAAGAAAATTGTCAAAACCAGTGCTATCGGTAAAGAAAGAATAGATGAATACTGTATTGCAGTTTTGATTTTGCTAAATAAAAAATGCCTGGGGTTCACGTTGTATGTCCAAACGTAGTATTCATTTTCAGGTTTTGTATAATAGCTTAATGTCGTTACAAACACAAGCAACATAGCAAATATTCCAAGATTGAAGTTGTTTGCGGAAACAGCAATAACTGTCAATACGTATGCAAAAAACAGCAAGTAAAAAGTGTTTCTAAAACCTGTGCTAAACTCAAATGGTCTTTTTGAAAACGGTGTCCATAAAGTAAAATTTAAAGTCGTGCGAAAATTTAAAAGAGCTAAAATTGTCGTCAATACAAACAACAAAACTGCGGAAAGAAAAAGTTGTTTGTAAAGCAGAAAAATCAGAAATGGTAGTAAGCAGACTAGGTTTTCTGTTACTCTGATTTTTTTCAGTTTGGCGTCGTCAAAACAAATTTTTAAAAGTCCGGTTCTTCGGGTTTCAGAAAGTTTACCAATAAGTGTCAATGCAGAAAGCATATAAATATATTGTGCAAATTCTGTCTTACTAAACAAGTAAATTGAAAGAACAACAAACCCAACTGTCAGAATGAGATACGCAAGCAATGGTTCAAATCCTGCGTCTTTAAACCTGCGGTTTGTCATTTTGTATTGAAGTTCAAAATATTCTTTCATTTTTTGCTTTGTGCGGTGTTTTCCTACAAGGGCTGGCTGCCACGGTTGGTTATTGCGGGAGTTTAATTGTCAAGCCAAGATAAGGAAAATGCGTAAACGATGATTACCATTAGCGAGTTAGCACGCTTGCGGCAGACGCGTGTTAGGCGTTGGCCATTTTATTTTCCACGAGTCATAATCAATCGTCAGCTTATTGTATCGGCCCAAGTTGTCATTGCCTGAAAAGCATACCTTGAAAGATTGTCTTCACCTAAATCTAGTAATTGTTTGGAATGATTTTTTTCTTTGTCGGAGTTAGAAACACAGCAAGGACAACCTTCTATGGTCGATTTGCAAGGGTATATCGAAAAAGTCGTGTATAGGTTTTCAATCGCTATTTTCAGTTCTTCCGTCATTGTTTGGATGTTGTCTTTTAAGCTGACAGCTAACGGTTACAGGTTTATATTGTACCCGATTAAAAGCACTTCACTGTCACCTAAGTACTAATGTAAATAAAAAGCAGAACAGAACAAGAACCACATCACCCGCGCATAATTTAAACCGGGTGGTGTGTGCATGTGTTTTTTTTGTCCTTAGCACACAGTCTTAGGATTATGGGAGTAGAAATCAATATATATAGTCCAAAGATTATTTGTAAGAATATTTTGTAATCGTCAGAATTCCCTAATCTTTCGAATGTAAATCCGTTGGTGTTGATTAGAACGTCGGAAATAATAATCAAGTTAGAAGCGATTAGAGCAGGAAGGATCCTTCTTCTTAAAATAATTGTCAAAAAGTCAAAGAATGTCAGTGAAACCCAATATAGATTTTTCCATGTTGGTACATCCTTATTCAGTATCAATCCGTGATTTAATAAGTCAATTACATGAGTTGTTGTCCCAATGGCAAAGCCTAGAATATAAAGAGATAGTAATATCTTTAATGTCTTAGAATATTTTAAGAAGTTTATTTTCAATCTATTTTAAGTTGTCCTATTCAAATATTAAAGTTAATCGGGTGTCCTGTTGCCATTGCACACAACGGTTATAGGTTTGGCGAAGTGTGCGACTTTTAGCACTACACTCCAATCGAAGCACGAAGTTCAAATTTAGCACAAATGTTCATACGAAGCACTTCACCCGCATTTCGCCAAATCCTTGTTAGCGGTTCGTTGTTTTTATTTAAGTCGTAATACCATTTGGTCTTCGGTAAAATATTTGCCCTTCCATTTTATTGCATTTTGCTCTGAACCAAAAGTAGTAAATCCGAATTTTTCATACAGCGTTTTCGCATTTGCGTTATTTGCGATTACTGTCAAATTGATTTGTTCAATATCTTCAATTTCTCTAACTCTATTTATGAGTTCTTCAATTAGTTTTTTAGCGATGCCCTTACCACGAAATTCTTTTGAAACATACATTCTAAATAAAATTCCTTTGTGTCGTAATTTTTCTCTGTCAGCACCGTCACGTCCAAAACTTACAATTCCAACTAACAAATTGTCAACGTATGCACTAAGTGTAAAACTGTCATTCCTGTCCTTTGTAGGAAATGAGGCATTTAAGTCGTCTGTTGGTGTTATTCTAAAATTCTCTTCGTCATTCAACAGTCCGATACTTAAAAAGTTTTTGTAGGCTGTTATTTGTGCAGAATTGATTTCAAGTATTTGTAGGTTGTCCATTTTTGTCGTGATGTTGTTCGTTACAATGACCGCTAACGGTTCGAGACTTTGCGTTCGGGCAGGGAATCGAAGCACTAAAGCTGAATTTATTACTAAAGATAAATTGAAAAACTGAACTTGAGCCTTTATTCTTCAGCCCTATAACGCCAAGCCTCTATTACCTGTAGTGGTTTTCATCTTCATCAGATTTCCTTTGTCAGTTAAATGACTGTCTAAATTTCAATGGTGATTGGTTCGTTTTTGTCTTGAAAAGCTTGCTGAAAGACTGCGAATGTCCAAAGCCTAATTGATAGGCAATTTCACTTACTGAAAGTGTAGTAGTCGATAAAATTTCTTTTGCTTTGTCAATGACTTTATTGTGGATGTGTTGCTGTGTCGTCTGTCCTGTATGGGATTTAAGCATACCATTTAAATAATTGGGCGACACATTTAGGGCTTCGGCAACTATTTGAACTGTTGGAAGTACAGAAGCATTCTTATCAAAATACTCTTTTAATATGCTTTCTAAATTGTCAAGAATTTGATGAGTGGCTTTTTTTCTTGTAATGAACTGGCGATGGTAAAATCTTTCAGAATAATTGAGTAAAGTTTCAATTTGCGAAAGGATAATTTGTTGGCTAAACTTATCAATATTCGAGTGATATTCTTGTTGAATACTTTTTATAATGTTGATGATGCTGGTTTCTTCTTTTTCTGATAAAAAAAGCGCTTCGTTTATCGAATAATCAAAATATTCATATTGTTTTATGCTTTTTGCCAAAGGTGAATTCCCGAAAAAATCGGGATGAATGAGAAGCATCCACCCCGAAAGTTTATAATCCATTCTGGTTTCTACCGAAAATACCTGATTGGGTGCTATAAAAAACATAACACCTTCATCAAAGTCATACGTTTGCTGACCGTATTTATATTTAACCTGAACATCAAAATTTCTTTTTAAGGCGATAGAGTAAAAGCCAAATATCCAACTATTTTGCATCGCTGTCAGTTGTTGCATTTCATCTAAATGAATAACGCTAACCAATGGATGTTCAGGTTTTGGCAAATTTCTATAGTGATGATATTCGCTGATGGTATTTAACCGTATTGGATTCCTATTTGACATTTTATAAAGATAATTATTGTTGGTTGTAAACGGCTGCAAAATCTTTTGCAAAATCTTTCAACTTTATTTTTCCAAAGATTGGTTTGTGTTGGTTGTAATGGTCATACAAGTTATTACGCCTGCCTGCATTCATATCAACTAATCCTTTTGCTGCTTGTGGTTTAAACCCTACTGCTAACAAGCCAATTAAAAATTCTTCGTCAGAGATAGTAAGCCATTTCAAATCAGGTTTGCCGATTGCCTCACCTAAAATATTTGCTACTTCATTTGGCGAAACTTCATCACTTGCTACATAACGAACTGTTCTGCCCTCAAAAGGCAAGTCAACTTCATCAGCAATAGCACTGGCAATATCTACCGGTGAAACCCACGGCTCTTTTTCATTGCCACCATAGTTTTGTACAATTACATTTTTTAATTTTATGGTTGATAAAAAAGCAAACATATTGTAGTAAAAACCCACTGGTCGCATAAATTTAATAGCAACATGGATGGGTAATTGTCTTAAGATTTTTTCTACAAAATAATGAGCAGACAGCATTCCGTTGCCCTGATCTGTATGAGCACCAATGCTGCTTAAATGTATTGCTTTGGTTATTCCCGATTGTTGGATGGCTTTTGAATAGCTGTTGGCAATATTTGTCCATTGCTGCCCGGTATCCACATGTTGGTCAAAAAAATCAATTGGAGGTTCCATAAGATAAACGATGTCTGCACCTGTGAAGGTTGATGTCAAAAAATCAATATCTTCTATTGAGCCAATGGCCGCTTTTGCCCCTAATGCTTCAATCTCTTTTTGTTTTTCTGTTTTGCTGCTTATAACGGTTACATGATGTCCGTTTTGCAATAACGTTTGGGTTAGTGGTTTACTAATATGTCCTAACGAACCTGTAATAATTACTTTCATCATCTTTATTTTGTTTTACATTTAATGATGCAAAGGTTAAGACATATTAAAGAATAGATGTAGCCAAATCAACTTTTGTTGTAGTCAAAAAATGTAGAGTAATTTTTGTTGACTGTCAAAGTTGTACGGTTCGTTGTTGTGCCATTGCCGGTAACATTTTGCGGCTTGGCGAAGTGGCGATTTTACCACAAATGTTCATACGAAGTACACACTTCAAATTTACAAAAAACTGTCATACGAAGCACGAAACCGCCATTTTTGCCAAACCGCTGTTACCAGCTGGGCTTTTTTGTCAGTAAGTTTTTGTTGTATTTTTCTATCAGTTGTCGGAAAGTTTGTTTGATGTCGTCAATAGGAATGTCGTCCAACGGATTTATTTGAAAAGTTGTTACGTTGTCTTTTAAACGTTTTTCTGTGGTCGGAAAACTCTTTTTGTCTTCAATGAAACCGACAATAATTTTCTTTTTGTGAACCCACAAAAAACCAAGATTAAATTCGTTGTAACAAAAAAACGGAATTTGGTATTTCCGTTTGTGAATGATGTTGCTGTCAATGGTCAAGACAATAGACTTTAACGCAATCAAACACTCTCTTGTTGCTGTTTCCTGCTTTTCGTAATAATGTTGTAACGCGTTAACTGACTGTTCTTCCATTTATTGCTTTGTCCACATTGGTTTTTGTTTCAAAATCTGTTTATAAACTGGACAGTTTTCATCGTGAGAACCACGTAAGTAACCAATGCTCATTAAAAACTCGTTAACAATTTCGCCACCTGTAAAGCGGAATGTTTTCTTGAATAATTTAACCCATTGTTCTTTAGTTTTCGGATGGTGGTGTTCTAACCATTTTTCGAATGAACCAAACTCTTTTTGCAAAGCAAGAATTGTTTTTGCGTTTTCTATTGCTGCATTTACTTTTAGTTTGTTGCGTATAATTCCTGCATCAGCTAAAAGTCGTTCTCTGTCTGCTTCAGTATAGGCCGCAACCTTTTTGATATTGAAATTGCTGTATGCTTTCCTGAACGAATTTTCTTTTTTCAGAATGGTTTCCCAACTCAATCCTGCCTGATTGATTTCTAATATCAAACGGCCAAATAATTCGTTGTCATCGTGGATATGAAAACCATAGCTGTTATCGTGATAGTTTTTGTGCAAAGCCTTTTTTTCTTCGGATTGCATATTTTCTATGGCTGTGCAATAAGACATTATTTAACTGTTTTTTTTGTTGTAATGATTTCAAAATTCCTTTTCGTAAGCAAAAAAGAATGGCTAAAATTAGCCATTCCCGCTTATCCTGTAACTTTCAATGACTGTATTAATTCATCAGCTATTTCTAAATGATAATTTAATACAATTGGGCTTCCCGGGAAATTTCCTGAAACTTCAACTTTTAGAATTTCTTCTTTCGTAGAATATTCAAGAGGTTTCATTGTGGCTTGATAATCTTTATTGGCTTTGTCTATCCAGTTTTCTATTTCTTTTCTGCCATTGTGCGTTTTGCCCTCATCAAAAACTACGGCTGTTTCGGTAAAACAATTTGCATAAGCAACGCTATCAAAGCTGTTTTGTGTTTTAATTAAATCGGTAACTACTTTTGGTAAATTCATTTTTTTATTTTTTTTAGATTATTAAATTGTGGGTACTGTTCCTCCGTCAATTACAAAATTGGTTCCTGTTAAATAATTAGCTCTTGGCGAAACCAAAAAACCAACTAATTCCGCCACTTCTTCTACTTCTGCAGGTCTGCCAAAAGGTATTCCACCCAAGGCATTCATAACACTTTGTTGAGCCTCTTCTACGCTACTCTTTGCATTTCTTGCAATCTCACCCAGCCAAGCTTTCGATGCAGTTGTATTGATCCATCCTGGCGAAACAGTGAGCACACGAACACCCTTTGGCGTCACTTCATTTGATAAGCTTTTACTGTAATTTATCAATGCTGCTTTTGAAGCTGCATAAGGCAATGTAGAGTCGTGGAGTGGTAGTTTACCTTGAATAGAGGCAATGTGAATGATAACACCACTTTTCCGTTCAATCATTTGTGGTAAAAATCCTCTATCCAGTCGTACAGGAGCAAGCAAATTAGCTTGCAGGGTTGATTCCCAATCTTCATCCGTTAATACAGCAAAACCACCAGCAGGAGTTATTGAAGAACCAAGGTTGTTTACTAAAATGTCCACCCTGCCATAAGTCGAAAGCACTTCGCTGACTACTTTTTGTGCATCTGCAGCCTTGCTCAAATCGGAAGGAATGAAATACAAATTGCTGTTTTCTTTTTCAGGTGCGTTTCGTGCAGTAATAATAACTGTTGCACCAGCTTGTAAAAGCCTTTCTGCTATTGCTTTTCCAGCTCCTTTTGTACCTCCTGTTACCAAGGCGATTTTGCCCGATAATTCATTGTTGAAATTAAATTCTTGTTCCATTGATTAAATTATTTAGGGCAAAGTTGGGACTTATGTACAATCCTTACAAGTACGGAATTACGATTCATATAGGGATAAATTGTTCCCCTATTGTTCAATTTGGAACATAGGTCTACATTTGTTTTATGTATGAAAGAAAGATTTTACCAAACCTGAATTGTGGTTTGGATTTAATAGGCGAAGTGCTATATGGTAAATGGAAAATCCGTTTGTTGTGGTTTATCAACGAGGGACATAAACGTCCAAGCGAACTGCAACGAAAAATTCCGGATGCAACAAGGCGTGTACTGAATATCCAGTTGAAAGAGTTGGAAGACCATGAATTGATTACAAAGAAAATCTACCCTGTGGTACCGCCAAAAGTAGAGTACAGTCTAACTGAATTTGGCAAAACCGTAATACCAGTCATTGCTGCATTAGGTAATTGGGGCGACAAAAATGATAAACTTTTACGGTCGGTTATTTTAAAGCGGTTAAAGTCAGAAAGTGAGTAGCCTGATTTTAGAACGTGAGGTTGGAAGTGGTTGCCGTCAACGGTTTGTAGATACATGCGGGCAGGGATTTTTAGCACGGAACTTCTACGAAGAACTGAATTTTAAATTTAGCACTTTCCTGTTCTATGAAGTACGCAACCCCTGCTTGTGTGTAGGTGCTATTACCTGATTTCCTTTTCATTGTTCCATTAGCTAAGGATATATTGGTATTTTTATCGGTGTGATGAATTTCCTATTTTCTTATTCTTTAAGAAATTTCTTAGTCCCAACCCCTTTAGGTGTAGTTATTTCAATTAAATATACACCAGTTGGAAGTGCTGAAATGCTTATCTTGTCAGTATTTTCTCGTAATAATTCTTTTCCTTGCAAATCCAGAATGCGCACAGATTGAATATCCACTGCACTTTGAATGGTTATTTCATCCTTGGCAGGATTTGGATAGATGGAAATGAGCTGATTTAAGTCAATTTTATTAATGCTGACTTTGTTTATTGTGAAACAAGCTGAAGTATCTGTACATCCTTCAGGAGAAATTACTTTAACTGCATACATTCCGTTTTGAACAGGTGTAAATGAAACCTCATTTGCTCCGCTTATTGGTGTATGGTTGCTATTGCAATCCAGCCATTGGTAAGTATTTCCCGCCACAGCCATTAAGGTTGTCACTTGCTGAATAACACTTACATCAGGAAAGGGATGCTCTATAATGTAGAACTCCTGCGATTCAGCATAACATTCCCCATTCTGTATGGCAACCACGGAGTATTTGCCTGATGAATTGGTATAAATGATGGTATTCGTAGTATCTCCGTTGCTCCATATATAAGTATATCCCGGAGTCGTTGTAACGCTTAGCATAGCGCTATCTCCCTGACAAAACTGCGCATTGGAAACCGTTACAGCCGGTTCCGGTGTGTTGCAGATGCCGTATTGGGCAATGAAACCTCTTTGATCATTTTGCGCAAATTGTGAATACCCGGTTAAAATGATAGTGCCTCCATCAGGTGACAGCGAGATATTACCCGCACTGACCATGGGGTACAATGCCGGGTTACCACCAGGGTGAGTATTTACATTTTTCTTCCAAATCATCTCTCCGTCATTGTTGTATTTTACCAATAAACTGGCCCCGGGAGTTGCACAACTCCCATATTGATTGTTAAGAACATAAATATTGCCAATGGCATCGCTGTTGATAAAATCAAAACGGTCACAAACCGGGTCACCTAAATTTTTCAGCCACTCAACTGTTCCGTCATTGCTGTTAAACTTAATCAGCACCGCATCAGTAGCACCGCCTGTTTTGATAGTCGAATGTCCGTCAAAGGTAAGGGAACCTGCGGTGAAATAACCCGATAGAAATACGTTTTGCCACGGATCGACTGTCATTCCCGTGATGGTTAATCCTCCCACCTGGGAAAAGTTTTTCGTGAAAAGTGTAACTCCCTGCTCGTTGTATTTAATGAATGTTTTGGTGTCCTTCACAAAGCGGTAGATGTTCTTTTGGTTGTCCATGTAAAAATACTCGTAAGAGTAATTCCCAGGATTTGAGTTGTTGACACCCAATGTATGTCCTGATTTCAAATTTCCCAAAGTGTCATACACGGCATGAAATGCATCTACATCCATGGTGTTACCTGAATTGATAAGTGTATCTCCGGTATCAAAAACAAAGGTGTGCGAAGATGTTCCCAAAGCATGGATGTTGTCTTCCTGGTCAAAGTAAATTTCCATATTATCAGGAGAAATAGGACTATAACTATTGGGACGTGCTATTGTCCGGATCCATTCTGCTGTTCCGTTAGCTGCATCCATTTGTATCAAGACAAGGTCACCCGCAAAAGTATTGTGACAGGCTGGGAATTGAAGTCCGTCCATCACAATGTTTTGTTGACGGTAGCAAACAAATAAATACAATTTATCATTGTGAGACAGGAATTTATGTGGATGGGTATTGGTGAATGTCAGAAATATGAAGGGGATTTCCCTTATCCAGATACCATCACCTACACTATCATATTTAATAAGAATGGCTTTACTATTAGTTGCACTTACGGTAGTGACTCCTATTGTCAGTGATGTATTGTTTAAAACTCCGAGAACATAAGTGTTTCCTTCATCATCAGATGTTACAAGTCCACCATAGGAACTGCCTGTACTATTTATTGTTTTCGCCCAAGCCAATGTTGGCTCTGGTTGGGCAAAGGTTGGTGAAATGTGAGCAAATAAGATTACAAAGAGTAAAGTGGAAGTATGGATGTAGTTTTTTAGGGTAATCATAATAAATGTCTTTTAGTTTTTTATTATTTTTGTTCTTGTTGGTTACTTGGATTTCAGGTAACGTTTTCGCGGCTTGCTTCGGCCGAATTGGAACCGTTGTCTACCGAAATGTTTAAATAAAGATACCATGTTGCTAGGCAATTGCAAAGAAAAAATTAAAAAGTTTCTACCGCTTTTGCAATTGCTTTGATGTCTGCTAGGCTGGAGAAAGCCGTGTGTTATGCGTTGGCTTTTTCTATTTTCAAGTTAGAAATAACTACGCAATGGTCGTCTGGGTCTTTTATTGTTATTCCATTTACTTGCCAATATGGATTTTTTGCTGTTGATGTAGTAACGTTATTATTAGTTATTCTGTCTAACAAACTATTGTATTCAAATTGAGTTTCTGGATAAAAAACTAAAATATCATCTTCGTCAAATTTGTGGTCAACAGGTTCAATTGTCTGAGTAAATTCAAGATGCCAGTCTAAATTATTTTTACCAATAAAAACTCCGTCATACCCCGAATGATTTTTAAATTCTCCTAACAAGTCTAACCCAATTATGTTAACATAAAAGTCTACTAATTGTTCTAATCTATTCGTATGTCTGGCGAGTCTAAATTTCATTTTTCTTAAGCTTACGCCTAACGGTTGCAAGCTAAATACCGTTTGGGATTTGAAACTCTTTCTACCGAAATATTACTGACAAAGATAACTGCTTACTAGACATTTGCAAAGCGCAAATAAACTTCTTTCGCGGGAGCGACCGCTTTTGCAAATGCCTACGCCGAATGCCCAAATGGGATTTAGGTTGTGTTACCAGCTGGTGTTCTGTCTGTCGAGATTGTAGTCTTTGTCTCCGTCCAAAGGCTTGGCAAGTAATCGGTTTCATTTATTTTTCTTAAAAAATTCCGCTTCTAATAATGGCAAGTCCTTTTTATATTGTTCAACGTTCCATTTGATTTCCATTTCAGCTAAATATTCTGCAAGTGGAGGCAGTCCAACTTCTGCTCTTCTTTTGTCTACATTATTCGGGTCGTAAAGCGGTGCGACAAATGCGGCATTGGTTTTCATATTCCAACTGACTTGACTGCCGTAAATTTGCTTTTTACCTTGAAGTAATGCAACGCGGTCTTCAAGTAAGGCTAAGCTATGCGGTTTAGCCTTGCCGTTTTTAACAGCTTCTCTCATTATTGGTAAATATTTTTCCTGTGTTTTTAGGTCTGAATGCTGAATAACCATAAATAGTGTAGTGTTTCCCTGATTGCCGATTGTATTATAACTCAACCAACCATATTTTGAAATAATACCTTCTACCTGTATTAAATTCAGAGAGTCTGCTTCTTTCATTTTCCTAAAAAGCACTTTTAATTCTTTAGAATCACCTCCATATTTTGTCTGAACTTCCTCGACCTGGTTTCTATATTTCTGGTCAAGTTCGTCAATGCTCAATAATTGGTTAATAACTGTATTGTATGTAGTGTCTTGAGCAAACGCGGTACTCCTAAATGAGATGAAACCTAATAGTATGATTATTGTCTTCATGTTTTTTTCAACGTTAATTTCTGTTCGCTGTCTTAAAAAGTCTGCCCATTGGTCGATTTTATACCTTTAGATTTGATATCATAGGTCAAATTTAGTAGTTATTGTGTCGGTCTTACGCTTGCTGGTAATGTTTTGGGGCTTTGCGAAAGAAGTGGATTTCGAAGCGCTAAACTGTCTGCTAGCACTGAACTTGATACGAAGCACAAAGCTTCATTTAAGCACTGAACCCGCTTTTTTGCCAAACGCCTGTTACCCGCAGTGAAATTTCATTTTGTCATTGTATAATGATACATATTGAAAGAAATTAGTTGTCACTAATTACTAATTTTTCTAGCGTAATGATTTTAAATTCTTCTTTAATTCCAAGAAAATAGATACCACTTAGTAAGTTGTTGCGAAAAAGTTGTATTTCCTGACCTGAAAAATTTGTTATTTTTTTCACTTCTTGCCCGAAAATATTACAGATCATTAGCTCTGCGTTATCGAGTGGTTTATTGAATTGAATTGTTACAACAGAATTAAATGGATTGGGATATATTTTACTGACAAACAGTTTGCTATCTGTTTTTCCTATTCCAACTAAAGCGCTGTTATACCGCACTAAAGCCATATCACCATTGTAGGCGTCGCCGCCCATTACAATTTTCCCATCATTTTGAATGTCCAATGAGTTACCTGGATTATAAACTACTCCGATAGGGGTTATTATTTTTCCGCCATTTCCGAAGGTATTATCCAAAGTTCCATCGCTATTGTATCGGACTAATGCAAAATCAGCCTCTGCATATCCTCCAAGAACAATTTTTCCATCGTTTTGTATACCAATTGATTTACCTGCGCTATAACTTCCTATTACTGTAGTTACTTTTCCACCTAAGCCGAAAGTATTATCCAAACTACCATCTATATTGTATCTCACTAAAGCAAAATTATTATCTGCATATCCTCCAAGCACAATTGTTCCATCAGACTGAATACCAAGTGAATTACCTTCACTAGAACTTCCTACTGCCGTAATCACTTCTCCACCTACACCAAAGGTAGTATCCAAAATCCCGTCAGCATTGTATCGTGCCAAAGCGAAAGTAAAATTGCTACCCCCTCCGAGCAGAATTTTCCCATCATCCTGGATAAGCAAAGAACGACCATACCCAATTCTTCCTATTACTTTTCCATCGGTGCCAAAAGATGTATCCAAGGTCCCATTCGTATTGTATCGCACCAGAATAAAATAAGGAACGTCGCTGCTATTGTGTTGACCATATCCTCCCAGCAGAATTTTACCATCACTCTGAATAGCCACAGATTTGCATTTCTCATTATAATAACCATCAATATCAGTTATTACTTTTCCTCCTGTTCCAAAAGTAGTATCAAGACTTCCATCACTGTTGTATCGAACCAAATTAATGAACCAGCCTGAAGATCCCCCTAGTAAAATTTTTCCATTGCTTTGAATTGCCACCGAATTACCCTCACTACCAGGTTCAATAGGTGTAACTACTTTTCCTCCTGTGCCAAATGTAGTATCCAAGGTACCATCGATATTACATCGGGCTATAGCAAAGTTATAGTCAGAAAAGTCGCTACTTTTGGCTGTGCCTCCAAATACAATTTTCTGATCATCCTGAATAACTACCGAGTTGCACATATTCCCAAAACTCCCTAAGGAAGTATTTACCTGTCCTCCTGCGCCAAACGTATTGTCCAAATATTGAGCAAAAGTAAAAGTTGGCATGTAAGTAACTAATAAAGATAATATTAAGTATAATATGAGTTTCATTTTATTTGTCATAATCAATGTAGCTTTTGCATTTATTTTTACTGTAAATTCAGCACTGTCTTTTAGCATTGTGGGTAACGTTTCGGGGCTTTGCGATGGTGGGGCAATCGAAGTACAAATCTTCAATTTTGCACAAAAGTTGAACCGAAGAACTACCGTTGAACTTTGCAGTTTCGCCCCACTATTGCAAAACCCTTGTTAGCTGTAGCCATAATTATTCATTAAAATGCTTATTCAGTTCTTTAAATATTGTTTTAACATTTGCGTTTGGAAAAAAACCAGCACTATTTATACAATTTATTTCTACAATTTTCCATCCAATATCTGTTAAACAAATATCCATCACAAATGCTTCTGCAACGTTGAAAATTGAAATCATTTTTTCGGCAAATTCAATTCCTGCTTTTTCTATATTTTCTTCAAAAGGAATGTCTTTTAAAATTTTATAATAAACTGCTTCAATTACCTTTCCTCCAATAATCCATAGTCTTGCTTCTTTAATAATATCTCTTGGTACTGAAATTTGAACAAGAGATTTTCCATTTATTAAAGGGTTGCTTGGATTTTGTAAACTATTTTCAACAAAATTTTCCCATTTTATTTTGGTGAAAATATTTCCTGTGAAAAGTTTTGCAAATTTATAAGGTTTAATAAATTTTTGTTCTTGGTCCTCCCAATATAATTTTTCTGAAAGTTCTTTAACTTCGGTGGTATAATTCAATAAATTCTCTTTATAAAATTTAGAATTTACCTCGAATAAATGATTTCCACCATAAAAAGAACCAGGTTTCCAATCAGTATTTTCTTTTCCTAACATTGCTAGTTTTACAGAACCATAAACAAAAACATCATTTCTCATTTGTGAAATTTCAAGTTTTGTAATTGAAGAATTTAAGTTTATTTTTTCAAAAGGAATTTGTAGCTCATCCAAAATTGGATAAATTCTATCAAAATCGGGGTCTTTATGAATATTCGATTGTATTAGTATGTACATTGTGTGTTTTATGGTTACAGCTAACGTTTTGCAGATTTGCGATGGGCGGGATTTTTACCACTAATGTTGATGTGGAGCACAAAACTTTCGGCAACCACTAATCTGTCTGCGGAGCACGAAACCCCGCCTATTGCAAATGTGCTGTTAGCAGCTGGGCTAATTCTTAGTAAACAGATAAAGTCCGCTACCAAGCACAAATAGCCCAACAAGTCCGAATAGCCAAATGCCAATTGGTGTGTCGCTTTTATGTTCATTGTTATAGTCTGATAAAGTTAAGTAAGTATTGTTTTTGTCCCGAAGTCCATATACCGAAATGAATGAATAATTTACTGTCTTGTCCCAAAAACCAAGTTGCTTTTCCTTTGTAATTTTCATTTGATATTCGTCTTTCATTATATCAAGATTAAGGGTGTCGCCAATTTTTACATTTGCAACATAGTCTGAGGAATAAGTTGCCGAATATCCATTTCCTGCAATGTCAAAGCTGAATGTTGGATAGGATTTTAATTTTATTCTAATTGAACGAGAGCCTTTTGAACCCTTTTCAATTTCTGCCTTGTTGGTAATTACGTCTGTTATGGTATGAAGTTCTGAATAATTTATCTCATTGTCTTTGGTTAAATAGAAATGGTAGGCTGCATATAAAAATAGTCCACCAAAAATTGTAAAACCAATTGCATAGTATAGATTATTCCTGCGATACCAATTGTTTTGTCTTTGCAAATCTCTTGTCTTGCCTTTTACTAAAGCACTTTTTAACTGTGGATAGTTATTGTAGATAGATGATGACAATTTAAACTTAGTTCGTTCGGTGTAAATAGTTAATTCTATCCACCTTGTATGCTTTGTTTCCTTTTCTATTTCAGTCCACGTAGTAATGTCCTTTAAGTAAATTACCTTTTTTGTGTTGCCAAATATGGATTTAACTTTTAAATGGTCGGAATAAATTAATATACTGTCTAAACTATAAATGGCGATTAAACATAAAAAGCCAAATAGTCCAAAAAAGCCACCTACAATGATGCCTGCAATTTGAGGATAAGGGTCTTTTAATGCTCCAGAAGTCAGGTAATAACAAACCCAAAGCATTCCAAGTCCACCTAATAATAAAATTAAAAAGTAGGTTAGAAACGAATTGTCAGATTTTACTTTTACTTGCTCGTTCATTCGTCTTTTAAAGTCGAGATTTTAATTGTAGCACGGTTTTCATAGCCTTGCTGCTAACGGTTTCGGGCTTTGCGTTGGTGGGCTTTTGAAACCGTAAACTGTCTGCCATCTCCAACGTTTATTAATTGCTCAAATGTTTCTATTCGCACTCTCCGCCCACTAACGCAAAACCCGTGTTAGCGGTAGTTATTTTTCTGTTAGTTCAATGTCGTACCTTTTTCGTAAGTCCGTTTTTAAATTTAATACAATAGGCTCAAATGTTATTGGTAGTCTGTTGTCTTTAGAATATTGTTTGGCATTATTTTCAAATTCCTTCATATTTTCTCCAGTTCCAAATTTGTCTGAGAAAAAATTAAGTCCAATCATAAAGTTGAGCGTTATTATTGTGTCAGACGACTCAAATGTCAGGAAGTCTTGCGCAGTACTAAGTCCTCTATAATAGTCCAAAGTGTCGTTCTTGCTATTTGTCACAACGCACCATATTTCTTTTGGTCGTCTTAACCACTTGTCGTCAACGTAACCTTCTTTTTGTCCTAACGTGTCTTTCCATTGAACAGTATACAATTTTCTCTCATAGTCTTCCGGAAATACTTCGTAGGTAAGTTTAGTTTTTACTTTTTCAGCAGAGTGGTCGGTCTGTCGACAACTGAACAAGAAAAGTAAAATTATTATATTGATGTAAATACTTCGTCTCATATAATTACCGCTAACGTTTTGGGGCTTGGCGAAGTGGCGGATTAGGATTCGAATGTTTCAAGCCGTCTAGGATGTTTTTAGTATTACGAAAATAACGAGAAACCGCCATTTTGCCAAACCTCTGTTAGCGGTAGTGCTATTTTCCACGGAACTGATTTAATTTTGTTAGAATTAACTCTAATTCATATTTATCATTTATTCCATCAATAACTAGTTTTGAATATTCGAATCTCTTTGGAAATAATTGTTTGAGTTTTTCAGCTATCCACTCACCAAGTCTACCACGATTACTTTTCATTCCAGGGCTGTTTGGAAAGAAAGTTTGAATAAGAAAGATTCTTATTTCGCTATTCTCTTCTAAATATGGCCAAAGTTTCATAACGTTTGTATTTGGATGTTTCTGTTTAGTCTCAATTTCAATAAAGACATGTATATTATCTTCAAGTTCAATCCATTTATCAACTTGTCCCCAAGTATTCAATTTGTATTGTTTGCCAGTAAAATCAATTTTTATCTGTTCTGCAATGAAATTTGAAACTTTAACTTCATCGATAGCACTCATAATGTATTTTTTCAGTAATCCTTATTACCAATGACAATCTTCAGCATTTATATTTAGTAACTGTAACTGTCAGATTTCTTTATTTCGATTTCTCACAATCATTTGTAAAAAATTTCTTTCTAGCTCTTTTTGATTTAAGGGCTTGTAATTATCTATGAATTCCTTCATATTTTCCCCATTATAGAGTGCTTTTAATTGTTTAGATTGATAGTCGGAACAATTATCATTAATCCATTCCCAAAAATCTAAATTAAACTGGTGGCATAATGATATTCTTTCATCAATGAATTCTTTAGGATTTAAAGAAAGCTGTTCGAAGAATGAAATATCTGTTGCTATATCTTCGGCATCTTTTTGAAGCAAATCTTTCAGATATGCGAAATTCTTTTCAGAGAAGTTTAGGCTTTTCATTTTTTTATTTTTACCAAATGACTTTTACCAAGCCGCTGTTAGCGGTTGTACTTATATTCTGCTAAAGGTGATATTACTTGAAACTAAAATAATTATTGTAAGATATGAGTAAAGTACTTTTAATAAACTTGCTTTATTTTCGTACCCAAAATTATCTGGAACCACAGTAGTTTCCCCGTTATGAACAAAATTATTTCTGACAGCATAGGTTATTGTCAAAATTTCTGAATTTGTGAGATTATATAATTGTTGCTGAATTTTTATAATTATTTGGTCTATTCTTCTTTTTTGTGAATTAGAGGCATTTGTTTTGCAATGATTAAGATAATTAATAAAGTTATTTCTTCGATTAGCGTTTGTATATAAATCTTGAAAAGATTGATTTGCATTGGCCCTCGCTAATATAACTTCTTGAGCTAATGAATAATTATTATGCACATTGGCGTCAATCCATTCAACATTATTCTTTTCGCTTCTTGTAGTCTTTTTGTAGAATTTTAAATAAGAATCATAAGCAAACCATAGATCTGCGAGTTTATAGTATAGTAAATGGCATAATTTTAAATCATCTTGTTTGTCAGATACAAAATCATTATTTAGTGTGATTTCTCTTATACCAAATGATAGTCTCACCTTTACATCTAAGGTAGATAGTTCATTACGAATTTCATGTAGCCGATTAATCTCAGCATCCTCTTCTGTTTCTTGTAATCTATTTTCCAGAATTACAATATTTTCTTGAAAAAGGTTATAGAGAGCATTAAAGTTGAATATATTTCTTTCCATAGTTATGAAATGTGTAGTCTTTTAGCATTACAGCTAACGTTTTAGGGGTTTGCGATGGCGGGGAGTTTTAGCACTAAACTTCATTCGGAGAACTGAACTTCCACCTGGCACAAATGTGTCTGCGAAGCACGGAACCCCCGCTATCGCAAACCCCTTGTTAGCGGCTGCCCTGCTGTCAGTAAGTCTATTTGTCATTATCGCCATGTTACATATTCTCTGATGAGACTTTTACTCCAAGTTTAGTCAGTTGAGTAATAAAGTCGTTTCTTATCTCTGTTCCAAAGTCAATTCGAAAGTCGTCATTAAGTCGCTTTGCTTTGACAATTAAATGAGGTCCACCGAAGCGTCCTTTAATTCTGCGAAAAATAACCTCCTTTATTTCGTCAATTTTAAAAGTCTGGTCAGTTTTAGTCGTAAAGAAAAACGGTCGTCTAATTATTAATCTGTCCGCAAACAAGTGAAATGTCTTGGCACCTCTAATAGCTTGAACAATCCAAATAACGAAAAAGAAACAAATGAAAAGTTGTCCGCCCCAGTCTGCCTTGGTAAACTTTGAAGCAAAGTAAACAATTCCTAAAAAAACAAGTCCAATTTGTCCTGCGACAAAAAGTTTCTCCAACCAGGTCATAGTAGTTTCAAATAACGGTATTTCTGTTTCTTTTTCCATTGTCTGTTGGTGTTAGCTCTATCGTCAACGGGTTGCCGCTAACGTTTTGCGGCTTGGCGAAGGTGGCGATTTTCACCACAAATGTTGATGCGGAGAACCAAACTTTGATTAACCACAAATGTGTCTGCGGAGCACTGAACCGCCACTTTTGCCAAACCGCTGTTATGCCTTCGTTGTTTTTCACAGTGTTCTAAGTATGTATTCTGCTTTGTCTTTCAAGTACGGCACTTCAACTTTATAATACTTGTCATACTCTGGATACAAAACAATTAAATACATTTTGGAAACTTTTAGTCCATAGTTTTTTTCAAGGATGTACTTATATAAACTTTGTTGTAAGCAATAACGATTATAGCTCGTGTCGTCAATGTCTGCAAGTTGTCCGACACCGCTTTGCCATTGATTATTTTTTATTGGCTCTCCATTAAATGAGCTAACAACTTTTTTACTTCTTTTCCAGTCGTACATTTCGTAACCATTTCCGTTTTCGGAAATTAAGTCAATTGTACCTGCTATGTGATGTTGTTCGTCAAATATTCTCCATTCAGTTCTGAAAGGCTTAATATGATTATGCTCACTTACAAAATTTTCAAATAGATGAAATTCTTCAGTTCTTTCATAAGCTTGCTCCAAGTAAAAATTCTCAATTTGTTCGTGTAGAAATGTTCCGTCTTTTGCAGCTGCTTCTCCTTTGTTTTTCCACATTAACGCGACTTCAATAGGAGACATTCCTAATTCCGGTGCTTTACGATTCGCCCAATATACAGAGTCAAATTCAGGAAAGAACTTTGCTATTATTGTGCTTGCCGAAGGTGCAGGTGTATTATCAATTGTGTAAATATGAGGTTCGGGATAGAACTTAATTCTGCTGTCTCTCGGATGCTTATTTTTAAGATTAAATGCTATGGATTTTTTGTCGTCAACTTCACCGATTAAAGTTGGTTTGACTAATTGCTCTTCCTTGATTTCTTGTTCGTCAAAATCTCTTTCAATTGTTTCGGTTATTTCTTCAACATATTGAAATGTATGATTAAGATATTGTTCTCTGTATTTTGCTTTTTCCCACTTTTGGGCTTGTACTAGATCCCAAAGTTTTTCAATCTGTAAAGAGGGTTGATTTCGCAGTTGGTTTGGTATTTCATAATTTGGAATTACTGACTTTATTGTTTCCGCAATATATCGCAAACAGTCATTTTCTTGCAAATGAACTTGATACTCAGAAAACCGAATAACTATCCATCCTCTATCAACGAAATATGTGTCACGATTAACGTCTTCGCCTTTACAATGTGTCGGTTGTCTTGTAAGACCAGCATAAGGCTCGTCAATTTCTATATCTATTCTAAGGTTTGAACTTGATTTGTCAATTATTGCAATGTCTGGCTCAAACGGTCGTGTATCTTTTCCTGTATTTAGTCTTGCATTTCCTAAAACTGTAAAAACCTTTCCAAAATATAGTTCAATAGATTTTTGAAACGCTTCTTCTTTAAACCCTCTACGCTTTGTATTTCCTAATCTAAAGCTTCTTACTACTGTGCCTTTTTTAGGAAAGCGAAAAACTGGATAAGAATTTGTCGTAGGAACTTTCGTTATGTCATAATTGACAAAGTCAATTTCGTTTTTTGATTTTGTTGTTTCTACTTTGGCTTTAGGAAGTTGTTCTTCGGATTTTGGTTTAGCTTTTGGCTTAACTTCAACTGTTTCAACTTTCGGAATTACTTTTTCTTGTTTGGTTTCGGTCGGTTTTGTGTAAATAGGTTTTGGCTCTTTTACTTCCAAGTTGTCTTTAACAGAAGTGTCGGTATAAACTTTAGTTTGTGGTTTTTCTAAAGTAGAATTTTCTTTTATTGTCTCAAGTTTTGGTTTAACAGTTTCTTTCTCTGCAATTACTGTTGATGTTGTACTTTGATTTACTAAATTTTCAACTTTTGGTTTTTGTTGCTTCCTTGAAAGTCTCCAAACAAAATATATGATTAAAGTTGTCGCAATAAATATAGCTGTCCAAAATCTCAAAGGATGTATTGTCTTGAATTCAATTAAAAGTCGGTATGCTTCTTCCATTATGTTGTCTGTTTAGGTTGTCGCTCTACAATGAGGCATAACTTATTTATTGACGAATATAATCACATTATTTTAATTATGTAAATACTCCTCAAACATTTTATTTTAAGAATGCTGCAAAAATTATTATATTCGTTTTTTTAATATGGAAAATTAACTTTTATTGCTGTTTATTTATGGATATTATGTCCCATATCACCATCAAGGAAGATCATCATAGAAACCAACAGGTGCTGTTATGTCTATTTTCGTATGATCCAAAAGTAATTGCCGCTTTTAAAAAACTGTTTCCTTCGGCAAGTTGGTCGCGCACAAAAAATGCCTGGTATTTGCCGGATAATACCCTCAACCGTAATCGCCTTGGCTATCCTTTAAAACAAATAGGGCATAAGGCCGAACAATTTATGTATTACGTAAACCAGGAAGCATACAATAAATTTAGGGATGCACTTACGCAAAAAGCTTTCTCGCCCAATACGATAAAAACTTATCTGAACGAGTTTGCCCAATTGCTCTTCATTCTAAAAAATTATCCCGTCAATAACCTCACTACCGATAAACTGAACAGCTACTTTTTATATTGTATAACAAAATTAAAGCATTCGGAAAATCAGGTATATAGCCGTATGAATGCGGTGAAGTGTTATTTCAAATTGGTACTCCATGACGAACGGATTTTTGATCATGTCATTCGCCCCAAGGCCCCAAAGACACTTCCGCAGGTATTGAGCAAACAGGAATTAAACAAATTGTTTTCACAAACTGAAAACCTGAAGCACCTGCTGCTTCTAAAAATGGCGTATGGTATGGGTTTAAGGGTAAGTGAATTAATTAATTTAAAAGTGGTGCATATTGATTTGGATAGGATGCTGGTGCTGATTAAAAATGCGAAGGGTAAAAAGGACAGGTATGTCAATTTTCCAAAATCTTTACTCGGTTTGTATAACGATTATTTACGCGCATACCAGCCTAAAAGTTATGTTTTTGAAGGTCAGTTCGACGAACAGTACACATCACGCAGTGCCCAAGCTGTATTTAAGGCATGTCTTAAAAAGGCGGGAATTACCAAAACTGTGGGTATCCATGGGCTGCGCCATAGTTTTGCAACGCACTTGCTAGAGGCGGGAACCGATATGTCTTTTATCCAAAAATTATTAGGCCACAACAACATTAAGACGACAGAAATTTATGCCAAAATAACCCAAACTACGTTAGGCAAAATATCCAGTCCATTGGATGAGCTGTAGGGAAATTTAGCGGCTCTATTTTCCATTTTATATCATCCAATTTTAAAAAAAAGAGGTTGCCCATAAGAACAACCTCTTCTATGTTTTTATATACGATTTGCGAACTATTTCGTAGTAGAAATAGGCGCGAATTTCGTTAAATCAATTCCTTCTACGGCTGATTTATATTCTTCCATGTTCGGAATTCGTCCCAAGATGGCAGAAAGCACTACGACAGGCGTGGAGGCCAATAACGATTCTCCTTTTTTGCCGTCTCTGTCTTCTACCACACGTCCTTGGAATAGGCGGGTAGAGGTGGCCATTACCGTGTCTCCTTTTTCTGCTTTTTCTTGGTTACCCATGCACAGGTTACAACCCGGACGTTCTAAGTACATGATGTTCTCATATTCTGTGCGGGCTGCGCTTTTCGGTAATAAATCGCTGAATTCGAATCCGGAGTATTTTTGTAGAAATTCCCAGTCTCCTTCGGCTTTCAATTCGTCAATGATATTGTAGGTAGGCGCGGCTACTACCAAAGGTGCGTTGAATTCAACCTTACCTTTTTGTTTTTCGATGTTCTTCAGCATTTGCGAAACGATTTTTAAATCGTCTTTGTGCACCATGCAAGAACCTACGAAACCTAAGTCTACTTTTTTGTCGCCTCCGTAGTATGATAATTCACGGATGGTATCGTGTGTATAACGTTTGGAAACTTCTTCGTTGTTTACGTCTGGATCCGCAATCATCGGTTCGTCGATGATATCCAAATCGATCACCACTTCCGCATAGTATTTGGCGTTTTCGTCGGGCGTAAGTGCGGGCTTTTCTCCCGATTTAATTTCGGCAATACGTTTGTTGGCTTTGTTGATGAGACCTTGCAACACTTGATTATGGTTGTCCATGCCTTTGTCAATCATAATTTGGATCCGGCTTTTGGCAATTTCCAATGACTGGATCAAGGTATCATCCAAAGAAATACAAATGGAGGCTTTCGCTTTCATCTCTGCCGTCCAGTCGGTAAAGGTAAAGGCTTGGTCGGCCAACAATGTACCAATATGCACTTCGATGATTCTTCCCTGGAATACGTTTTCACCATCAAATTGCTGTAACATTTGCGATTGTGTCGCATGCACCACATCACGGAAATCCATGTGCTGTTTCATGCTGCCTTTGAATGTTACTTTCACCGACTCCGGTATAGGCATGGAAGCCTCGCCCGTAGCAAGCGCCAAGGCAACTGTTCCCGAATCGGCACCGAAGGCCACCCCTTTGGACATACGCGTATGTGAATCGCCGCCGATGATGATGGCCCATTCGTCGATGGTAATATCGTTCAGTACTTTGTGGATCACGTCCGTCATGGAATGGTACTCGCCTTTCGGGTCACGGGCGGTAATCACGCCGAATTCGTTCATAAACTTCATCAGCTTGGGAATGTTGGCCTGTGCTTTTTTGTCCCAAACGGAAGCCGTGTGACAGCCGGATTGGTAAGCGCCGTCAACGATTGGCGAAATAACCGTAGCCGCCATGGATTCCAATTCTTGGGCGGTCATTAATCCCGTGGTGTCTTGCGAACCTACGATGTTCACTTCTACGCGAACATCGGAACCGGCGTGCAATACTTTGCCTTGCGGTACGCCTACGGCATTGCGGTTGAAAATCTTTTCTACGGCAGTCAATCCTTGTCCTTCGATGGATACTTCTTTCGCTGGAGCAAATACCACAGGCGCATCAACGCCTAATATTTTAGCGGCAAGCGTTTGGATTTTTTTACCAAATACGATGGCGTAAGAACTGCCGGCTTTTATAAATTCCAACTTTTGGGGTGTGAAGGATTTTGAAATATCTTTCAGTTCCTTTTCCCCGTTGTATAATTTTTTCTTTTTAGTGTTGATGGTGAGTACGGTTCCCGTGGCTACGGAATACACTTCTTCCAGAACGGTTTCGCCTTTGTCGTTGCGCACAAGGTTTCCGTTTTCGTCGGTTTTCTTCACCCAGTTTTGAAGGTCGATACCGATACCTCCCGTTACATCCACCGTGGTAAGAAAGATGGGGGAAATGCCGTTGGTTCCGGCAACGATCGGCGCAAAGTTGACAAAGGGAACGTACGGACTGGCTTGTTTTCCCGTCCAAAGTGCCACGTTGTTCACGCCCGACATTCTGGAAGAACCGACGCCCATGGTTCCTTTTTCTGCAATCAACATGACGCTGGCATCGGGATGCTGTTTTTGCAATTCCTTGATTTCCTGCTGCGCTTGCGGAGTCATCATGCATAATCCGTGCAATTCGCGGTCGGAACGGGAATGCGCTTGATTCCCTGGGGAAAGCAAGTCGGTGGAAATATCTCCTTCGGCGGCGATATAAGTAACCACCTTAATTTCTTCGGGAACCTCCGGTAGTTTAGTGAAAAACTCCGCTTTGGCATAACTCTCCAAAATATCTTTGGCAATGGCATTTCCAGAGTGGAATGCTTCTTTGAGTCGGTCAGTATCTGCATCATACAGAAAAACCTGTGTTTTAAGCACCTTTGCGGCTTGCTCGGCAATGGCGATATCGCTTCCCAAAGCCAAATCCAGCAGCACCTTGATGGAGGTTCCGCCTTTCATGTGTGACAGCAACTCAAAGGCAAAGGTCGGCGTAATTTCGGCCACTGTGGAATCGCCTGAAATGATTTCCTTTAAAAAATCGGCCTTTACACCGGCAGCAGGCGTTGTGCCCGGCAAGGAGTTGTATATAAAAAATTGAAGCGAATCTTTTCTGTAAGGATTATTTATGTCTTTAATTTGTTCAATAATCTCAGATAACAATTCAGCGCCATCGATAGGTTTTGGATGTAGGCCTTGTGCTTTTCTTTCCTCAATTTCTTTGATATAATCCTGATACAAATGCATAATGTATGTTTGTGTTGCAGTGTGAATGGCTGTATATTAAAATATTTGAGCCAATGTGTTCTTCGCGCAAAAGTACGATTTTCACACGGAGAAAAGAAGCAAAACGTTACTGTTTTTGGCTTAGCGAAAATGATGGAGGATTTACGCCAACTGCGAAATTTTCGCCATGTTTGGTGGGTCAAAATATATTAAAGCAAAAAGAGCAGAATTAAAAATATCTGCTCTTTCTGAATAGGTGTAAAACGAAAATTTTCTTACCAAGTTATTTTCTTAGAACCCTTGTCACCAGAGACATAAATGGCGTCAGGTGTTTCTGTAACACTAACGCCATATTTGGCAAAATTGTTTTTAGGTCCAATGGAGTATTTGTTTAGCTTTCCTCCAGCATCCACTACATACATTTGTACGTCATCCTGTTTGGGTTCGGATGATAATGTTTCTACGTCGATGCCATCTGTATATTTTATATATTCTGCGTTGTCATAATATATGTAGGCGTAGTTATCGCCCAACTTTTGAAACTTACCTTCGCCCAATGCGGCAGATTCTTTTAGTAGGTTAATGGTGGTAATAAGGTGAGACCATTTCTCTTTCCCGTTCTCATCCAATTGTATAATAAATAATTTCGTGAAATCTCTCCCGGCTCCGCCTTTTTTATATTGTCCTAAGGCACATAATGTGATATTTCCGTTATCATCTATAATGTAATTGTTTAATTTCCATTCGCTGTCGTATTTTTTGAGTTCTTGGAACGGATATAAGGTCGTTACCAATTTGTCTTCCTCTTTCGGATTTACCTTACCATGAAAAATACCCCGTTTTGTTTCGCCGGTTTCTTTGGTGTCCTTACGTTCAAAAGCACCCATGAAATGGATATTTCCCCACTCATCAAATTCATTTCGGAAAGTTACCCGGCCATTTACGTCTAAGGCATAACCAATGGTTTTAAATTTACCGTCCTCTGCGTCTCTATAGATAAATGCATAGGCATTTCCTTGTTTTTTGTCTTCGGCCTTTACGAAAAATGATGCGTTTCCTTCATCGTCAATTTTAACGTTCATCACAACCAGTTCCACATCGCCCGATTTCAATTTCCATTCATATCTCCACAATTCTTCCGCATCTTCATTTATTGCTATAAATTCTTTGGGATTATATAATTGATCTTTTGTAACCATTAACGCCGTTTTTGCTTTGGGCGATTTTATAAATTCAAAACCATTGGTATAGGTAACTGCAGCTATGGGCTTGGCTACCTTTGTTTCACAAGTATTATTGTCTCTTACAGAAAAAGAGAAATCTCGCTGAGATCTGTCTTTCGTAACATTTAGGTAAATGAATTTATTGTTGAGTGTTAAATTGTAAGCTGTAGCGTACCATTCTATTTTTACTTCGGGGCACTTGTTTTCTTCTTGTTTGCCATCGGTAATGCGGATGTTGGATTGGGCCATACTGGCTACGTTCATGAGGAAAAATACGCCCAAGGCAATAATTAATTTTGTTTTCATTTAATTGATTTATGGTTTAAAAACGTGGCGAATATAAAATAAACTATGGAATTGAATTCGATCCAATCATAGATAGGTAGATAGATTGTTTACCCTTGGCCAAATAGAATATTCTATTTTTTGATTTATTTCACCACCAACTTTTGGGTAGCCACAAAATCATCCCCCGAAATTTGGATGATATAATTCCCGGTTTTTAGCTGATGGATATCCGCAGTGGTAATGTTAGTGTTTTGTATTGTATATACCACACGTCCTTGCATATCCAAAATAGATAATTGTGTAATTTTTTTCTTAGGAATCTGAAGCGAAATTTGTTCGATTGCGGGATTGGGCCAAATCGTAAACTGTGTTTCATTTTCGGATTCTGAAATAGATGAGGTGGCCGGTGATTCGTATTGACTGAAAAAACGCCATAATTCCACACTGGCACTAAAATCCATACAAGTAACGCCAATAGGTATAGTGGCGCCTGGCCAGGTATGACCGCCGCCGGTTACCTTGAAAAATTCCACCGTATGTCCGTTGTTCCCTCCGGTGTATAAGTATCGCTCGGCCGTTGCGCCGTCGTTGGTTACAATGTTTGGAACCGCCGTAATGGCCGGTGTGGTGTTGCAATTGTTTTTATCTACCCAGAAATTTACCACATCTTCCACGCCTTGGTTCAGTGCGCTGCCATTGTAGGCCACGGTAGGATCTTCGGTGCCATGTATCTGCATGGTGGGAATGGGTCTGGCCGGATTGCATGAAGTGTACATGGTTAACGTCATGGAACCGGTAACGGAACCGATGGCGGCAAAGCGGTTGCTTTCGCAAGCCAACATGTAGCCCATGAATCCACCGTTTGACATGCCGGCGGAATAAACGCGACGCTGGTTGATGTTATAATGGGCAGAAACGGAATCGATGAGGGTTTCAATAAAATCTACGTCATCCACACCATTTTGTATTACCCCAATATTCCAGAATTGCGTATTGGTGGTGCCTGGTTGTATACTTCCTTCGGGATGTACGAGGATAAAATTTGCAGTGTCGGCGATGGCTTTAAAGTTGGTATAAATGTCTTGTTGCGTGGCGTTGGATGTATATCCATGAAGGTTGAATACCAAGGGAACCGGCTGCGAAGCGTTATAAATAGCCGGTATGTAAATTTGATATGTACGTGTAATTCCACCGTGTGTAAAGGATTTGGTGACCGAAGTCTGTGCGTCTGCCGCAAATGAGAGTCCTATAATCCCGAGTAAGAGTACAATTGATTTCATGGATAAAATTTCATCTAATTTATTAAATTTTGACGAAATCCTTAAATAATGCATTTTTTCGCATTGGGCTCTCGAACAGCGTTCCCTTCGAGAGGCTTATGACGGCTACTTCAAAGGTGCTCTCAATTTTTTTTGAATGTTTATTTCTTAATCTCGTTATCTTTGTGTTCATGGAACTTTTCGGAAATCATTCGCTCGAATTACTGAATACTTTTAGGATAGCCGCAGAGGCGCAATGGTTTGGCGTATGCAATTCCGTGGATGATTTTAAGGATGCTTTGGACGAGGCAAAAAATAACCTGAAAAGCGACGTGTTTATTTTGGGTGGCGGAAGCAATGTATTATTCACCAAAAATTATTGCGGGCTTGTACTAAAAAATAACATCTCGGGCATTTCCCTTTTGCGCGAAGACGATCATCACTATTACGTCAAAGTGGGTGCGGGCGAAAACTGGCACGCATTCGTGATGCATTGCGTCAACAGCGGCTATGCCGGCATCGAAAACTTATCGTTGATCCCAGGTTCGGTAGGTGCGGGACCTATGCAAAACATCGGTGCATATGGAGTGGAACTGAAAGATGTTTTCCATGAATTAACGGCGTTAGACCGCGAAACTTACGAACTCGTTACTTTCCATTTGGATGAGTGTGCTTTTGATTATAGAAGCAGCGTGTTTAAAACCATCCTGAAAGATGAATTTGTGATTTTGGACGTAACTTTCCGTCTGAACAAAAAACCGGTATATAACACATCCTATGGCGCCATTGACGAAGAACTGCATAAAGTCGGTGTTGCTGAATTAAGCATCAAGGCCATCAGCGATGCGGTAATCCGGATTCGTCAATCTAAATTACCTGATCCGGCAGTGATCGGTAATGCAGGCAGTTTTTTCAAAAATCCATCAATTACCCACGATGCATTCCTTGAATTGAAATCGGTATATCCAAATATTCCAGGTTATCCATCCACATTAAACGGATTTACCAAAACCGCCGCCGGTTGGTTAATAGAACAATGCGGCTGGAAAGGTTTCCGCAAGGATAACTATGGCGTACATGCCAAACAGGCATTGGTGCTCGTGAATTATGAAAATGCCCCCGGCAAAGCCATCTATGATTTGAGCGCGGAAATCATCCAATCCGTCCAAAACAAATTTGGGATTGAATTGGAACGCGAAGTGAACATTTATTAATGGAGAATTGAAAATGGAAAGTTGAAAATGAAGGATGAATATAGATTCTCCATTTTCAACTTTCCATTTTTAATTAATTAAAATCCTTCTTCCATGTCTCCACCGCCATTGTTCCCTCCACGGTTTTTGCGTTGTCCGGCATCCTGTTTGCCTAAGCGTAATGTTACCGTCAGTGTGGCTATGCGGGTTTCGCGTTTTCTGTACATATCAAACGAAAAACCTTGGCCTTGAGATAAGATGGCAAATCTTCGGGTATTGAAAATGTCCGTCACAGCTAGGTTGACAGACAGCCTATTTTTCCAGAAATCTTTCTTCACGCCCACATCAAATCCCCACATGGCTTTGGCGCGGCCTTGCGGTGATGCGGATGGTGCCCAATATCCGAACGTTAACTGGGCTTCGGTGCCTTTTAGGAATTTCCAGTTGGAGATGATTCTTCCGAACCCACCGATGTTGTTGTTACTTAAACTGCCGAACGTATTATTGGCCGAAATTTTATAATAAAATGCGTTGATATTGGCCGTCACGTTCCACCATTTAAACAACTCGTGGCGAGAAATCAATTCAATACCCGCGCTATGGGCAAATCCTACGTTTTCCTGCAAGGTGATGGAGGTTCCGGAAGCGGTGTCGATATAACGGAAATGTGCCATTACATCTTGGTTGTACCTATAATAGGCCGATGCGGAAACGTAATGTTTTTTCTTGCCGTAACTTACGTTAAACTCGCCGGAGTTGATATATTCCGGGTTCAAGTTCGGATTTCCCGCCCGTAGGTTTACCGGATCGGAATAGTCGGTGAACGGATTCAGATCATTAATGCGCGGACGGTTAATCCTTCTGCTGTAAGATAAACGCAATTCCCAACCGTCTTTCGGTTTATATGAAATGTGGGCCGTAGGGAAAATTCCGAGGTAGCTTTTGGTGTTTTTCTGTTGGGTAGTCAACAAATGTCCGGTAATAAAGGTCTGTTCCAAACGCAAGCCGGCCTTATATCCCCACTTTGATTTGAAAGAATGCGAAAGCGATGCATAACCCGCATATACTTGTTCGTGGTATATAAAATGGTTGGTGATGTTGATGTCATTCAGAAATTGTGAAGACACATCGTTGAAGCTTTCCGAATAAAAATTATTGTCGTTGTGGCGTATGGTCGATTTCAGTCCAACTTCCAATCCCATGTTTTTGCGTAGCGGTTCTACATAATCGATGTTGGCGATGAATACACCAAATTTTGATTTGGCATCTGTGTTCTGGCGAAGCAGCAGATTACCCATGGATAGCCCGGCGGTATCATCTAAGGTGCTGTTATATTGCGTCAGTTCCAGTTCATCATTGACGGAATAACTGGCTTCCGCCGAAAGTTCTCGTCCTTTTTTGGTGAAGGTATGTTTCCATGATCCGTTTAAGTCGTAGTTCATCCGGTTTTCGGTCTCACCCGAATTTCGGGTATTGGAATAGAGCGGCAGACGAGAAGCCGTTTGGTAATTATAAAAAATGGTATTGAGACTCGTGTTATAATTGTAACCGTAAGAACCCGAAATGGAGAAAGAGTTTTTGATATTCGGATAAAAATCAAAACCGGCCCGGCCCAAATGACTGCCACCTTTACGTAATCCTTGGTTGGACTGGTCTATATAATACGAAGTATCTGCCCCAAATATATTGTTGATGGTTTGCCCGTTATTGAACGAGTTGTTATATCGGTAAGAATAGTTGACGAAGAAATTGAATTTTTTGTCGCGGTAATTCAACCCTACGGCGGCATTATATTTATCGCGGGTTCCGGCACTGAGTGCTACGGAACCGTTCAAGCCCTGCTTTTTGTCCTTCTTCAGTTTGATGTTGATGATACCGGACATGCCATCCGCGTCATATTTGGCGGAAGGGTTGGAAATGATTTCCACGCTTTCGATGGAACTGGCCGGGATGTTATCCAAAATAGCCTTGCGGCTGCTGCCCGACAATCCCGAGGGCTTACCGTCAATCAAAATGGTTACACTTTCGCTTCCGCGCAAACTCACGTTTCCATCCACATCCACATTAACGGATGGTACGTTACCCAATAAATCGGATGCCGAGCCGCCGGTGTTGGTAATGTTTTTGCTTACGTCGTATACTTTTTTGTCAATATCCAACGTCACCAAATCTTTGTCGCTTTCAATCTTTACCAAGCCTAATTCGCTATCCAGGGTTTTAATGAAGATATTGCCGACGTTCTGCTCCATATTTCCCATGCCAATCTGGATGGAATCCCTGCGCACCGTTTTATACCCGATGAAACTCACCGATAGGTAATAATTTCCCGGAGGCACATTATCCAGCACAAACTCACCGAGTTTATCGGAGATAATTCCTGTAACTAATTTATTGTCTGATACTTTTAATAAAGAAACAGTGGTGTACTCCACCGGTTTTTTTGTGTCGGAATCTTTGATTGTCCCGCTGATTTTGCCCGGAAAATTTCCCGCAGGTGCCTGTGCATGCAAGGCTAAACCACAGGCCAAAAAAGCGCAGAGCAACAGAAAGTGATAAGTAAGTCTCATAAGCAGCGGCAAAAGTCTGCAATAAAGCGATTGGAAATAAAGATTAAGGTTTTTTTAACCCTTTGTTTACGCCCACGGTTTTTACCTTATTCCAAGTATATTTGAAAATCGGCTTTAGGAATACCGCGATAAGGATGATGAACGTGCCTACGTAGAATTTAGGTGATAGTTCATCGCTTTCTCCCAAAAACGCAGCCGCCATCAAAATACCATATACCGGTTCCAGGTTGATGGCGAGGTTTGATTTGAAAGCCGAAATATAACGTAGCGAGTTGAGGGCCAGAATATATGGCATCGTGGTACAACCCACGGCCAATATGGCCAGCATGATAAAGTTTTTGGCGTCCGGTGTAATGGTGGCGATGCTTAGATCATCTACCGTAAAAGGGAGCAGGAGGGAGAGGAACAAGAATCCAACGCTTAGTTCCACAAAGGAGACGGCTTTGCCTTCATAATCCGCCAAATATTTTTTGTTCAATATGGAAAATGCGGCGGCCAAAAATGCGGCGGCAATTCCCCACACCAAACCTTTGGTGTATACTTCACTCACGCTGGCAATCAGGCCGATTCCAAAAATTACCAGGATTCCGAGTAAAATGTCCCAAAGTTTGAACTTCTCGCGCATCACCAACGGTTCAAATATGGAAGTGAACAGGCTGGAGGTGGCCAATGCACTCAGGGCCAATGACGCATTTGAGTATTTGATGCTGCCGTAAAATGCTACCCAATGTAGCGCGACTAGGATGCCGATTCCCCCGAAAATAAAAATACGGTTGCGTGGGATGGCTTTCAACGAGCGATAAAGTCCTGGAATCAGCAGGAAACTGAGGCAGGTGATCCATAAGCGATGCCATACCAACAGCATTTCACCAAAATCGATGAGTTTGCCAAGGATGGCCGTAAATCCCCATAAAAAAATGGCGAGGTGCAATCCCAGATATGCTTTGTTTTCGGCTTTCATTCGGGCGCAAAGGTATTTAGAATGTTGAATTATGAATGATGATTTTTGAATTGTTATAGTGTGTTATTGAAGTTTGGATCTCCCAATAATTTGTAATTCAAAATTCATCATTCAACATTTTTGACGTATTTCGCAAAAGGAATGTCTCGCATTTATTATACATCCATATTAGGTTTAAGGCCAGAGGCCAACGAAGCTGAGGTGAAATCGGCTTTTCGGCGTTTGGTGAAAAAATACCATCCTGACATCAATCCATCGCCTAAGGCAGAGGAGCGTTTTATCGAATTGAAAAAAGCTTACGACTATCTGCTGGAATATCCTTATACCCCGGGGCAACCCACGCAAAGAAGCGCTATCCCGCCGGCACAGAGAAGGGAAGAGGAAGAGAAAAAGAAACGTGAAGCACGAATGCGCCGTGCACGTGAAATCCGTAAGCAAAAGGAGGAGGCAGAAAGAAAAGCTTGGGAAAGATTCAAAAGGTCCCCGGCCATGTGGCTCATTATTTTTATCGTACTTACATTCTATTTTGCCGTTTCGGGTGTGTGTCTAATCACGATCAGTGAATATCCATATGAAGGTTCAGATGTAAAGGAACCCGAATTCGCGCTTGTCATTTGTATGCTGATTATTTTGGGTTTTACGCTTCTGTTATATCGTTTTTACCAATTTTTGAGGAAGTGAATTATTTAAATAGCATATTTTAGCCATATTAAGTATGTCTGCTTATTCACTTTTATTCGGTTGCTTATTCTTTTAGGTAAACCCTTTTCACCCGAGGCGAAATCCCCGTTAATATCTCATAAGCGATGGTGCCGCACTTCTTGGCCACTTCCTCTACCGAATATTCGGGTCCGAAGATGACGACCTCGTTGCCTTCCTGTATGTTGCTCCCCGTTACGTCTATCATCGTCATATCCATACATACCTTACCTATTACTGGATATAAATTTCCGTTGATGTACACTTGCCCGTTCCCCAAACCGAGCGAACGCCTGAAGCCATCGGCATAACCCATGGGAATGGTGGCAATAAGAGAATCACGTTCCACTTTACCGGCGCGGTTGTATCCCACACTTTCGCCAGCCTTTATTTCTCGGATTTGTGTGACGGATGTCTTCAAACGTAATACACTTCTTAATTCGGTAGTGTAATACGGCGAAATGCCGTACATCGCAATACCCATCCGTATCATATCAAACCGCGCATCTGCATGGCGGGCGGCGCCGGCTGAATTGGCAATGTGGCGGATGAACGGATGTTTAGTTATATTAGAAATGGCATCACATGTTTTTTTGAATATGGAAATCTGGTGCTCCGAAAATGCATCATCATCCGCATCCTCGGCCGATGCCAAATGCGAAAATACGGAGGCTATTTTCATGTGCGGATATGCCGTAATCTCTTGGGCAGCCAACAGGGCGTCTTCGGGCGAAAAACCCAAACGGTGCATTCCCGTGTCTATTTTGATGTGGACCGGCAGTTCGTAAGATTCGCTTCTGCGGCCTAGTTCTTCCATCAGATAATGTAGCGAACGGAAATTAAATATCTCTGGCTCCAGCCGATGTTCCAACAACATATTCACCGCCGGTTGCCCCGGGTTCATCACCATGATGGGTAAATCTATTCCGGCCCTTCTTAATTCTGCTCCTTCGTCCGTATAGGCCACGGCTAGATAATCTACGTTGCGATACTTTAAATGGTTGGCAATTTCGATGCTGCCCGTTCCGTAAGAAAAAGCTTTTACCATCGCCATGATTTTGACGTTTGGTCCCGCTGTTTTTCTGTAATAAGCCACATTATGTGCCAATGCATCCAAGTTTACTTCCAATACCGTTTCATGCCGTTTTTGTTCCAGCATTTCTACGATTCGTTCCGTTTTGAACTCACGGGTTCCCTTAATCAAAATGGCTTCTGAATGGAACGATGAAGTGGGGAAGAGCGTGATGAAATCTTCGGTACTCTCATAGTGGGAAACTTCGCCGCTGAATAAATCCTTATGCTGTGAAATTTCTTTCCCGATCAAAATTGTTTTTTGCGGATGGTATGATGTCAGCAGATTGGCCGCCTCCGTATATACGGCCAATGCCGGTTTTCCGCGAAGTCGCATATCGGTCAATATAACAGAACGCTCCTTCAAGCCCGGAAGAAGCGCCAAAGCTTCGAGTGCTATTCTTAGTGAGGAAATATCCGATGTGTAAGAATCGTTGAGGATGGTACAATTATTCAATCCCCCTACCATTTGTAAGCGCATGTCTACCTGACGGAGTTGTGAGAAACGCTGTATGACGTCTTCATTCATCAAACTTTGTTGTAGACAGAATATGGCACAATGGCAAGCATTTTCAATGGACGCTTCGTCGCTGAAAGGAACATGGAATGTAGTCTGTTTGCCATTTGATGTAATGGTTATATGGCGGCCGTCCCCATACTTTTCCTCGATTTCTATTCGATACCCATTCAAATCGGATGACGTATGCCATGAAATGAGCTGTTTTTGGGCAAAAGAGTTTTCAGCCGCAGCTTTGGTGGATGCATCATCCGAACGGTAAATGAAATAGTCCGCATTTTTAAACAGTGATAATTTTTCGTTCAGTAATTGTGTCCTGTCTATAAAATTCTCTAAATGCGATGTACCTATATTCGTCAGGATGCCATAATCTGGTTGAACCCATGTCTGTGCATTTTTCATTTCGCCGGGTTCGGAAATCCCGGTTTCAATGATTCCCAATGCATCATTTTTTGATAACATGAGGATAGAAAGTGGAATACCCAATACCGAATTATAACTGCCGGGACTGGCCGTTAATTTCATTTCCGGTGATAATAAAAAGTGTAACCATTCCTTAATCGTGGTTTTGCCGCTGCTTCCCGTCAGGGCTAATATTTTGCCTTTGAATGCTTGTCTATGTCGGGTGGCAAATAATTGCAAGGCGGACAAGGTATCTGCCGTTTGGAGGAATGTACAATCTGGGTATTGATCCAGGTTTGGTATTTCGGATACCAAAAAATAACGCACTCCTTTTTCATAGGCAGATTGTATATAGTGATGCCCGTTGCCGTTGGGGGTTACCAATGCCATAAATAATGTTTTATCGGCATGGATAATTTTACGGCTATCGTAAGCCAATTCTGTTATGTCGGAATCCTCAATTTCCAGCACAGGTTTACCGACGACAATGGCATCTGTTCCGGAAATAATATCGTTGATTGTAAAATGGTACATAAAAAAAGCCCGATAAATAATTATCGGGCTGAAAGAAACAAAGAATTTCTATGTTATGACACAACAATGTTCAAAATTTGTCCGTCGTTGCCGTTTTCACGTTTTATTTTTCCGCGTTTGGTTAAGCTGATCAAAGTTGAAGATACTGCTTGGATTAATTTACGCTCATCTTTTTCAGCGCCGTAACGTGTGTTGATGGCGTCTACGATTTCACGTGTTGAAAGTCCTTTCTTGGCATCTTGGATGGAAGAAACAATTTTGGAAGCCAGTGTGTTTTCTCCACCTGTTTTACGGCCTCTTTTTGCAGCTGCCTCTTTTTTAGGCGCTGCAACTTTTGCCGTTTTAGCTGCTGCTTTAGGGGCAGATTCTTTTACGGCTGCTTTCACAGGCGCTTCAGTTTTTGCGGCTACTTTAGGAGCTGCTACTGCCGCTTTTTTGCCGGAACCTGCCTTACGTCCGCGTTTTTCTTGAGCTGCTACTGGAACTGCTTTTGGCGCTTCAGTTTTCGCCGCTATTTTAGGAGCAGCCACTGCTGCTTTTGTAGAACCTGGTTTACGTCCGCGCTTGCCTTTCACGGCTGGGGTAGCATTAGCCACTGCTGCAGCCTTTGTAGAGCCCGGTTTACGTCCGCGCTTGCCTTTTACGGCTGGAGCCGCATTAGAAGTTGCTGCCGCTTTTTTGCCGGAACCCGGTTTGCGTCCGCGTTTACCTTTCACGGCCGGAGCTGCATCAGTTGAAGCTGCCGCCGCTTTTTTACCGGAACCTGGTTTGCGTCCACGTTTACCTTTCACGGCTGGAACTGCATCAGTTGAAGCTGCCGCTTTTTTGCCGGAACCTGGTTTGCGACCGCGTTTGCCTTTCACGGCCGGAGCTGCATCAGTTGAAGCTGCCGCTTTTTTGCCGGAACCTGGCTTGCGTCCACGTTTTTTTGGTGCGTCTTCACCTACAGGTGCTCCGCCTAATTCAGCCAATAAATTATTTAATTGGCTTTTTTTCATTCTGATTTCGATAATGCGGCTCTCCAATGCGTCGAGCTCCTCATCGAATTCGTAAAGCCTTTCATTAAGACTTTTTACTACAATTTCTGCTTGAGAACCTGATAGATTTAATGACTTCATTTTATTTTTGTTAGGCATTTTAACAATACAAACTTAGAAAATTATATAACATAATAACAAATAAATATGCCAAAATATATTTGTTATTTTTCTTGTTATGGTTTTAATGAATTGATAATTAGTGTATTGTTCAATATTTTATTTTTGATTAACCAGAAATATTTTACATAATTAATGTATATAACCTATTTTCATTGATAGATTGGTTGATTAACAGGTAATTTACTTAAGATTTGATTTATGGAATAAGGAAATGTGAGTAATTATTCCTCAATATGGGTTTTTCTGATGTTGTTACATTCTCTGCATAATGGAATATACAAGTCCTTTTCGCCAAGCAATACAAGGCTTTCGATGTTATTCAAACGGTAGCTGCAATTAGCGGTATAACCGCAATCGACACATACGGCATGTACCTTGGTCACTTCCTCGGCAATGGACATTAATTCAGGGATAGGCCCAAACGGGCGTCCTTTAAAATCGGTATCCAGTCCCGCTACAATAACACGCATTCCTTTGTCGGCCAATGCTTGGCATACCTCAGGCAAACCTTCGTCAAAGAATTGGGCTTCATCAATTCCGATTACATCCGCATCCGACGAAGCAAGTAAAAGTATATTGATCGAAGCCGGTACTGGGGTTGAAACAATACGGTTATCGTTATGGGATACTACTTCCGTTTCGTCATAACGTGTATCGGTTTCCGGTTTAAAAATTTCGACTTTCTGTTTGGCTATACCGGCTCTTTTTAAGCGCCGTATCAATTCTTCCGTCTTGCCGGAATACATGCTTCCGCATACTACTTCTATACGTCCGCGCTTGCCCTGAAATTTTAGATGATTCTCCGGATACATGATTTTAAACCTTGGTACAATTTTAGTTTAAAAATATGTAATAGATGCATTTTATATCATGTGTACCACACAATGACTTAGATAATGCATTCATTGATATATGGTGTTCTGGTCATATTTTTATCATGTATCCGCCCCATAATGAAAATTTTTATGTTGTTTTGAACGTTTTAATAACATTAAACGAATCTCATGGAAAAGGAAAACATCACCGATAATCTGGAAAAATTATTAATGGCGATCCACCGGCAAGTGGTTGCTATACGTGATGCGGATGAACAGATTCCGAAAATTGAAATGGATAAAACGTTAGGGAATATCCGCGCATTATACGAACAATTTACGGTGTTGAATTATTTAAATACTTACCCGCCGGCAAAAAACATATCAGCCCCGGTACCTGGGCATGAGGAACAAATAGAGCCGGTCCGACCGGTCCAACCGGAATCTCCGTTTATTCCGATTGTAGAAAAGCTGGAAGGAATGACAGAAAAACCGATTATAGCGTCAGTGAATATTCAACCGGAATATATCGAATCTAAACTGGAACAGCCGACCGAAAACATTATACCGGAAATAAAAATACATCCTACGGTAGAGCATGAAATTCCGAAACATATACAACCCGAAATTTTAAGAGAGGCGCATATTGAACCTATAAAGCCTGCGGTTCAATATACTTCGCAGGAAGAAAAATACATGCCTCAGTCTCCAATTACAAACGAAAATACATCAAAAAATATCCATACCGAATCCCAACGGTTGGGAGATAAGTTGAGATTCCAAAAATTAGACGACCTACACAAAGCGGTGACTTTATCGGACAAGTTTTTGTACATGAACGAGCTATTTGAAGGTGAAAACAATACTTATAAAGAAGCGGTGGACATGTTGAACAGGTTAGGTTCCCAAGTAGAAGCCGAGCAGTATATGAATTCATTGTCTGCACGTTATCGATGGGCCGATAAGCCAAAGACAGAAAAAAAATTCAGGGAACTCGTTTCCCGTAAGTTTATTTAAATATGTATAGATTATCAATTTTCTTATCGGCATTTTTATGGATGTCGTCCACCATTTTTGCCCAAGACAAAACGTACGCCAAGAGATTGATAGACACACTCGCATCACCTTCCATGGAAGGTAGGGGTTACGTAAAAAATGGAGACAAGTTGGCCGCGGAATTTATTGAGGCCGAAATGAGAAACTTTCGCCTAAAGCCATTATTTAAGAAGGAAATCTATTCACAAACATTTCTTCATGACGTCAATACATTTCCGCAAGATCCTGTTTTAAGGTTCGGTTCCCAAGCATTAATTCCCGGAAAAGATTATCTGGTGCACCCCTATAGCGGAACAGTCTCGGGCACATTTACGCCAATCATCGTCCGTGCAAATGATCTGGATGCTTTGGACGCCATTGTTTCCAAAGTAAGGAAGCCATTAAAATCTGCCATCATATTATATGCCGAAACGGCTGAAGAGTACAAAAAAATGTCTCCGTTGGCAGTAGATTTTTTGAAGAGGTTTCCCGTTGTTATACTGGTTAACCCATCCAAATTAACTTGGACGGTGGCAGATGTATCGGTTCCCAAAATTGCGGTGTTGGAAGTACGGAAGGATGCACTGCCGCCTCTGGATGAAATCAAGAAAGTGAAAGTATCCACCGAATCCATCTTTTTGAAAAATTACGAAAGCAAAAACATCGCAGGATATGTAGAAGGCGAAATCAAGGATACCTTTTTGTTGCTCACGGCCCATTACGATCATTTGGGCAGGATGGGATCGGCCTTGTTTCCGGGTGCCAGCGACAACGCCTCGGGTACGTCGATGATGTTGAACTTAGCTAAGTTCTACGCAGGTAATACCAAACGTCCCAAATATTCCATGGCCTTTGTGGCTTTTGCCGGGGAAGAGGCCGGCTTGAAGGGCTCAAAGCATTTCGTGGATCATCCGCCGATGGCTTTATCACAAATTAAATTCGTGTTCAATATCGATTTGATGGGCGGGGGAACTATCGGATCTACCATAGTAAATGGCAGTGTCTATGAAAATGAATTCAAGCGTATAGAGAAAATAAATACCGACAACCATTTGTTGGGCATGGTGAAAAAAAGGGGTAAGGCAGCCAATAGCGATCATTATTGGTTTTCTGAAAATGGGGTACCCGCGTTTTTTATGTATGCCGAAGGCGGCGTAACGGCCTACCATGACGTAAACGATACCCGCGAAAATTTACCGTTGGACGAGTACGATGATTTATTTAAGTTGATCCATTTGTTTATGGATGGGTTTTGAAGCTGAACTTATCCCTCCTGTATCTCATTGAACTTAATAACAAATACGGTGTATTTGATGACGACAGTGATATACACATAGCAGTTACAATAATGTATCCGGTATATTCCCATATTGAATATTGAATAATCACTGAAAATCAAAGCAGCGAATTTTAAAGATATCTTTTCCGGGTTTAACGTTATGGATCATTTTGATGATGGTGGATCGGGCGGCCATCCATATTGCCGAGACAAGAAACAAAATAAAGAATAAAAAAAAGCGTCCCGATCACTCGGGACGCTTTTCAAATTTAATCAGACGGTGATTATTTCACACGCTCCATATATTCTCCGGTCTCGCCGTTAATTTTTACTATTTCTCCCGTATTGATAAATAAAGGGACACGAATCTCCGCTCCGGTTTCCAATGTGGCAAACTTCATGGAATTGGTGGCCGTATCGCCTTTGATGCCTGGCTCGGTATAGGTCACTTCCAATTCGATGCTGCGTGGCGGTTTCGCAAATACCGCCGAATCGTTATCGTCAAAAGAAACCGTCACTATCAAGCCTTCCTTCAGAAATTTTTCGCTGTCGCCAAACAAGTCGGCATCCACATACACCTGCTCATAAGATTGCGGATCCATACACACGATGGCGGTGCCGTCTTTGTATATATACTGGAGTTCACGCTCTTCCACGCGCACCATTTCCACCTCTTCGTCCGGCCGAAAACGGTTTTCTCCCAATTTGCCGGATTTGATGTTACGCATCTTGGCCTGGTAAAAGGCGCGCAAGTTGCCCGGTGTGCGGTGAATCCACTCCGTGATTATATAAAGTTCACCGTTATATTTGATGAATCTGCCGTTGGATAAATCCGATGCTTTTGCCATAAATTTTGAATTTGCTGTGCAAAAATAATCTTTAAAAATAAATAAAGTAAGTTTTGGCAAACCTCTTGTCATCCATTTCTTGTTTCTTTGTGATGGAGGCATCTATCATATGAAAAATATACTGGAAGAGTTTGTACGTCACGACACGCAACAAAAAAGCGGTGACCTGTTGACGGTGCTCGTTTCCATGATTCGCCCTAAAAATGCGGATAATGCTGGGGTAAGGTATGCCGAAGAGAAGTTGGGCGAACTCATCACTATCCTGTCCGAAAACCCGGATTTGATGCACCATCTCAAATGGCATATCCGTAACATCATCCTACAGGGCGATATAGAACATGTATTGTCCGACAGTGGTGTGGCCGAAGGCGGAAGTTTTTTCTCGGAATTCGGCTCGCGGTTAAAACATCTGGTATTGCCGGAATTAAAACGCCCCAACGACTTGGGCGATATCATCCGGCAGGTTTTTTATAAAACATCCGATCATTATTGGGTTTCGGCTATCCGTGAGGGACTTTGGGTAGAATTGTTTGAACTCTTGGGGATGCGCCTGCATACTTCGGATAGGAAGGAGATCCATAAAATGTTTGATGCGGCTACGGCACTTTCGTTTCGGATCTGCGGAAATATTCTGGACAAAGAATTTCAGGATTATCCAGACTTTCGGCGGAATGATGTTTCTCCCTTCTTCAAGCAAAATTTGGAGTTGAGCATTTTCCGGTCAAAGTTTGAAGCCGAGGAATCGATGCAGGGAATGGGCCACCGTTTGTTTGAGGAATTGGAAAGATGCCGCCTCAACATTGAATTGATTAAAAGGGACCGCTCGGGAAAAGGGGCCGGCTTGCAACAGACATTTCTGTTGGTGAAACTGGAACGCCAAATCACACGCCTAAAAATTATAACAGCGATGCTGGACGATGATTTGCCGGTGGATATATTTAGGACGGTCATATTTTTTAAACGAATCGTGTTTTTTGAATCCAGAAAAAACCGTATCGGCGCTTTGGTCACGGATAATATTGGCTTATTGGCTTTTCAGATTTCTGAACACAAAAGTCATACGGGTGAGCATTACATCACCAATACACGCAAAGAATATATGTCTTTCTTTCATTCGGCCTGCGGTGGTGGTGTTTTTGCCGCGGCCATGGGGATGATCAAACTCATGATCGGCGATTTGAAATTGGCCCTGTTCTGGCAACATTTCTGGTATTCGGTCAACTATGCGTTCGGTTTCGTGGGAATCCACGTCACAGGCTCCACACTGGCCACCAAGCAGCCCTCGATGACCGCTGCGGCCTTGGCTGGCTCATTAGACATCAACAAAAGCGGTATCGTTTCGCCGTCGGAGATTGCGATTACGTTTGGAAAGGTTTGGCGGAGCCAATTCGTGGCATTCGCCGGTAATTTATTGGTGACGTTCCCCGCGGCTTTTATTTTAGCCATATTGTATGATTTGGTTACCGGCGTTCCCATTGCCACCGGCGAAAAAGCACAACATCTATTGGAAGCCCAGAACCCGTTTGAAACGCCGGTATATATCTATGCATCCATCACTGGATTGATGTTGTTTATATCTGGTCTCATTTCCGGTTATTATGATAATATGGTACTGTTTTCCAAAATTCCGGAACGGGTAGTAAATCATCCGTTTTTGAATAAATTTTTGCCTAAATCCTTGCTGATGCGTTTTGGCAATTATCTAAAATATAATATGGGTTCGTTGGCGGGTAATATCGCATTGGGTTTTCTATTGGGGTTTCCATCTTTCTTTGGAAATATATTGGGTATTTCTTTGGACATACGCCACATCACGATAGCCACGGCACATTACGCCATTGGTATTTACGGTAGTCGTTTTGAATTTGATACCTATCAAGTGCTCGGTGCTTTGTTTGGTATCGGTGTTATCGGGTTCATGAATTTTATCGTCAGTTTCTCGTTGGCATTTTGGATAGCCATTAAATCACGCAATATCCGCTTCAGTAATTATTTCAGGATTCCATATTACATCTTCCTGCACTTGCGCCAACATCCCATGGACTTTATTTATCCGCCAAAGAATCCACGCATGCCGGAAGAGTTGAAGATTGATTAGGGAGAAAAAAATCCTTGGATTGTCAGCCCCGAGATATTTTGGAGTATACGGACGACGATAAAAAATCGTTGGGAGTATAATGAATTAAGCCATTTCGGCGCGATGGCCAACCTAATCTTTTTGCGGGTAAAACTCTTCCATCACTTCGGCTAAGGTTGGATGGATGGGATGAAGCTTTTCTATAATCATTCCGAAGTCTTTCGGGTTTCGGTTTTGGCTCAGCTTAAAGGCGGCTTCAATCTTTGTGGCCGTGATTTTAAACCCTGAAATGAATTGGAGATAACTTTCGATCATGCGCGGCGGAAGCGTTTCCGGATCGATATGCCCATCCACCGAATCTTCGTGGGCTTTGGTGAGCTTACGGAGTTGTATATATAATTCCTCGGTGGTCTGTTTTTCGATTTTTCCGTATACATGCACGGCTTGGTAATTCCAGGTAGGTACATTCGGATGGCCATACCAAGATGATGAAATATAACCATGCTCACCCGTGAAAATCAATAAAACTTCGGTGTCATCGGCCAATTTGGATAATTCGTTTTCGTTGGCGATATGTGTATAAAAAAGACGGGCCTCTCCTTCCTTTTCTATAACGAAAGGTAGGTGGGAAGCGGCTGGTTTTTCCTGAGATTGCGCTGTTAAAATACCAAAAGAATGCTGCTGCAGAAAATTATCGATAACCTCTTGGTCGTCTATGTTGAATTCGGGTGGAATATACATGGTTTAGTATAGTTTTTCTTCTAGTTCCTGGATGGCAATTTTTGCCGGTTTGCCTTGATGTAGGCAAGCATACACCATTTCAATGATCGGAAAGTTTGTTATATCGAACCGCGAGGCCAAACCTTTGACGGCATAAAAACCTTCGGCCACCATAGACATTTCTGTCCTGGCCGCCGCCGGACTATAACCGCGCCCCACCAACATGCCAAACGTACGGTTACGGCTATGCGGAGAAAAACAAGTCACCAATAAATCGCCCAAGTACGCGCTTTGGTTGATTCGTCGCCCCGGTAACGGATAATGGATTTGTAGGAAATGTTCCGTTTCGCGTGCGCCGGCACTTACCAATACGGACAGGAAGTTATCACCCTTTCCAGTCCCAAGGGCAATTCCGCAAGCCATGGCCACCACATTCTTTAATACCGCTGCGAATTCGATACCGCGCAAATCATCCGAAGCGCTACAACTGACGAATTCCGATTTAAATATGGATGTATGGTTTTCCGGTGGTGTAATTTTATTTCCGCCCAGCGTAAGAAACGAACGTTTTTCCTGCGCCACCTCTTCGCTGTGACAAGGTCCGCCAATCATAAATAGATGATTTGGTTTTACATGTCCGTTAAATTCCATCCATTCGGTAACCGTCACATGTAATTCAGGAATCAATCCCTTGGCCGCAGAAATTACGGGGCCATTGAATTTTGAAATCTGTAATTTCTCTAATACCTCGCCCGAAAAAGCTGCCGGCAAAGCCACCACCACCGCATCGGTATTGGCGGGGATTTCTGGCGTTCCGCTCAATGTGGTGAGTCGATTGACGTCCAGCTTTATATCGGAAAGATAATTCGGGTTTTTTCCGGTTCGGCGAATGTGCTCCGCTGCATCCGCCTGACGCATATGCCATGTGAGATGTCGTGCAGGATCAGCCTGTATGATTTTGGCCAATGCCGTTCCCCAGCTCCCCGCACCGATGAGAAAAATGTTTTCCATTGGGTAAAGATAAGATGTTATCGGTTAATAGTTATTGGTCAGAAGGCGAATAGATAGTGGCAGTAGACATAGGGAGGTGTTGTAACGTTGGATTGCCTTTCGTGAAATATTCCGCATCTCCGATTGGCTATGTGCATTAACACATAACGAACAATAAAACCTTGAATAATTAAAGTTATGCCACAAAAAGCAATTTCTCCCTAAAAGCCCGATCTGCCAATTCACGGAAACAGGCATCCCCACCACGCGATTCCAGGATTAGATCTGCATGTTGTTTAATAAGGATATCGGCATCTGCCGGACAAACGGAAGCACCCACCATTTGGAAGGCATCCAGATCGTTTAGGTCGTCGCCGAGGAAAAGGATGTTTTCGGCCAGCAGGTTGAATTCCCGCATCCATTGTTGAATGATGATAGACTTCTTTTCATTGCCCGCATACCAAGTTTCAAGTCCCAACATTTCGGCCCGCCGGCGAATGATATCCACATTTTTGCTATGTGAAAGAATAGCCACACGTAATCCATTTTTATTGAGGCGGCTCATGGCCAACCCATCGCGTGCATTAAATTTTTTGAATTCGTCGCCCGAAGCAGTGAGATAGATTCCGCCATCGGTCAGCGTACCGTCGGCATCCAATATAATGAGTTTGATTTTATGCGGCTCGAAGTTGAATGTTTCCATTGGGGTAAAGATAGGCAATAGGTGGAAGTAGGCAATAGGCAGAAGGCCGCCGGTGGTGTGTCGATATGATTTTGGAACAAATAACCACTAGGCCAACCGCCCTTCATTGAACGGCTGATTCCCCGCGCATCATTATTTTCGAAAACCCCTAAACAAAAAAAGTCCTTTCCGGGTGGGAAGGACTTTTTACAGTATGACTGGAAGATCAAATTTTAACCACGTTTTTCTTTGATACGGGCAGCTTTTCCAGTTACGTTACGTAAGTAGAACAAGCGGGCACGACGTACTTTACCACGTTTTACGATGGTGATGTTGCTGATGAATGGAGAGTTTACCGGAATGATACGCTCAACACCTACACCGTTAGAAATTTTACGGATGGTAAAAGTTTCTGTCAAACCTTCGCCGCGACGTTGAATGATCACGCCTTGGAAGTTTTGGATACGCTCTTTTGCGCCTTCGATGATTTTGTATGAAACGATTACTGTATCACCGCTTTTAAAGTTCGGCAGTTCGTTCTTTTTTAAAAGTGTCTCTTGTACGTATTGAATCAGGTTTTCCATTGCCTTGTAATTTTACCCCTCTGATTTGGGGGTGCAAACATAATCATTATTTCTGATTTGAAAAATATCTCCTTTAAAATATTTTATTTTTCTCCCCATCAAATGGTAATACTGATGTTCAATTGCCCGCCCAGTCCGTTTTCCACGATTTTTTTAAGGGTGTTCATACGGATGTCTTTGATGTTGTTTTCTACCTTGGAGATATAGGCTTTGTTGGTGCCGCATTTTTCCGCAAGTTGTTCCTGTGTAAATCCCTTCTCAATACGGGCTTGCAGCAATAAAGAACCTAATTTCCCTCCGGATGTTTCTTCATCGCCAAATGGGTTGGTTTCTTTGCTATCAAGGGGAATCAGGCTGATTGTCGTTTTCATTGTGACACAAATATACGAAAGTTGCCCGAACGGACTACATGTATTGTTTAATTGGCTTGGTAATTGACGTAGTTATATAAAACAATGCGTTATGAAAAATACAAAAGGGGCAAACCCCACACACAGCAAACAACCTGCACCACATAAAAAATCGCCTGAAAACAAGGATAATCTTGATAGCCGCGAAAATAAAGAGAACGGCTACCAAGGCAAGAAGAATGAAAAAGGCGATTTGGAAAAATAATGAGAAGCCACCGGAAGGTGGCTTTCTCATTTACGATTTATGATTTTGGATTTACGATTGATGGTAGATTTATGATTTAGTTCTTAATGTTTTGATGGAGGCTACTTCGATAGACAATATTTCATTCAATTCTTTCTGAATATTTTCAGTTCCTTTTAGGAATGTTGGTTTCTTCTAAAATCTCCAGCCAAAACAATGTTTCGTCGGTTTCTTCTTCCACAATTTTTAGTTTATTGATAAAGTCGGGTGTTGACTTGGCCCTACAAGCCGCCTGTAATTAGCCCCGATAGAAGTAGAACTGCGTGCGATTTGTTTTGCAACCACCCAAGCCGAGGCTTCTGCGGAAGTGAGTCGATTAATAAAATGATTTGTACGCCAATTTGCTTGGTTCTCCTCTTGATTTCCTGTTCTATGATGAGTAGTTTTTGGCTTCAATAAAACTACCTATTTAATCGAAAGAATCAAAATGTTTAACCCCAACAAATAAGCACATGGAAAGTAATCGTAACTCGTAAATCAAAAATCGTAAATCAAAACTAAAGATTGTCACTGATGACTTGCTCCAAAATTCCCACGGGAACCACGCCCGATTGACGCCATTTCACTTGTCCGTTTTTAAACAATATCAACGTGGGAACGCCTTGCACACGATACTGTGCCGCCACCTGCGGATTTTTGTCAACATCAATCTTCACGATGGAAGTGCTGTCTTTTACGCGTGATTTTAAATCGTCCAAAATGGGCGACATCGTTTTACATGGGCCACACCAAGTAGCAAAAAAATCAACAAGAACGGGTTTGTCTGAATTAATGATATCGGAGAATGTTGCCATGGTTGTTATATTTTTATGGTTGGGTAGTACTAATTTGATGCCAAATAAAACTGGTCATATTTTTAAATTGAACCACAAAGAAACATAAGGTTGAATTACTATGGCTCCTCTTAAAAAAAAATCCCGCAGAACTCGCAGAAAACGCAGAAAAAGTCTGCGCAAGTCTGCGGGTTCTGCGGGAAATAGAAATGCTCTTAATTCAAAATATCCAAAGATCTTTTGATGAACCCGGTCAACTCTTCACCCTTCAACAGGTTTTTACCCAAGAGCGCCAGATCCACCGTTTGCTTCGCCAATTTTTCTTTGGTCGCTGCATCGGTTTCTGCCAATATTTTCGACATCAATGGATGGTTGCTGTTTAATACCAGGTTATACGTTTCGGGCATTTTCCCAAACATACTCATTCCGCCGCCGCCCGTTGCGCTCATTTCCGTCATACGGCGCATGAATTCGTTTTGTGTAATCACCACCGGCGCTTCCGTTTCGGATAAGTCCTCACACGACAACACGAAGCGGTTTTTATCCGCCACGTTTTCAAATACCGTGGTGATTTCCTTCTTCTCGTCATCCGTCAGCTTGCTGAACTGCGGTTCCCCTTTGTCGATCAGTTTATCTACCGAACCCGAGTCCACGCGCGCAAATTTCACGTTCGCGAATTTACTTTCCAGGTTCTGCACCAAATGTGAATCCAACGGCGTGTTCAGGATCAAGGTTTCATAGCCTTTTTCCTTTGCACGCTCAATATAACTGTGTTCCACTTCCTTGTCGGAAGAATATAGGATCACCAATTTGTCGTCTTTGTCGGTTTGCGTGGCTTTGAGCGACTCTTGCCACTCGTCCCACGATTTGAATTCGCCGTTGGCGTTTTCGAACAACAGGAACTTTACCGCTTTTTCGGCGAATTTCTCGTCCGTCAATATACCGTAGGTCACAAACAGCTTAATGTCCGACCATTTTTCCTGCAATTCTTCGCGGCGGTTTTTGAACATCTCGTCCAAACGGTCTGCCACTTTTTTGGTGATGTGGTTGCTGATCTTCTTCACGTTCGGGTCGCCCTGCAAATAGGAGCGGGACACGTTAAGTGGTATATCCGGCGAATCGAGCATCCCGTGCAGCAACATCAAAAAGTCGGGTACGATGCCTTCCACCGAATCCGTCACGAATACGCGGTTGCTGAACAGGCTGATTTTATTTTTCTGCAATTCCAACCGTCCGTCAATTTTCGGGAAATATAGAATCCCCGTGAGGTTGAACGGATAGTCTACGTTCAGGTGGATGTGGAACAATGGTTTTTCGAACGACATCGGATATAATTCCTGGTAGAAATTATCGTAGTCCTCTTGCGTGAGGTCGGTCGGTTTTTTTGTCCAGATCGGTTCGGTGGCATTGATGTGCTCGCCGTTGAACCAAATTTCCACCGGCATAAAACGGCAGAATTTTTTCAGCAGACCGGCAATTTTGCCGTCTTCCAGATATTCCAAACCCGTTTCGTTCAGGTGCAGCACTACGTCCGTTCCACGTTCGGTACGGTCGCTTTCTTCAATGCTGAAACTGGTGGAACCGTCGCAGCTCCATTTCACGGCCGGTGCGTCGGTAAACGATTTGGTGATGATGTCCACCGTATCCGCCACCATAAAGGCCGAGTAGAAACCCAGACCGAAATGGCCGATGATGCCCGCCGGTGAATCGTTCTTGAATTTCTCCACGAACTCCTTGGCACCCGAAAAGGCGATGCGGTTGATGTATTTTTCCACCTCTTCCTCGGTCATGCCGATTCCGGTGTCCTTTACGGTGATGGTTTGTGCCGTTTTGTCGGCTTCGATCTCAATCTTCAGGGAGCCGATCTCGCCTTTCACTTCGCCCTTTTCGGCCAATGTCTTGAGTTTGGTACAAGCGTCCGTGGCGTTGGATACCAACTCACGCAGGAAAATCTCCTGCTCGCTGTAGAGGAATTTTTTAATGATCGGAAATATGTTTTCCGTTTCTACACTAATGGTTCCTTGTTTGCTCATGTGTTATTGTTTTTGGCTCTCTTATCAAATGCGGTGCCGAGAGGGGAGGGGTGACAAAATGGCGGACGATTGCCCAGTATTATAAAGTAAATCTTCTCAAAGCATCTGGCTCAAAAGCAACCACTTTATATTTTTCCAAAATGGTTGGGATTGAACCCGTTGTGCGAGGCACCCTTACACAAATAATTTCTTTGTTGAAACTCTCGGCAAGTTCTACTTCGCACTCAAGCCAATCTTGAAGGTGGTTCATTTGGCCAATCAATATCATAACAAGTGAAGCAGTTTCTATTTTACGTTGGATGTGCTTTTTTATGGCATCTTTTCCTTCTCTTTTTTTGTCTTCGGTTTCGTGTGTAATAACCACGTCACCGAGTCGTCCATCCACTGCCCATTTTTTTATGGCGCCAATTCGTTGGCTATCCTCCAACACACAACTGATAAATATTGATTTGCTCATCACTGTTTCATTAAATATTCGGCGGCAAATTTATGTATAATGTTTTTGTGGTTTATGATGGTACTGAGACATAAAAACAACTACGTTTTTTGTGTTAAGGGATTGCTGTCGAGGAAAATTTTATTTAATAATCGGATCAACAAAGAACTTCTAATGATTTGGTGTTCCTCTGCGGTAAAATAAGTGCCACAAAAATACTCTGCGTAACTCCGTGTTACCTCCGCTCGCCTCACCGGTTTGTATTAATTCCCGGCGTCACTACTGTCTTTATCAATCATCAAATCTTTGTATTTGTTATACAAAAATGAAATCACCAACAACAACAATCCCACCGAAATAAACAAAATGGTTTTAGGTATGGTCCCCAAATTCGAAGTATCGTAAATGAACAATTTCACCAACGTAATCCCCGTGACCACAATACCTTCAATCCGCAGGAATTTTCTGTTTTTCCAGATTCCATAACCGACCAAAAACAACGCATACACACCCCAGAAAATACTGAGTCCGTATTTATCCAATTTTTCGATGTGCTGGATGATGGACCAGTGCAAGATTTCATGGCTCACGATAACCATCACCAAAAGATGTAAAACGATTTCGAGGAAGGTCCGGAAATCTTGGCTGAAAAATCCCTTTTTTGCATACATCCATTCCGAAATAACCATAAAAATAAACCCGGAAAAGGCGATGTAGCGTAAGGTAATCCAAGCTTTTTGGGCAGGATACAGGTTTGGGTACTCGGGTGTCATATAATCGTCATCCAAAGAATATAACAAAAACAATCCAAACGTAAGGAAGATAAACGTGAGCCCCCCGTTGATGATTTGCTGAAAAATGGCAGATGGTTTGTGTTTTATGTACAGCGCATTCAACAAACCCAAGAAGGCGGTAAAGCATAACGAGTAAATAATGCAATATATCGTGGCAATCATCACGATGGTTCTGTTGCCCACTTCGTAGCTGTCTTCCGGAAGCATGGAATCGGTATAATACAAGGTTCTTAACGAAACCAGATAATCGGCGCGGAATACACAGATGATTTCTGTAAGGAATAAAGTATACACCAATAATCCGCATAAAAAGAGGGACGCATACCTCAACAGGCCCGTCAGATTACCTTCGGTTTCACCCGTCTTTTTAGGTAGGATGAAATAGATGGCGGCCATCATACCAATAACCAACATGCACCATAGGAAATCAATGTGCGCAATGGCCTTCCATGCTGAATCTACTTCGTAAATTTGGTACCCGAACGCGAATAGGCATCCCGCCAGGATGAAAAGAAACAAGGGCGAACTGAGCCACCCCAGATATTCGCTTCTCAGTACTTTCGATAGCCCGATAAGTATCACCGCAATGATTGACCAAAATAATGGAATTAGCATACCCGTGAATTGTGTGGGAACGGCCATTACAAAAAATGCCACCGACAAAACGGACAAGATTTTGAATACATCCGATGTGCGGTCTTTTTTGAATGAAACGGTGGCCGTAATGGCATGCAACAATCCGTTGAGGAAGAGGAAAAGTGCACTGTAATCGCTGTTGTCGTTTATGTTATATATCAATGTGGAACCGATGGATGCAAAGACCACGGAATTGATGATGAGTATGGCGTTCGTTATGCCACCGTCCTTGATGTTTTTGAACCATATATTGACCAACATAGAAACGTAGAATAGCATGAAAAACGCGGAGACGAATAACAATTCCATCACGGCCGTTTTACCCGTATGGAAATCGACGGAAGAAGAGAGGATCAATATGGCCCAAGTGCTGAAGAATGCATTGAGAAAAATGAATTTCCAATTCTGTCTATACGTAAGGAACACGATGCCCGCATTGATGACAAGCATGTAGCTATATAACCATTCCACCTCATTAGAACCGGAACCGAGCAAAACCGGAACCGCATATGCACCCCAAAGCCCAATGTGTGCAATGACCTCGCGGTTATACCAAATGGCCGAAAATATGGTGCCTATGGTGAGTAAAACCATCAACGGGAATGCAACTTCCTTGGGCATGAAATCGTAAAACGCGGAAGCAAAATACGTGGTGAAATAAGCGGTGGACACACCGCCGCTGAATAATACGGCGCTAAAGCTGTTATACTTTTTCTTAAGATAAATGGCCGTTCCCAATAAGCCTATCGAACATAGATAGCCAAAAATAATGCGTACCATCGGGCTGGCGAGGTTATTGTCGATAGCGTATTTTACACCGATTCCCACCCCGATGATCAGCACCAAGATCCCGATTTTACTGATGAGGTTCTCGCCGATAAATTTCTCAATGTTGGATTCCTTCTTGACGTATGGCGGCGGAATATAAGGTGCAACCGGTTCTTGCGCCGGTTTTGGCTTTTCTGCCACGACTATTTTTTCCGGCGCTATCATTTCCATTTTAGGTTGATCTGCAATAGGCATGGGAGCTACGTTTTCAACCGGTTTATTGAGCAGGTTGCGTATTTCCGTCTTTAGCAGGATGATTTCGCTTTGCAGCGTATCTTGTCTCTGCTGAACCAAGTTAAGTTTATCGTGTAGGCGTTTGAGTTCGGTTTCGTTAGACATATGGGGGCGTGTTAAGCGAAGTTGAATGTAATAAAAAATCCCGCTTCGGTTAGAAACGGGATTCTCGCTATATTTTTATGTAATGAAATTATTGATATCTCAGTCTACTGTCCAAAGCCAACATTTGGTCTTCAGAAACGGAGTTGAGCTCGATCAACGTGGCTACCGGAACACAATATATTTCGGCAATTTTTTGAAGATCGTCGCCTGGTTGCACCAAGTGGAATTTTTCGGTGGATTTGATGACGGCAATCTTCTCCGATTTCTGGTTCACCACAAAGCTTTCCAAAGCCAACTTAAATTCACCTTCCTTGATGATGGAGAAAGGATCGATGGCCACGCCCAAAAAGCGAACCTCGAAGTGTAGGTGCGAACCGCGGGAACGACCCGTGTTGCCACCGGCGCCCAAATAATCCCCGGCTTGTACATAATCTCCCGATTTTACGTGGATTTTATCCAAGTGGGCATAGTAGGTTTCCAATCCATTCGGGTGACGTATCACCACGCAGTTTCCGTAGGAATCGTTGTACATGGCATAGCGTATCTTGCCTTCAAAGGCTGCGTGTACGGCATCACCGGTTTCCAGATCAATGTCGATGCCTTTGTGCATTCTGTGTTTTCTGCCGCGTGGCCCAAATTTTGATGTAATCAACGCATTGGGAACCGGAAAAAAGAAATCGCAATTGCTATTGTGTGCTAACGTAAGGCGTGTATTGGCAAACTGCTCAATGTTTTTCTGGCCGTAGTAATGTACTACTTCCGTGTCCCATTGGCTGTAAAAACCGTCGGCAGGAATGATGTCGTCGAATACGCCACAATCTTTGTGGTCATGTTCCAAATCCAAAGTTTCCGTAGAATCTCCTGGATCCGGAGCTTGGTAGGATGCAAATCCAAAGGTGGTGGTTAGGGTGAAAATACTTATTGTCAGAATTTCTTTCATCTTTCATTCGTTTTTCACGATGAGCAAAACTATTTTTTTTTAGGACATAGGGATGTTAATCATCCCTAAATAACAAATTTTTAACATGGTTTTCTAAGTCAGGAAAGAACGCGTCAAATGCGGATTTTAGCTGTTTTTCGTATTTCAGGAATTCATCAAAAATAGGCTCGGTGTTCGTGATATGTTTGGTGCGAAAGGTGACGCTATGGAAGCTTCTGGCGATGTTTTCTGCCTTGTTGTACCGGGCGAGCCAATTCTGCTCCCGCATGCGAAAAAACATATGTTGGAAGCGTTCGTCTGTATGTGAAATGTGATCCTCCACCAACGAATAGGTTTGCGCGGCAAATTCGTCCAGCTTATGCTGCGTAGGGAAGTATTGGATGTGGTTGGCCAAGAAATAATCATACGCAATATCCAAGAACACGGGCGCAAACCTCCCCGATGAAGCCCTGAAATATTGGTAGGTTTCCTTATTTACTTCGTGGTGGTCGGTAAAATCATCGATCTCGCGGTGGAGCAGGATACCTTTTTTGATCTGCTCGGGCATTTGTGGCACCGGTTTTCCCCGGATAAAATCTGCCATTAAATTGCCGGTGAGGATTTCTCCTTTTCCAAATGAAAGATATGCGTGCGCCAAAAAATTCACTCCGGTGAATATAGATAAAAAAGCTCAGTGGCGTTTCAATAGATAATTTCTCGCAGAATCAGCAGATTTTCTACCAAAAACAAAATATTGAATAATTCTGGATCGTCTAAAATTACTCAGGCACTAAGAGCATGAGTTTAACCGGATGCGCCTAGTGCCTGAATCGTATTGCTTTTTTTGTGGAGACTTTACATGTCCTGCGCAAAACAACGCATCTTCTGAAGTCCTGCGTAAATCTGCGGAGAAATAATAATGCTTTTGTTATTTGCTCAAATTATCTATATCATCCTGCATTTTATTTTCTTCCAGTAACAAATTATATTTTTTTGCAAACTCGGTCTGTGCGGTCTGGAAAGCATCGTCCAGTGGTGTTTCTTTCACCGTGATTTCTTGTTCTAGGCTGGTCAACTTTGCTATATCGGCTTCGGTAATTTCGCTGCCTTTTCTTAATATATCGATCATTTGCTTGTATTCTTTTTCTGAAATAGATTTATAAAAAGTATACAAAGCCACGCCGGCATCCCTAAACTTTGTACTGCCGTCATAAGCCGGTAATTTTTGTGTCGTCTCTATGGAAACGGTGCATTGTTTTACCAATACCTTTCGATAGATTTCCGCCTTATTGATATCCGTTCCGAACGAGCCAGCCATATCCAACATCACTTTCGATATCTTGGTTTGTTCATTGATGATGGCGTCGTTATATTCCACGGGATCCATCTTCATGTTGAAGGACGTAAGGATAAACAAGCTGATTGAAGCGGTAATGAATAATTTTTTCATATGTGTGTATTGATGTAAAAGTATAAAATTTTTGTTACTGTACTCTTGGGGGGCGTTTTAGCAATAAACTTTCGATTTTTTTTATCTGCCCAATTGGTCGATTTCGCCCTGGATTTCATTTTCGATCAACGAAAAATTATGCTCTTTGGCAAATGATTCCTGGGCTTTTTTAAACTTCGTGTCCAATGCTTCTTCTTTGGCGGCCAAATCATTTTCAATCTGCGTCAGGCGTAATATGTCTTCCATTTCTATATCCTTGTCCTTCGCTAAAATTTGTAACATCTCCTTGTATTCATTTTGGCTTATTTCAGCGTAAAATTCGAATAAGGAAATAGCTGCATCCCTAAATTCGGTATTGCCCTGATAATCGGGTAGGGCCTGTAGTTTTTTGATGGATGAATCACATTGTGTGACCATATCCGCACGGATAGCCTCGGATTTTTTTATGTCAGTCTCAAAATAAGCGGGCATCTCAAGGATGGATTTACTGATTTTGGTATGCTCGTCAATAATCAGGTTGTTATATTCCACAGCCGTCATCTTTTGGTTGCCGCATCCCGTCAGGATAAAACTGATCAACACGCCAGCCCATATTATTTTCTTCATATGTATACTGATTTTTTCAAAGGTATCATTGTTTCGTAATACTAAAAACAGGGGCGTTGATATTGGGTCAAAAAATCATCCGGCAATGGTTACCTTTACGGCAATTATTTATACATGGGCATTTCAGATTTCGTTATACTGCGCAAGGGAAAGGAAGATTCGATCCGCCGTTTTCATCCTTGGGTGTTTTCGGGTGCAATTTTCAAGAAAAGCTTTGCCGACGAGGCTTCCCGCTGGGTAAGGGTATTGGATCCGAAGCAGGATTTTCTGGCCTTGGGGTTTTATGCCGATTCGTCCATCGCGGTGCGGATCGTTTCGTTTACGGACGAAATTCCGGATGCCGATTTTTGGAAAAGGAAGTTTGAAAAAGCCGTGGCCACCAGAAAAGCCATCGGTTTCATCGGCAACGAATTTTCGTCTTCCTATCGTTTAATCAACGGTGAAGGCGACGGGGTTTCGGGGTTGATCGTGGATGTATATGCAAACACGGCCGTGTTCCAGTTCCATCATCCGTTTCTACATAGTGTAAAGGATGAAATCTTGGATGGCTTTTCTAAAGTAAGCGAACTAGCCAACAAACGTCTGGTTATCCGAAATACGTATGATAAACATACGCCGACGGAGCAAACCGGCGAACCGGAAATCATGCTCGAAAACGGCATTAAATTTTCCGTGGATCCCTTTGGCGGACAAAAAACAGGTTTCTTTTTGGACCAGCGCGATAACCGTGCACTGATCGAAAAATATGCCAACGGAAAAACGGTGTTAAATACCTTTTGTTATACCGGAGGATTTAGTTTGTATGCTTTGCGTGGTGCCGCAAAACGTGTGGTTTCCGTCGATATCTCGGGCTACGCCATGCAGCAGGTGGATAGCAACCTGAAATTAAACGGGTGGGAAAACAAACCACATGAATCGATCACAGCGGACGTTATTCCATATCTGAACGAAGTAGGGAAAGAGTTCGATTTGATTGTGTTGGATCCGCCAGCCTTTGCCAAATCGTTGAGTAAAAGACATAATGCCATCCAGGCTTATAAACGCTTGAATAAGGCGGCTATGGTAGCCATCCAACCGGGTGGTTTGATTTTTACCTTTTCCTGTTCGCAGGTGGTCACGCGCGAGTTATTTGAACGCACGATTTATTCTGCCGCGATTGAAGCCGGAAGAACGGTACGTGTTTTACACCGGTTGACACAATCGCCCGACCATCCCACTTCCATTTTCCATACGGAGGGGGAGTATTTGAAAGGTTTGGTATTGCACGTAGAGTAGCAAAATCAAAGATGAAGCCTTTTTACTGAAAGGATTTCGATTGGCAGCGTGATGCCTCTAAAATGTCTGATTCTTCTACTTAAAAAGTTCATCAAAGAAATCCAAGGTGGCTTGCCACGAACGTTTGTCGGCCTTTTCGTTGTATGCGGCACCTTTTGTATTGTCGTTGCCGGCTGCTGGTTCGGTGAAGGAATGCACGGCATTGGCGTAAAAAGTCATCTGCCAATCTGCCTTTGCTTTTCTCATTTCGTCCTGGATGCCTTTTACGTCGGCTTCTGGGATGAATGGATCATCCGCACCATGCAATATCAATACTTTTGGGACGATGGGGAAAATCTCCTGTTTCACGTCACGGCCCAATCCGCCATGGAAAGAAACCACGCCTTTCACGGGCAAATTGGCCCGTGCGGCTTCCAAGGCGCCCTGTCCGCCAAAACAATATCCGATGACCACAAGTTGGTTCGCATCGGCGCCGCTTTTAACCAATTGTTCCAAGGCCAATTTGATTCTCGTGCGGTATTTATTCACGTCCGATTTATAGATGCCCGCTAGTTCGCTGGCTTGTTTGGTATCTTTGGGAATATTTCCCTCTCCATAAATATCTGCCACGAATACATGGTAGCCCAATGCCGACAATTTTTCCGCCACACTTTTTGGATGCTCGGTGATGCCCATCCAAGCCGGCAATATCAACACACCGGGCTTGTTTTTTAATGCCTTGTCGGGAATGGCTGACACACCGTTCAGTTTTTGGCTCTCGTCGCTATAACTTACCGTTTTCAATTGTGCGTACATGCTATTGGATGCGATGATGGACAGGATGATAGCCGATACGGTTGGGATATATTTTTTCATTTTGATCGTCAATAAATTTCACGGCTAAATTACGTTTTCGATGGATGCGAAGCGGATTTGTAAATTGTTTTTACATTTGTTGGATCAAAACGCAAGAACCATGAAAGTATTTGCGGCCACCATTGGCTTATGATCATAGGCTAAGGCTATTTAATTTATCCGATGCAACATATCGTTGTGTCATCATGGTTTATTATTTCTATCATTTTATGTCACAGGTTTCAGGTTCTTCCGGCAAAATTTCACGGATATATGCATTAATCAAGCAGTCACTCAACGGCGAAGAAGCGGATTACACGACGGGCAGTATCCGGCGTGCCGTTATTTTGCTCGCCATTCCCATGATGCTGGAGATGATCATGGAGTCGGTTTTTGCCTTGGTCGATTTATATTTTGTTGGTCATCTGGAAGACAGCAGCCATGCCATCCAAACCGTCGGATTGACGGAGTCCGTACTTACGATTATCTATTCCATCGCCATGGGCGTAAGTATGGCGGCCACGGCGGTGGTGGCACGCCGGATTGGTGAGAAAAATCCGGAAGCGGCAGCCAAGGCGGGGATCCAAGCCATTATCATGGCAGTGGCGCTGAATACAGTCATCAGCATATTGGGCGTAATTTTTGCCACGGATATTTTGCTGTTGATGGGCGCCTCCGAAGAAACGGCTTTGCATGGCACCGCTTTCGTGCGCATCATGATGGGAGGCAGTATCGTTATCATGCTATTGTTTTTGGTCAACGGAATTTTCCGCGGCGCAGGAAATGCGGCCATCGCCATGAAGAGTTTGTGGCTGGCCAACATAGCAAACATCATTTTATGTCCCATCTTGATTAATGGTTTCGGCCCGATTCCGGCTTTGGGATTAAACGGTGCCGCGATTGCCACAACCATCGGTAGGGGAATGGGTGTGTTATATCAACTCTATCACCTGTTCAACGGAAAAAATACGTTAAAGATTTATATATCGCATTTCTTGCCGGATTGGGAACAAATCAAGGCGTTGGTCAAAATTGCCACGCCAGCCGTTTTTCAGTTCATCATTGCCTCTTGCAGTTGGATATTTTTAGCTCAGTTGGTCGCTTCTACGGGTGGAGACGAAGGTTCTGCCGGATACCAGACGGCCTTGCGCCTGATGATGTTCTTCATACTGCCGGCTTGGGGATTGAGCAATGCGGCATCAACCTTGGTGGGCCAGAATATTGGCGCCAAACAGTTGGATCGGGCGGAGCAGTCGGTCATAAAGACCATTCAATACAATGTAATTTTTATGGCGGTGGTCACCTTGTTGTTCCTGACCTGTAGCCAATATTTTGTTGCTTTCTTCACGAATGATGAAGCCGTTCAGGCCGTGGCTACACGTGCATTACGGATCGTAAGTTTGGGATACATCTTTTATGGAATCGGCATGGTGATGATGAATACGTTTAACGGTGCCGGAGATACCTGGACACCGACATGGGTGAATTTTTGCGGCTTCTGGCTGTTCCAGATTCCTTTTGCCTATCTGCTGGCCAAAGTGATGGATTTAGGTCCGGATGGTGTTTTCATTGCCATTCCCGTGGCAGAAACGGCCATTGCCATAACGGGATTTATCCTATTCAAAAGAGGAAGGTGGAAAAACATAAAGGTATAAGTTTGCTCTGTTTGCTTATGAAGTTCTGAATCATCCATTTTATTTTTAATTGTATGATTTTCATTTTCTTATGTCATATCGAAATCTTTATTTAACATTTGTAAACAAAAGTCTTATCAATTGTTAAATTCTTTATATCTTTGGCATGTGATGGACGTAAAAAAGTTTACTCTTCAGCTGCTGATTTGTTTGTTGCCTTTTGGGTGTTTATACCCACAAGCCGGCAACGATTGGTCCAACGATGACGGGGTGGCTTATGATGAAAAAGGCAATGCGCTCCAGAAGGAATCGCCACTTAATCTCCCGGATAAGTTAGAGTTGTGCGGTACCGAAGAGGGGGAAATAGAAATCTCCGGAAAATTCAAGCAGATTATTTGGAATACGGGCGCTAAAACTCCCTACATCACGGTACAGGATACAGGTATTTATTCGGTATCGGTTTTCGATGGTGTAGCATGGTTTCGCGACTCAATCCACGTGGTGCGTACGCCGGAATTGGCCCACCGCGCCACCCAAACGCTATTGTTTTGTGAAGGTTCGTTGACGAAATTGACGGGTAATACCAATGCCAAATCTTGGAACTGGAGTTCGGGCAGCCGTAAATGGGGAATTTCCGTTTCCCAGCCAGGCACTTATTTCGTTGAGTCGTCCAACGAATGCTATTCCGTGACGGATACAATCAACGTGGTAAAAGCTGGCGGTTATCCTACCGTCCTTTCCCAAGAAATTGAATCTTGCCAACGAAACAATATTCCATTAAGCGCATTTGGCCCGGCAGAAAATTACAGGTGGAACACCGGGCAGGCGACCAAAGATGTGGTGGTGAATAGTGGCGGCGATTATTACGTAAGTTTTAAGGTCTGTGATTCAGTTTTTACGCAGAATTTCAATGTAGACATCAAAGCGCGTGCATCGAATACGCTGTATTTCCCGAATGTATTTACGCCCAATGCCGATAACGTGAACGATCAATTCCGCATGGTCGGAAGTTCAGATAATATTACAGATTTCCAGATCAGCATCTTCAACCGTTGGGGTGTTTTGTTATTTAAAACAAACGAACCGTCCTTTTCTTGGGATGGCATCTTCAACAATAACATTGTGCCGGATGGAGTCTATTTTTATGGCGGCGGCTACAAGCATAGTTGCTCCGGGGAAAAGATTATTCCTATCGAGGGAACGATCACTGTCCAAAAATAATCAGGAATTTAATTTACGGTAAACCATATCGGCAGCATCGGCACCTACTTGGCTACCTATGGCAATACCCATTCCGCCCATGCGTATGGCGCAAAAAATGTGGGGTTGGTATTCTTTGATGATGGGAGTTTTTGAATTGCCCAAACCCATGGTTCCCGTCCAAGCATAGTTTATTTTATAATCTACACCGGGCAGTATGGTTTCATTTAATAATGAGACCAAGTATTCATGGATTTTTGGGTTAATACCTTCTGCGATGGTGGTTTCGCCAGCAATGTCCAGATTTCTTCCCCCGCCCAGTAATATGCGTCCGTCGATTTCACGGAAATAATCGTAGCCTTTGTTGTGGTGAAAAGCCCCTTTTATTTTTAGGTTCGGAATTTTGTCTGTCACCAACACCAACCCACGTGCCGGCTGTATATCCAAATCAGGAAAGAACGTTTTTGAGAAACCGTTTGTGCAGGCCAATATGGCTTTACAATCCATCGATAGTTCTGGGACATTGAATTTAATGTGGGCGCCATTTCCGTTGCCATGGATTTCTTTTACGTCGAAACAATAGAATAACTGGATGCCCAATGCGCGTGCTTTCGCTATCAGCGTTTGGGTCATTTTGCCTGAGTGGATGGTGCCTTCGTGTTGGTTGAAGATTAACCCCGAAATATTTTTGAATCCAAAGGTATCGGCACTTTCACGCGGAACAGAAAATGTATTTTCAAGTCCGACAAATTCACGCAATGCAAGGTTGGCCTCGGGAATGAAACCAACGTATTTTTCCATCTCTTCTTCGGTACGGAATACTTCGTATCCTCCGCAGGCTTCGTATTGGATAAACGCGTCCTCGGTAATTTTTCGCAAGAGATTTAAACCTTCAAAGCGCTTTTTGGCTAACTGCCACACTTCATCTGCGGGGCGGTTGGAAAGATCGTCCACCAATTCGCTGATGCTGCCGAAGCATGCAAAACCAGCATTACGCGTGGTGGCACCGGCTGGAATGGGACCTTTCTCAAACAAGGAAACCTGCAAGGCGGGTTCCAAAATTTTTAAATGGATGGCTGCGGATAAGCCGACAATTCCTCCACCAATGACGGCTACATCGGTATGATCAAACCATGCCGATTGTTGCCAGTAGCTGATCATGGATTATGCGTTCGCCGTATTATGGGCGGTACGCGCCACCAAGGCATGTGTACCAAATAATACACCGTTAAAGAATAAATCTCCGATGAACTGGTTCAGGAAGAAGCTTTGTGTAACGTCACCTTTGAAGAATGGAATGCCGGCTGCGTAGCACTCGATCAGTCCCGCAAAAGTTTGTGGGTAGAAGGAGGCGCCGTACCAAACGAAAAAATTGGTGACGATATAAAACAAAAATGAGGAACCTAAAGACGCCAAAATAACCGTGGGAACTTTGATGTTTCTTTTCAGTAATAATCCTATGCAAACAATTAGGCTGAACGCAAAATAAACACTCAATGCGCTGGTTGTGATAAGATAGGCGAATGGGTTACCGTTTTCTGGATACATGATGGCCATTACCAGTACGTCACTAACCAGCATCACCAAGATGGGCAGCAAAAAAGAAAATGCCAAGTTTTTACCTCTGGCACCCCCATATAACGCGATGGCGGCAACCGGAGCAAAATTCAACGGATGTGGCAATAAACGGGACATGGCTACGGCAAACATGGCCAATACGGTAAGTAACGTGTATTGTAATATATTGTTTTTCATAAAATGATATTCCCGCAAAGTTAAAAATTACTTTTGAATCATTCCTTCCTGTATAAGATATTGGTTTTTCTCTGGTTTAATTACTATGTAAAGCAATTCAGGATGAGATTTCACTTGGTTTGATTAAAGTGTTGTTTAATAAGCTTAACAATACCGTTCATAAGATGATTGATATAGAACCTTTAGAAAAGCTTAAATTGCAGTACTTAATATTTTATAATGAAACTAAGCCTACTTTTCTTATCAGTATGTGTATTCTTTACCACATTTCAGCTGCATGCCCAAAATTTAAGCCAAGGCTTAGACGCTCACTATAAATTCGATAACAATTTAGAGGATGAAACCGTAAATAATAATGATTTGGCCTTATATTCAGGCACCATTTCATATTCCACGGTAACTTCGGGTGATGAATGCCTCAATCTTAATGGCTTATCCAGGGTAAGATCTGTCAATGTATATAACAATACAACGTATACTGAGATAGCTATTTCCCTATGGTTTAAGGCATCTTCAACTACAAATGACCTGCAAATAATTTGTCAGGGAGCGGAGATGGGTTTCGGTATTTATATCCAAGCCAATACGGGTAAGTTATTGGGTTTTGTTGATGGGTCTTCAAGTAATTCATATGTAAGTTCCACATCTGTGGTTAATAATGAGTGGCACCATGTAGTTGTACAGTCCAACGGAACTACGACATTTATGTATTTAGATGGTGTATTAGACGGAAGCCTGCAAGAATCTTTATCTGTCGGCAATGGAAATACGGATAATAGACTTTTCTTCGGTAGGTCAAATCTGAACGCATATCCGTTTACGGGTTCTATCAACGAATGTAGAATTTATAGAAGAATGCTAGATGTATGTGAAATACATGAACTGTACGGAGGAAGTACATCACAGCCTAAAGCCCATTTTTCTTTTGAAAATTCTTTAGATGATGTGAGCGGCAACAATAACGATTTTGTATCGTCCGGCACACCGGTTACCTATATAGGATCCGGGAATAATACGGGTAATGCCATCTCATTTAACGGGAACAACGTACTGAGTTCGGCTAATCCATTTGATAATAGTAGTTATAGTGAATTATCAGTATCGGTTTGGTTAAAGACAACGACAATAAATAGTGTTTTTCAAAACGTTGTTCAGGGTGCTTTTTTAGGATTCGGGCTTTATATGGAACCTAATACCGGAAAAATAATTGGATTTGCGGATGCATCTGTGGCCGGTGGTTATGTGAGTAGCATATCGGTTGCGGATGGGGTTTGGCATCATATTGTATTGAGGTCTAATGGTTCCACAACTTCCATGTATATAGATGGTATATATGATGGTAGTATCACAGAAAACTTACTTGTTGGTAACGGCGCTTCTAATAATAGAATATTTTTGGGGAAGACCAATCAGGGGGTATACCCATTTACGGGTCTTATGGATGAACTGATGATATTTGATAGGGCATTGAGCGATTGTGAAATAAAAGAATTATCCTCGGATAATGTGAATGCCAACATTCCTCAATTGGAATCACAAGCAATTCCCATAAGTGCATATCCGAATCCAAGTAACGGTAACTTTCATATAGAAATGGGTAATCCCTATCAAGATGTGAATGTATTGGTTACTGATATGAATGGTAAAACGATACAGCAGCAATCTTATAATAATGCTCAGTTGCTAAATATAAATATTGATGCTGGTGCGGGAATTTATTTTATCCAAGTAAAATCCGCGGACAAGCAGGGGTTTGTGAAAATCGTTAAATACTAAAGAGAGATTTGTCCAAGTCATTTTTATTGGGAATAAGCACCGGATACTGTTAGAGTGTCCCGGTGCTTATTGCTTATACATTGAATTTGAAGTGCATGATGTCGCCATCCTGTACGATGTATTCTTTTCCTTCGATGGATAATTTACCGTTTTCGCGACAGGCAGCTTCCGTGCGGAATTTAAGGTAATCGTTGTATTTGATTACGTCTGCCTTGATGAATCCACGTTGGAAATCGGTGTGGATAACACCGGCGGCCTGTGGTGCGGTCATTCCCTCGGTAATCGTCCACGCACGAACTTCTTTTACACCGGCGGTAAAATAAGTTTGTAGTTTCAACAGTTTATAGGCCGATTTAATCAAGCGGTTAACGCCCGGTTCCTGTAATCCTACCTCGTCCAAGAACATCATTTTTTCTTCGTAGCTTTCCAATTCGGCAATGTCGGATTCCAGCGCCACGGCCAATACGATTACTTCGGCATTTTCGTCTTTTACGGCTTCGCGAACTTGGTCTACGTAAGCATTTCCTGTTTTGGCCGAAGCCTCATCTACGTTACAAACATACAGTACAGGCTTGTCCGTCAACAAAAATAAATCACGCATCAATTCTTTTGCGTCATCTTCGATAGGAGCTGAACGAACCGATTTCCCCTTTTCGAGGTGTTCTTTTACGATCACCAATGCCTCGTATAATTTTTTGGCTTCGGCATCGCCGCCGGTTTTAGCCATCTTTTCCGTTTTTTTCATGCGGGCTTCCACCGCTTCCAAATCCTTTATCTGTAATTCGGTATCGATGATTTCTTTGTCGCTTACGGGGTTTACCTTGCCGTCCACGTGTACAATATTGTCATTGTCGAAACAACGGAGCACGTGCAAAATAGCGTCACACTCACGGATGTTGGCCAAAAATTTGTTACCCAACCCTTCGCCACGGCTGGCGCCCTTCACCAAACCGGCGATATCCACAATTTCGGTGACGGCCGGCACAATACGCTCCGGGTTCACGATATTGGAAAGTTCCGTCAAACGTTCATCGGGAACTGTAACCGTACCGACGTTAGGCTCAATGGTACAAAAAGGAAAGTTGGCCGCCTGCGCCTTGGCACTGGACAAACAGTTGAACAAGGTCGATTTTCCTACGTTGGGCAAACCAACAATTCCACACTTTAATGACATGTCTTATCTTTTTTAAAAACGTGCAAAGGTAAGAACTTTCGTCAAAGGTTACATGGTAGTTGTTAGAAGTAGAAATTAGGAGGTCTTATTGTTCAGGGTTTAATGTTTAAAACATTGAAATCTAAAGCACATTCAGTCCAATCTTCAGCCCCATCCTCAAAGGCATATACAGTTTATTCCAACGGTCTGCATGTAGGCGTGGATCATCGAAGTGTTCCTTTTCTACATTCCGGCCTTGTTCGGTGGTTAACGTTCGGTAGCCGATGCCCAATCCCAAATAATAATCGATGGTTACATAGCGGGTAACGGTTACGAAACTGGTTCTATAGCAGATTTCATAACGGTTGGTTTTCGCATTGATGAGGACATTGGATTCCGTGGTGCCGCCATCGTCATTCAGCACGTTGGTCCTGATGGGGTCAAAGTTCCAGTTTGCATAGCGGAAATCCAACCCGATGGCCGGACAATAAAATGCACTGCGTCCTTTTTTGCGGTTGCCTTGTTTGAAATCGTTTCCCAAGATGACGCTTAGACCATAACCGGCATCCCATCCCGTAAACTGGTAGCGTTCACCTTTATCGCCCTTGGCAAATGCACGCCCGAAACGATATTTGGTTTTTGCGCCCCACACATAATCAAATCTAAATTCCTGCATCACACGGCCTGTACGTAAATTAAGTGATACGGGAATGTGTCCGAACGGCAAGCCGATCAATTCAATAGACGGAATCAATGAAATGGTGGATCTCCTGCGTAGGCTGGCAATCTTTCTCATGCGGCTTTTGATTCCTTCTTCCAAGCCATAAACATTATGTTTTTGTGCCAATGGTAACAGTCTGTCCATTTCGCTTTCTGTCAGACTAGGTAATGCCCGTTCCAAAATATTCAATGCACCTACCACATGCTCCGTTTCGTTATTGGATACCATATCCAGATACCAAAAGCCGTCTTCTTTATTCGATACGCCACCCTGTGATGCGCTCAATGCGTATTCCTTGGCTAATGGTTTGTCATCTATATCCCACAGTCCACGGGCGGAGAGCATGCGCCATTTTCCTCCTGGATCCGTCGCGTTTAACGAAGGTTTGTTATATACATTCATTTCGCGCTTAAACCATGTCAATGCCAACGATCGGTTGTTGATCATGGAGCTGTCGTGTTCTTCTTTTTTAGTCCATTGCGCCCCTAAAAGTGAAATAGATTTAGCCATCGCCGGAAAGTATTCAGCCTTGGTTTTGCCTGATTTATACATGGCGTCCGCGTACAGTAATGCTTCCAGGGCGGCCGGTTTGAAATCGGAGGGGGCGCCGTTTGTTTTTTCATACCATTCGATCACTTTTTTGTAATTGAATTCGGCGAAATAATAGTAGTTGGCACGCCGTTCGATGGTTTGGTAGTATAGTGTGGATATATAATTTGCGGATACGTCTGACGTGTAGTTAGTTCCGTTTATAGAAAACGAAGAGATGGCTGATACGGGAATGGCTCCCGGGTTTGGTAATATCCGTTCCATGGATTCGATGTGTTTGAGCATCTCCGGGTATTTATTGATTAATCCGGCATAACTGGCCATGGCAGAATAAATCAATACCTTTTTTATTTTCGACCTCGATTCGTAGGAAGGGTTCTTGGCCGCACAATTTTCGAGTATGGTGAATGTAGCCGACATCTCCTTCCGAAGTGAATCATAAGCGCGCGCATTTTGGTTGGCTTCTTCTAGGGCCGCTTCTTGAATTAGTTTAATCCTCGCATCCGCAGTCTCATTGCAATTTTGGGCGTATGAAAAATAAGAAATTGGTACAATTGTTACAAATAATAGTAAACGCTTCATGCTTGTGTTATATCTGATGCGAATGTCCTGTGTTTTATATTGATGGTTACTAATACGGATGTAGTAATTTTTAATTGCCGGCACATTTGGATAAAAAAAATATTATCTTTCCACCGAGAGAATTGATATGAGAAGAACTGTACTTGTAACCTGTATTTTATTTTTTACCATTTCGTTTTTGAATGCCCAGAATAAATTTGGGGGCCGCATACTCGATTTGGAAACGAAGGAACCTGTGATCGGAGCCAGCGTGGTAATTAAAGGAACAACCCAGGGCGCCGCCACGGATGCCGATGGTAAGTTTCAATTTACCAGTAATATGCAGCCGCCATTTACGGTGGTGGTGAGTTCTATGGGGTTTGATAACATGGAATTTCCCGTGACCTCGATTTCTCAGAATCTGGAGTTTTCGATCAAGGCATCGTCCGTATCATTAAAAAATGTGAGCATACAGGATACACGCCTTACCCAAAAGCAGCAAGAGCAGCCGCTGACGGTAGAAAGTTTGGATATGATCGGTATGAAGGAAACCCCTGCCGCAAGCTTTTACGAGGGCTTGGGAGCACTGAAGGGTGTGGATGTTACTTCAGCCAGTTTAGGCTTTAAGGTTATCAACACGCGTGGCTTCAACAGTACTTCGCCGGTACGTTCCTTACAGGTAATCGATGGGGTGGATAACCAATCGCCGGGGTTGAATTTTTCGTTGGGCAATTTCTTGGGTTCGTCAGAATTGGATCTGAAAAAGGTGGATTTGATCCAAGGGGCTTCATCCGCTTTTTATGGACCAAATGCCTTCAACGGTGTGGTATCGATGGAAACCAAAAGTCCTTTTGATTTTACCGGCTTGAGTGTCTCCACCAAAATTGGCGAACGAAATCTTTTTGAAGGTGCCATGCGTTGGGCCCAAAAATTTCAACATCCAAAAAAAGAGCATGATATATTCGCTTATAAAGTGAACTTCTATTATATGCGGGCCAATGACTGGGAGGCAGAAAATTATAATCCTTCCACGGATAGTAAAAATGGTACAACAGGCCCAGGTGGCATGGACGCCGTAAATATTTATGGAGACGAAGCACTGGGCAGGGCTTTCGATTATTATTCAGATAACAGTTTGCGACGCACTTTTCCTGGTTTAGGTTATATATACAGGAATGGCTACCGCGAAAAGGATTTGGTTGATTATAACACAAGTAATATCAAGGCTAACGTGGCATTACATTTTATGATCAAGAAGAAATATGAATTGATTACTTCCTCTAATTTTGGATATGGAACCACTGTTTATCAAGGAGAAAATAGATATAGCCTAAAAAACATTCAATTTTTCCAAAACAAAATAGAATTTAGACAGAAAGATAAATTTTTTATCCGCTTTTATGCCACCAACGAGGATGCTGGGGATAGTTATGACGCCGTAGTTGCCGCTTTTCAGATGAGGGATTTAAGTATTTCCCAAAATGATTGGAATTCAAAATATACCACTTTATGGCAGTCAATGGGATTTTTATCAAGAACTCGTAATCTGCCGGGCATGGCTACCGGTCCGTTATCAGTATATGATTTTAATCAGGCCCAATCTGTCCTCAGTCTTTTTAATGATTCTTTAACGAGATGGCACGGTTTGGTAAGGGATTCCTTAAACAGATTAAATGTAGGAAATATCCAACCGTTATTTATTCCTGGAACCGAAGGTTTTGATACGGCTTTTGCCGGTGTAACCGATAGGTTATTAGGACAAGGTGGTGCTCGGTTTTATGACAAGTCTGCATTGTTTCATTTACATGGTGAATATAAGTTTAAGGCATGGAAAGATTTACTGGAATTTACGGTGGGTGCCAATGGAAGGATGTACATGCCAAATTCTAACGGAACAATATTTAGCGATACGGCAGGTACACGGATTTATAACTTTGAAGCGGGTGCATACTTGGGCGTAGATTTAAAGCTTGAAAAAATTAAAATAAGCCTTACAAACCGTGTAGATAAAAACGTGAATTTTCCATTTTTGTGGTCCCCTGCATTATCGTTTGTATACGTTCCCCACAAAAAACACACACTGCGTTTATCCTTGTCGTCCGCAGTTAGGAATCCAACCCTTACCGATCAATATTTTAATTACAACGTGGGCAGGGCAACCTTGCTAGGAAATATCAACGGTTACGATTCATTACTTACGGTTGAATCAGTACAAAATTACTTAGGTGGAAGCTTTTTTAATGCGGATACGTTAGAATATTTTAACGTGGACCCGGTACGCCCGGAGAGGGTTTGGACGGCCGAAATAGGTTACCGTGGAACTTTATGGAACAGTTTGTTTGTTGATGTAAATGCATATTATAGCTTATACCAGCATTTTATCGGTTACCGAATCGGCGTCGATATGGGCTTTGATATACTCGGCGTTCCTGTAGATCCACGGATATACCGTATTGCTGCCAACAGCAAAGATGTTGTACATACGCGCGGGGCTTCTATCCAATTATCATATTTTTTCAAAAAGTATTATACCTTGAGCGGTAATTATACCTATAACGAATTGGATAGGAGAGGCAGTAATGATGATTTAATTCCGGCCTTTAATACACCACGCCATAAATTTAATGTAGGAATAAGCGGTAGGGATATCAAATTAAAAATAGGAAAAGCAAACCTTAATAATTGGGGCTTTAGCGTAAATTATAAATGGGTGGAAGGATTTACTTTTGAAGGATCTCCTCAGTTTACAGGAAGTATCCCATCTTACGATATGTTGGATGCCCAAATAAATTACACCTATAAAAAAGCATATCTCACATTTAAATTGGGTGCGCAAAACATATTGAACAATAAAGTATACCAAGTATACGGCGGGCCTCGTGTTGGGCGATTAGCCTATTTTTCCATATTGTTTGAAATGCCAGACTGGGGAACTGGTAAAAATATTGCCAAAAAGAAAAATCAATAATTTTATTTCATAACTTCCACAATTAATTGTCAAATCTAAATCAAATCAAAATGAAGAAAAGTTTTCTATTAGTTTCATTGGCGCTCGGTTTGGTGGGGGCTACCTCTGCCCAGATTCGCTACATCGAGGAAACGTTTAGTGGGGTTACCGTTACACCCAACGTAACATACGGCACGAATTTTTACGTTTTCCCATTTCAGGGGTCCCCAATTCCGCCTGCGGCACCAGGTCCAATTGCACCTCTGGGATACACACCTACGCTTGGTCCAATAAATTTAGATCTTTATGAGCCTAGCGGTGACGTGGCTACGAATAGGCCTTTGGTAATTTTAGTACACACAGGTAATTTTTTACCTAAATACAGAAACCTTGGATCGACAGGTGATAAAAGCGATAGTTCTGTCGTAGAATTATCTAGACGTTTTGCCAAAAGAGGATATGTGGCTGCAGCACCACGTTATCGCTTGGGATGGAATCCGAATGCCGCAACATTGGTTGAGAGAACTGAGCAATTATTAAATGCGGTTTATCGTGCCATTCATGATGTACAAACAGCTGTACGTTTCTTTAAGGCAAATGCCGCAACATACAAAATTGATCCAAACAAAATAGTCTTGGTGGGTGTTGGTTCAGGTGGATATGTGGTTAATGCATATGTTACATTAAACAAACAATCTGAAACAGCTTTGGATAAATTCCAGAATGGAAGTGGAAACAGTGTGATCGATACAACATTGGTTGGAAATGTTCACGGTGTTGGAGGTTCTCGTAATCAATACAACCACAGTGGTTTTTCCAATGATGTAGCTATGTCCATAAATATTGGTGGTGCATTGGGAGATATCTCTTGGATGGAAGCTGGCGATGTCCCTATGGTAGGTTTTCATACATGGAAAGACCAATTTGCTCCTTATGATAGCGGTACTGTAATCGTTCCTACAACTGGAGAAGCCGTAGTTGATGTTCATGGAACAAGAACCGCCATCAAGAAAGCGGTGGCATTAGGTAATAACAGCCCAATTGTAAACCGTACGTTCATTGATGACGTATCTGCACGTGGTTATTCATTAAACGCTAAAGCGCAAGCTGAAGGATTATTTGAATTCCGTTTACCAATGACATCGGCCAACAGAGAAGAAGGTTCTCCATGGGAATGGTGGGATTCTGCATCTGTAGTTGTAGGTGCCCAAATGGTTGGACTTACTGCTGCTAATGGTACAGATATACATAATTCTGGTGTAGATGGTAACCAAAATATGTCACCTGCTAAAGCTAGACGTTATATCGATACGATTATGTGGTATTCTGCTCCACGTATTGCCGTAGCACTTAACTTGCCAGGTAACGAATTTGTGGGTATCAATAATAATACGGTAATCAACACAAATGATATTGCTTTATATCCAAATCCTGTTTCTGAGAACTTTACCATTACGGTAACTAACCAAAACGTACAATCGGTTACGTTGGTGGATATCAATGGTAAAACGATACAGAAATGGAGCAACCTAAATGCCGATAATGCTGTAATCAGCCGTGGTGCAATTGCAGCGGGTACATACATTGTGAAAATTAAAACGACGAAAGGTGAAACCAGCCGTCAGGTAATTTTCAAATAAATTATTCTAATAACCTTAACAAGAAGGGCGATTCTCTTTGAGAATCGCCCTTTCTTTATTTATAACAAAGCCGATCCAAAACAATATTGGACCGGCTTTATTATGGTTTAAACCAACAAACTATTTTAAAAATCTCTATTGTATATTCTGTTTGCCAAATCGCGTAATATATGTTTACGGTCATCAGAAATATTGATGGAATGTAAATGATCCAATGATTGTGCGAAGTATTCCGCCGCGGTATTCTCTACGTCTTGTTTAATGTTTAATTCATCAAACAAGGATAATGTTTCCTTTATTTTTAGTTCGGTGTCCGTTTCGCTACCCAATGCCGCCAATTTTTGTTTTTGTGAAGTATCGGCCTTGTTGATGGCACGTAGATAAAGTAACGTACGTTTATTGCGTGCGATGTCTCCACCTACTTTTTTACCGATTTTGTCAGCCTCGCCAAATGTATCTAACCAGTCATCCTTAATTTGGAACGAAATACCCAATGAACGTCCGAATTCATATACGGATTTGGCATCTTCTTCGGAAGCCCCGCCGATGGCTGCACCCATTTCCAGTGCCGCCGCCAACAATACGGATGTTTTGAATTCAATCATTTTCAGATATTCGGTTTCCGAAACATCGGAACGTGACTCAAAATCTAAATCCATCGTTTGGCCTTCGATGATTTCCGCAGCCGCTTTACTGAATATGGCAATGCTTCTCTTGGCTTGTTCGCAAGATAAACGTCCCAACATTTCATATGCCTTAATGATCATTACATCGCCAGTGTTGATGGCCGTATTCACGCCATATACTTTGTGTACGGTCGGAATTCCACGGCGAATATCCGCTTCGTCCATAATATCGTCATGCACCAATGTACTGTTGTGGTACCATTCTATTGCCGCGGCGGCAGAAACGGCATCTTGTGCCGTGGACCCGAACATTTCCGCGGAAGCCATCAGCAACACGGGACGCAAACGTTTACCCGGAATGGACATAATGTGCCGTACGGCATCATAAAGTCCCGCAGGTTGGGCCGGGAATGGCGTATTTTTCGAAAATTCTTCGAATACTTGGTATAATGCTTCTACTGTCTGTTGTTTCGTTTTCAAATCTTCTGGTGCAATCATGCTGTTTGTCTCTAAGAATATTTCTGGATTATTTTTGAGGGGGAAAAAAGATGCTCCCTAGCTTCATCACTATTTTTTCGGATAGCCTAGGCTTTTCGTTCAAAATCAATGGATATACGATCTGGAATGCCGAACGAATCATTTGGTAGGCATCGCCCAAGCTTCCCCCGTTTTTACGGATGTTTCCCGCTCCATATCTGGCTACCGCAAAAAAGTGCGTAACCAACAGGTTTTTGTCTCGGCTGATGCCGCTCAAAATGCTTACCGGTTCTTCCGCAAATTTTCCGCCACGTGCCAAGTAATCGAAGCAGGCATCGGCCAACTTTTTATCCCTAAATACACGATACAGCGCATCCGCCAAAATATTGATGGTGCTGTTATCCCTACGTTTGGGTCTGTAAAATTCCCAAATGGTTTTTTGTGAATCTACCGAGTTGCTGATGTCGTGTTGTAAAATAAGTTTACCTAGAGCAAGCACATCTGTAAAGCTGGCTGTCATACCACCACCGGTCAACGGGTGGCGCATGGTGAGTGCATCACCCAGTAATACGGCCCCTGCCCCCAAATAAGGTTTGCCGGGCATGTAATGGTTCGGCATTACCTTGAAATCGCCTTCGTCAATAGCTTCCAGAAAAGAAGCATGCATTTCAGCAGGAAGAAAAGGAAGCACTTTCACCTTGAGTTCTTTTTTTAATTCCGGCGACTTTTTGGGAGGCATTGTTCCTGGGAAATCAATGAGCATACGTGTTTCTGTACTGCTTACCGGATAAGCCAGGAATGGGGAATGGTCCGTAATAAAAACGTGCCCATGTCCGGCATGAGGTAATTTTGTGTTTTTTAGGATGATCCCCAAAAAGAAACCACTCACGGATGATTGGTTTTGGCTCAATTCCTTTCTGAATACCGAAAAAAAGCCATCACAAACAATCGTTAAATCGGCTTGGATGGAGTAGGATATGCCAGTTTGTCTATCATCGTAATGTACGCCCACGATTTTACCCAACTCATTTTTCTTGAGTTCGGTCACCATGCCTTCAATACGCGTTATATTTTCATATTCCGTCAATTTCCTACGGAGGTTCTGTACAAATTTACCGTTGCGGAATCCCCGGCCCGTATAATGGTCGGGATATGAAATCTGGATTTGTCTGTCTTTTTTAAAAATGGCATATCCCGTTACGCTGGCAGCATCTATGTTTTCAAGGCAATCGGCCAGGCCCAGTTCCTGAAGTTTGATCACACCGCCCGGTTGCAATAGTTCACCTACGATGCGGTCTTGTTCCGAGAAGTCTTTTTCAATTACCACCACACGTTTGCCCGCTTTGCCCAGATAGGCAGCCATGGCAGCGCCGGCCACGCCTGCTCCGATCACGCATATGTCATATGTGGAGGAATCGGTGTGCTTTTGTTCGTAAGAAGCGGTAGTTTTTGTTTTTTCAACAGCTAATTGCATCATCACTAAGAAGCTTTACCGATCATTTCTCGTTTGTTTAAAATGGCTTTTGAATTCACGGGTGCATGTAATGCATACAGACATTTGTTTACCTGTGTCATCACTTCGTGGTATGATTTATCCGAAGGGTCTGCCATGGCCCGGATGGATTCCAGGTGGCGTTGTATCTCGTTCAAGGTAAATTCCATGCTGTCCGTATACACCATGATTTTGGCAGCCATTCCCTTACGGATCTTTACGTTGCGCGTAAACACCTCGGGGTTGTTATATACCTTGGCCAAGGTAGCGATGGCCATCACCTGTGGTATGGCACAGAAACGGAAAACCTGCTTGTTTTCCAATAATTTTAGGTAAGTGATGCAATCCGGTAAATGGCGTAATGCATCGGCCACTAACGTATTTAAACAGGCAATGGATTCCGGATGTGTAGGGTTTTTGTTGAACCATGAAAAATCTGCGGAGAATTTGCTCCAAATTTCGGTAGGCCAAAAACGACGTCCCATTTCGAGGTCTTCGCGATAATCGCGGATGATGTTTGTTTTCTGTAAAAACAACCCCATCGAGTTAGAAATATGGTATTGGTATTGAAGGTTTTCGTTCTCAAGTTCAGATGCGGAAAACAAACCGGAAAGGCCATAGCCGACCAATCCGGCTACATAATGGCAATAATGGTCGTAATCGGCCACGCTATGTACCTTGGCATCGGCAAAATCAGCCATCCCATGTCCCATACGGCGGGTAATGTCGGCAATCACTTCGCGGTAGCCGAAATCCAATTGTGAATATACGCGTGCTACTTTATCGTAATGTTGCATCAGCATGCGATAGTCATCCGTATCGCCAATGTTGGGGTAGGTAAGGTTCGCATCTCCACAAATTTGGTGGAAATGACGCAATAGGTAATCTTTCTTGTGTTCATCTAGCGACATGTCGTCCTCAATGGAATCCAAGGCACGTAAGGTGAGGTAGAAGATACAAACGGGATCCCGCAATTCTTCCGGCAATTGCTGAATAACAACGGCGAACGAGCGAGAGACTTTCGTTAGCACTTCGTAGCAGAAATCCTTATCGGATAACCTGTTTGCGAGCTCGGAAATAGACTCATCCGATGGCTTGGGGGAATGCCTGTCGAACTTGATCTTGAATATTGCCTTTAGTTCAAGCGCATGGGGGGCGGAATAAATCAACTCCTTAACCATGGGCCAATAAAAAATTACTTAAAATCATAAACTTCGTTTTTCGTTGTTCAGATTTCAAGCTTGCTTGTGGGATGACAAATGTACGGAAAGTTTTTTGGAATCACCAAAAAAGGAATACAAACAGGTTTTTGTTCATAACTGCTGATGATGGGATGGGCTGTCATTCCGCACGAAATGAAGCGAAGATGTGGAATCTTATAAGTTCATCAATAAGAAATTCTACTGCTTAATGATTTTGGCATTAGACGAACCCACATGGATCATATACATACCGCTTCTTAAGGATGAGATATCCAAAGTTGCTGTCAGGTTGTCTGTTTGGGTTTCCATCACTTTTCTGCCGCTCATATCATGTAATTGAATATTCACCAACGGAAACTGAGATTCAATTTGTAGATAATCGGAGGTTGGGTTTGGGAAAATATTCAGGATGACGGGATGCTGTTCATCTACTGATAGCAATCCACAAGCTTTGGGTATATTACCCAAACACATGGGCAACGCCATGTAGTGGGATAACGAGATGGGTTCCAGATTGAGCGAGTAGGTAGGCCGGCAATTGACTGCGGTACTTTCAAAATAGAAGTAGGCGGGTTCCGTGTAATTCCACCCCGCCACAAAATCCAGGCATTCTACCGGATTGTATGAACAGTCGAATACGCGCATTGAATTCGGGATTTGCGGAATGGCTTTCAATAGGTTGTACCTGCCATAAAAATATTTCAAACCATTGGGAAAGTTGGGTAATACGTTGATGTTGTTGCTTTCACAATTTACATATTCTACACCTGCAGGTAATGTAGGCAAGGTGCTCAGGGTATTGTCTCCCACGTTCATTTCTTTGATTGATGATGGTAAGCCCGGGAGTGTGGATATTTGATTATGTGAAGCGTCCAACGTAACCAACGCATTGGGCAAAGATAAATCTGTCAGTTCGTTATACGGGCAGGTGAGTTTTTTTAATGTGCCGGGCAGCGGTGGCAGACTTTGCAATCCAAGGCCTTTGCAATCCAAATCTTCTAGTGTTTGTGGTAAAGCAGGTAGCGTGGTAAAAAGGTTTCCGCCACAATGCAATGCTTTTAATAGGATAGGAAATGTAGGTAATGTGGATAGTTGGTTGTCATAGCATTTGAATATGGCGAGGGTATTCGGTAAGGTAGGTATGCTGGTTAATTGGTTGTGGTTACAGTTGAGTTCGACCAAAGAAAACGGTAGCATTTGGATGGAGGAAATCTGATTTTCGTGGCAAAACAGTTTTTTGAGGGATGCCGGAAGTGCCGGAATGGACGTCAGGTCATTCCCGCTACAATCCAATGTTTGTAGACTGGTGAAGTGTTCAATGCCTGTAATATTTCCGATGGCAAGATTTGGGATATTGACCGACGTGGTACTGGTAATGCCTGTGCAGTTGATGTCCATCAGGTTGCCGTTCATGCACGTAGGGTAAGTAAACTGCAGCCAAGCCAAAAAGTTCGGATCGGTGATGGCAACCGTCTGTGCTTGTGTTTTAACGGTAAATATGGAGAGGGCGAGTAGTAAGTATATTTTTTTCATGGACTGAACTTGCATTCAAAATTATACATTAAATTTGAAATTGTGGTTCTGCCACTCATTCATTAAAAAATAGCATCATCATGTCCCAACCAAACGGCCGCATACAAACCTTCGGAGAATTCTATTGGTATTACCTTTCCGAGCACCGTAATCCTACTTCCCGTACTTTACATTTCATAGGTACTTTCGGTGTGATTGCATTGGCTTTGGTAACACCATTTTTGGGGAAATGGTGGATGTTTGGCCTTATTCCGTTGATGGGTTATGGCTTTGCCTGGGTGGGGCATTTCTTTTTTGAAAAGAATAAACCGGCCACGTTCAAATACCCACTTTGGTCGCTGGGGTCTGACTTTGTGATGTTCTATCATATCATCACGGGACAAATCGGGGATAAGTTAGCTATTGCTGACCAGAAGTATCCGTAATATTTACATCGTTGGCCAAACTCTCCTAATTACATGGCATATTCGGGCAGGGATAAATCTGCTTTGGCGGATGTAATGAGAATTTTAACGATTTGAACGGTGAGCAATCCCGTGGTAAAAGTGCCTATGATTGTTGCGGTAAATAATATGGCAGCCGTAATGGACAAAGCGATGGCTGTTTGTGTATAATCAATTTGGGAAAATTGGTTCAGTTGCCAATTATATAAGGATCCTGCCACCAAAAGAATAAAGGAGAGCCATAAGAATATGCGAAAATTTACGCGCGACGTAAAGTAAAAACTGGACTGCAAGGTGGAATAATCTCTGTCGAGATAATATTTGATTTTTTTACCACTTTTCCATAATAAGTATCCTGAAATCACAGGAATAAAAGCCAAAAAACCTACCCAAAAATATAACATATCATCCGGGATGGAAATATTCATTTCGGCCGGAGCAAAAAACATGGCCAACATGGTGAGGGAGGAAAATAACAAGACGATCGGAAAACCTACATAAAATGCAGATTTGGCGCTGAGCCGGTTAAGTTGTGTGGTGGCGATCATCATTTTCGTGGCGCGAAGATAAAAAATGGGTGGAGATGGAGAAATTACCCTTTGCGCTAAAATCCGCCTACCCAAATTTTACCCTTCGGAATATAATATATGATGTCTGTCCCTAATTCTTCACGGGCATAATTAGATTTCCTCAATTTATTTAACAATTTCCTATCGTACAAGAAATCTTCTTTTGAACTATAAAACTTAATGGGCAAAAGTAGTTCGTCTTCGCTCATGACCGTATAATCGGCAAATGGTTTCCAGTTGATGGGTGATGTCATCACACCTAGTAAATCAGTGTCTTTTGGGGAAGGATCGATTTCTTTAAAACTATTTTCATAATACGACATTCTTTTCCCAATAGCACAAACAACTTGGGATTTGGAAATTCTGGGTTCATAAAGCCAAATTTTTAAGTAATAAGGTACGCTCAGTTCGTCCAATTGTTTTTTCCAGCTTATATAAATTTTTTCTAATCCCAGGATCAATTGTTTTCTGGTTTCGCCTTTCGGTTCAGGGAGTCTGCTATTGATGATTGAAATATCGCACCATGGATGGATAGCGATACCTGAATACCAATATCCGTTTTCTTTCAAATAATCCAGATTAATGTTTAATTCTCGATCTATCCAAATGGGAATCTGCTTTTGCAGCCTTTTATTCCCCCTGATTTTTTTCTTCCTCATGCTGAAATTTAGATTTAAGAACGGATTATATCATTTTATCGGTTTATTCCCCATATAAAACAGAAGCGTCCCTCCATGCATGATATCGGCATGTTTCAATGTATAGTTATTTAATGTTTTCCCGTTTAATGATATCTTTTGTACATACACATTTTTATCGCCTTGGTTTTGGGTCGAAATCCGGAATGTTTTTCCGTTTTCTAAATTTAGCGTAGCCGACTTTACCAAAGGGCTTCCGATCGCGTATTCATCCGAGCCCGGAGCTACCGGATAAAAGCCTAATGCACTAAAAATATACCAGGCACTCATTTGTCCGCAATCATCATTTCCGCCCAGCCCGTCAGGCACAGGTTTATACATTTTGGGAAGAATCATGCGGACTTTTTCTTGCGTTTTCCAAGGTGCGCCGCTCCAATTAAATAAATAAGCCGCGTGATGTGAAGGTTCGTTTCCATGCACATAATTACCGATAATTCCATCCCGGGAAATATCTTCCGTTTCCGCAAAATATTTGTCGGGCAAGGTCATAGTGAATAGTGAATCGAGATGTTCCGTGAATCGTTTTTTGCCGCCCATCATCGCAATGAGTTGTTGCGGGTTTTGCGGAACGTATAAGCTATAATTCCATGCATTTCCTTCGATAAATCCTTGTCCATGTGTGCTTAATATGTCAAAATCTTTTTTGAAAGTACCATCGTTTAACTTGGGTCGCATATACTCGATGGAGGCATCAAACACATTTTTATAGCTTTCCGACCGTTTTGAGAATTCATCGTAAATATCTGTTCTATTTAATTTTTTTGCCATCTGTGCGATACACCAATCGTCGTATGCATATTCTAATGTTTTGGAAACGGAACTGCCGCTTCTGTCTTCGGGCACATATCCTTTGTCCATATAATCACCCAAGCCGTCGTAATTTCTATTCCTGGCCGTGATGACGCAGGCATCCAACGCCCGGTTCGGATCAAAGCCTATACCTCCTTTCATTATTGCATCGGCAATCACAGATACGCTGTGATATCCGATCATACACCAATTATCGTTTGCATAATGTGACCATACGGGTAATAGATGATGTGCGCTTTGGTCGTAATGCGCCAGCATTGAATTCACCATATCGCTGTTGCGGTTGGGTTGCAGCACGTTCAACAGGGGATGCAATGCGCGGTATGTATCCCACAAGGAAAACGTGGTATAATTCGTAAAGCCTTGGGCTTGGTGTATGTTTTGGTCGAGTCCCTTGTACTTTCCATCCACGTCCATATAAATCGTCGGACTGAGGAATGCGTGGTACATGGCCGTATAGAAATTGGTTTTGTCGTTTTCGTTATCCGTTTCTATCACCACCTTGTTGAGTTCATTGTTCCACTGCTGCTGACCTTCGTGTTTTACTTGGTCAAAATCCCAATGCGGTATTTCGGTTCGCATATTTAGCAAAGCGCCATCCGTGCTCACGGACGATAAGGCCACTTTCATCAGGATTTGTTCACCGGCTTTCGTATCAAAATCAAAATAGGCGCGGATTTGGGTTCCGGCCATTTCCGGAAAATTTTCGTTTTGGTTAAATTTTCTCCAAAAACCTCTATATACCTCATTTTTGGCGAAGTTTTTATAACCGTATCTTGTAAACTTCTTCGAGAACGAAATCGCAAAATATACCGTACGTGTTCTGGCCCAGCCGTTGGTTTGTCTGTATCCCGTGATGGTGGAATCGTTTTCTACACGTACGAAAGTCCACACGTTTTTATTTTCGTAATTATAAATCCCCGATACCAGATCCAGGATGATATGTGCTTGGTCGGATGGCGGAAAAGTATAACGGTGCATGCCTACGCGGGCACTGCTGGTAAGTTCTGCCTTAATTTGATGGTCGTCTAACAATACGCTGTAATAATTAGGCTCGGCCTTTTCGTTTTCATGTGAATATACGGAACGGAAACCTCCTTCGGGATATGAAGCCACGCCCGGATTTAATTGTAAGGTTCCCGTGGTGGGCATCATCAGAATATCGCCCAAATCCGAATGGCCCGTACCGCTGAAATGTGTATGGCTAAAGCCTACAATCGTTTTGTCGTCGTATTGATAGCCGGCGCAATACCTATATATGTCGGGATTGTATTTTCCCTTCAGCTCATATTGCAGGGTATCCGTATCCGGACTCAGCTGTACCATGCCGAAGGGTACGGTGGCCCCGGGATAGGTATGGCCCATCTTGGCCGTGCCGATGAATGGGTTTACATATTGTATGAGTGGCTTTTGTGCGAATGAAATCCCGGAAATAAAAACCAGGATGGATGGGATGAGATATGTTGGTTGAACCATGAATTTCAAATGATGATTGAACCAAATATAGAAAATTGAAGGCTAGGATGCGTATTCCGGAATCGTGGTAATGCTGCTTTTTCTTAGATTTGTTTAGCACACACTTTCGGTATGGTTAAAAGAATTATCGCTTTTGGTTTTCTGCTTTCGCCTATTTTTCTTCAGGCACAAAACGGTTTTCATCCGGTCGATTACGTCAACCCGCTTATGGGGACCGATTCCAAAATGGAAATGTCCAACGGAAATACCTATCCCGCCATCGGCTTGCCTTGGGGTATGAATTTGTGGACACCACAAACCAACGTGATGGGAAACGGTTGGGCCTACCAATATGACGCCGATAAAATACGTGGGTTTAAACAGACGCACCAACCCTCACCGTGGATGAATGACTATGGACAATTTTCCATCATGCCGGTGACCGGAAAAATGCGGTTTGACCAGGACGGCCGGGCCAGTTGGTTTTCGCATAAATCAGAAATATCCAAACCACATTATTATAGCGTATACCTAGCCGATGCCGATGTAACCACTGAAATCACGCCCACGGAACGTGCCGCACGCTTTAGGTTTACGTTTCCACAAACCGATAGTGCTTTTGTGGTGGTGGATGCGTTCGACAAAGGTTCGTACATCAAAATAATCCCCGGAGAAAAGAAGGTGGTCGGATATACCACCCGATACGCCCGCGGTAAACTCACAAACTTCAAGAACTATTTTGTGATATATTTTGATAAGGAGTTTGCCGTATCACACACGTTTGAAGGAAAGGTAATACAGAAAAATAAACTGGAATCCACGGCAGACCACACCGGTGCCGTCATCGGATTTAAGACATCAAAAGGAGAAAAAATCAACCTGAAGGTAGCTTCGTCATTCATCAGTTTTGAACAGGCCGAATTAAACCTGCAACGTGAGATAGCCCAAGATGATTTCGATGCCATTAAAAAGAAAGGGGAAGCCATTTGGAATGGCATGTTGGGTAGAATCCAGGTGGAAGGTGGTTCAGATGAAAAACTGCGCACTTTTTATTCATGCTTATACCGAACTTTGTTTTTTCCGAATAAATTGTATGAATTAAATGCAGCAAATAAACCCATGCATTGGAGCCCGTACAACGGTGAAATATTACCCGGTTATATGTTTGCCGGAACAGGTTTTTGGGATACGTTCCGTGCACTGTATCCGTTTTTGAATCTCATGTATCCAAGCATCAACAAAGAAATGCAGGAAGGTTTGGTCAACGATTACCAAGAGGGCGGTTGGTTGCCCGAATGGTCGAGCCCGGGATATGCGGATATCATGATCGGGAACAATTCTGCTTCGGTGGTGGCGGATGCCTACATCAAAGGTTTGAGGGGTTACGATATAGAAAAATTATACGAAGCATTGGTCCACGGAGCCAACAACGAAGGACCCATCTCTGCCGTGGGACGGAAAGGTGTCGATTTCTATAACAAATTGGGATATGTTCCTTATGATGTAAAAATTGAGGAAAATGCGGCACGCACGTTGGAATATGCATATGATGATTTTGCGATCTATCAATTGGCAAAGACGTTAAAACGTCCACAGGATGAGATTGATTTATATGCGAAACGTTGCATGAATTACAAACATTTATTCGATCCATCTACGGGTCTGATGCGCGGAAAGAACAAAAATGGAGAATTTCAATCGCCGTTTAACCCATATAAATGGGGTGATGCATTTACGGAGGGAAACAGTTGGCATTACACGTGGTCTGTATTCCACGATGTACAGGGTTTGATTGATTTGATGGGTGGAAACGAAAAGTTCGTGAACAAACTCGACTCCGTGTTTACGCAACCGCCGATTTATGACGACAGTTATTACGGGGGGATGATCCATGAAATAAAGGAAATGCAGATAGCCAACATGGGCCAATATGCGCACGGTAACCAACCGATCCAACACATGATTTATTTATACAACTATGCCGGCCAACCCTGGAAAGCGCAATATTGGGTGCGGGAAGTGATGGATAGAATGTACAAGCCCACACCGGACGGCTATTGTGGCGATGAAGACAATGGACAGACTTCGGCTTGGTATGTATTTTCGGCCATGGGTTTTTATCCGGTTTGCCCGGCAACAGACCAATATGTATTGGGTGCGCCTCTGTTCAAAAAAATAACTTTGAATTTTGAGAATGGTAAAAATTTGGTGATCAACGCAGTAAATAATAATGCATCCCATCGATACATCAATAAACTAACCATCAATGGGAAATTATATAACAAAAATTGGTTGGCTCACCCTGAATTAATAAAAGGTGGAGCCATATACTTTGAAATGTCGGATAAGCCTAATCTGCAGCGTGGAGTAGGAAAAGAGAATTTTCCTTATTCATTCTCTTCCCAATAGTTGGCAGACTATTTTGTATTTAATTCGAATGCCTCGGATAGCAATTGGAACGATTTTCGGCGTAATGCTACGTTATTGGCCATCGTAGCCACGATAATTTCATCTACGTCAAAATCATGCGCCAATTGGGTCAACTGTTCTTTTACCTGCTCTTTGGTGCCCGAAACCACACGTCCGCTGTTATATTTAATCCGCTCCAATTCCGATGGGGAAAATTGGTATTGTTTGATGTAGGTCTCGTCTCCGAAATTGTCGAAATTCCCTTTTTCAAATTGTAGATAAACGTAATCCAGAAACTTGCGCATTTCGTATGCTTTTTCTTCCGTTTCGCCACAAAGCACGGCGATGGATAATACGGCATGTGGTTTTTCCAATTGGTCGGAAGGCTGGAAGTTTTTGCGATAGGTTTCTACCACATCTGGCCTGACGAAACCATTGATAAACTTGGCCACGGCAAGGCCCATGCCAAATTGTGCGGCGATTAAGCTACTTCCGCCACTCGAACTCAAAATCCATTGCTCGGGAATACTTTCTGCTTGTGGAATAGCGATAATCCTGCCGTGTTGGGTAGCGGCCGTATCCCGAAAGAAATGTTGCAGGTATTCCAATTGGCGGATATAACTTTCTTCGCTAAAGGTGTTGGATGGATTGAGCAAGGACGAAGTGATCCTATCTCCGCCGGGTGCACGCCCCATGCCCAGGTCGATACGTCCCGGAAAAAGCGTTTCCAGCATCCGGAAATTTTCGGCCACCTTCAATGCACTGTGGTTGGGAAGCATAATTCCGCCCGAGCCTATACGGATTTTCTCTGTCACGTCTGCCAATTTTACCATCAACACTTCTGGCGTGGAACCGGCGATAAACGAGGAATTATGGTGCTCGGAAACCCAAAAGCGCGAATAGCCCAATTGTTCCGCCAATATGGCCGTTGCCACGGTTTCATCCACCGCCTGTTTGGCCGTACAGTTTTGTGGAACGATGGATTGGTCGAGTATGCTGAGTTTGATCGATTTCAATTTTTTGTATTTGATTAACTACCGTGAAAATTATGCCAATATCTGTCTTTGTCAGCTATACTTGAGCATAGTAATCTCTAACATTTTGTATTTAATAAGTTTCGGATTTGTGCCATCTTTTTATCCATTATCAATTTACCTTCGGTAGATGAATATTCATTTTATTGCCATCGGTGGTGCGGCCATGCATAATTTGGCCATCGCGCTCAAACATGCCGGAAACAACGTCACCGGCTCGGACGACGAGATTTTTGATCCGGCCAAAACGCGTTTGCAGAAGGAGGGATTGTTGCCCGCGGAGGAAGGTTGGTTTCCGGAAAAATTAAATTTGGAAATCGGCGCGGTTGTATTGGGTATGCATGCGAAGGCCGATAATCCCGAGTTAATCCGTGCCAAGGAATTGGGTTTGCCGATTTACTCCTATCCGGAATATTTATACCAGGTGTGGAAAGAAAAACGTCGCATCGTGATTGGCGGAAGCCACGGCAAAACGAGCATCACTTCCATGATCTTGCATGCATTCAAGGCTTGCGACGTACAAGCCGATTATATGGTGGGCGCGTTGTTGGAAGGGTTTGATAACATGGTAAAGATTAATCCGGCGAGTAAACTGGCAGTGATGGAAGGCGATGAATATTTGGCCAGCACATTGGATTTACGGCCTAAATTCCATTTATACAAGGCGGATGTGGCCATCATCAGCGGCATCGCCTGGGATCACATCAACGTGTTTCCGACGTTTGGAAATTACATAGAACAGTTCTCCATTTTCATTGATACCATTGAGCCGAACGGCGTATTGATTTATAATACGGATGACGAAGAAGTGAAAAAATTATGCGAAGCGCACACGCGAAGCGATATCCGTAAAGTTCCATATCAGGTGCCACAATACAGCGTGTCGGACGAGAAATTTACCATAACGCACAATGGGCGCACATACCCGTTGGAAATATTTGGGAAACATAATTTGTCAAACCTATCCGCCGCCGCCGCCGTGGCAAAAGAGGTGGGTATCGACGACCATTATTTCAGGACGACTGCCATGACCTTCAAAGGCGCATCTAACCGGTTGGAATTGGTTTGCCAAGGAGCTAAAGGGATTTGTTATAAAGATTTTGCACATTCACCCAGCAAAGTGAAGGCTACACTGAATGCTTTCCGCGAGCGTTTTTCGGAAAGAAACATAACGGCTTGTTTTGAGTTACATACGTTTAGCACGTTGAATAAGGATTTTCTGCCGGGCTATGCGGGTGCATTGGATGGAGCACAGCGGGCGGCCGTATTCTACAGTCCACACACGTTGGAATTAAAACGCATGCAGCCGTTGGACGCCGATTTTATCCGCACATGTTTTGGCCGGAATGATCTCGAAATTATTACCGAAAAAGAAAAATTGGCAACTTTTGTTGCGGGTTCGGCATCGGATAACTCGGCCTTGCTGTTGATGAGTTCCGGCAATTGGGGCGGATTGGATATGAAAGGATTGGCTACCAATATTTGTGGCTGATTTTTTAGCGTAAAAGAAGAATTATCTAAACTAAATACCCCCATGTTTGTTATGAATCGATGCATTTATCGGTCATGAACATTTCGAAGCTTTTTATCGTCTTTTTAAGTTTGTGCGGCGGTGCCCTATTTGGCCAGTCCGGTGTTATAAAAGGCCGTGTTGTGAGCCTGGATGATAATTCGACTGTGCCTTTTGCCACCATATTGGTAGCTGATAGCCAAATAGGTACAACCGCCGATGGAGAAGGTAATTTTGAAATCACGGGTTTGGCTCCCGGTTTTACGAATATCACGGTTTCATCCTTGGGATTTAAAACGCAAACGTATCGGGATATACAGGTTACCAATGCCAAGTCTGCCTATGTTGAGGTGATCTTGGAATCGGCCGCAAAGGATATAGAAGGAGTGGTAATACAAGAATCTCCATTTAAAACTACCGAGGAAAGTCCGGTATCATTGCGTACGATTGGCATTGCAGAACTTGAAAAAAATCCCGGCGGAAACCGTGATGTTTCGAGTGTGTTGAAATCCTTTCCAGGTGTGGCATCCACGCCCGCATTCAGGAATGATATCATCATTCGTGGAGGTGCTCCCAGCGAAAACCGCTTTTTTTTGGATGGGATTGAGGTACCTGTCATCAACCACTTTCAAACGCAAGGCGCTTCAGGCGGACCGGTGGGAATGATTAATGTAAATCTGATCAAGGAAGTCAGTTTTTTATCGGGAGCTTTTCCGGCAAATAGGGGGAATGCACTGAGTTCCGTTTTGGAATTTACGCAAGTGGAAGGGGCCAAGGATAAATGGAAATATCGTTTTGCCTTGGGTTCGTCCGATGCCGGATTTACCGCGCAAGGTCCGGTAAGCAAGAAAGTTACTTTCATTGGTTCGGTACGGGCATCCTACCTGCAATGGTTATTTCAGGCATTGAAGCTGCCCTTCCTTCCCACATATTATGATTACCAGATGAAGTGGAAAATCAAATTCGACCAAAAAAATGAATTATCCATCATCAGCATTGGTGCATTAGACAGATTTAAATTGAATTTAAAAGATAATGATACGGAACTACAACGCTACCAACTAAATATTTTGCCGGTAAACAACCAATGGAATTATACCATCGGATTGGCCTATCGGCATTATGCCGAACATGGCAACCATTTATTGGTGGCAAGTAGGAATATGTTGAATAACCGAGCGTATAAATATGCCAATAATGATGAATCGAACAGTGCCGGAAAATTATTGGATTATAAATCGCAAGAAATAGAAAATAAATTACGCTACGAATTTACGGGCAGAAAAGGCACTTGGAAATACAGCGTGGGTACAGGATTTGAATATTCGCGATATACCAATAGCACCTTCAGTAAATTTAGAACGTTCAGCGGTATTGATTCTGTTGATTTTGATACGGCGCTGGATTTATATTCGGGCAGTTTGTTTGCACAGCTAAGTAAATCTTTGTTTAAGGAAAGGCTGATATTATCTGCTGGATTGCGGACGGATATCAACAATTATAATACAAATATGTCTAATCCGCTGAACCAAATTTCGCCGCGCATCAGCGCCAGCGTAAAAGTAGTAAAGTGGATGAGAATCAATGCCAATGTGGGGCGTTACTACCAAAGGCCACAATATACGGTGATGGGTTATCGTGACGAACAGGGTTCGCTCATCAACAAACAAAATAACCTGAAATATATACGGGCAGACCATGCCGTGGCGGGGCTTGAATTTATTCCCACCGTGAATACAAGAATTACGGTGGAGGGTTTTTATAAAAAATATGCCAATTACCCCTTTAATTTGCGGGATAGTATTTCGTTGGCCAACCAAGGTGCCGATTTCGGGGTAGTGGGTAATTTACCCATAGACAGTAGGGGTAAGGGCCGTGCTTATGGTGCCGAATTGCTGATCCAGCAGAAGTTATATAAAGGCTTTTACGGTATATTGGCCTATACGTTTGTGGTAAGTGAATTTACCGATAAAAGTGGAAAATATGTTCCATCTTCTTGGGATAATAGACATCTGTTGACGCTAACAGCCGGATATAAAATCAAAGGCAATTGGGAATTTGGCGCACGTTGGCGTTTTGTTGCCGGGCAACCGGTAACGCCTATCGATACGGCCGTTTCGGTTATCATTCCAATATTCGACGTAACGGGTGCTGGTATTTCAGACGTTTCCTTACTCAATACGGGCCGTTCATCTTCGTTCCATCAGTTGGATATAAGGATCGACAAAACCTTCTTTCTGAAGAAGTGGTCCATCAATGTATACCTGGATATACAGAATGTATATAATTTTAAATTTAAAGGCCGTGATTATCTTACCATTGAAAGGGA
>Ga0247814_10000054_pt1 | contig 113780 bp, 109 predicted proteins | sample UWRJL179409R1_FD_179947 | JGI IMG/M metagenome (GOLD analysis project Ga0247814, IMG submission 179947) | Plant litter microbial communities from Arlington Agricultural Research Station in Wisconsin, United States - UWRJ-L179-409R-1 | ecosystem: Environmental > Terrestrial > Plant litter >... | reverse complement strand
GGTCAACCAGCATTACATGCTCTGATGACTCCTTAGGGTCATTCTTTAAGCTCATTGCTATCTCTGCATCCTTGGCATCATCTCCGCTGCGTTTAAATGTACCTGCTATGGGGAATATTGTGGCGCGGCGGTCTTTTATCGTGATCTGGGCCTCCGGCGACGAGCCAAAGATCCTGAAATCGCCAAAATCAAAATAAAACAGATAGGGCGATGGGTTGATGGAACGTAATGCGCGGTATACATTAAACTCATCACCAGTAAATTTTTTAGAGAAAGCACGCGAAGGCACTATCTGAAAAACATCGCCGCGATAAATATGCTGCTTCATTTTTTCAACGATGGCGATAAACCCCTGGTCGCTTAGATTAGAGCTTTCCTCAGCAGTGCTCTGGAAGCTATATTGAGGGAAGTTTTTATTTTTTATCAGATCCTCGATCCGGCTTATAGATGCGCTATCTGTATCTTCTTCGGTTGAATTAAGGAAGATGTACAACTCATTCTTAAAGTGATCAATAGCTATGATGTAACGGTAAAGATGGTACTGCATTACCGGTATTTTGCGGCTGGTGTCGTCGCTCTTTTTTAGTTTGATGGTTTCAAAATGCTCCACGGCCTCGTGCGTAAAATAACCGAACAATCCATTCGATGTTATTTTAAGCGGCAGCTCGGTTGTTTCAAAGCTTCCTAAAAAATTACTTATTTCATCTATCAACTCAAAGTTGCCCTCAGTTAGTTGCTCTATGCTGTTATCGGGGTAGCTTTTGGTTAATACACCATCATTTAATAACACGCCTGCAAAAGGCTGGCAGCACACAAAGCTTAAGCTGTTTTCGCGGCTGTGGTAGTCTGAACTTTCCAGCAATAGCGAATTAGGGAAAACATCGCGCAGGCGCAGATAAATGCTCACCGGCGTGGTAGTATCGGCAAGCAGCTTTTTATAAGTGGTAGTAATTTTAAACTTTTTCATTCAGTATTTTAAAATATGGTATAAAACAAAAAACCCGGCAGATGAGGGCTCGCCGGGTTTTTGTATTAGGTTTACAATTGATTAGTCTTGCTGATCACAAACGACTCCGGCTGCCCAATTTAATGAGTGCCACCAGTAGTTTTTATTGTTGTTTTTGATCATTGTGGTGACAAATTTATAAAGAAAATTGAATTACCAAACTTTTTTGTAATCTTTTTTTAACTGGTAGCAAATAAACCTCTACCACTTTGAAGAATAGCCACTACTATTACCAGCAGCGCCAACGAATACGAAATAGCTATAACGCGGAACTTCCCTTCGTGCAAAACCGTCTTTTTAGCGCGGCTGTGCCCAACTGTAATTAATGCGATGGCAAATAGCATCATAACAGCGTGTTCCATTGTCCAGTAACGTAAGGTAGTATCTTTCATGGTGATGCTTGTGAACTGCACATACGGACTAACGAAATACAATATCAAGCCTATTAAAAACTGCGTGTGTACCGATATCATGGCAAACAGGTTTAACTTACGGTTACCGTCGGTATATGATTTTTTACCAAACCAGCCCACAAAGGCTACCAATATAGCTACCACAACCAGCAGCATTACTAAATACCTGAACCCTGAGTGCAGGTGTAAAAGGAAATTATACATGAGTGAAAAATTTGTGCAATATACGAGAAAGGGGATTTTGTTGTACGTTATACGTTTTAAGTTGTAGGTTTTCTTTTACTAATCAAATATTGCTAACTTGTATACTATTTAAAGTAACGCTTAATTTATAGTTTTATATCAGCTTAAACTGTAGTCGATGCTTGAAACGTTTATTTCTTATGATGGATTGCCTTTAAAATCAGGTGGCGCACATAGCATCAGTAATGCGGAAGGACTGCACGCCTATCAAAAGCTACGTAGCTTTTTTGAATTAATGACCACAAATCCCCAATCTGCCAATATCTTTCAACTTGATGTGTCTCTTAAAGGCGAGGGTTCAAAAGCAAATTTTTGGCATATGGTTAGGGTATTTGGGCTGCCTAATTGGTCTTTTTACGGTAGTAGCACGGGAGGATTTATCTGGACTTTTTATGTTAATGAAAAACAAATACCTAAAGCTATTGAGTTAAGTAAGCAATTTGCTAACCTAACTTTGGCAATAAACTGGCAGTTTCAATTTGTGGCTATTGAAACAAAGGCTATTTTAAAAGGTCAAAATGATATTCCGATATTAGACAAGAGACAACCCAGCTCACAGGTATATCTTAGATTATCCCAAAAAAACACCATGTCTTTGTGGTTTACACTTCCCTTTGATGGGCTTGATACAGGTGCAATTGCTTACATTAAATTGCTAAAAGCCAACCTACCAGTCAAACTCTCTAATAATCATTGGAAAATATGGAAGCTATCAAAAAATGGAAATTGGATAAGCCGTAAATTGGACGTATCAATAACTGATGAGTAGAGGCTAAAAACAGTCACTATCCCGCGAAACTAAACTTTCCCAACAATACCGACGGATTACCGCCTACCGCCAACGGTTCGCCTGCCAACGCTTCATTACCCAACAAAGCAAACAATATCGCTTCTTTAGCATCAGGGTTAATGCCAAGGCTTCCGGTATCGTTAATTTCTGTACGATACAGGCGCTTTTTAAGGTAATCCATTACAAACGGATTCTTCGCTCCGCCACCGCTCACAAACATCTTGGCCCCCTTAGGCATGTAGGCACGGGTAAAATCGGCAATGGCCTTGGCAGTGAAGGCGCTTAGGGTGCTAATCACATCCTCGGGCGCTATGTGGCTGGTGCCTGATCGCTCCTGCGCCGCGCGAACATATTCCTCATTAAATAACTCCGGTCCGGTGGTTTTTGGTGGTTTTTCCTGAAAGAACGGATGTTTAAGTAAGGAGTTCAACAGGCCCTCGTTCACAGTACCTGAGTTGGCAATGGCTGAGTCCTCATCAAATGCCTTATTGAAAAACTTGCGGCTGAAGGTATCTATCAAAGTATTCCCCGGTCCAATGTCCGAGCAAAGTATACGGTCTGTATCACCATCAGCAGGCAGGTAGGTAAGGTTGGAGATACCCCCTATATTAACCAATATGCGGTCATCGCCCAAACGGCTGCCCAATATCACATCGCCGTATAAAGCTAAAGGCGCGCCCTCGCCACCGGCTGCTACGTGTTTCTGCCTGAAATCTGATATGGTTAATATTCCGGTTTTAACCGCCAGATGGTCGCCATCGCCAATTTGCAGGGTAGCGTTGGGGTAACCGGTGTGCTTGTGCAGGCGTTGGGGGGCGTGGTAGATTGTTTGCCCGTGGCTGGCTATAAAATCAACATCTTCTACCGCCACATTCCAATGCCGCAGGGCTTCCAGCACCAGGTTGGCGTGGTAACTGCCTATGTAGGCATTCAGTAAACAAACCTTCTCCAAATCAACCTGCTTTTTTGAAAAAATAGCGCGTACATCATCTTTAAAATTATCAGTATAAGGTACTGTACTAAAGTTGAGCAACTCAAACTGTGTTTCTAAACCGTTGCCTGTAAAGCTGCACAGCGCAATATCAAGCCCATCAAGCGAGGTGCCCGACATAAGGCCTATACCCAGCCGCGATGGCTTTTGAGCTATATCTACCAGTTGTTTTATGTTTTTGTTGAGTAGCTGCATATAGATTAGTTAGAGTCAAGATGCAAGAATCAAGATGCAAGACTTAAATCAAAAGGATCTTGATTCTTAGTTCTTGACTCTCCAGAAAGCTGTTGCTTTAAAATTACCAATTTGCCGCCGCAACCGCAAAACTTAAATCAATAAATGTTGATATTTGTTAAAACGCATAGCGTTCTGTATATAACCTGCTGCATCATGGCCAGATTGAATTTATTAGAAGAGACCCGTTACGAAAAACTGCCCGTTACCATCTATACCACACCTGCAGAGGCATCTGTTGCAGTAGCAGCGAGAATAGCTAAACTGATACGTGATAAGCAATCAAAAGACGAAAACGCGGTACTGGGCCTGGCTACCGGTGTAACACCTGTAGCCGTTTATGCCGAACTGGTGCGCCTGCATGAAGAGGAAGGGTTAAGCTTTAAAAACGTTATTACCTTTAACCTGGATGAGTATTACCCTATGCAACCCGAAGCCGCGCAAAGCTATGTGCGTTTTATGAACGAGCATTTGTTTGATCATGTTGATATAGACCGCGATAATATTCATATTCCTGATGGTACCCTCCCGCAGGATGAGATAGTTAACTTTTGTCTGAATTATGAACAACAGATTGAAGAGCTTGACGGTCTTGATCTACAAATATTAGGCATCGGCCGAACAGGGCATATTGGGTTTAACGAACCAGGCTCCGCCCCCAACTCGGGTACCCGGTTGGTGACGTTAGATGACATGACCCGCGCTGATGCTGCCCGCGATTTTGGCGGTAAGCAGAACGTACCCACCAAGGCTATTACCATGGGGATAGGCACCATTTTTAAGGCGCGCGAAATTATACTGATGGCATGGAGCAGTAAGAAAGCGCCCATAGTTAAAAAGGCTGTGGAGGGTGAGATCTCGCCTGATGTGCCTGCTACTTACCTTCAGCTATCAGATAATGTGGACTTTGTTTTGGATGAGCCTGCGGCTTCTGAGCTTACCCGCTTTAAAACCCCATGGCTGGTGAAGGACTGCCTTTGGGATAACGAGTTGAAAAAGAAAGCGGTAATATGGCTGGCTGAACACGTAAACAAACCCATTTTAAAACTGGTTGCCGACGACTATAATAACAACGGCATGGCCCAGCTGGCAGTAGCGCAAGGGCCGGTTTATGATATCAACATTGCCATATTTAACCAGATACAGCATACCATTACCGGCTGGCCGGGCGGCAAGCCCGAGGCCGACGACAGCCAGCGGCCTGAGCGGGAACTGCCCGCCAAAAAACGATCGGTGATATTCTCGCCGCACCCGGATGATGATGTGATATCAATGGGTGGCACGTTTATGCGCCTTGTTAATCAGGGGCACGATGTGCATGTGGCTTATCAAACATCAGGCAATACGGCAGTATGGGATGATGATGTGTTGCGCTATGTTGAATTTGCCATTGATTTTGAAGAACGCTTAGGGACTGATGCCGCCAAGTTGCACAGCGTGTACGATGATATGCGCGCCTTCATCGCCCAAAAACAACCTAACCAACCTGATACAACGGAAATAAGGGACGTGAAAGGCTTTATACGCAAAACCGAAGCGATTGCAGGTGCCCGTTATGCCGGATTAAATGACGACCATATCCATTTTATGGCGCTGCCTTTTTACGAAACGGGCAAAGTTAAGAAGAACCCCGTAAGCGACGAAGACATCCGCCTTACTATGGAGCTATTGCAAGAGATTAAACCCCACCAGGTGTTTGCAGCAGGCGACTTTGCCGACCCCCACGGAACCCATATAATTTGCTTCAATATTGTGGTTGAAGCACTGCGGCGCCTGGGCAAGACCGAAGCCTGGGTTAACGACTGCTGGCTGTGGATGTACCGTGGTGCCTGGTTTGAGTTTGAAACCAACGAGATTGAAATGGCCGTACCCCTATCGCCGGATGAGGTGCTGCGGAAACGTTATGCTATCTTCAAGCACCAGTCGCAAAAGGACCCGGCAGTGTTTCCGGGCGAGGACCAGCGCGAGTTTTGGGTGCGCGCCGAAGACCGTAACCGCGAAACTGCCGAGCGGTTTGACAACCTGGGCTTTGCCGAGTACGCTGCCATGGAGGCCTTTAAACGTTACTACTATTAGAGATTAGTTGATCGGTGATTAGTTGGGCCTTGTCCGGATTTTGGTTTACACTATTGGAGGTTTTAGCCTGAGAAGTTAAAACGGACTTTTAAAATCCCTAAACTCCGGCAGTACGGCATCTTTGGGCGATACCAACGCCTCGGCTTCGGTAACTCCCCAATTTATAGCTAGTGTAGGGTCGTTCCATTTTACACCTATTTCGCAATCTTTGCTGTAGTAGTTGTCTACTTTATAGGCAAATATGGTATCGTCCTCCAAAGCTGTAAAGCCATGTAAAAAGCCATGCGGTATCAGCAACTGCAATTGGTTATTGCTGCTTAACTCAAATGTTTCGTATTTACCGTAGGTGGGCGAGTTTGGGCGGATATCAACAGCAACATCCAAAACACGGCCCTTTACTACCCTTACCAGTTTAGCCTGCGCATGTGGGTTGGCCTGTCCGTGCAGCCCGCGTACGCTGTTTTTGCATGATACGGACTGATTGTCCTGAATAAAGTCAATAGCAATACCTGCCTGGGCAAATTTCGCTTTACTATAACTCTCAAAAAAATATCCGCGGCTATCCGTGAAAATTTGAGGCTCAATTAGCAGCAAGCCCTCTATACTGGTGGTGCTTATCTTCATTAAATTACGGTTTGCATTAAGGTATTAAATAATACAAATTGGTTCTCAAATTGTTGTAAATGAAGTGCCTGTAATTGCGGAAGATGTGCCTCCGCAAATTTTGCGTATTCGTTATGGCTATCTGCAAAATACTGCACGCAATAAGTTACACCTTCGTTAGGCGAATCAAGCACATTCAACATGGTATAACGGCTAAAATGGCCGGTGGCCATTACGCGGGGTATATACTGTTGCTGCATCCAGCTAAGCCATTGCCTGTGTATGGCCTCATCAACAATCACGGTTTCGTTGTAAACGATCATGCCGCAAAAGTATAAATAAATTACAAGCTCTCTGCGTTGTCGCCACGCAAAATGCGAAAGCGCTTGCGCGCATCGTTTATCCACAAACTACCGGGGTAATCGGTAATTATTTTCTGGTATAAGGCTTTAGCCTGTTCTTTATCATTCAATTGGTTATCGTAAATATCTGCCAGCATATAAACGGCATCATCTGCCCAAAGCTCTGTGGGGTTTTCTGTAAATATCTTTTTAAGGTAAGTTATGGCTTCGGTATAGTTTTTTTGCTGGATGTAGATCCGCGCTTTTGACATGGAAATATCATCAGCAAGGATATTGCTCGGATACAAAACATTAATACTATCCAACACCAGCATGGCTTTTTCAGGCTCCTGCGCAAATATCAGCATATCAGCCTTGGCATATACCTTCAGCGCGTTTCCGGCACTATCGGCAGCCAGATTATCAGTTACCAGCAACGATAGGTTAAGCGCATCATTGGCTATCAGCTGCGAGGTTGCCGACTTTAATACCATTAACTGGCCCTTTGCAAAAGCAAAATCGCCGGTGTAGTAAGAGAAGCGGGCGTTTCGGTATTTTGCATCCTGCCCTATGGCCGTGTTGGGGTTGTCTTTTTCTACCTGGCTGTATAATAAAGTTGCATCCCAGGGCAGCTTATTTAAAAGATATACATCAGCCAGATCAAGCTTGCATGCTGCGGCCAGCTCGGCCCTAACGTTAGGTATTTTACTTACTTCTTCCAACAGTTTTTGTGCATCGTCCAGCTTGTGCAGTTTAAACGCCTCTAACCTGGCCAGCCGCTGCATGGCATACACGGTTGATTGAGTTCGGCCAAGCTCGGTAAGCAGGTCTAAATAATCTTTTTCAAGCCCCACCAAATCATCATAAACATACTTTCCGCTGGTTACTTTAAGGTTTTTGGCATCAATCAATTCAATTTTTGCTGATATGTACCAGGGTTGTGCTTTGCCCTTGGCTATAACAAACTCGTAGCCGCGTATAGCAGTATCATAAGCCTCATTAACTACCAGTGTGCGGCACAGATCGTACACATCTCCCCCATCGCTGTTGGTGCGGCGGCTTAGCGCCAGTGTTTGATTAAGTGCCTGGTCGTAATCTTTTTGCTGCATATACATCCATGTCAGCATATTAATAAATATGGTTTGCTGCGGGTCTTTCTGTATCCTTTTTAAAAGCGCTATGCGCAGCATGTCATAATCTTCATCCCCCTCATACAAAGTTGATAACGTATATTGCGCCTGCCCCAAATAGCCCGCGTTTGCCGGCAAAAAATTCAAAAACTCTTCTGTTATATTTACCTTATCACGTTTGTAGCGGTATAGGGTTATCAGTTCGTTGGCAAAAAGCTCGTCCTTACCAATCTTTTTTCGGCCCTGCAAAAACGTTTTAATGGCATAGTCAACATTACCTGCCTGGTAAAACAGCGATGCCACATTACTTACCTCGGCCGGGTTGGCCGGCACAACCTTTATCAGATCATCATATATTAAATTTGCTTTGGGCGTGTCGCCCTTTTTGGCATATACACTACCCAGCGCAATAACATACTTATTGTTTTTAGGAAACTGTTTAACCATTTTTTTTGCAGCACTTTCGGCCACGTCAAATTTCTTTACTTCAAAAAGCGTGTTCAGGTAAAAGGTAAAATAAGCCTCGGCATCCTGCTTAAACAATTTATCATACAACTCCAGCGCCTTTTCAGGTTCGCCATTGGCGGTATACTGGCGGGCCAGCGCAAACTCATTACCCTGAGCCAATAACCTGGCAGAGCACAGCAAAACCACAAATACAAATCCTAAAAAGCGTTTCATAGCGTTAAAATTAAATATTATATTGTTGAAGTAATGCTTATTGGCATTTAGTAAACGTGTTATATGGGTAAAATTGTGGTGACAAATAAAAAGTGGGATACATATTTTATTACTTTAAGCTGTTATAATACGGAGTAATCTACGATGATAAGGAGCTGGAGACTTTTACTTTTATTTATTTTACTGATCGCTTTTTCTGGTTGCAAGGATAAAAAAGCGGATGATATACCTGTGAGCGATTTTTTCACATCGGCAGAAAAAAGCAATTTTAAAATTTCGCCAAATGGCAAGTATGTTGCTTATTTAAAAAGATACAACGGCAAGCAAAACCTTTTTATAAATAAGCTGGAAAACGGCGGCGATGTGCCTGCTACATCATATACTGATGTTAACGTGCGCGGCGACTATTACTGGACATTTGATAACGAGGTATTGTTTAGTAAACAAAATTTTGGTGATAAAGACAGCCATCAGATCTTTGCATTGAATGTACAGAGCCTGAAGGTGCGCCTGCTCTTTGCCGCTGAACCCAAGGTTAGAACCTGGATATTAAACACCAACCGCCTTGCGCCCGATGTGCTGTCTATTACCATGAACAAGCGCACAATGAACACGCCCGATTCTGCAGTAAGCGATGTATACAAGCTTAATTTAAAAACCGGCGACGTAAAGCTTTACCTTGTTAACCCCGGCAATATAACCGAATGGTTTGTTGATGCTGACGGCAGCATACGCCTGGCTAAGGCCAACGAGGGTGCCGACGAAAGCATTTTTTACCGGGCGGGCGAGGGCGCTCCGTTTAAACTTATTATTAAAAATAACTTTCGTAACTCAGTAAGGCCCGTAGGGTTCAGCGGGGTTAAAAACTATTTCTACGCTACATCAAACGTAGGCAGAGATAAAACCGCTATTGTTGAAATTAATGCCGAGGATGGTAAGGAACAACGGGTTGTTTATGCCAGCGACAAGGCCGATATACTACGGGTTGAATATATGAGGAGCAAGCACCGCATTGAATCAGTAGCATGGGAAGAGGATAAGCCCCAAAAACATTTTTTTGATAAAGATTTAAGCGAAGTTTACCGGAATGTGAGCGCCCTGCTGGCAGGCAGCGAAATTAGTTTAACCAGCAGAGATACCGCCGAACAGAAATTTATTGTAACAGCATCAACAGACAGGGGAAGGGGCGCGGTTTATTTATATGAGCGAAAGCAAGATAAACTAAGCAAACTTAACGACAACTCAAAACCTAGCCCGGAAGATATGTGCGCAATGGAGCCAATAAGCTACCACGCAAGTGACGGTACCCTTATAAATGGTTATATTACCTATCCGCAAGGTGATGACCACACCAATTTGCCGGTAATAGTTATTCCGCATGACGGGCCTTTTGAGCAGCGTGACCAATGGGGATACAGAGCAGAAACCCAGTTTTTCGCCAACCGGGGGTACGCCGTGCTACAGGTAAACTACCGGGGCTCATCGGGCTATGGTAAAGCCTTTAATAACGCAGGCTTTAAAGAACAGGGCGCAAAAATTCAACAGGATATTTTAGATGGTGTAAACTGGCTCATTCAAAGTAAGATTGCCAACCCTACCAAAATAGCCATAGTTGGGCGGCGCTTTGGTGGTTTTTCTGCCTTGTTCGGGGTGTCCTTTTATCCGCATAAATACGCCTGCGCAGTAGCTATTGATGCGCCCATAAATGCTTTTACTTATGTAAAAGAACTGCCATCATTTTTAAAACCAATTATGCAAAGGCGGTATGAGATGTTTGGCGACCCTGAGAAAGATGCCGAGCGACTTAAAGCCATATCGCCTGTTTTTAATACAGGTAAGGTAAAATCACCAGTAATGATCTTTCAGGCGGGGATGGATCAGCGCTTAAACACCAGCGAAATGAGCCACTACATCAGCAATTTGCGACGCCGCAATGTACAGGTTGAATACAATAGCAGTAACAAAGAGTACCGGTCGGGGTCTACAGATAGCAGCAGAACGCAGATGTATCAGAAAATTGAAAAATTTTTGCATGATAATATGCTGGCTAAACCGTAACCTTGTGCAATGAGGGCACCCAATACCTCTTACCGGAAGAATTTTTCGCTGATAGTAGCTTTTTTAATACTGGTATCGGTAACGCTGTTTGTGGCACTTTATGCGGCTTACCAGATAACGGCCCAAAACGTAGAGAACGATTTTGGATCAAAGAAAAACCGGGTTGCTGAAAAAACCTTTGTAAACCCTTACAACGATCTTTACAAAAACAGAATACCCATTATTACGTCCTATACCGGGTCGCTTGATTCGGCCCTGGCACAGGAGTATGCGGATACCATTTTCAGCAATTTTTCCTTTGTTCGTAAAATAGTTTTTTATCAGATAACTGTGGGTAACCCTCCGGGCTCCAAAAAAAGGGTTAGCAACCTGGGCATGCGTATTAATGCCATTCAGCAATATTATCCACCCAAACAAAGTGTTCTGCCTACAAAAAATGATGTTACCATAAACGAGAACGACTTTAGGCAGATGAGAGATAAGCTGAGTGACTATATAGCCGCCTATGATACATCACGCGGCGCGCGTAATGAGGATCAGGCTAAATTTTATTTGACCCGGCCCGGTAAAGTTAGCTTTTTGAATATACCCAATAACGAGGAGCTTAAAGTTTATCATGGTCTGCAAAAAAGTGGCTACTCTCCTGCTTACTATAAGCAAAACATGTTTACGTTTTACCTTGATCCGCAATACCTCAAGATCATTAATACAAACCCTGAGCTTTACGAGGATATATCCATCAAGCAGTTTGTTTATGACCCGCCGGATATTGACCGCACCCAAGTATTAACAGATGAGGTTGCGCTGTCGGGCGCACTCTCAGACTATAAGCTATACTTTATTTCGTCAAGAAGCCATTTGCGTGCCGAAGCCAACCGCAGATTTGCACCCGCCGGGGGAATTATAGTGCTGGTTTATTTCTTTTTTGTGCTGTTTGGCTGGCTCATTTACCGCAACCTGAATGTTAACCTTAAACTGTTTAAGCTGCAGTACGATTTTATAAACAACTTTACGCACGAGTTTAAAACACCCGTAAGCGTAATAAAAATTGCCGGCTCAAACCTGCGGGGCGACAATGAGCTAACCGAACGGCAACGCAAACACTACGGCAAAATTTTGGATGAAGAGGCTGATAAGTTGAACGAGCTGATGAATAAATTGCTATCGTTTACCCAATTAGAGAATAAATCCATCAAAATAAAAAAGGATAAAATAAACATTGCAGATTTTGTTAAGAGCTATATTGATACATTTACAATTAAGTACCCCGATTTTAAGCTGAGTTATAAAATAACAAATGTGCAGTATTTTGAAACAGACGCCGTTTTGCTAGGCAGTATTTTTCAAAACCTGATGGAGAATGCCTACAAATACTCGCATCCGCAGCAAAAAACGCTTTTAATAAATGTAAGCGCCGAAAAGCGTAATATTATATTTTCGTTTATTGACAACGGAATAGGTATTCCAAAAAGTGAATTAAACAATATCTTTAAAAAATTTTATAGATTAGAGAACCAATATAACAAAAACGGAAGCGTTGGCCTGGGTTTGGCTTTTTGCAAAGAACTGGTGAACTTTATGAATGGCACCATTGTAGTTAAAAGCAAAGTTAACGAGGGATCGGAATTTACAATAACGCTGCCGTACGAGAATTAGATTATGAACAAAGAGATAAAGATAGCGCTGGTTGAAGATGACGAAAACCTGCGTTTTTTGGTGGCCGAGCGCCTGGAATCAGAAGGATATAAGGTTTTAGAGGCCAGCAATGGCGATGATGCCGAGGAGATCATTCTATCGGCGCAGCCTGACATTGTTTTGCTGGATTGGATGCTGCCCGGTAAACAGGGATCAGAAGTTTGTGCCAACGTGCGCGCAAAAGGCTTTGATAAACTGATAATAATGACCACCGCCAAACAGCAGGATATAGATAAGATTGATGCCTATGGCTTCGGCGTGTCAGACTATATTACCAAGCCATTTAACATGGATGTGATGGTGGCGCTGATTGATAATAAGATCAAATTTCAGCTGAACAATGAAAAGTCTGAAACGTATAGCTTTGCCAACATGGAGCACCACCCTAATACCCACCTGCTGGTAAAGGATGGTAAAAAAATTGAGCTGACGATATTAGAGAACCGCATATTGCTTTACTTTTTAAAGAACAAAAACAAAGTAATAAACCGCGAAGAACTGATGATGGAGGTTTGGGGTTACAATGCCGATGTAAACACCCGCACGCTTGATATGCACATTGTACGCCTGCGTAAAAAGATTGAAACCAATCCTGATTATCCGCAGTATTTGCAAACTGTGAGGGGTATTGGGTATAAGTTTGCTTATGTGGCGTAGTGCATCAGATTGACAAGGGCGCCTTGGACGAGGTGTTGCATTTGCTGCTGGTTTTTAATTTCCATGCAGTATGAGTATCATTAAATAAAAATGGGTCAAATTGCCGCGTTAATAGATCATGCTTTAGTTGTAAGTGCTTTTGCGGGAATAATTTGCTTTCTTTTGGCATTTTTTTTAATTTTTGAGAAGAAAACTCCTCTTTATAAAAGAGCTATAGTCAGTTTTCTTACTGCACTCTTGATATTTATAGTCTCAATGTTCCTGGTAGTTAATAGTGTCGCCTATATATAACAGTAGATAAATTCATTTAGGCGGACACCAATTGTCATCTAAATCTATCCCTTGCAGGAGCAGACTCAAGGGCCTCGGAAATCTCTTAAAACTGCGGATAGAAACTAAATTTTATTCCATACTCCCGTGCGTTAGGGTGGTCCAGATAATTAAACCGGCGGATCAGGTCTACGCGTAAGGCTTTAAAAATATTGGCTATACCTACTCCGGCTTCTATATAAGGAGTGCTGCCCAATGCAGAAACGGCAACAGGGAAACGGTAAAGATCCACGTTTTGCGCCGGGTTGTTTTCGGCGCGCAGGCCGCCGTACAAAATTTTGGCCGACAAAAATTCACGCCATTTTAGGTGCTTTATAAGCGGGATCTTGTTCAGGAAAAAACCGTTAAAGGTATGCGTGAAATTTAAGCCCGCGTAATGATCGCTCACAAATTCCAGGTAATTCATTGCGTTATATGCATCGCGTTTATAAGCCAAAGACTGGTTAGCGGGGCTGATATTAAGCAACGGAAAAGGCACTTTGCCCAGAACATAGCCACCCAGCAGCGTAACATCAGCAAAACCGGCCTGCGACATGTACACGCGTTTATAAATATTGATGCCGAAAGCAGTGTAGTTATAGTTGCTACCAATGCTACGGTTAATCTGCAGGTCGTAAATAGGGTAGGGATTATGGATACTGTACCTGTTGCGAGCGCCTTGTATTATCTCTTCATTGGGGGCGTAGCGCAAATGCAGGCCAATTTCACTTGTTGTTAAACCAGGTATGGTTGTGCCATCAGCCAGTTGAAAAACTAAGGCTTTTGCAGGCGTTTGTTGCCAGTTTTTGTAACCTATGCGATACGAAAAATGGTTTTCAAAATCCTTTACATACTCAAACTGTATAATGCGACTGTAAAGCCAGTAATCCGTTCGCCCTATTTGAAGCGAGGATAATGTTGTAGATCTGTTGGTAACCGAAAATGTATGCCCGGGCACATCTACATCATATAAATAGCTCGCCTTAATATAATCATTAGGGAAACGATAAGGCGCAACTTTATTTAACGACAGGTACGTTATCAGGTTGCCTTTAATCTGATGATCCCTGGTGCCATAAGATACAAATCCTTCAAAATACAAAGCGCTATCCAATTTAGGTGTCGTCCTGAAGCCAAGTTCCGGCTTCAGCCCTTCCTGGCCGTTAAATGAAAGCGCCTGCGTTAATGGCCCAATTTGTACAGGCCCCAGGTCGGCGTAGCCGGATGTAAGGGTGGTTAAGCCCCAAATGGTCCGTTTGTAGGATGGCATTTGCTCCAGCTTATACAGTTTAGCGTAAACCTGCGCCTGGCCCTTACTTAGCGTATCAAAGCCCTTGGCTGGCATAAGTACCTGTACCGAATCATTCCGGTAGTTGCGAAACACCGATAGGCGCTCGCCAAATATGCCCCAACCTTTTTTTGTCACACCAAAATCTGCCTTAACTTTGCTCTGTGTTAGCAGGTAACGGCCATCGCCTTGCGGCGCGAAGTTTAAAAACACATCAAAGCTGCGCACAAAATTCACGTTGATCTGCCGGTTAAGGCGTAGTTCGCAGGCCGTTACCGCGTAATTCCCGTCAAGGCTGATCTTGAGTTTACCCTCAAACAACAGATCACCTTTAGTACGCGGTGTAAAACTAAGTTCCACCTGGTTATCAACCGTATCCACAATAAAAAACTTATAAAAATTAGGCGCGTTATCTGCTATCGGACTTAAAAACTGGTAAGCCAGAATGAACACGTTATTTTCATAAATGTCTATCTCGCGCCCATAAAACTGGTTTACATACTGCTTAACGCCTGCAGTATCAATAAACTGCATTATATTCACCCCTTTGTAAGCTTTCTGTACCCGTTTTTTCCTGTATATATCAGATAGTTTCTCTTCCAGCAGCACCGGCAAAAGCGTCTGTCCCTGCACGGTATCTAACATAAACTTGTACTGACTAAAAAACTTACTTTCTACTAATTTTTGCGGCAAATTAAACAGTGAGAGGCCCATGCGCTCGTACTGCTCATATTGCAAATACTCGCCGCCGCGGTTATCTTTTTTATGGTCTATAACCTTTTGTATCAATTCTACTGCCGGATTGCCTTTGTTACGGTACCTGCCGCCTTTGGCCGAAGTGACGGTAACCTCTTGCAGCTGCGCCAAATCGCGTTCCAATAGCACCTGCAACCTGTTTAAGCGCCCCGGCACTATTGTTTTAGTAGTAGGTAAGTACCCCACGTGCGAAAACTTAACCTGCGTAAAACTCCCTTCTGCTGATAGGCTGAACCTCCCAACGGAATCTGCCCGCGTGCCTGTATTGCTTCCGCCAAAACTTACAGATACATCGCCCAGCGGCTCTCCGCTTGACGCGTCAACTACCTGGCCTGTGGCCAGAGTTTGCCCGGCACACCGTAAACCCAGCAGTAAAAAAGTAACAAAAAACCAAAAATACCAGCGCATTTGTAGTTAACCTAAGTATTGCTGATATGTTTTTAAAGTGCCCGCACATTATTATACAGGCCTAAGAAGTGTGGGTTGAAAAAATACCTAAATTTAGTGGCGGCTTTATTAACGATTATAACACCTGCGGCCAAAAACAAATTATTATTGCAGTATATGAAAAAGATAATATCAACCTGTTGGCTGTTTTGCTGCGTAGTTGCCGCTGGTTATGGGCAGTCGGTTAATAACTATGACCAACTCATAAAAAGCGCTGACTCGCTCTACAGAGCCAGGCAATTTAAGGCCTCGGCGGTTAAGTTTAATGACGCTTTTAATACCAAACCGCGAAAGGTTAAATCTAATCACCCCTATAACGCAGCATGTTCATGGGCACTTGCGGGCAATCGTGACAGCGCCTTTTATTATTTAAACCTTAGTGCAAAGCAATTTGCTTATTCAAACCTGGAACATATTACGTCTGATAGTGATTTGCAGCCGCTGTATAAAGATGCCAGGTGGAATGCGATAATAGAGCAGGTAGGAAAAAATAAAATCAAGGCCAAGGCTAAATTAAACAAACCGTTGATAGCGCTTTTAGATTCTGTTTACAAAGCAGATCAAGACCCGCGTTCCCAGATAGACAGCGTAGAGAAGACATACGGGTTAAAATCTAAAGAACGGAGCGATTTGTTTGTTAGCATGGCCAAAAGCGATTCTTCCAACCTTATAATTGTGCTCCATATTTTAACAAAGTATGGGTGGTTGGGCACAGATATAGTTGGGGAAAATGGTAATAAAACTATTTGGCTAGTAGTTCAGCATGCCGACCTGCAAACACAGATCAAATATCTGCCCCAGTTGCGAAAGTCTGTTGAAAAAGGACTATCCCCGCCGTACTATCTGGCTTTAACGGAGGATCGCATTGCTTTGCAACAAGGGAAAGATCAAATATATGGAAGCCAGTACACGCATGACCTTGAAACGGGTAAGTACTCCATTTATCCCATTAGAGATGAAGCGCATGTTGACGAAAGAAGAAAAGCAATGGGCATGGCGCCTTTGGCTGATGAAGCTAAGCTATACGGAATTGATTATTTTTTACCTAAATAGTTAATGGCGAAACCGCGGTTTATCCGGATAATTGCCTGATAAATAATATTTATATTGGCGTTATATTTTTATAACGATGAAAACTTTATCCGCTTGCATTTTATCCGCTTTTTTTATCTTAATGGCAGGTTTTGCCCATGCCCAATCTGTTAAGGTAAACGGCGAAGTTACCACTCCCTTGAACATTGATCAAGCAGAATTTCAAAAATTCAAACAGGTATCAGTAGTTTATAAAGACAAGGCAGGTAAAGACCACACCTATGCTGGTGTTGCACTGGCAGATATTTTACAGAAGGCCGGAGTAACAACAGGGGCCGCGCTTAGGGGGCATAACCTAACCAAATACGTAATGGCAGAAGCTGCCGATGGTTACCAGGTGATTTTTGCATTGGTTGAGTTGGATAAAGAATTTACCGATAAGCAAATTATTTTGGCTGATAAGGTGGACGGGAACGCTTTACCCGCAACTGAAGGCCCTTTCAGAATTATAGTACCGGATGAAAAAAAGGCAGCCAGGAGTATAAGGCAGGTAACAGGTTTAAAAGTAGCTTTTGGTAAATAAAGAGCTCTTTATACGGGTATTTATCTACCCCGCATCATAATTTTTTCTTTTTAATTTCCTCCAGGTTAGCTACCGACGCAGCCGCTGTGGCCTTATCCCATATAATATTAATAGTTTTATCTGTGGGCTTTACCTTAACAACGTTTATTTCGTCTTTAAGCCTAACCCTTATGTAAACAACCTTATTAGCCGGTGCATCAACAGTAAAGGCGCCGTTTGCATCACTCGTAGTAGCGTCATTATAGTTGTCATATAACATTATTACGGCCCGCGTAATAGGTTGCTGTTGCTCGTTTACAATTTTGCCCTCTAATATCCTGGTTTCTTGTTGCGCCCGGGCAATAGGTGTAAACAATAAACTAAATGCAGCGCTTAAAAGCAATATGATCTGTCTCATTTTGAAAAATTTAGGTGGTGATAAATATGCTTAAGTTACTCAAATATAATTACATAAGATGATAATAGCAAAATGTTATTGGCTTCTTGCTTTTTCAACTCATATCTTATATTAAACCTCATCGCCGGCTGGCGAAGGATATAGCTATTCTTTAGTCTCCTCGTCTATCACTGCCATCATTTCGTTAACCTGATGCAGCGTTTCGGCATAGGTTGTTACTGCGGCGCGGTAGTTATACTCTAAAAATAATACATGATGTTCATTTTTTTAGTGGTTAAAAACTCATTCAGCGTTAAATTGCCAATTTCGTTTCTGGATACATCCAGTATTTTGGTATGCTCTGTATTCACAAAGGTTGCGCGCGATATTAGGTTAGGAATGGTTTGCTGATAATAAGCCAATATTTTATTCTTTAAATCGGCATTCTCAATCGTTCCAATTTTTCCGCTTGATTTAAAACCTTCATAGCGGCCCACGTTAAAGTTAGTAACTAAAAAGTCAACATCTGTACGTGGCCCAATCACGCTATCACTCAAATTGCCTTTTTTTAAAGCCAGGATGTACTGAAAATTGTCGTCGAGTTTTTTGGCTATACTTTGATTCTCTTTTAGCAGGGCGGCATCATTTTTAAGGTCTTCTTTTAATTCCCGCAGAAAATTATGGGCTTCTTCCTGCTGGTGCCTGTGCTCGCTCCAGCTATGCAGCCAAATAGACAGCGTTACAGCAAAAACAATTATCAGAATTTCAGTAGCTATTTCTTTCAGTTTTTCGCCAATCGTATGCGATGGGTTTTTAGCAGTATTGATTATTTTGCGGGTGTGTTTGGTAACTTCGTCTTGCATGTTTTAATATGTTTTTTGCTGAATAAAATTCAGGCATCAACAGCGCCCGTTCAACTCAAAAATACAGGTAAATTGCCGCGCAATCAATAACAAAATTAAATAAAGCGGCCCGCTGGGGTAGGAAGAAAACACAAACGGCTTTAGCCAAACCTATAGTGGTTTAACTAAAGCCGTCTGTGCAGATCTTATTCTTTACTTGGTTATCAAATTATATAACTCATCCAGTTTAGGGCTCAACACAATTTCTATCCTGCGGTTTTTTGACAATGCTTCGGGGGTAGTGGCGGGGTCAACCGGTTGAAACTCGCCCTTACCGGTAGCGGTTAACCGTTTCGCATCTATCTTTTCTACATCGGTTAGGTACCGGGTTACCGATGTGGCACGCAGCACGCTTAAATCCCAGTTATCTTTTATCTGCCCCAGGTTTATTATCTTTTTATTATCGGTATGCCCCTCAACAGCCATGTTAATATCGGGCTCTTTTTGCATCACCGCGGCTAATTGTTTTAACGCAGTTTTTCCTTTTTCATCAATAACTATACTACCCGACGGGAACAGCAATTTATCTGTTAATGATACATATACTTTGCCATTGCGTATATCAACCGTTAAACCATTTTGTTGGAAGCCTAACAGCGCCTTTTGTAGTTTATCTTTTAAAGCATTGGTAGCTTCGTCGCGTTTTTTAAGAATGTCCTCTACTTCCTTTAAACGTTGCTCGCGTTTTTGCAAATCGGCAGATAGCTGGCTTACCTTTGATGTTGTGCTGTTAAAATTGGTGTTTAACGCTCCGTACTTATCATTAAGGGTGTTGTAATTACCCTGCAAGGCACTCAAATCCCGGCGTAAGCCTGCTATATCCCGATGTAAACGGGCAGTATCGCCTTCCAGGCCTGATACCTGTTCTTCAAGGGTAGTGGTACGGGTTGTTAACGAGTCGCGCTGGGCTAATAAACCGTTAAATTTTTTTGGCGACATTACTACGCAGGCGTTCAGCCCTAACGTCAATAAGATGATTCCGGTTAAAAATTTTACTTTCATGGTAAAGGGGTAATGTGATGTTAAACAATAGCGTTCCGCAAAAAAACATTTAGCGGATATATCTTGCTGCATATTTCTGTAATTTTTTCGGCAATAACCGGCTTTAACATTTCCGCATCATTGAACTTATGCCAGGCAACAAAGCTTTTAAGTTTAATTAAGTCAATGTGCTGGTTGTCGGCATCATAATCTCGCGGCAGCGACTTCAATTGTTCCTGTTCCCTAAAGTTACCAAATAGTTTTACAAACTCATCGTTGTCAATAATTGCTTTAAGATCGTTGCCATTATAGTCAATTTCTTGCCTTATTGCTTTAAGCGCATTGGCTTCGGGCATCCAATAACCGCCTGCTACAAAGCTGTTGCCGGGCTGTATCTGCAAATAATACTCTGCCCCGCCCAGCTTTACACCACCTGTTGGAAAACTGATACCAAAATTGGTTTTGTAAGGGGTTTTGTCTTTGCTGAAACGGATATCGCGATAGATGCGCATTACACATTTTTTGGCGTCCAGATCCGTGGATACTGCGGGATCAACCTCGTGCAGAAGCTTGATAAGTTTATCGGCCAGTGCAATTATATTTTCGCGGGCAGCATCGTAGTCTGGTTTGTTATCCATAAACCACTCTCTGTTATTGTTGGCAGCCAGCCGGTTTAAAAAATCAAGTGTTTGCTTTTGTATCATCAGTGTCCAGATAGGGTTGATAATGTATTCTGGGCGATAACCAGTATAATAATAACACACGCGACGCCCTGAAAATTACTGGTGCCAGTAAAACGCATCCACCAATTATAACCCCGGTATACAACCAGGGCGACGTAGCGTTGTTGGTAATTAAATAGGTTACTAAAGCCAAACTAACAGATAAGCCAACGTTAAGTGCATAGCTTACATACATAGCGGCATAAAAATAGCCGGGCTCAATCTCGAAGTACAGGTTGCAGTGAGGACAGTTAAGATTGATTTTGTTGGAGCCAAGGTTGTAAACCTTCCCGCTAAACATATCGCCACGGCGGCAACGCGGGCATTTTGCATGCAGCATTGCGTATAGTTTTGATGTGTTAGCCACAGGCGTTTAGTTTAAATGCAGCTTCTCCTGGCGCATTTCCATAGGGATATTTTTTTTGCGGTATTTTTTGTACCATATATATCCAACTATGGCTACAGCAAGATAAGGCGCTGCCAAAAGGTACATAATACCACTGTTAAGGCCACCGGTAGCATTGCCTCCGTTGGCGTTGTTGGTTTCAACAGTAGCGCTGCACATGGCGCATTGCGCGTTAGCATCTACACAGGCAAAAACCAATAAACCCAATGCTAATATTGACAGGAAAAATTTGGAGCTTTTCATTAAGGCAAAAATAACTAATAAATAGTAAAAACTATGCTTTAGAGCGGGATATTATATTGCTATTTCTTTTCCCTAAAGTGCTTGTAGATCTTAACCGCGCACATAATAATTACAGAAAAGGCTATTATGCCTACTACGCCAAATATCCAGTTAAGAGAATTCTTCAGTACTACTAAAAAAACTATGGCAAACAGAAAAATGGTAGCAAGCTCGTTCCAAACCCTCAATTGCGTTGACGACCATTTATAAATACCGTTACGCATCTGTTTCATTTTATGTTGGCATATAAAATGATAAACTACCAATGCCCCTACAAATGCAAGTTTAATATGCATCCAGGGTTGTTGCAGCCAATAATCCCTCAAATAAAGCAAGGTGCCGCCCGCCGCTAAAACCAGGTACATAGATGGTGTGGCAATTACCCACCAAAGTTTACTCTCCATTATCTCAAATTGTTTGGAAAGAATAGTGCGGTCGGGCTCTGGCTTGGCTTGTGCCTCTGTATGGTAAATAAACAAACGCACCATATAAAACAGCCCCGCCATCCAGCAGACTACAAAGATGATATGAATGGCGAGAATATATTGATCCATACAACTTGCGTAGGGTGTTATAGCGAGCTTGTCGAACTATCGCGCGTAAGGGCCCAACGCTCGCCCTTCGACAGGCTCAGGGTGACACCGTCACCTTTTAATATTTATACTCTTTTATAACCTCCACCGCGTACTTCACATTATCAAACGGAATATCGGGCATAATGCCATGACCAAGGTTGAATATGTATCCGTTCTCGCCTTTCATACGGTCGAACAGGCGGTGAATGCGTTCTTTTATAACTTTTTTATCAGCATATAAAATATGCGGATCTAAATTGCCTTGCACGGCTATGCCTTGCGGTAAGCGTTTTTTCATATCCAGCAGATCAACGTTCCAGTCGATAGAAATAACATCAGGCTTCGCCTCGGCCATTAGCGGTGCGAAAACCGAGCTGCCTTTACAAAAAGATATAACAGGGATATCCTTGCGATTCAACTTGCTGATGATCTCCGTGATATACCGATGCGAAAATTCCTTGTAATCATCCCACGCTAAGGCCTGTGCCCAGCTGTCGAAGATCTGCACAGCATTTACACCGGCTGCAATCTGCATGTTCAGATAATCTGCCGTAACGGTTGCTATTTTTGATAATAACTGATGCGCCATTTCCGGCTCATTATGCAGCATCAGTTTGGTGCGTTTAAAATCTTTAGATGATCCACCTTCAACCAGATAGCTCATTACTGTAAACGGCGCACCGGCAAAGCCTATCAGCGGAATACGACCATTTAAACGCTGCTGAATAACTTTTATAGCATCGGCCACATATTGCAGCTTATCTATACAATTAACATTTAAGTTATCAATATCCGCTTTGGTACGTACCGGGTTGGCAAACCGGGGACCAATGTTGGCCTCAAAGCTCAGGTCGCCGCCCATGGCTTCGCCTGTTACCAATATGTCAGAAAACAGAATAGCTCCGTCAATATCCAGCAGATCAACAGGCAACATGGTAACATCCGCAGCAATCTCGGGCGTTTTGCACATTTCTAAAAAGGAATACTTGTTCTTTATCTCCCAGTATTGTGGCATAAAACGCCCTGCCTGGCGCATCATCCATACAGGTGGGCGTTCCGTAGCCTCAGAAAACGCGGCTTTTATTAATAGTGAATCTCTCATTGCTTTTTTAGAATCAAGAGACAAGAATCAAGAATTAAGATTTCTCATCGCTCCTCGATTTGCCTGTTGATTCTATATTTTATATTTATAATTCGGTTTTGTCTTGACTCTTGATTCTTATGTCTTGATTCTATCCTGGCTCTTGATTCTTGTCTCTTGATTCTAAAAATCTACTTCCCGTCCAACTCCTGATGAAGTTTACTAATAACTTCCTTCATTTTGGCGGTTGTTTTTGCTTCGTGCTGATCTGTTAATTGTAAATAGGCTTTCGCCTTTTCAAAATTACCCAATCGAATATTAATATTGGCCACATGCACCAACGCGGCCACATGGTCATTAGCTGAACGCAAAGGATATTGTGCCGCAATTTCGTAATGTATTTCTGCTTCCTCAAAATCCTGCCTTTGCAGGTTAATGCCTCCCATTATAAACTCGTAAAAACCACGGCGCTGCTTGCTTAACCATTGTGGTTTAGCTATCTGGCTTAATAGCGATTCAGCCCGGGCATAATCTTTTTTATGAAAAGCCTTTGCTGCCATTATGACAGTACCTTCTTTAAAGTAACCGTATACCAACAGCCCTATAAACATTATGATAACACCAACAAGCTCATAAACCCGCCACTGTAATGCAAAGCCTAATAAAACAATAAATGCCCCTGTAACAAGTATGCGTGCCCGGTTGGTAAACATTAATGCTGATCTGTAAATTTATAGCCTACACCACGTATAGAGTGGAAATAAACCGGGTTTTTAGGATCGGGTTCAAAGTATTTACGGAAGGTGAGGATGAAGTTATCAATGGTACGGGTTGACGGATAAACGTCATAGTTCCACACAGTTTCCAGGATCTGCTCGCGCGATACGGCCTCATTACGGCGCTCAATCAGTAATTTAAGCAGCATCGTTTCTTTTTTGGTAAGCGGGGTAATAGAGCCATCGCCGTTAACTAGTTCAAACGAATTGAAGTGAATCGTTTTATCGCCAATTTTATAGCTGTTAAACTCCTTTAGATCGTCGCCTTTTAAGCTGCGTTTTACAAGGTTATTAACGCGTAAAATCAGTTCTTCTAAGTTGAAGGGTTTGGTAAGATAATCGTCTGCGCCTTTTTTAAGGCCTGCAATTTTATCCTCGTTGGTGTTTTTTGCGGTAAGGAACATAATAGGCACCTCGGAGTTTTCCAGTCTGATGGTTTCAGCAACCACAAAACCATCAATCTCCGGCATCATTACATCTAGTATAACCAGGTTAAAACGTTCTTCTTTAAATATTTGTAAAGCTTTTTTGCCATTGTTGGCAGTTGAAACTTTGTAGCCCTCTAACTCAAGGTTAAGTTTTATAGCCTCTAAAAGATGATCCTCATCTTCGGCTAACAGAATTCTTTTTTTGGTTTGCATTGTGAGTTTATTTATGCGCTAAATTATCGATTTGATATATAACCCTTAGGTTATTCTGTTGCGTCATGCTCAATAATCGTGCAGAGTTAACAAAAATCAACCTTATCCCTGCAATCCCATTGTCATATCTGTTATCCAAACACCACCTCAAAAACGCTTCCCACGGGGCGGTTATCCTTAACCTTTATACTGGCTTCGTGCTTATCAAGCACCTGCTTCACTATATACAAACCTAAACCTGTACCTTTTGTGTTCCTGGTATCTTCGTTGCCAACACGGTAAAATCTATCAAAAATGCGATTTTTTTCTGCATCAGCTATACCAATGCCATGATCAGCCACATTAAAATGGATCCGCCCATCTTTTGCATACAGCTTAACCTCTACCGTTTCGCAAGGTTTTGAGTATTTAATGGCGTTTTCTATCAGGTTGGTAACAACCGATGTAAGCGCAAATTTATCGCCTGTCATTTCAATTTTAGGTTCAATTTCGGCATCTATTATCTGTTGGTTACCGTCGCATCTGGTTATTTGCAGGCGATTGACAATACTATCTACCAATACTGACAAGTTGAACTTTGCCTTTGGGAAAGAGTACGAGCTGTTCTCTATTTTTGATGCCAGCAGCATATTTTCTACCATATCATCCAAACGCTCTATATCCAGTAATGATTTGCCAATAAAATCCTGGATCTGTGCTTTAGTAAGATCGCGCTTTTGTATAGTTTGCAGCAATAGCTTTATGGAAGCCAGGGGCGATTTTAATTCGTGCGTTACTGATAGCAGAAAGTTCTTTTTCTGCTCTTGCAGCTTACGCTCGCGCGCAAGCGACTTGTGCATATAAAACGCACCGGCAAACAGCACCAAACCAAACATCATGCCCTCACTCATGATCATCCCCTTGCGCTCCGGCTGCATTTTTACAAGCATATAACCCCACCAAACCAGTTCGGCAACGGCGTAGATGATGATGGCGTAAAATATTACTAATGGCTTCTTCATTTGCCCCCTAACCCCCTAAAGGGGGAATATTGTTAATTTACTTTTTAAACACAAGGTCTAAGCTATCAAATATAGCTCTTTTTGTTTTTTCGAGATCTATCTTGTTATGGGCCGCTGATATAAAACCAACCTCGTAACCTGATGGACCTAAATATATCCCACGATTGATTAGTTCGCGATGTAATACCTTGAATTTCTCCATGCTGGCGGGGTCAATTTGTTCGGCGCTGCTGATGCTTTCTTTATCCGTAAACGCGAACCAAAAGATAGAGCCGATGCTGAACACTTTAAACTTGTAGCTGCGTGCTGTAGCAAAACGTTGCAAAGCATCTACAAACTCCTGCGTTTTACTATTCAGGTCTTTATAAAAACTTGATTTAAGCAATTCTGTAAGTTGTGCTATACCTGCAGCCATAGCAACCGGGTTGCCTGATAATGTACCTGCCTGATAAACGCCGCCATCAGGCGATACATGGCCCATAATCTCAGCCGATGCGCCATACATACCTACCGGCAAACCGCCACCTATTATTTTACCATAGGTAATAATATCAGGCTTTATCTGGTAATGCCCGGCAGCGCCCTCAAAGCCCACACGGAAGCCGGAGATCACCTCATCAAATATTAAGAGCGTTCCGTTTGCTGTACAAATATCACGAAGGGACTGTAAGTACTCCTTGCTTTGCAGCAACAAGCCATTGTTGGCTGGTATAGGCTCAATAATTACAGCCGCAATCTGATCTTTAAAATCAGCAAAGGCTTTGTTAAGCGCATCAACATCATTTAAGCCGACAACAATAGTTTCATCTGCAAAAGATTTTGGCACACCTGCTGATGAAGTTTCACCAAAGGTAACCAGACCTGAGCCTGCTTTAACCAGCAAAGAATCTGAGTGACCGTGATAACAACCTTCAAACTTTAAGATCTTATCGCGCCTTGTATACCCGCGTGCCAGCCTGATAGCCGACATAACTGCTTCGGTACCAGAGCTTACAAAGCGCAGTTTTTCAATAAACTTGTTGTTTTTAACAATCAGCTCAGCTAGTTCATTCTCTAAAGCGGTAGGTGCGCCGAACGACATGCCATTCTGCATTACTTCAATTACCTTCTCTTTTACTTTGGCGTTATTATGGCCCAAAATAAGCGGCCCCCATGAACAGCAAAAGTCTATAAACTCGTTATCATCCGCATCCCAGACACGGCAACCATCGCCCTTTTTAATAAATAGCGGTGTTCCATAAACCGACTTGAACGCCCTTACCGGCGAGTTTACCCCACCCGGAAAAAACGTTTTAGCCTTTGCATATAACTCCGCCGATTTTTCCCTGCTGATATCCGGTTTACCTGTAGAATTTACAGGCTGAACATCCTCATCCCCCGAAAACATTTTTTTTATTGAATCTAACATTTGCCTCCCAACCCCCTAAAGGGGGAGTTTATCTTTTGTATTCTATTATTTACTGTCGCCCACCATCGTTCCCCCTTTAGGGGGTTAGGGGGGCTACAACCATTTATTCTCTAAAACCTCTTTAGCATGATACGTCAATATTGCGCTTGCGCCTGCCCTGCGTATGCCCATTAGCACTTCGGTAACGGCGCGTTGCTCATTTAACCAACCGTTGCGTACGGCTGCCTTAAGCATGGCGTATTCGCCGCTTACGTTGTAGGCAGCTACCGGCAATTGAGTATTGTCTTTTAATAGTTTTATAACATCCAGATAGGCCAAAGCAGGTTTCACCATTAAAAAATCCGCCCCTTCTGCTTCATCCAAACGCGCCTCTATCAAAGCTTCCTGCTGGTTGGCAGGGTTCATTTGATAGGTTTTTTTATCGCCAAATTTTGGGGCCGAGTTTAATGCATCCCTAAACGGCCCGTAAAACGCGCTGGCATACTTGGCCGTGTACGACATTATGGAAACGTGCTTAAAGCCATTATCGTCTAAAACCTTGCGGATATAGCCAACCCTGCCGTCCATCATATCACTAGGGGCAATAATATCTGCACCGCTTTGGGCATGTGCTAACGCCATTTTGCCTAAAACCTCCAGCGTTTCATCATTTAATATCTCGCCGTTCTCAACAATGCCGTCGTGCCCGTCAATACTGTAGGGGTCCATGGCAACATCAGTAACAATGCATGCCTCAGGAAAATTCATCCTTACCTCGCGGATGGCACGCAGATATAATGTTTCCTCACGATAGCTTTCACTAGCATATTTATCTTTCAATTCCTCACTAACGTTCGGGAACAGATCAAAAGAATATAAACCCAGTTTTAAGCAGCTTTCAATCTCGCGCAGCAGATTATCCATCGAATAACGATAAAGCCCCGGCATAGACGCCACCTCTGTTTTTTGGTTCACACCATCAACAATAAACAGCGGAAATATCAAATTAGCGGCGCTAATATGCGTTTCCTGCACCATTTGGCGAATAACCTCGCTTTTCCTGTTTCTTCTTGGTCGTTGGTTCATTTAGTTCATAGTTAATGGTTCATGGTTCATGGTGTTGAGTTCATTTGCTATGAACTATTAACCATGATCTATGAACCTACAGCCCAAACACCGCTTCTGCCAAACCCACTTCATCGGGCGAGAAAGGCAAGGCATATTTCACACCCATTTCGTCAAATTTCTTTCCGGTTGATTTGCCTATAGCGATAACTTTTTGGTACGGATCAAGCAGGTTATCTGCAAAGTAGGCATCAACGTTTGACGGGCTGGTAAACACCAGCACCTCGGCACCCGATGCTTCTGCGTCGTCCTCTAACACGGTTTCGTATATGGGTAGGTCAATTATCTTAACTTCTGCTGGTAGTCCTTTTTGTACACTTCTTAATGATTCTTCCGCACCAGGGAACAGTACAGTATCACCCGCGCTGATCAAGGCAGCAAATTCGGCGGCTACCTCGGCGCTGTCATTGCCTATGCCTGTGTAATTAGCAAAAAAACCTTTTCTGCGTAGCATTTCTTCTGATCCCGCACCCATTACCCCAAACTTTACGCCCTTTGGCAATTGCGGCTCCAACTGAAAAAAGTACTCCACCGCATTTTTGCTGCTAAAGAACACCCAATCTACGTGCTTTAATATGTAAGGGTCTAACTTGGTAATAACCGGAACGGTGCGGATAAGCGACCGGCCATCGATATCTATATTATGTTTCTCCAGCGCGCGGCGGAAATAGCTTTGCTCTGATACCTCGCGCGATATAAACACGCTGGATGGCATTTTGCGGCCCTTTTCAAAGTAGCTGAATACCTTTTTAGAAAGCCCTTCGGTAGTGGACGCTTCAATAAACAATCTGTCCGGAAACTCATCGCCTTCGTCAGCCTTTGAAGTAAACACCTGGTAAAGGCCATCTTCTTTGCGGCAATAACAGCCCAAAGGCAAGTGGCAACCGCCGCCAAACATTTTTAACAGGGTGCGCTCAACAGCCAGTTCTTCGGCCACATCAGTATGATGCAACGGCTGCAACGCCGCAAACAATTCCGCATCGCTTTCGCGAATCTGTATTGCTAGTGCCCCCTGCGCCGGGGCGGGTATTAATTCGTTGGGGGTTAATTCTTCAACGTGAAACTCGCTCAGATCTATACCCAGCCTATGCACACCTGCTTTGGCCAGCATAATGGCATCATAGTTTTCGTCGCGCAGTTTCTGTATGCGGGTAGGCACGTTGCCTCTTAACTCTTCTATTTCCAAGTCGGGGCGATAGGCCAGTAACTGAGCTTTACGCCTGTTAGATGAGGTACCCACAATAGCACCGTATTTTACAGACAGCTTTTGCTTAACATCAACACAATCTTTCAAAATCAACAATAATTCTGATGGGTCTTCGCGCTCTGATACTGCTGCAATGATCAATCCGGCAGGGTTGTCGGTAGGCAAATCCTTGTGCGAATGCACGGCAAGGTCAATGGTACCGGCCAACAGTTCTTCCTCCAGTTCTTTGGTGAAAAAGCCCTTTCCTTCCAGCTTATCAAAACTTAAATTCAGAATACGGTCGCCCTGCGTTTTAATGATCTTTAACTCGGCGCTGATGTTCAGGTTAGCCAAACTATCTTTAATAAAGTTGGCCTGCCATAGTGCCAGTTCGCTGCCGCGTGTTCCTATAATTAATGTTCTTTCCAATTGGCTTGAATATTTGCAACCGCAAATTTAATTTTTTAATGCGAGGATAATAACATTAATTGAGGATATGACGCAGATGTGCAAATATGCCGATGGGTGGATGTGCAGATGTGCGCGTTTTGTAAATTGTATCGTAATCAAACAGATACTGTTTCAGTTGCGAACATTTCCAATTTGAATATTTTGTATAATGTATTGTTAATTAGATATTTATATTATTGGCACATGTTTTAGATCATAGGAAATGAAAAATATTGAATTATGCTGAAAAATTATTTTAAAGTAGCCTGGCGAAATATCCAAAAGCAAAAAGCATTTTCTTTTATAAACATTTTTGGCCTGGCCGTTGGTATTGCCGCTTTTTGGCTCATTACCCTTTATGTTACCGATGAGTGGAGCTATGACCGCCATAATACCCACGCCGACCGCATATTCCGTGTGGTGCAGCATGGGCAATGGAACGGTGGTAAGTTTGACCTGGCGATCACGTCGCCGCCATACGCGCCAACTTTAAAAGCAGAGTTTCCGCAGGTTGAAGAAGCCATACGCGTAAATGCAGAGGGCGGTGGCAATATTATTTATAGTGATAAAAAACTCAACGAGGGAGGTATGTTATTTACTGATGCCGCTTTCTTTAAGTTTTTTACGCATCAATTTTTATATGGTGATGCTACCACGGCTTTACAAAAACCACAAAGTATTGTATTAACAAAAACCTTTGCCGAGACCATTTTTGGCGACGCAGCAAAGGCACTAAACCAGCTAATACAGGTAGACGGCAACGCGACTACGGTTACCGGGGTAATAGCGGATGTGCCTGTAAACTCCCATTTTACATTTAAAGCCCTGCGCAGTTTATCACTAAAAGATAATGGCGCTACGGAGAACTGGGGTAACTCCGGATTGTATACCTATTTACTTTTAAAAAACCCCGGCGACAATAAACAGATTGAGGCCATGGGCGAAAGCTTTTTTAACCGCCATATTAAAGCGGATTTAGGCCCGATGAACTTCAGGATGGAATTGCAACCGCTTACAGACATACATTTACACTCTAACTTAGGCTATGAGCTTGGCGCAAACGGTAACATTACCTATGTGTATGTGTTCAGCATAACTGCTTTGCTTATACTGATTATTGCCATAATAAACTACGTTAATTTAACCACAGCAAGGTCATCAATCCGCATTAAAGAGGTTGGGGTACGTAAAGTGATTGGGTCGGGTAGGCAGCAATTAATCGGATTGTTTTTTATTGAATGCATTGTATTAACTATCATCGCTACCCTTATAGCTTTAGTCCTTATCTATTTTGCACTGCCGTACTTTAATCACTTATCGGGCAAAACATTGGTATTATTGCAATTTGGGGCAGTAAAAACCATAGCAGTATTTGCTGTGTTTGCACTTTTTACGGGCATTTTATGTGGTATTTATCCGGCTTTATTCCTGTCGGGATTTAAAACAATCCCTGCTATGAAGGGGCAGTTGGGTAATCAGTTTTCTACCATTATTTTCCGGAAATCGTTGGTTACCTTCCAGTTTGTTATTACTATAATAATGATATCCGGTTCGGTTATCATCTACAAACAGCTTAACTATTTTTCAAATAAAGATCTGGGTTTTAATAAGGCGCAAACCCTAACTTTTCATATCAATAATCAAAATGTACGCGGCCAGACAGACGCGCTAAAGCAACAGCTACTGCAAAATCCCAATATTGAAAGTGTGGGTGTGGCCGGAAACCCTATTGGCAACAACAACATAGGTGGTGGAGATTTTAACCTGGGCGCGGATGGCAAGCCTACTTCCGAGTCGAAAATAGTACAGCACTTAATTATTGATGCAGATTTTATCCCCACGCTTCAGATAAAAATGGCCGCAGGTCGAAATTTTTCGGCAAGCAATTCAACGGATAAAACCAGTGCCATTATTGTAAACGAAACCCTGGTTAAAGACTTTGGCTGGACCAACGCTGTAGGCAAACAGGTACGCACCGGAGTAGATGAAAAAGGGAATGTAATAACGCCTACTATAATAGGTGTTGTAAAAGACTTTAACACTTACTCGCTACAGCATAAAATATCTCCTATGATGTTATATATGCCAACTACAGCCGGAGACAAGGACAATTTGTACGTTAGGATAAGTAGCGGCAATACGCAGGCATCTTTAAACTATATAACGCAGGTATTTAGCAAATTTGATAACGAAAATAAACCTGAGTTCCATTTCCTGGATCAAAATTTTGCTGCCCAATACCAAACCGAGCAAAAGCAGGGTAATATATTACTGATATTTACCTTGCTTGCCATAAGCATTGCCTGTTTAGGGTTGTTTGGGCTGGTAACGTTTTCTACTGAGCAACGCGTAAAAGAAATAGGTATCCGCAAAACATTAGGTGCAAGTGTAGCCAGCATTGTGCAATTACTATCAACCGAACTAATGCGCCTTGTTGTGATAGCTATACTGATAGCCTGCCCCATTGCCTGGTTGGTTATGAATAAATGGCTACAGGAGTTTGCTTATAAAATTGATATAAATGTGTGGATCTTTATTTTATCGGGAGGTGCTGCTGCTTTAGTAGCGCTTGCAACCATAAGTACACAATCTGTAAAAGCCGCATTAACCAACCCTGTAAAAAGTTTAAAAAGCGAGTAGCCAAATGAATTAAATTGTTTAATGGTTGCGACTACTGACATAGCGTTGTCACTAAATCTTAATAATTTTATGAAAACAATGTAAGTTCAAATAAAATTAATGTGTTATGACAACTGAAACATTTAAAGACATTGAAGCTGTTTACGCTGAGACAAGGCGGCAGTGGCGCAATTGGCTGCAAAAGAACAGCCAGATAAAGACTGAAGTTTTTGCAATTATATACCATAAAAAAAGCCTGACACCAAGCGTAACTTATGTTGAAGCTGTAGAAGAAGCGTTGTGTTTTGGCTGGATAGACTCCATATCCTACAAGCGCGATGCTGAAAGTAATTATCAGCGTTTTTCAATCCGTAAGCCCAAAAGCAATTGGAGCAAATCAAATATTGAAAGAGTGGAACGTTTAACGGCAGCGGGATTAATGACAGCGGGTCAAACATTTGTTGACGCTGCTAAAGAGGCTGGCAAGTGGAACGCTTCCACATAACATAATACTCAATTGCAAAGGTGGGCTGCCAAATTATCTACTTTGTTTTATCGCGATATTTTATTGAATGGCTGTAATTGATAGCTGGTTTTTCTATTGCCAGATAAAATACAATTGCTGCAATTAAACTAAACAATACGCTTAACAAAAAAAGAGATCCGCTTGCGGGTACATATTGTTTCGCAATACGCACAACCAAAATTGATACAGGAATATGTATCAGATAGAGCGAATAAGAAATACTCCCAATAAATAACAAAGGTTTAAAGGATAATGTATTGCTGTAAAATAAAATTATCATTGCTGCAATAAGTGGCACCAGGCCTGATTTTACTGACACCGCGAGCATTACATAGCCTGAGAAAAAAAGCAAAGTAAGGATAGTGTACTTTATGTCTATCTTTTTTACAAAACCCATAAACACGATGAAACCGATAGTAAAGTCGTACAGATTAGTAACTATTATTCCCCGTAAATTGGCTTTTAAAAGTATGCAGATAACCGGGGCTATTATAACCGCGGCTAAAGTAAACACAGGCTTTAATCGCATTAAAAAAGGATACGCCAACCCAATTAAAATATAATACTGAAACTCTATTGAAAGTGTCCAGTAAACATCGCTAAACCATTTTTCATTTTTTATAAACGGAACCAGATAAGTTAGATGCAGGAATATTGATTTATAGTTTATTACCCCCTAAAGGCTGCAACCCTAATAAAAAAACCAGCAAAATACTTGCCCAGTATGGCGGATCTATCCTGATTATACGGCCTGCTAAAAACAACCAAAAGTGTTTAAGCATATAATCTTTATTATATAAAGCATAGGGCAAAATAAATCCGGAAACTACGAAGAAAATGGCAACGCCTTGCTGCCCTTCGTTGATAACAAACTGGATAAGCCCATCTGTACGGAAGCCCGCTACCTGGCCCGCATGAATAAAACATACCAAAAGGGCGGCTATTGCTCTTAGCGTTGTTATGCTCTCTAAACGGTGATTGGGCGGCATTATTGGCTAAAATGCGCTATTTTTTGGTAAGATCATAGCTATAAAACTATTGATTTTACACACAGTTAAATGCAGTAAATGTTTTTTTAGTTACCGTTGATCAATATATCCTTTGCCATTAGCATGGGCACGCTGATATATTTTTTCTCCATGTAATTGATCACACGCTCCAGCACCTCGCGAGATTGCTCATCCATACCCTGCACTTCATCAGCAAAAACGCTGTTAATGGCAGTATTGCGAATCTCTTTTATTTTCTCAGGCACGCAGCGCATTGCCAATTCAACACGGCGTTGTTTAAGCTGCTGCAAAAACTCGCACATGTTGTCTTCAATAATAGCCTCGGCATGTACAAGTTCCTGGTAGCGTTCCTGCAGGTTACGTTTGGCTACTTCGGTAAGCGAGTGTACCTCAATGAAATTAACAGGGAACTGCTCCAATACTTCGGGCGCGGTATCGTTAGGGATGGCAAGATCCACAATGGTTTTGCGGGTGGTTTCGCCATTCAATAATGAAGTGTATATTTCGGGTGTAATGATGGGCTCAACTGCCGATGTGCAGGTGATAATTACATCAAAACCTTTATTATAATTTTTTAAAGCATCCAGATCAAAAGCTTCGCCGTTCAAATCGGCAGCCAATTTTTCGGCCTTCGCCAGCGTGCGGTTAAACACAGCAAAGTTGGAAAACTTATGCTTTTGAAGATACTTGGAGATATTTTGGTTGGTTTCGCCTGCGCCGATGAGGAGAATGCGTGCGTTGGTGCAAAGTTTGAGGCTATTTAATTTACGGTAAGCCAGTGATACAACCGAGATTGGGTTTTTGGAGATGTTGGTATTAGTGTAAACCTCTTTAGCTGTTTTTACGACACAGCTCATAAACATTCGCATTCCATCGCCGGTAAGGCCCGCCTCGCGACAATTCTCATACGCTTTACGCAACTGCGCCAGTATTTCTTTTTCGCCAACTACCAAACTTTCTAAAGAGCACGATGTTCTAAGTAAGTGGTTAAGCGCTTCTTTATCTTCGTAAATTAAAGCGGCATCAACAAAAGTGCTCATGTAATGCGAGCAAAGTCCGATCTCAAGTTTTTCGATAAATTTTTCGGCAAAGGCTTTATCAACCGTTTGAGGAGTAAGCATAACAAACTCTACACGGTTGCAGGTAGCAAGGTAAAACATTTCGGATATACCGAATTCAGCTTTTACCTCACGCAGTTTATCAGCCAGATTTTCCTGACAGATAACCAGCTTGCCCAATTCCTTCAGCTCAATCTGTTTATGCGTAAAAGCTATTACCTTTAAATACTTCAAATCAGTTTTAAATTAACCCAACAAAAATAATATCCTGTAGCTCAACCAATGTCAACATTTTGTCATACCGCCGTATTTAGACCGTTTATAAATAATTCAAAATTTAGTTGATAACCAACTGTTTATCAACATCAAGCAAACCCATTTAAATGACAACGTTAAAAAAAGTGAGCACTATCACTTTAATTTTAGGCTACGTAGCGGCGGGTATCAATCATTTCAGGGTTCCGGAATTTTATATTGCTATCATTCCGCAGTACATCCCCTACCCGCAATTAATGAATGCAGCGGCGGGTGTATTTGAAATAATATTCGGCTTAGGTTTGATTTTTAATACTACCCTAAAATATGCCGCCTGGGGTATTGTTTTAATGCTTGCCGCCTTTTTTCCGGTACACACCAGCATGATAACGGATGCACCCTTTAAGGTTGGCACAGCAACCGTAAGCCCGGTATTGGCATGGTTAAGGCTGGCCTTGCAGCCTGTGTTAATGGCTTGGGCGTGGTGGCATACCAGAGATTAAAATACACTTGCGAAGCGTTTGCTAATATGGTATAATTGAGCAACAATTATGATAAAAAAAGAAACCTTCACCCTGCCCGGCGCTAAGGGCCGTGGTATGCTTGCCGATATTACTTATGACGATGCTCACAAAGCCGCTCCACTCGTAATTTTTGCGCACGGGTTTAAGGGGTTTAAAGACTGGGGCACGCACAATATGCTGGCTAATTTTTTTGCCGAAAATGGCTTCCGTTTTTTAAAGTTCAATTTCTCGCACAATGGTACCACGCCTGATAGTCCGGTTGATTTTACCGACCTGATAGCCTTTGCCGATAATACTTTTTTGATGGAACTGGAGGATTTAGGTACAGTGATTGATTTTGCCTGCAATGGCTCATCCATGCCACGCGCCAATGGCGTTTACTTAATGGGCCACAGCATGGGTGGCGGCATAAGTATTATAAAAGCTGCAGAGGATAAGCGCGTAAAAAAACTGATAACATTAGGTGCGGTAGCAAGTTTCCGCAACTTGTGGCCCAAACAGGCCGAGGAGCAATGGCGACTGCAAGGCATTATGTACTTGTACAACAGCCGCACCGGGCAGCAAATGCCGGTAAAAAGCACCTTGCTGAATGAGCTTGACCAACACCCCGCCAGATTAGATATTTTAGCGAAGGCCGCTTCAGTAACCTGCCCCTGGCTAATTGTACATGGCGATGCTGATACAACAGTAAATATAAGCCACGCCAACGATCTGAAAGCCACCCAACCCAATGCCCAATTAATTGTTGTTGAAAAAGGAGACCATACACTTGGTGGTATGCATCCTTATACCAACCAGGGCTTGCCTATAGATTTGGCTGCTTTTAGTAAAGAGGCGGTAGCCTTTTTTAAAGATTAATTTTAAATGGTTTAAAATATTTTGGGCGATGGTTCGTCTGCACAAATAGATATATAGATAATGAGCTTAGAAAGACCTGCCAAAAAAGGCAGTAAATACATGAATACCCTGCCAACAGACGAGGCTGGTTTTGATAAGATGATCCCCATTATGCGGGCATACATGAATAACAAATCTGAAGGCACACCGCTCAAAACACTTGGGCCCTTTAAAACCGATACTTCTGTTTATAACACACCACCGCAAAATGGCTTGCGTGTAACCTGGGTTGGGCATTCCAGTTTATTAATTGAGATTGACGGCTGTACCATCCTTACTGATCCTGTATGGAGCAACCGCGTTTCCTTTACGCAATTGATGGGGCCGAAGCGCTTTTTTCAACCACCTATTGCTTTAAAAGATCTGCCATCTATAGATGCCATCATTTGCTCGCACGATCATTACGACCATCTGGATACTGCCACTATTGAATTTTTTGCAGGCAGCACCATCCCTTTTTATTGCTCGTTAGGGGTAGGCCAATACCTTAAAAAATGGGGCATAGTGGAGAACTATATCACCGAAATGGATTGGGGTGATAGCGTAATGTTGGGGCATGATTGCGTTATAACCGCTACCCCGGCAAGACATTTTTCGGGTCGCGGTGTTACAAAAAGGAACGAGACTTTATGGTCATCATTTGTAATAAAAGGGCAAAAACATAAAATATTTTTTGGCGCCGACTCTGGCTGGCACCCGCAATTTGCAGAGATTGGCGAGGCTTACGGCCCGTTTGATTTAACCATGCTGGAGATTGGCGCTTACGGCAAATACTGGCCGGATATACACATGGGGCCCGATAATGCCAGCAACGCCCACAAAGCCCTGAAAGGCAAACTGATGATGCCGATACACTGGGGCACATTTAATCTAGCCCTGCACGATTGGTATGAGCCTATTGAACTGCTGATTGAATATGCCCGCGAAAAGAATATTGAACTGTTTGTGCCTGAGCCAGGCAAACCAACTGAGGTTGATGGTGCTTTTAATTCGGAATGGTGGAGAAGGTATATGTAGTTTGCAGTTTTTAGTTGGCAGTTTGCGGAGGCTTTTTTATATTAGATGACTTATATAGATGATTTCATTGGATATGAAAAATATATTTCAAAATCTTTCCTGTCAGCAATGGCGCACATCATCTTGGAAGAATTTATTGGTATTTGCGATAGTTTTGATGGTGAATTTTTCTCAACAATTACTCGAAGCTCAAACTCCAAAAATCCAGCCGAAAAACAACAACATATCAGCGAGTAAAAAAAATACAGAAATCTCCATTTCTACTGAGGAGTTTGCGACATTTCCCGACGGGGAAAAAGGGCTCTCTAAGTTCCTTAAACAAAATATTGAGTGTAAGAAAGGAACTGTAAACGGTCGGGTTTATGCAAGTTTCACCGTCAATAAAAGTGGAATGTTGACAGACATAAAATTAATCAAAGGCTTAAACTCAATTAACGACAAAGAGGTGCTACGGGTATTAAAGCTATCGCCTAAATGGCGACCGGCGAAAATAAACGGTAAACCAATAGATACACAATTTACGCTACCTGTAAGTTTCAGTAAAGACTAATCTTCTAACACCGGCTCAATCCAGTTCCCATCCTCCCGAATAATACCTATCAATTCATCCAACGCATTGGCAGAGCTGATATTCTTTTTCACAGCTTCCTTGCCTCTATAAAGGGTGATCTTATCCGTACCTGAACCTACATAACCATAATCCGCATCCGCCATTTCGCCGGGGCCGTTCACTATGCAGCCCATGATGCCAATTTTCAGTCCTTTTAAATGGCTGGTGCGGCTGCGGATCATCTGTGTGGTCACCATCAAATCAAACAGGGTACGCCCACAGCTTGGGCAGCTTATGTACTCCGTTTTTGATATGCGGGAGCGCGTTGCCTGCAGAATACCGAATGCGGTAGAAGTAATTGTTTTTGTGTCCACCCGGGGCGCATCAATCCAAATACCATCACCAAAACCATCAACTAATAAAGCACCCAAATCCGTGGCTGCATAAAGCTGCAGAAGAGTAGCATTACTTTCCGTCTCTCCGACTTCCGGCCTTTCGGACTCAAACGAATAACTTCTTTTAATAATCACCGGCACTTCCAACCCCAACTCTTCCATTTTAAAGAAGAAAGAGCGTTGATCAGCCATGCCGTGTGTAGCATCAGTCTCTAAAACAAAAACCAGCGTATTGCTGAAAGGCAAAGAGCCGAATTCATCCGTTTCTATATCAGCCGGTTTTATTTTAACCAGGTTCAACGCTGAAGATCGGTCAACATCGCCAATAAACTCCTTTAAAGTAAAAACGGGGTGGCACAGAGTTTTATTAGACAGCTTGTGCCAGGTGGCGTAATTATATAATTGCTTTAAATTGCCGGGCAAATTAAATGATGGCAACTCATCAGCCAAATAAACAAAATCAACCGATTGCTCGCCCATGTTGTACTTATCCAACAATGGCGAATAGATATAGCCGGCATCATTCAGTACAGCGGGATCTTTCAAGTTAGCTTTTGACAAATCCACCACCACACGCGGCACCATATGCCCGCCAATAAAGGCGTTAGCTTCGTAGGTGTGGCGTTTTTTGTATTCGTAGGGGTTGTGTTGTGAGCGCTGAGTGGCGAGTGGTGAGTGCCCAGCCTCCTCTTGATTCTTGATTCTTGATTCTTGATTCCTCAAAGAATATCTCTTCACTAAAGCAATAGCCACCGGCGCCTCCGCTTCCGGTTCTTCGGTTAGGGATACACGCACGGTATCGCCCAGCCCGTCTTCTAATAAAGTACCAATTCCTACGGCAGATTTAATACGACCATCTTCTCCGTCACCCGCTTCGGTAACGCCTAAATGCAGCGGGTAGTTCATGCCTTCGGCAACCATAGTCTCCACCAGCAAACGGTACGCCTGCACCATAACCTGCGGGTTGCTGGATTTCATGGAAACCACCAAATTATAATAGTTCAGCGTTTCGCACATCCGCATAAACTCCATTGCCGACTCTACCATGCCTTGTGGTGTGTCGCCATAACGGCTCATTATCCGGTCGCTCAGCGATCCGTGGTTAGTGCCGATACGCATAGCGGTGCCATACTCCTTGCACACCTTTACCAGCGGTGTAAATTTTTGAAAGATGCGCTCCAGCTCTCCTCTGTATTCAAGGTCAGTATAATCTATTTGATCAAATTTCTTTTTATCGGCGTAGTTGCCGGGGTTAACACGCACTTTCTCTACTATACGTGCGGCCACCTCGGCAGCGTTGGGAGTAAAATGAATATCGGCTACCAGTGGCGCGGTATAACCACGACCACGTAATTCCTTTTTAATGGTGGCAAGATTTTGCGCCTCTTTAATGCTAGGTGCGGTAATGCGTATGTATTCGCAGCCTGCCTCTATCATGCGGATAGACTGCTCCACCGTACCCATGGTGTCCATGGTATCGGTAGTGGTCATGCTTTGTATTCGGATGGGGTTATTGCCGCCCATAGGCACATCGCCAATAAAAACCTCACGCGTTACAAAACGCGAGTATTCTGTAAGCGAGTTACAATAACGACCGGGTATTGATTTAATAGCAGTTGTGCTCATGTGGGGCAAATTTAGTGATTTTAAAAATGCGGCTCGTCAAATAATATCTATTTTAGCATAACCTTACTCCATCGAAAAGTGAAACGTATCATATATTTTATAGTGGCAGCAACTGTTATTACATCGTGTAAAAGAAAACTGTCGCCGACAGAAAATTTGATAGACAAATTCAAGCCAATGATACAAGGCGTTTGGAATAATAAAGAAGAAATGGAAGAGATGGCTCGTTCTAAACGCGTACCGGAAAGGGACACAACGCAACACTATGTAAGTGTTATGAATATCGAAACTGAAAAAATTAATGGTGACAGTATAACGATTGGTGTAGGTTTTAATAGTGGCGAGGGAGCTGATCTTGTTTTTAAGTTTCAGGCGGCACCACGACCAGCACTTGTTTGCGGAGATCGCTATGAATTGCGTTACAATGTAAGGAACCAAGACACCGTATTGTATTTATACAGCAAAGAACGGGACAGTATTAAGGCGACCGAGTTTGTAAAGATATTACAAAAATTTCCCCGTTTTGATGGTGTTCGCGATAACTAACTGGAATAGCTTTTTACTTCTCGGGTTAAGCATTTTCCTAATTCACCAACAACTTATACCCCCTGCCATGTACGTTAATGATCTCTACCGAGGGGTCATCTTTCAAATACTTGCGGATCTTACTTAAAAAAACATCCATACTGCGGCCGTTAAAGTAATTATCGTCATGCCATATATTAAGCAGGGCCTCTTCGCGGGTTAGTACCTCGTTTTGTTTAAGGCATAACAGGCGCAGTAGTTCCGCCTCTTTGGTGGATAATTTTTGCTGACTGCCGTTTATGGCTATTATCTGCGCAGAATAATCAAAATCATAAGCGCCAATTTTAAAGATAGATTGTTGTTTATCCTCGCGGCGGTCTGCACTTTCCGCGCGTTTTAGCAACGCGTTTACACGCAGCAACAATTCTTCAATGCGGAAGGGTTTGGTTATATAGTCATCGCCGCCTAAGGTATAGGCCTGGGTTTTATCCTCAATCATACCCTTTGCTGTAGCGAATATAATTGGCACGTCCTGGTTTATCTTACGGATATCCTTACCCAAAGTAAAACCATCCTTTTTGGGCATCATTACGTCCAGTATCAGCAAATCAAAACTTTGTTTGGTAAATGCCCGCAAACCTTCTTCCCCATCAGTACATAAAACAACATCAAACTTGCCTTTCAGCTGCAGGTAATCTTGCGTTAACAATCCCAGGTTCGGATCATCTTCAACCAGTAATATTTTTTTCATATGCTGATTTGTTAGTCCGGAAGTCGGGAAGTCCGAAAGTCCGAAAGGTTTAGTCAATAACAATTATTTTAAAATTAAATTGCATAGCCGCCATCAGGCAGTAGCAAATTTCAATTCAAATTCTGATCCTTTATCTTTTTCAGACCGTACGCTTATAGATCCGTTTAGCCTTTTCACAATGGTATTTACATAGCTCAGACCCAACCCAAAGCCTTTAACATTGTGCACATTACCGGTTGGTATGCGGTAAAACTGCTCAAATATTTTGGCTTGCTGATCGCGGCTCATGCCAATACCCTCATCGGCTACTTTAATTACCACCTGCCCGCTTTTATTAAAACTGCTTATGGTTATTTTAGGCTTATTTTCACTGTATTTTATGGCATTATCAACCAGGTTATACAGCACATTTGAAAAATGTAGCTCATCAGCAATAATCACCGCGTGTTCTGCACTCAGCTCCAGCTTAATTTCTGCATCGCATTTTTGCAGCTTAAGTTCCATGCTATCCAGAACAATGGCTATCAGCTCATTTATATTTACAGGCTTGTTCTCCAGTTTAAAGTCATTTTTATCTATACGGGCAACATTAAGCACCCTTTCTATATGATTTCCCAACCGGGCATTTTCTTCGTAAATAATATGGGCCAGGCGGTTTATACGGCTTCTATCGGCGCTTATTTCAGGATCAAGTAATGATTCGCTGGCTATCATAATGGTTGACACCGGAGTTTTAAACTCGTGCGTCATGTTATTGATAAAATCCGTTTTCATTTCGGATATTTTTTTCTGCCTGATGATGGTCATTAGCGTATAAGCAAAGCAGAATATCAGTACAAAAAGCAGCCCCGCCGTTGTAGCCATTGAAGCTTTCATTTTGCCCAATATTAATGAGTTTTTTTGCGGGAAGGATAGCTTTATTTTACCGGGATCATTAACAACATCTTTTGTAAAAATTGCGGTCTCATAGGTGTTCTCCGGCGTAAACTTAGGTTTAGCCGCAACATCGGCAGCGTTGGTAAATATCAGCGAATCGCCGTTGGCGTTGGTAACATCGTAATTAAAAGGAACATCAATATTTCTGCTTTGCAACTCAAAACGAAGTAACGAGTCTATCCAGTTACGATCAAGGCGCTTCTTCAATGGTTCGCCTGAGCGCTGGTATTCGGCCAGCAGGTTCTCCATAGAGCTTGCATTGCCGGCAAGAGCCGCCGCATTCTTTAAAGAATCTTCGGTCATCTCGGTAATCATCTGCTTCACCTGTCTGATGCTTCTCTCCTTTTCTTTCCGTAATTCCTCCTTTTGCCATGCTTCGCTTACTTGCACCTGGGCAACTATCTGGGGGCCGTATAATGGGTCTGTATAGGAGGCAAAAACAGTATCATATTTATTGATCTTTCCATTCCGCTTAACTGTTTTGGGTTGAGGCAAAGCGGTTAATCGACCCTGCATGTTACCAAAATTGTCAAAATAGAAATCCATTTTAAGTTTACCGGAAAATGCTTCGTCAAACTTCTGGCTCAGAATTAAACGCTGTAAGCTATCAGTTAGCAAGGCGATACGTTTTTGGCGTGCATTTGAAACACCGCTGTTTTGCAAGGTATCGTTTGGAATAATCTTGATCTGCGGAGCATACTTTTTATTTAGCGGAACATCAAAATCCGTATTAGGGCGGACACTACTACTACCAATGGCTTTTTTTGCCAGAAACCTATCTGCATCGTGCCTGCTTAATTTATCAACCACGTTATTAAGGGCGCCATTTACGGTACTGTCAAATAGTTTTGACTGCATGTCATAACTTTGCATTAAAAAATATAACTGCATGGTAATTACGCCAAGCAATGCAAAGCTCATCAGGCCAATAATTACACGTATACTTCTTCTTTTCAAAGTGTTAAATGAAACACGAGATTCTTATAACATCTCTTGCAGTACAAAAATATTTTAAATATGCCTATGTGGCTTGTATTTAACAATTTTTAACAAAAAGCCCCCCGAACAAGTTCGGAGGGCTCATGAATTACTTCTTTATGTTTTAATTAAAACGGCAGATCATCATCATCCGCTGCTGAACTGATGTCAGCAGGTGGAGCATATTCAGGAGTTGAGCTGCTGCCTGCGCCACTTAATACATTTATGCGCCAAAGCTGCATAGAGTTAAAGTAGCTTTTTTTACCGGTTTTATCTGTCCATGGGCGGCCACGCAGGTTAAAAAACACCTCTACATCATCACCCACTTTAACGCTATCCAACAGGTTGCACCTGTCTTGTATAGCCTCAAACTTTAAGTATTCCGGATATTGAGGATTTTCAACATATTCAACAATTAATTCTCTTTTTTTCAGCGAATCGGTAACCTGTGCGGTTGCGCCAATTTCGTGTACTTTGCCTTTAATATCCATCCTTATAAAAAAATTAAAATGTAAAGTTAATAGATGTAAAGTAAAATTAGGGTTTATTAATTCATAAATTCGCCAAAATATTATGCAAGTTTTCCACACCGAGAGTAAGATAGTTATTACCTGTAACAAAAGGCTGTCGCCCTACCTACAGCAAGAAGTTGAGCAACTGGGCTTTACCCCTGTGCGCGTATTTCAAACAGGCGTTGAGTTAAAAGGCACGGTTACTGATACCATACCCCTTAATTTAAACTTGCGCTGCGGCAGCCAGATACTCTACCTTTTAAAAAGCTTTACGGCGGCCAACCCGCAGGAGCTTTATGAAAACCTGGTACAAATTGAATGGGAGCAGTTAATTGATTTTAGCGGATACTTCTCTGTAACATCAAATGTTAATAATGAGCATATACTTACACCACTGTTTGCCAATGTTAAGGTAAAAGATGCCATTGTCGACCGTATAAAATCGGTTAAAGGCATAAGGCCTAACTCCGGCTCTGATGCCAATAAAACAGTTATACACCTTTATTGGCAGGATGACAAGGCTGAGGTATTTTTGGATACATCCGGCGAAACGCTGGCCAAGCATGGTTACCGTAAAATTCCGGGCAAGGCGCCTATGTTAGAAGCCCTTGCGGCAGCTACCATTATGGCAACAAACTGGGATAAAACTACCCCTTTTATTAACCCGATGTGTGGATCAGGTACGTTGGCTATTGAGGCTGCTTTATTAGCTACAGAAAAACATCCCGGCCTGTTCAGAATGAACTATGGCTTTATGCATGTTATGGATTATGACGAGCAGGAGTTTTTTACCGAGCGCCGCAAGTTGAAAGATAAAGCAAAAAAAGAGATCGCGTTTAAAATTATAGCTACCGATATATCTGCAGATGCGGTTGATGTGGCAAAAAAGAATGCCAATACAGCAGGTGTAGAACATTTAATTGATTTTGACGTTTGTGACTTTGCCGATACGGTTGTACCGGAAGGGCCAGGAATCGTATTTTTTAATCCGGAATATGGCGAGCGTTTGGGCACGCATAGCAAACTGGAAGCTACGTACAAACGCATGGGCGATTTTATGAAGCAAAACTGCAAGGGCTACCGTGGTTATATTTTTACCGGTAATCCTGATCTGGCTAAAAAAATAGGGTTGCGTGCTTCCCGCAGAATAGAATTTTATAATGGTAAGCTGGACTGCCGCTTACTCGAATACGAACTATATGATGGCACCAGAAGGCCGCCTGAAGAAATTGAACAATATCCGGGAGGATTAAAATAATATGAAAAAGATAATCGTGTTTTTTGCTGCTATATTGGTTACCGCTACTTGCTTTGCACAGCAGGACCTGGCATTTCCGTTTCAGGGTGGTAAAGAAGTGATGAGCAACTTTTTTAAGCAGAATGTTGATGTTTCGGCTGAAATGATCAAGGCAAAAGCTACAGGAACTGCTGTTTTTAAATTCACCTCTGATACTACCGGTGCCATAAAAAAAATAATAGTTTATTACGCTGATGACATATCATTGGTTACCCCTATTATTGATGCGCTAAAAAAATCAGACGGTAAATGGATAATTCCGTTCAGAACAAAAACCCACGATTTTATAATTCCGTTCAACATCAATTTTAAAGCCCCGGCAACCGCTAACGCCGCGCTGCAAAAAGCGGTTTATGATTTTCACCGCAACCGCAGACCTGTGCTTTCTAACGATCAGGTACCTTTGGACATGGCAACCCTGCTGCCTGCGGTATCTGTAATTTATGAAATTAATTAACTGCTATTTTCATACTTCAAAATCTAAGGGTAAATAATTATCGTATATAGATAAAAGTCTAAACACGATATTATTTTTTATGACGAATGCTACTGGTTTAAAAATTAAAGCAATTGCCGCCAACATCCGAACGAAAAGAGAAAAAAAGAATTACACGCAAGAGTATTTAGCTTACAAACTAAATATCTCACAAAATGCTTACAGTAAAATAGAATTGGGTTATACCAAAATAACACTGGAACGCCTGTTCCAGATAGCAGAAATACTTGAAATTGACGCTGTAGCACTGCTTACCTCACATTAGCCCCGCATATTTTAAATAATTGACCTTGCATTAAGGTTTTGCCGTAATATTGCAACTTATGGAGTATGCTGATATTATTAATAAAACTATTGAATTTGTTAAACACACGCTGCAGGGTGCCGAAGGTGGGCACGATTGGCAGCATATTGAACGGGTTTACAACAACGCCAAAAACATAAGCGAAACAGAAGATGCAGATATACTGGTGGTTGAACTGGCTGCCCTGCTGCATGACATTGCCGACGCTAAGTTTAACAACGGCGATGAAGAAAAAGGCCCCGCGCTTGCAACAACATTTCTGAATAGCATATCAGTTGATGCGGATGTTATTGCTCATGTTCAAAACATCATCAGGTATATGTCGTTCAAATCATCATTTGATGAACAGGTTTTTACTTCTATAGAAATGCAAATTGTGCAGGATGCCGACCGGCTGGATGCCATGGGTGCCATTGGCATTGCCCGGGCCTTTAACTACGGTGGCCACAAAGGCCGCGCAATTTACGACCCCGACGTACCGCCCCAGGCTTTTACCAACAAAGAAGCTTATAAAAATTCTACCACACCCACCATTAACCACTTTTACGAGAAACTGCTGCTGTTAAAAGATAAAATGAATACAGAAACGGGCATGCGCCTGGCCCAGCAGCGCCATAACTTTATGTTGGTTTATTTGGATCAGTTTTATAAGGAAGTTCAGTCTTAGATACTCATCTACAATAAGGTTGATTGTTAACTACGATTGAGCCCAATAAGTATTGATTGTATTGACAATATCTTCATTTTTGCCCTTTACAAAAGATAACTTAATTGCTATATCGGCTGAGGTAAAATACTTCCTTATTTTGTAAATTTTAAATCGCAACCGTGTTTTGCCAAAAAACTCTTCCGGGTGGTTTAAATTTATAACCAGATTGCCTGCAAATCTCCCTTCCTTCGTGATGTATATTTCAAGTATATCACTCCATTTAACTGACAAGTTGTTAATGTTATCAATTATCCCATTTTCTGTTATTACAAGGGCCGGCACTCCCTTCATCATTTTAAAGGTTAGGTCTACAATTGTTATTGCAGGCCATAAGGCAAAAGCAAACAAACCTAACACCCATATCAAGTAGATATCAAAACCAGAAGGCGAAATAAACCCAATGACAGCTATGTATATAAAATAAATAAAAAGGAGATCAAGGATGATCAACCAGATCGGTTCAAATCTATACTTAGCTTCCTTTTTCATGCTCCTAATGTAACAGATGTAATATACAACACTATTGCTTCTGTAAACATCGTTATTTAGCTGTATGAAAAAAATATCCCTAATAATATTATTATTAAACGTGTTTACAATAGCGGTTGGTTTTGCGCAGGCCCCGGCAACCGTTACTAAATCAAGCGTTAAATTTCAGATAAAAAACCTGGGCATAAATACCGGTGGCGTTTTGGGCGGGGTTAAAGCAAGTATTTTGTTTAACCCCGCACAACTGGCAACCAGCAGCATAGAGGCTACAGCCGAAACCGCCACCATTAACACAGATAACGATCAGCGCGATGAGCATTTAAGAAGCACTGATTATTTTGATGTTCAACGGTATGCGCATATTACCATGCGGTCGGTATCGTTCATCCATAAAAGCGGTACTAATTACATAGGTAAATTCAACGTTACTATAAAAGATAAAACCAAACAGCTTGACGTGCCCTTTACCTATACAGAGAACGGCGACACAGCGGTTATTACCGGTGTGGTAAAACTTAATCGCCTTGATTTTGGTGTGGGCGGTTCAAGCCTGGTACTAGGTAATGATGTAACGGTAACTATAACGGTAGAGACAAATAAGTAGGCGGCCTTACCCCTGTTTTGTTTCACAAAAATATATGATACTCGTGATACGCTGGTAACACATTTTTTGCTAATAATTTCTTTTACAAAGCGTTACTATCTTTTGATGAAACTATTTGAAACTACTTTTACGTCAGGAAAAACAGCTTCACTTTACTATTAAAATACTGATTATCAATACAATGTAATTTTCGCAGATTTTTCTATTTAATGAAACGGCATTTGAGTACTTCTTCGGCCGGTATTTGTTATTACCCATTCTATCTGCATACAATATTAAATGCGCAAATTTTAAACTTAACCTTTCCATATCATCGGGTTAAACTTATCCGTTTGTAATTTCATACATTTATTGCTATGAAATTCAGGGTACTTATATTGATAAACGCCGGCGCTGTAGCCATTACGCTATCAGCTGTTAATTATTATTTTCAGCGCAGCCTGTATGATATGGCCATAGCGTTTGTAGCCACCCTTGTTACCAGCTTTATTGTTTTTTATTATCTGATAGAAAAATACATCTACTCAAAAATATTACTCATTTACAAACTTATTCATAACCTGAAACTTGGTCGCGATCTGCGCGATGCATTAGGCGAACATACCAGCGCCGACCCTATTAACGACGTAGAGAAAGAGGTAAAGGAATGGGCAAAGCAAAAAAAAACCGAGATAGACGCGCTAAAAACACAGGAGAGATTCAGGCGAGACTTTCTGTCCAATATCTCGCACGAGTTTAAAACGCCGCTATTTGCTATACAGGGCTATATTGAGGCTGTACAAGATGATGATCTGGAAGACAAAGATATGGCGCGGCAGTTTCTGGAAAAGGCATCAAAGAACGTTGACCGCCTTAGCTATTTAATAAAGGACCTTGATGAGATTTCAAAACTTGAATCTGGCGAGCTGCCTATTAACTACACCAAATTTAAAATTAACGATCTGATAAAAGAGATTATGGAGAGCCTGGAGTTAAAGGCGCAGCAACACCATATTAAGTTAAGTTTTAAGCAGAAATATGATGAGGCTATACTGGTAACTGCCGACAGGGGTAAAATTACCCAGGTGCTGGTTAATTTGCTGGACAACTCTTTTAAATATGGCCGGGAAGGCGGCACTACTTCTGCAACTTTATTTGACCTGCACGACAAGGTATTGATAGAAATTACCGATGACGGTATTGGCATTGAAGAAAAATACCTGCCGCGCCTTTTTGAACGCTTTTTTAGAACAGACGCAAGCCGGTCTAGGCAAATTGGCGGCTCGGGCCTTGGATTGGCCATTGTTAAGCACATTGTTGAAGCGCATGAACAAACCATTAACGTACGCAGCACAGAAGGCCTGGGCTCAACATTTGGGTTTACGCTGCAAAAGGCCAAGCAGGGAATACCATTTCCAGGGTTACCAATATTAAAAAGTTAACATTAAATTAACATTGCAAATGTACCTTTGAACAAATATTTTTAAAATGTCATTAAACAGTATCTTCCAGTATTTTGTGCCAAAGGATAAGAAAATTTTTTTTCCATTATTTGAACAAGCCGCAAACAATACCGTAGTAATGTCAACCCTGTTGGTTGAGGCGGTTAACTCCAACAACCCTGCAACCCGTGAAGAACTGTTTAAACAAATTGACAAGCTGGAAAACAAAGGCGACGAAATAACCCACCAGGTTTTTTTAGAACTCGGAAAAAACTTTATCACACCGTTTGATCGCGAAGATATTCACTCGCTTACCAGTGCAATTGACGATGTTGCAGACTATATACAGGGCGCAGCTAACCGGATGAATTTGTATCGTATTGATGATTACAACGAACACATCCGCAAACTTTGCGAACTGTGCCTGCAAGGTAGTACCGAGCTGGAGAAAGCTGTTCGTGAGTTAAAGGACCTACGTAATGTACGCGCCATTGCCGATTCATGCATTCGCATTAACAGTGTTGAAAACCAGGCCGATTATGTATTTGACCGCGCCGTTGCCGATCTTTTCCTGTACGAGAAAGATGCTATACGCCTTATAAAATACAAAGAGATTTACGCTGCATTAGAAACAGCTACAGACATGTGCGAAGATGCTGCCGACGTTATGGAATCCATTTTAGTTAAAAACGCCTAATTTTTTATATTTAAATGGTTACCACCCTTTTAGTTATTGTAGTTGCCCTTGCGTTAATTTTTGATTACACCAACGGTTTTCATGATGCGGCCAACTCAATAGCCACCGTTGTTTCTACTAAGGTGTTAACCCCCTTTCAGGCTGTGGTTTGGGCAGCCGCGTTTAACTTTTTAGCGTATTTTGTTGTTACCGACCACAAAGTAGCTAACACCGTAGCAAAAATTGTTGTAGAGGAATATGTTAACATCCACGTGTTGTTGGCCGGTTTATTAGCGGCAATTACCTGGAACCTTATTACCTGGTGGTTTGGTATCCCTTCAAGTTCTTCCCATACACTTATTGGTGGCTTTGCTGGCGCGGGTATCACTAACGCGCTGTATATGGGTGCTGCACCGCTTGATGCTGTTAACATGAATTATATTACAACTATAATTGCATATATAGTATTAGCACCTGTAATAGGTTTAACCATAGGCTATGTTATTACTGTAATGATAATGTGGATATGCAGAAATGCAAGGCCTGCCGCGGCAGAACGTTGGTTTAAAATATTGCAACTGGCAACATCAGCATTATTAAGTTTTGCCCACGGCACAAACGACGCGCAAAAGGTAATGGGCATTTTATATGTAGCTTTAATAGCCGAAAAGGTAATTGTTAGGGATGCTATGGGCAATATGCCTGGTATGCCCGAATGGATTCCGCTGGCTTGTTACTCGGCCATTGCATTAGGTACCATGTCTGGCGGATGGAAGATCGTTAAAACCATGGGCAGCAAGATCACCAAGATCACATCATTAGAGGGCGTGAGTGCTGAAACCGCTGCCGCTATCACTTTAAAAATGACTGAGCATTTTGGCATTCCGGTTTCTACAACCCATACTATTACCGGTTCAATTATTGGTGTAGGCTTAACTAAACGTATCTCGGCTGTGCGCTGGGGCGTAACTATTCCGTTAATGTGGGCCTGGATAATCACCATACCAATATCAGCCATAATAGCGGGCACAGTATTTATGCTGATGCGCGTTTTTGGTTACTAAAACTCTTTTGCATTTTTAACGTTCATAACGGTATGAAAAGATATCTGTACCTGCTGCTCCCTGCTTTGTTAATTTCTTTACCGTTTACCGGGTGCGATGTTATGCAGCAGGCCGGCACTGCCGTTATCAACTCGCAGGGGCAACCAACTACGCTTGAAATAACCAGTGCTTTAAAACAGGCACTTGAGCAGGGTTCAACAAATGGTAGTAATCAGCTATCTGCAGTAGACGGTTTTTTTGCCAATGCAGCCGTTAAGATATTATTCCCGCCCGAGGCTAAAAAGGCCGAAAATACACTGCGTAGCATAGGCTTGGGCAAACTGGCAGATGATGTTATACTATCGCTTAACCGGGCAGCCGAGGATGCCGCTAAAGAAGCAAAGCCCATATTTGTAAACGCTGTTAAGCAAATGACCTTGCAGGATGTTACCAACATATTATTAGGTAACCAAAACGCTGCCACACAATATTTTGAACGCACCACTACGCCTGAGCTGTTAAGCCGGTTTAAACCCGTTATACAAAACAGCCTGGGTAAAGTGGGTGCTACCCGCTATTATACGGATGCGGTTAATGCCTATAATAAAATACCGCTGGTAACTAAACTTAACCCCGATATAAGCGATTACGCTACCAGAAAAGCTATTGAAGGGGTATTTTACCAGATAGCGCAGGAAGAGTTGAAAATTCGCCAGAACATTGGCTTCCGTACCACGCCGTTAATGCAAAAGGTTTTTGCATATGCAGACCGCACTAAAAACGTGCGATAGACCATAAGGTTCTGTTATTTTTCGGGCTTGTGGAATTTTACGGTTACCGTGATCTTTTTAGGCTGCCCTTTTGCGCTACCCACCCATTCAGGCCCGTTTTTTATTAGCTGAATGGCTTTTTGGCCTGCAATATCATTATCAGCCTTGTTAACCTCAAAATTACTTAAGGAGCCATCGTTGTTAACTGTAAAGCTAACCCGGTAACTCTTGGTTTTGCCATCGGGCGATACTGAATTAGCGTTTAAATACTTTTGGTAATTATCCCAACCGTATTTGGGCTGCGCGTCTGTATTTGGTGCGGCTGCATTAACTACAATCACTTCGTTTAATGATGTTGTTTCGGGCTCAAGTTTAACGTTTGCTATTGCGCTATTACCGGCATCCAGCTTTTGGGTGCGAAAGCCCAGGTAGTTATAGGATATATTGGTGTTTATACTATCCACCTTTAAAGTATATGCGCCATCCTTATCTGTAAAGGCAGCGTTTGCACTACTGCCCGCTCTTACAGCAACGCCGGGAATGGGCAGGCCATCCTGGGCACTTATTACCTTACCGGTTATTGTTGCCGGGGCCACCGGAGCAGCAGCAACGCTTAAACCTGCAACCCTGCCTGCTATGGCTTTATCATCGCTTTGCGCGGCTTCCTTTTTGCGTTGTGTGGCATAACCCATTACCAACATCTCGTTCAAAGGCACTGAGTCGGTTTTTGACCGCGTTTTCATAGTCATAACCTCTTCCAGTTTACCGGTGTTGTATACGGCCGACGCCGCAAGTTCGGCAGTTTCGTCAGACGTAACAGCTATATCATTAAGAGCCGCAGGCTCCCGGTAAACCCTCTTGTGGCGCGCCGAGCGGATAACAGCTTTAGGCGCATTAAAAGCCATCAGTGAATCTTTGTTAATAATGATCTGCTGTTCTTTGGTAAGCGGCTCCGGATTTACAATGGTATTATCCGCACGTAACTGCGTAGCAACTTCGGTATTGTTAACCACAGGGCGTGATGTTATCCACCATGCGCCCACACCCAATACTGTAACTACTGATGCCGCCATAGCCAACCTGCTTAATGAAAATATACGGGCCTGTGGCTTTTGCACCCTTTGCTGTAAGGCGGCAGCCAGTTGGGCAGATGCCTTATTTTGATCGCCCGCAGCTTCGTAACCCGCTATCGCATCCATTAAAAAGGGATCATCCAGGGCACGGCGTTCCAAATCATACATGGCGCGTGTATCCAGCTCCCCTTTCAGGTATTTTTTAATTTGCAATATGTCGGCGTTCTTGCTATCCATTACTTCGTTCCAAACAAAATTTCAGGTTACGCTTACCGTTCTGTATATAACTCTTAACCTCGTTAAGGCTAAAGCCTGTTAAGTCGGCTACTTCTTTGTAGCATTTCTCTTTTAAATAAAACAGATCAACGCTTTGTTTTTGTGCAGGCGTTAACCTATCCATGCATTTTTCTAAAGCGGTAAGTGCTTCTTCCCTGTTATTATCATCAGGATGCAAAACAGGGTTAAATTCCATAAAGTCATCCAAACCAATTGTTTCCATTTTTTTGCCTGTGCGTAACTGCATTAAACAATGGTTACGCGCCAGCACATATAACCAGCTCCTGAACTGCTTTATATCATGCTGCTTTACTTTGGTTATCAATTCCTCAAAAATTGCCATTACAGCATCTTTTGATGGCTCTTCATCGCCAAGGTATTTTAAACAAACACCGTAAATAAGCTGCATGTATTTTTGATACAGCTTGCCAAGCACAGCCAGATCACCGTTTTCACGATATCGTTGTAGCAGTTCGTTGTCATCTGCGTCATCAGGCTTAACGGGTTTGGTAAAAAACTTCACGGATTAACAAAACTAACCATGATTTGCATGATTAAAAGATTTTCTTGATTTTTTTTGCCTGATTCTTTTGTCTGAACCAGGATTTATAAGATTAGAGGATTTTAGGACTACAAAGGGAAATTCTCTGCCACTAAAATCTTATCATCCTTTAATCCTATAAATCTTAGTTCAGACAATCTTCAAATTATACTTATGCAGCAAGCCCGGCAAGCTATGGGTTGCAAAAATGGCTTTATTGAGCGTGTTCAGCTCCGGCTCAATTGTAAAATTATAAGCTGTGCTGAAGTTAACCGAAGTTAAATTAGTCTGTCTGAAAACTGTATCCAACAGATTGCATTCATCAAATTCAGAACCGCTTAGGTCGGCCTGCGTAAAGGTGGTTTCTTTTAAGGATGATTTAACGAACTTAGTCTTCAGCATTTTTTTGCCCATAAATGATGAGTAATCTAAAATGCACGACTCAAACTGAACAGCAAACAAAAAATCAGCACAGTGACTAAAGTTTACCCCTAATATTTTGCAGTGTTTAAATAAAGCATTGTTTAGCGTTGATCTATCCCATTTCATCATAGATAGGTCGCAATCCTCAAAAACACAATCAATAAACTTGGCCTGCGCAAATTCACTTTCTTTCAGGTCGCATTTTTTAAAGGTGCAGTTATTGAATTCACCGCCACGGGTTGTTTGGCCTGCGAAGCTTTGTCCGTTGAAAATTTTGTCGTCGTGTATTTGCATGTGATCTTGCTCTAAAACAAAATAGCGATGAGTTTAAAACCCACCGCTATCCATATCTTGATTCTTGACTCTTGTTTCTTGACTCTATCTTAAATTAGCAACCTAACCGGCTCTTCCAGCAATGATTTTAGTGTTTGCAGAAATGCCGCTGCCAAAGCACCATCAACCACACGGTGGTCGCTGCTTAGGGTAACCTTCATTACATTACCCGGTACAACCGCGCCGTTCTTAACAACCGGCACTGCCTGTATACCGCTTACAGCTAATATACACGCGTTAGGTGTGTTAATAATAGCAGTAAACTCGTCAACACCAAACATACCTAAGTTTGATATGGTAAAGGTTGAGCCTTCCATTTCGGCAGGTTGTAGTTTTTTGTTCTTTGATTTACCGGCCAGATCTTTAACCTCTAATGAAATATGGGTTAATGATTTGCCATCAGCAAATTTAATAACCGGTACCAGCAAGCCTTCATCAACGGCAACGGCTACACCAATGTGAACATGCTCGTTAGTGCGGATCTTATCGCCTTGGAAAGCAGAGTTAATAGCCGGGTGTTGTTTTAAGGCAACAGCACAGGCTTTAACAACAAAATCATTAAATGAGATCTTAACCGGAGCAACTGCGTTGATCTTAGCGCGTGCCTCAATTGCCTGATCCATATCAATAGACATGGTTACGTAGAAATGCGGCGCGGTAAATAAGCTTTCGCTTAAGCGGCGACTGATAGCCTTGCGCATCTGCGTAACCGGTCTTTCTGTAAATTTCTCTTCGCCGGTAAAGGTTGGAAGGATAATAGGCGCCGCAGCCGGTTTAGCAGGTGTCGGAGCACTTTCAGTAGCCGGAGCCTTAGTTTCCGCAGGTGCAGCAGCTTTAGCTTCACCCGGTTTAAAGTCTTCTATATCTTTTTTAACAATACGGCCACCCTCGGCACTGCCTTTAACCAAATTAAGGTCAATGCCTTTGTCTTTAGCCATTTTGCGTGCTAACGGCGATGCTTTAACACGGCTATCATCAGTGGTAGTTGAAGTATCATCATCTTCTTCAGCGGCAGAAGCTGTTGCAGTTTCATCTTTAGCAGGCGCGCTTTCAGCAGTTGCAGGCGCGTCACCACCACCCTGTAAAAGTGGAGTAATATCAGTACCTTCTTTACCTACAATAGCAATAATACCATTAACAGGTGCAGCTTCGCCTTCTTTAGGGCCTATATATAATAAAGTACCGCTTTCATAACCCACCACTTCCATGGTAGCTTTGTCGGTTTCCACATCAGCCAATGAATCGTCGCTCTTAACTTTATCACCAACTTTAAAGTTCCATTTGTTAATAACACCCTCTGTCATGGTATCGCTCAAGGCAGGCATACGTATAACAGTAGCCGGAATGCTTGAAAGATCAACTTTTGCAGCAGGCGCAGGTGTTGCAGCAGGAGCCTTATCAGCCGCAGGTGCCGCCGGTTTTTCTTCCTTCTTATCGGTAGCTTCCTCAGTAGCTCCCCCTTTAGGGGGCTGGGGGGCTTCCCCTTCCAGCGCAGCTTTATAATCTTCGCCTTCTTTGCCAATTACAGCTATAACGGTGTCAACCGGGGCCGCTTGTCCTTCTTCAATACCAATGTGTAACAGAACACCGTCCTGGTATGATTCAAAATCCATGGTGGCTTTGTCAGTCTCTATCTCGGCCAGCACATCGCCGGATTTTACCTTGTCGCCAACTTTTTTATGCCATTTTGCTAAAACACCCTCAGTCATGGTGTCGCTCATTTTCGGCATTTTAACTACTTCGGCCATTGTATAATTATTGAATTAGTGAGTTATTGAATTAGTGATTAGCAAAAATGATATTGAATAATGTTTTATATGATTTAAAATTCAATAAATCATTAATTCAATAATTAGCTAATTAGTCTTTAATGTATGGGTAATCTTTCTGAACGTAAACATCGGTATATAACTCTGATGCTTCCGGCCATGGCGATTCTTCTGCAAATTTTACAGACGCATCAACCTCGGCTTTTATTTTGGCGTCCATCTCTTCAAACCATTTTTCATCAGCGTAGCTATTTTTTTCAATAGCCTGTTTTACCGCTTCTAAAGGATCTTTTGCTTTATAGCTTTCCAATTCCTCTTTGGTGCGATACTTCTGCGGATCGGACATGGAGTGGCCTTTGTAACGATAGGTACGCATCTCAAGAAAGGTTGGGCCTTCGCCTGCACGCGCACGCGAAACGGCTTCGTCCATTGCATTATGTACGGCAACCGGGTCCATACCATCAACAGCTGATGAAGGAATACCATAAGGTAAGCCCAGTTTATATATATCGGTTTGTATAGTAGTACGCTGTACAGAGGTACCCATTGCGTAACCATTGTTTTCGCAAATAAATATAACAGGCAGTTTCCAAAGGGCAGCCATGTTAAACGTTTCGTTCAAAGCACCCTGGCGCACCGCGCCATCGCCCATATAAGCCACGTTAACAAAATCGGTACCTTTAAACTTCTCGGCAAATGCTACGCCGGCACCCAAAGGTATTTGGCCACCAACTATACCGTGGCCACCATAAAAGTGATGCTCTTTACTAAACATGTGCATAGAGCCGCCTTTACCTTTTGAGCATCCGGTTGCTTTGCCATAAAGCTCGGCCATGATGGCATTGGAAGTGATACCCTGAGCTATAGCATGCGCGTGATCACGGTATGCGGTGATCATACTATCGCCTTTTTTTAGCACAGACATGGCCCCGGCCAAAACAGCTTCCTGACCGATGTATAAATGGCAAAAGCCTCTGATTTTTTGCTGACCGTATAATTGTCCTGCCTTTTCTTCGAACCTACGCATTAACAGCATAGCTTCGTACCACATCAGATAAGTGTCTTTAGTTATTTCGATTGAACTCATTTATAAATCCTCAGTTTGCAGATTAATGCGCAAATCTAATTATATATCCCAAAAAACCGAAAACGGCGCGCAAAAAGATTAGCTTTTAATTAGCTTAAACGTTATAGTTTAAGTAACAATATTATAAGACAGCAAATAAAGCCGCTTTATTTAATAAACCCATTAAACTTTAATTGGTGGTAACATTTAACCCCAGGTTTTATTGCGTTAAGGCTTGTTGGTTTTTTAACAAATGTTGAAAGTTATATTTTTATTAAATTTGTAAAAAAGTGTTTGGTTTTTTGAAAAATATGAATAGTTTTGTGAGCAACCTGATCCGGAGTGTATGATTTAATGAACAAAATCATTAAAAAACAAAACGAAACAAGGACTAAATGAAGAAAACAATACTGGCGATTGCCCTACTTTTCAGCGTTTTAGCCGTTCAGGCACAAACAAAAACCGTTCCAAGCCAGGCAACGGAAAAGGCCCCCGAAGAGCAAGAAAGTTTAGCAAAGGATTATCTATCACAAATAATGGGTGTTGCATTAAACGCAACCTCAAACATGAAACTTTTTAGTTTTGTTTATGATTGGATAGGTACCCCTTACCGTTTTGGCGGTGGTAGCAAAAAAGGTATTGACTGTTCTGGTTTTACCAAGCAATTATATGATCAGGTTTTTAACCTGGATATAAAACGCAATTCGCGCGATATATTCAGCATGGTTAGCCCGGTTAAAAAAACAGAGTTGAAAGAAGGTGATCTGGTTTTCTTTAAAATACACAGCCGCAGCATATCGCATGTAGGTATTTATTTAGGCGATAACCGTTTTGCACACGCTTCGTCTCGCGGTGTTGCCATTAACAGCCTTGATGATAACTATTACAGCCGTTATTTTTACAAAGGCGGGCGTTTGTTAGCCTCTTTCAAAAAAGAGCTGGAGATTGCCGCGGATAACGAAGCGCAATAAGGATAATATTTAGCTATCGATTATATCCTTTTACTTTTTTAGTAAGAGGATTTTTTTTGCCTTTTATATATGCGTAACCTAAGCCCTGTTATTGCAGTTATTATTTGTTTCTGCCTGATTTACGGTTGCGATGGCCCGCAACCTGTTAAAAGCCAGGTAGCGGCAAAACAAACCCAACCGGCGCAGCAGCCGGCTACTCCGCAAATGCCAGACTCAATATGCATAGTGGCAGTTGGCGATATTATGCTGGGCACTTCTTATCCCAACAAAACCACCTTACCGCCTGACAGTGCCTTAAACAGCTTTAAATATGTGGCGCAACATTTGCAAAATGCAGACCTAACTTTTGGAAATTTAGAGGGCACTTTGGTTGAGGGGGGTAAACCTGCTGATTATAAACTGCATTTAAAAAGTAAGGCCTACTTGTTCCGGATGCCGGTAAAATACAGCGAAGTATTAAAAAATGCAGGCTTTGATGTATTGAGCCTTGCCAATAACCATATTGGTGATTTTGCTGACCGAGGGCGCGAAAGTACTGTTAAAGCCTTAGATAACGCAGGCATACATTATGCAGGGTTATGGGAGTACCCATCAACAGAATTTGAAATTAAGGGTATAAAATATGGTTTCTGCGCTTTTGCTCCCAACAGCCATACCCAATCTATTTTTGATTTAAAAGGCGCAGCCAAAATAATTAACCAATTAAAACAACGCTGTGATGTAGTAATTGTATCATTTCATGGCGGTGCAGAGGGCCCCGCGTTTGAACACGTGGCAGTTGCAGGCGAATCTTACATTGGCGAGAGGCGCGGCGATGTGCGCGCGTTTGCGCACAACGCAATCAATAGCGGCGCAGACGTGGTATTAGGGCACGGCCCACACGTAAGCCGGGCCATGGAAATATATAAGAACAGATTGGTGGCATACAGCCTGGGTAATTTTTGCACCTATCGCTCAATAGGTATTGCCGGTGTTACCGGTATTGCCCCGCTGTTAAAGGTCTACGTTAACAAAAAAGGTGAGTTTTTAAGCGGCAATATAGTTTCTGTGAAGCAAAGCCGGGAAAGGCGCGTTGAGCCCGACACATTGCATCGGGCTGCCAAACGCGTAAAATGGCTCAGCACATCTGATTTTCCTAAAAGTAATCTGGTAATATCAGATACAGGCGTACTTACGTTAATGACTAAAAATTAAGATTCGTCTTTAGTGTTCCGTACCAGGCTTATGCCCGTTAAAAAGAATATCAACCCTAGTATGCCAACCACAACCAATGTTGTGGCGGTACCACTATGTTGAATAACCGCTATACCGGTATAAATAAGGCCTATAATACCTAATATGGTAAGTATTGTTCCAAAGGTTCGTTTTACGTTCATTTTCTTTTGTCAGATTTTAATCATTAATTTAGACACAAATTACAATCCAATTAAATCCAACCGCCTACATTACACCTAAAATATACTCAAATGCAAAGTCAGATAGTATCATTTATATTAGTATTTATTGTATTAGTAATACTTTTCTCGTCGTTTGTGACCGTAAAACAGGGCACTATTGCAGTAATTACCGTATTTGGTAAATACCGCAGGATACTAACCCCGGGGCTTAACTTCAAGATTCCGCTGGTTGAAGCCATTTACTCTAAAATATCTATACAAAACCGCTCGGTTGAGCTGGAGTTTCAGGCCGTTACTTTTGACCAGGCCAATGTTTATTTTAAGGCTATGATATTGTTCTCGGTACTTGATCAGCAGGAAGAAACCATAAAGAACGTTGCCTTTAAATTTGTTGACGAGCGTAATTTAATGCAGGCCCTTATCCGCACCGTTGAGGGCTCTATCCGTGCATTTGTGGCTACCAAACGCCAATCAGAAGTGTTGATACTGCGCCGGGATATAGTTGAACACGTGAAAGAGCAACTGGATTTGATACTGGAAGGCTGGGGTTACCATTTGCAGGATCTGCAATTAAACGATATCACTTTTGATGATGTGATAATGAAATCAATGAGCCAGGTGGTAGCATCTAACAACTTAAAGGCTGCCGCCGAAAATGAGGGCCAGGCTTTATTGATCACCAAAACAAAGGCCGCCGAGGCCGAAGGTAACGCCATTAAAATATCTGCCGAGGCTGAGCGTCAGGCATCGCAGTTGCGCGGGCAGGGTGTGGCGCTTTTCCGCCAGGAAGTTGCCAAGGGTATGAGTGCCGCTGCCAAAGAAATGGAGCAGGCGCATATGGACACATCGGTAATATTGTTTACCATGTGGACGGAGTCTATCAAGCATTTTTCTGAAAACTCTGAAGGGAACGTGATCTTTCTGGATGGCTCTACCGATGCCATGCAGCAAACCATGAAACAACTGATGAGCCTGAATGTGATGCAGCAGATGGATAAGAAATAATTTCGAATTTTGAATGTTCAATTTCGGATGTTTTTATTTCAAATTTCGAATGTTCGATTTCGAATTTATTTAATTGAATAGGTATTATTTAAATATTTAAATCCGAAATCAGTATTAGTTAAATCCGAAATTGAACATTCGAAATTCGAAATCAATCACTATCTTTGCACCATCATGAATATTACTGCAATACAATAATACTTTGGCCCCAAGGCAAGCTATTCTCAAATAGCCGGACCGGAGTATCCCGTTTTAATTAATTAAATTTATTTTTTGAATGCCCTGTGGGCTATAGCTGCGTACTTGTGTATTTTTGCACACCTTGTGGCTTTTGCCAATTGGCATTCCCCTTGATACAATCATTACTGAATGAGAAAGAAATTTTATGACACTGCTATAAAGCAGGAGCGCGCGGTGCTTGTTGGTGTTATTACCGCCAACGAAAGCGATGAACGCGCTAAAGAATATTTAGAAGAATTGGAGTTTTTGGTAGAAACCGCCGGTGCTAAAACCGAAAAGATATTTACACAGAAACTGCAAAAGCCAGATCGTGCTACGTTTGTAGGGTCGGGCCGGTTAGAGGATATAAAAGCTTATGTAACCGAGGAAGAGATTGACATGGTGGTGTTTGACGATGAACTCACACCTTCCCAACTGCGTAATATTGAAAACGAACTACAGGTAAAAATACTTGACCGCAACAACCTGATACTGGATATTTTTGCCAACAGAGCACAAACTGCGCAGGCAAAAACACAGGTTGAATTGGCGCAATTACAATACCTGCTGCCCCGCCTTACCCGTTTATGGACGCACTTAGAGCGGCAAAAGGGTGGTATTGGCATGCGCGGACCGGGTGAATCTCAGATAGAAACTGACCGTAGGTTGATATTGAACAAAATTGACCTTTTAAAAGACAAGCTAAAAGCAATTGATAAACAGAACGAAACACAGCGCAAAAACCGGCACCAAATGATACGTGTGGCGCTGGTAGGTTATACCAATGTGGGTAAATCTACCATCATGAACATGCTTTCAAAATCCGATGTGTTTGCAGAGAACAAGCTGTTTGCCACGCTGGATACTACGGTACGGAAAGTGGTGATTGAGAATGTGCCTTTCCTGCTGTCAGACACAGTTGGTTTCATCCGCAAGTTACCGCACGATCTGGTAGAGTGCTTTAAATCTACCCTGGATGAGGTGCGCGAGGCGGATATTCTGATACATGTTGTTGACGTATCGCACCCAAGTTTTGAGGACCATATACGCGCCGTTAATGATACGTTGAGAGAGCTGGGCGCGTTGGATAAGCAAACCATTGTGGTGTTTAATAAAATAGATGCCTACCAGCCTGTTCAAACACACAGCGAAGATGAGTTACATACCATGACGTTGGATGATTTTAAGCACAGCTGGATGGCCAAGAATAACAATCCGGCTATATTTATTTCGGCTACCGAAAGAGAGAATATCGACGAATTCAGGAGTTTAATTTATCAGCATGTTAAGGATATTCACACGCAAAGGTATCCTTATGATAATTTGTTGTATTAGCCCCCTAACCCCTCCAATAGCGTCCTTCGGACCTCAAGAGGGCACGATCGCGGAATTCCGTAGAGACGCAAAATTTTGCGTCTCTACTTAGATTTTATCTCTGCTATCACCTTTTCCAGCAGCTCATTAAACTCTCGCGAATTTTCAATCATCGCGTAATGCCCGGTTCCTTTGGTATAATAAACCTGAAAAGGAACATTTTTCGCTACCATGTATTTGGTGATAGTTGGCGTAACATCGCTATTAATAAGGTAAAGTTTTTTACCTGCCTGCTTTAACCTGGCTATTTCATCAAAATTAATATCCTGTTGTTCCATACTGGCAATGGCTACTGCGCTGTCAGTTTGGGCCACATCATTCAAAATTCTTTTTTTAATTGCTGCCGATGTGGTTTTAGAAAACAACGACCCGTTAAAATATTGAAAAGCCATCTTTTTAAAGTGCGCTTTCATTTCTGCCATTGCAGCAGTGTACGCTTTAACTGCGTTTGGGTTTATCGGTTCGCCTACACTTTTAAAGTTATCTACGCCAACAAGGCCTATTATTGGTCCCGGATTTTCAGCCGTAGCCTGCAAAGCAATATCGCCCGCCATGGAATGCCCTACCAAAATAACTTTCTTTAAATCCAGCTTGTTGATAACTGCATTTACATCACTGCCATAGGTTTTGGTATCCCACTGCTCCCGGTTTTTACCCGATTGGCCAAAGCCCGGCAGATCTATAGTAACAACGCGGTATTTTTTACCGAAATACGCCACCTGATCAGCCCAGTAACCTTTATTAATGGCCCAGCCGTGTATAAACAGTATAGTGGTATCGCTTTTGCCGGTATCTGTGTAGGCAATGTTAACGCCATTGTTGTTTATGGCGATGGTCGTGTCAATTGCAGCTCTATTGGATTGGTCTGTTTCAGTTTTCTTTTTAGGTTGACTACAGGAAAATATCGCAGCTGATGAGAGAAATACGACTAAGAATTGGAACAGCGATTTCATGATGATGCTTTTGAGAATAACATCTAAATTAAATAAATTTCACTGCTAATAAATTCTTAGGTAAGCATTTAACTTTATTTAACAATCCGCCATTGTTCCCCCTTCAGGGGGTTAGGGGGCTAAGAATATTTTCTCCTTTATCTCCGGAATTATACCCTTTTCCAAAGCAGTATCAAATAATAAATTAATCGCCTTCCTTCCCTCCTCGCCCAGATCAACCGAGTATTTATTTACGTAAAGCTCAATATGCTTATACATTACCTCCTCGCTCATTTCCTGCGCGTGCCGGCGGATAAACTCCAGGCCCGATTTTGGGTTGGCAAAAGCAAACTCAACCGACTTACGCAATACCCTGTTTACTTTATGCTGAACATCGACAGGTAAATTACGGTTGGCTACTATGCCGCCTAAGGGGATGGCGCAGCCTGTCTTCTTTTCCCAAAAATCGCCCAGGTCTACAAATTTTGCTAAACCTCTATTTTGATAAGTAAATCTATTTTCGTGAATAATAAGGCCAAAATCTATTTCACCTTCAAGTAAAGCATCTTCTATTTTTGAAAACATCATTTCAATTTTATTTTCGGCATCCGGAAGAAATAAACTTAATAGAAAGTTAGCAGTGGTATATTTTCCGGGAATTCCGATTTTCAATTTTGAAATGATATCAGTTAAATCAATTTTATGACCTGAGCCAGACTCGCTATCGAAAGTTTCCTTTTCAGCAAAACGCTCAATAGGTGGTTTAAAAATCACCAACGGCCCTACCCCAAAACCCAGCGCACTGCCAGCATCCAGCAAAACATATTGATTGGCCACGTAGGCAAAAGCGTGGTAGCTTAGCTTGGTAATATCCAGTTCGCCGCGAAAAGCTTTTTGGTTAAGCGTTTCCACATCATCATAAAAAACCTCAAACTCCAGTCCCTCGGTATCAATTTTATGGTGAATAAGGGCGTCAAAAATAAAAGTATCGTTTGGGCAGGGCGAAAAGCCGAGGGTTAGTTTCATGTTATACGTTTTACGTTTTAAATTATACGTTTTGTGCGCGGAAGAAACGTACCACGTAAATCGTACTACGTAAAACCTCTACAACTCGTTTAGCAATTCCAGCGCAAATGTATTCAGATTTTTTACAGCAAGGCCTATCTCCCAGTTGTCGCGGTTGCGTTTTTCAACATAATTTGACACTGCCCTGATCTGCACACAAGGCACCTTTAGCTGACGGCAGGCATAGAAGAAAGCAGCCCCTTCCATGCTTTCCAGTTGCGGCTTAAGTCGGTCTGTTATGGCTGCTATCGACGCTTCGTTACCGTGCACTTTGTTAACGGTTATAGCTATGGCTTTAGCAGGTTTAACTTTTGATGTAAAATAACTTATTGCACTGGTAGGGTTAAAAATGCCCGCACCTAAACCCAATTGCTCAATACTGATAAAGCGGGTATCATCCTCGGCACCTAGCTCGGCAAAAACATCCTGCGTTATTTCTGCAACGCTGCCTAAAGAGATACTGCGATCAAAACTACCCGCAATGCCCAGGTTAATTACCAGATTATAAACATTATGCGGCAAATATTTGCCCAATGCAAAGGCGGTAGCCACCATGCCCACACCCGTTATAAGCACAGAACAATTGGTTACCGAAGCATGGCGCGGCAAAAACAGGTCGGGTTCGTCCTTTACCTGCAAACCCAACGATTGTATCAATGGCTCAACTTCGGGCTGTGTTGCTGCAACTATTAATATGCGCATAAGCTTGTTTTTAGGCTAATATACTATTTAGTTGGCAGTTTGTAGTGGGCAGTGGGCAGTGGGCAGTGGGCAGTGGGCAGTGGGCAGTGGGCAGTGGGCAGTGGCAAATGCTTCTTTACAAAAGTTGTTTGCTTTTTTTTAAAAACTGCTAACTGCAAACTGTAAACTAAAAACTGCAAACTGCAAACCAATAACTGCAAACTCAATGCGTATATTTGCACCCATTAAAATTATGATGATACATATAACGCGCAAAGAACACTTTAATGCAGCACACAGAATGTACCGCGAAGAGTGGAGCGCAGAGAAAAATGCTGAGGTTTTTGGCAAATGCGCCAACCCAAACTGGCACGGGCATAACTACAATTTATTTGTAACCGTAAAGGGGCAAATAACGCATGCTACCGGTTATTTAATAGACCTTAAAGAGTTAAAGGAAATTATTAACGATTATGTTATTGATAAGCTGGACCATAAAAACCTTAACCTGGATGTTGATTTTATGAAAGGCAAAATGGCATCAACAGAGTTGCTGTGCATTGAAATTTTTAACCAGCTGAAGGCGCCTATTGAAGCGTATGAGGGTGTGTTTTTGCATTCGGTTAGGTTGTTTGAAACTGAGAATAACTCGGCCGAGTATTTTGGTGATTAATTTTAAAAAATGATCGACAGGAATAATATCCCCGACAGGGATGATGACGACATAAGCGGCTACGAAAAGGTTGACCGCTACAACCCGGATCTGATAGCCAGCCTATCTGCCCATTATAAAGATATTTTAAAACAGGTAGGCGAAAATCCGGAACGCGAAGGTTTGCTAAAAACCCCTGAGCGTATTGCTAAAGCCATGCTTTACCTTACACATGGCTATGATCTGGATGCGAAAGAAATACTGGGTTCGGCATTGTTTAAAGAAGAATATAGCCAAATGGTGGTGGTGAAGGACATTGAAGTATACTCTATGTGCGAACACCACATGCTGCCTTTTTTTGGCAAGGCACATATAGCCTACATACCTAACGGCTATGTAGTTGGCTTAAGCAAAATACCACGCGTGGTTGATGCCTATGCACGCCGTTTGCAAGTACAGGAGCGCTTAACCAACCAGATACGCGATTGCATACAGGAAACCCTGCAGCCCATTGGTGTAGGTGTGGTAATTGAGTGCCGGCACCTGTGCATGTGTATGCGTGGCGTACAAAAACAAAACTCGGTTACAACAACATCCGCCTTTACCGGCGGCTTTTTGCAGGAAAAAACAAGGGCAGAGTTTTTGCATCTGATTTCTTCGAAATTAAGTTAATTTGTTGATTGAGTTGATTAAGTGAGGTGTAGTTTTTATTTCTATTCAGCAGCTAAACGGTACATTATATGTATAATACTGCACAACTATTCACAAAATCAACTTAATAAACTACTTAACTATACACAACTACTCACACAATCAACATAATAAACACTTTACCAAACAAATGAAAGCATACATTTTCCCGGGACAAGGCGCCCAGTTTGTGGGTATGGGCAAGGACCTGTACGATAGATCAGAAAAAGCACGCGAATTATTTGAGCAAGCTAATACCATATTAGGTTTCCGGATTACTGACGTAATGTTTAACGGTACAGAAGAGGACCTTAAACAAACCCGTGTAACACAACCTGCCATATTTTTACATTCGGTTATACTGGCTAAGGTATTGGGTGATGATTTTAAACCCGATATGGTAGCGGGGCATTCCTTAGGCGAATTTTCGGCACTGGTTTCTGCCAACGCCTTATCGTTTGAAGATGGCTTGCGTTTGGTGGCTGCACGTGCCAACGCCATGCAAAAAGCCTGCGAGATACAACCATCAACAATGGCAGCTATTTTAGGGCTGGATGATTTTACTGTTGAAGATATTTGCCAGCGCATAAGTGATGTGGTAGTACCTGCTAACTATAACTGCCCGGGGCAGCTGGTTATATCGGGCTCTATAGCCGGTGTTGATAAGGCTTGCGAGCTAATGACGGAAGCAGGCGCCAAGAGGGCTATCAAACTAAATGTAGGTGGTGCTTTTCACTCACCGTTGATGGAGGCCGCCCGTGTTGAACTGGAACATGCCATTGTTCATACCACTATTAATAAGCCCATTTGCCCGGTATATCAAAATATAGATGCTAAGCCATACACAGATCCGGAGCAAATTAAACATAATTTAAATGCGCAGCTTACAGGCGCCGTGCGTTGGACGCAGACCGTTATGCACATGCTGGAAGACGGAGCAACCTCATTTACAGAGGTGGGCCCGGGCAGTGTATTGCAAGGGCTGGTAAAAAAAGTAAACCGGCACATACCCACCGAAAGCGCCGAAATAGCACAATAAATTAAAGAAGCCGCAAACTAAAGCGGCTTTTTTTTATTTAAGTGTGTAAGTTTACATCTATCAATTCGTCACCTGTTGAGTTATTCCGGAAAAATACGATTCATGCTGTTACTGCTGGCTGGCAGCTTGCTGCTTACGGCGCTAATTGTGCATCGTACTTATACGCCTGAGGCAAGTATGCGCGAAAGCGTTAAGGAACTGGAAAGAAATCTGCATAAAAAGGAAGCCTACATCTATGCTTTTATCAATAACAAAAGCAACTTCAACAGTTTAAAAACACTGGACCGAAATGAGAAAAGCAGCCTGCAACTTATCAATCAGTTCACTACGCAAAAACAAATACAGTTTGTAACGGCAAAAAACAATGCAATAACCTTTTGGAGCGGTGTTGAAGCAATTCCCGCTGCCCCTTTACATACTAAAGAAGGTGTATCATTTGTTAAAGAGCAAAACGGTTATTATGAAGCTATAAAGAAAACCGAAGGCAATTTTTCGGTGGTTTTTTTAATCCCCATAAAAAAAACCTATGCTTTTCAGAACCAATACCTGCAAAATACTTTTACGCAAGGCCTTATAGATGAAAAAAATATAGAAATTGCTGATTTTACAGACAAAGATCTATACCCTGTTCGCGATGTAAATAATGCGTACCTATTCTCTGTAAAAACAAAACCGGGCGAGTTTAACTCGCGGTTCTACTACGGCGAGTTAACGCTTTGGCTGCTAACGTTTATTGTTACCTGTATTTTTGTGCAAAACACCTGCAATTACATAGCCCGAAGGGGTGCATCATACCTGGCCCTAACAATACTTGCTATATTTATTATTGGTATACGGGTTGTTAATCTTTACTATAACTGGCCAAACAGTACGGTCAATGTCGGTATTTTTAACCCTGATCTTTTTTCCGCAGGTCCGCTTTTTCCCTCTCTGGGCGATCTTTGTATAAACATATTGTGCCTTTGCTGGTATTGCACGTTCTTATATCAGCTTCGCAATACGCTGCTAAAATTTATTCCGGATAAGCTGTCAGGCTATGCCATATTAGCGGGGTTCATGGCCTTGCTCATCTTTACATCAACAGCACTTTACCATTTATTTTCAGATCTGGTTATTACCTCCAGCATAAGTTTTGATGTTAGCAATGTGCTTAACCTGTCCATATTTAGTGGTTATGGGTTACTTATGCTTTGCTTCAGCTTTCTAGTGTTTGTTTTGCTTGTAGAGGTAGCTTTAAGCATTTGCATACAGCTTCCTATACCCCGCAGGCAACAACTAATATTTTTGCTAACAAGCGTTTCTTTATGCACTATTGCGTGGCTGTTGTTATACCAACAGTTTACGCTCTTCTATTTTTTATGGGCCGGTATTGTTTTAGCCAGAGGATACGCTTACTACTATAAAAACGGCAGGCTGAACTACCAGTCGTTAGCGGCAATCATATTAATATGCTCGCTTATATCGGCACTGTCGCTAACCCGTTTTGAAAGAGAAAAGGAGGGTGCAACCCGGAGGATGCTGATAAAAAAACTTGAAACGCCTGATGATCCTATAGCAGATACGCTGTTTAATAAAGTTGAGCGCAAAATAGTTACAGATACCGTTATAGCCGATTTTTTCCGGGCAGATCACCCTGATAATGATCATATTACAAACTATTTTCAAAAACGCTACTTTGACGGATACTTGTCAAAATTTGACCTGACGATACATGCATTTAATACCAACGGGAAGCCTATTGGAGGCGACCAAAGTTTTTCGTCAGACGTTTTTGCAGATATGGTACAAATGGCCGCGTTTAAAGTATCAAACTATTTTTACCGGCAAACCGCAACTCCCGGCTTGCTTGAGTATTTTGCTATTTTACCAATATCTGATAAGGGCGAACCTATTGGCTCAATAGTGGTTGAGATGGGAGCCAACACCCTGTATAATGCAGATTACTTCCCTGCTTTGCTGGCAGACGGCGACTTTTCGCTTGACAGCGATTTCAAAAACTATTCATATGCTTTTTATGAAGACAACAAATTGTCCTCGCAAAACGGCCCTTACGTTTATAACATAGCTAATGATAGCGTATCTGGTTTTAAAGCTACACTAAAAAAAACCACAGAACACAACTCTACCACTATCAATAACACCTGGTACAATCCTATTGACACCTACAGCCATTTTACCTACAAACCGAATGAGCGTACAATGATTGTTGTGAGTAAAGAAGAACGACCCGTATTTAATGTCATTACGTCATTAACTTTTTTCTTTATTATTTTAATGGTGTTTAGTGTGATAATTGTTTTATCGGTATGGGCCTGGACGCGGATTAAAATTTTAACCATAACCAATGATCGTATAAAATGGGGCCTGCGCCTTAGTTTCGATAAAGTGCTGTATAAAACGCGCATTCAGTTATCAATGGTATCGGCAGTTGTTGCTACGCTGATATTGGTAGGTGCCGTTACTTACGCATCAATAAGCACGCAGTACCAAACCCAGCAAGACAAGATGATCAGGGATAAGATCATTCGCATAACAGGTAAAATTGAAAAGTCGTGGGGTGATTACGCAGGCAATAACGGCGACGAAAAACAAATAGCACTTGACGCCATTGCAGAATCATACGCTGCTGATCTGACCATCTTTAAGCAAAATGGCGAGGTTGAAGTGACTACGCAGCCACGCATTTACCAGGAAGGCCTGGTGGCTGCCAGAATGGATGCCCGGGCCTATATCCATTTGAATAAATTGCAACGATCTGAGTTTATTAACGAAGAAACCATAGGCCAGCTTAAATACAAAACGGTGTATGCGCCTATTAGAAACAACAAAAAAAACGAGACGGTTGCCTACCTGCAATTACCTTATTTTGCCAACGAGGTTGATTATCGCGAACGCATAGGCTCGTTGCTTAACGTTATGATAAATATTTATGCCATTATTTTTATAGCGATTGGTTTTTTTGCAGTGATTATTGCCCGACAGATAACAAATCCGTTAAATTTTATACAGCAGAGCTTAAGTAAAACCATATATGGCCAAAAAAACGAACCCATACTATGGCACCGCGATGACGAGATTGGCGCACTGATAAGCGAGTATAACAAAATGATAGCCGCCCTTGAACAAAGCGCACAAAAACTGGCACAGTCTGAAAGGGAGAGCGCCTGGCGCGAAATGGCCAAACAGGTTGCCCACGAAATTAAAAACCCTTTAACCCCCCTTAAACTTGGACTTCAGCTGCTTGAAAAATCCTGGCGGGAAAAGGACCCCCGCTTTGACCAAAAGTTTGAACGCTTTAGCAAATCATTTGTAGAGCAGATAGAAAGTTTATCGTCAATAGCATCAGAGTTTTCGGCATTCGCTAAAATGCCTGATACCCGTATGGATAGGTTCAATATTTTTGATGTATTGAATCAGGCCGTTACCATTTTTAAACAAATGGACAATTTTACTATAAAGTATCGCCCCGCTGAACAACCGGTTATTATCTTCGCTGACCGCGACCAGCTACTGCGTTGTTTTAATAATTTGCTAAAAAACTCAATAGAAGCCACCCCACCAGACAGGGCCGGACTTATTGAGATAAGTTATGAAACCAGCGATAAAAACATCCTGTTTATGCTAAGGGATAACGGTAACGGCATCCCCGAGAACATGCGCGAAAAAATATTCGAGCCTAACTTTACCACTAAAAGCTCTGGCACCGGTTTAGGGCTGGCCTTTGTAAAAAATTCGATTGAAAACGCGGGCGGGAAGGTATGGTTTGAAACAAAAACAAACGAAGGCACCACGTTTTACCTTAATTTCCCCAAAGTTTCCTAACTTATTGCCTGTGTTATTAAATGTAAGCCATTGTGCGGCAATTAACTTTGTATACTATTATGTGGTATATTTGCGTTAAAAGCAATTTGAATTTAAGGGGACATACATTTAAATGAGATTTTTTTTACTGCTTGCGTGCTGCGCAATAAGCCTTAACACATCAGCCCAATTCTGGAAAAAAAAGGTGAGATATGCGCCATTAGCACCGGCCAGCAGTGCCCCTATGCCCAGGTTTAACACAGCTATGCTGGTCGCTAAAACAGTATCGTACACAAAATTTATGGCCGCACCTTTGTTTGATTATGACAAGGTGGAGCAGGCCATGCTGAAAGAGGCTAAACGCAACATGCGTTACCGCGTATATCAGGAAGCGTGCTATAATTTTACTGACCTGGCGGGTTTATATTTATTACACAACCGGTTTTCTGAGGCTAAATGGTATCTGTTGCAGAGCATTGCCTTATCTCATAATAATAAGCTTAAATTGGCCAACCTTTTAACACTTGCCGGTATAAAAACAGATCTGGGCGAAACTTTGTTAGCAAAAAAAGATCTTCAGCAAGCGCGCACCCTGGCAAATGCTTACGGGTTAAGCGCTGATGTTACAGAAATTGATAAGCGCCTTGCAGCTCTTATTACCAACAAACCTTTGGCCGTAAAACCCCAGCTGCGTTACGCGGAACCTGTAGAGGCCGCCGCACGTAAAACCGCTGCCCTTAAAGCCGTAAAGGCTGATGCACGCAAAGCTTTGTTAAAATAAGTTAAAACGCTTTAATACGTTATAGATATTTTTATCTTTGTTTATTGTAATTATTGAACTAGCCTATCGTTCCTTAATTACAAGTTAATAGATCAGTTAATAAAAGAGAAAGCCTCACCGCTTTCTTTTTTGCTTTTAAAAAAGTACTGAATGTTAAACATACCGGCGCTTGCTGTGTTTATTTATAAAACACTGAGTTATGACAAACGCACAAGACATAATACCTGCCGAAAAAGATGGAAAATATAAATTCACTATCCATTATTCAGGCCGCGAGGTGGCCTGCCAGGTAGAAAAAGAACAAAACACGCTGCATGTATTAATTGACGATAATGTAAGCGCGGATCTGCAAATTAATAACGACGGCACTGTTACACACGTTGCAGGCGCGGCAATTCCGGAATCATCTATTGACTACATAAAAAAACAGATCTTCGGGCATGCCTGAGGTATCAGGACAAAACCTCTTCCAAAACTTCGTGCGACCAGACATTACCAAAATTTTCGGTATGCAGGGCGTAATAATCAAGCAGTTTTGCAATTAATTGGCGGCGGTCTTCATTACTTATTTTTAAGGCCGCCGCGTTGTTAAAACCCGTTTGCAATAAATCGCTGAATATTTTTGTGTAAGGCTGCGATATAAATTGAAAACCATCGGGTTTGTAGCGGCTAAATGTTCCGTTCTTTAAATCAAAGTAGTCGGCCTCGCCTGCCATATACCTGTCGGGGTAAAAACCCAGATACCGGGTTAAACTGATCAGGAACAACAAGTGAAAATTGGCCACACCCTCGGTTTGATGATCAAGCCAGGCTATGGCGCTGAACAAAAAATCAAACAAATTCTCGTCGGCGGTTTGCTGCTTTACTGTTTTATAAACCACCTCGTTTAAAAACATAACTATGCTGCTTTTAACTATATCATAAGGAATAGTTTGCAGCAATGGGGCGCTTTTTAATTCGGCCACGCGCTGTATACCACCTGTATTTTTATGATACACAATCATATCCAGCAAATGCAGGGGTTGCAGCATATTGCGGCTTATTTTAGTCTTTGCTTTTTTTACCCCGTTGATAATGTAAGATTGCAGGCCAAACTTTTCTGTAAATACCTGCACTATAACGCTGCTTTCGGCGTAATCAGTAGTTTTTAAAACAATGCCCCTGGTTTTATGCAGCATGCAGATAGGGTTTTTACTTCATCTCTCCCTGAATAGCTCTTAAAAGTTCGTTAGGATGTTGTGACCCGATGATATAAACCAGGCCATCCCTGTCTGTAAGATAGATGGCATCGCGCCCCGCAGCGTAAAACCTGATAAAACCTTTGGAGTGCAGGTTGTAAACCGGGTTATTAAAAAGGTACCGGCTGTAAGGTGCTTTATCTACCTTAACAATGCTGTTAAGATCTATTTTAACCAGGCGGGTTGTCCACAATCCATTGAGCAGAACGCTTTTGTTTTGTACGCGGGTTCTGAAGTGCAGCAAAAAGCCCATAATAATAGAAATAATGATGATAGCGAAACCCACTACAGCCAGCAAATTGCCGGTATTTTCGCGTTCGTCTGTAAAAACATAGGCGGCAAAACAAAACATGGCCAGCACCAAACGTATGGTTATCGGGATGAATTCGCGCCCCAGGTATTGTTTTTCAGTAAATGCAGCTTTCTCGCTCATTTTATTTATTATATCGCTTAAATTAATCTATTCCCTCTGCTACGGGCAACAATTCGAATATAGTTACTTTTTTAGTGTTATTGGTTACTTTATACCTTTCGTCGCAGCGGTAACCGCCCACCCATATCACATCGCCGTTACCATTCACCAATAAAGGTATCGCATTTTTTTTGTGCAGCGGAATTTTCTGGTTGATAAAGAAATCACTTATCTTTTTTCGCCCCTTCATCCCCAACGGAAAAAAATGATCGCTTTGCTGCCAGCCACGCATGGTTAATGGATAGATGAGTTTATCACTATCTATTGATACCGCCCATGGATTATTTTTTACTATTAAAGGTCCGTCATCATGCAGAATACCCAGTTTAAAATCGCCATAGCTTAGCGTATGGTCATCAGGCTTTATATTCACGGCCTCAATTGCTGCGGGCACCGTGCTGATTACCAGCTTACCACGATCAAGCAACAACAAGTTCCCTGTAGCTGATGTGAATGTTCTGCCCGCGTGCTTGTTAAGGCTGGCTATTACATCGTCAATTGTTGTTTCGCTAAAACCAAAGTCCTGCAATAATTTAAACAACAGCAGTCGCTGCGGCGCCAGTTGCCTCACTTCATCAACCGATATATTTATGTCCCCGCCATTATACACAAAAAGCTGTTCCTTTAAAGCCGTCACTTTTAGCTCCAACAGCTGCTCCAACTCCCTAAAGTGCTTTAAATTGTTCTCAAAAGTTTGCTCCAGTGAGGGGTTAAGTTCCTTTAGTTTAGGTACAACTTCATGCCGCAATTTATTGCGGGCATATTTTACCGAGGCGTTGGAGCTATCCTCAACAAATTGCAATTTGTTACGGGCAACTATCTGTTCAATTTGCGTGCGGGTAAGGCACAGCATTGGCCTTACCAGGTAGCCATTTTTAGGTAAAATACCATGCAGCCCGGCTATACCTGTGCCCCGCACCAGGTTTAACAATATAGTTTCAATTGTATCGTTTTGGTGGTGCGCCAACACAATGCAGGTGTAAAGGTGTTGCTGCCGTATCTGCTCAAACCATTGGTAGCGCAACTGGCGCGCGGCCATTTGAATAGATATTTTATTGGCCGATGCGTATTGTTGCGTATTAAACCTTACGGAGTGAAAAGCTGTCTGATGTTGGATGGCTATTTGCCTGCAAAACTCCTCGTCGGCATGGGCCTCGGCGCGTAGTTGAAAATTGCAGTGTGCTATGGCAAACTGGTAGCCTGTTGCTTTAAGCAAATGTACAAGCGCTACAGAATCAACACCGCCGCTTAGTGCAACCAGCAGGTGGCTGTCGCGCTTAAAAAGGCAATGTTGTTCAATAAAATCGGTAAAATGTTTAAGCGGCAGCATTCATCAAAATTATTAATTTAATAAGCCCCCGCAAAAAACTAATTTTGTAGCTGTGAGTAAATACGTTTTAAGTTTTATTTTTATACTGATTGCCGGGCTTGCTTTGGCACAAAAACCCGGAAAATCAAGAGTTAAGCAAACATTCTCTGAACAGACCGGCATTGATAAAACAAAGGACGGTAAGATGGTATGGAAAACGAAGAAAGGCGTGTTTCAGCAGGATTATTCCACACTAACCGCAGATAGTTCCTGGTTTTATGTTGATGATAACATGGTTGATTCTTACGGACATGTGATCATTAATCAAGGTGATACATTGCACATTTTTGCGGACAAGCTGCATTACGACGGCAACACCAAACTGGCCACTCTAACGGGTAACGTTAAAATGGTTGACAAAGACGCTACCTTGCTAACCGACTACCTTACTTATAACACCGCTACCAAAATTGGCACCTACACCGGCGGGGGTAAGCTTTTTAATAAAGAAAACACCTTAACAAGCAAAAACGGTTATTATTTTGCCGGCACCCGCGACGCGTATTTTAGGTATAATGTGGTTTTAACCACTACCGATGCTGTTATTAAAACGGATACACTGCGCTATAATTCGGGCAGCCGGATCTCCTGGTTTTACGGGCCCACAACTATAACCGGCAACAAAGATAAAGATGTATTGTACACCGAAAACGGCCGATACGAAACCATACCTGAACAAGCATTTTTCGGCAAAAAAAATCTGTATACGCAGGGAAGCAAATCATTAAAAGGCGACAGCCTTTTTTACGATAGATTGAAGGGTTACGGTCGTGCCGTTAGAAATGTTGTGTTTGATGACAAAGAGCAGCGTGCCACGGTAAAGGGCCACCTGGGCGAGTATTATAAAGACACTGAAACGGCTGTTATTACACAAAACCCCTATGTTATTTTTGTAACGCAGGATAGTTCGGCTAAAAAAGCGCCCGCCGACTCGCTATCCAAAACGCTAAAAAAAGACTCCCTGTCAGCCAAAAAAGATTCCCTTATAAAACAGGCGCTAGGTCTTGTATCAAAGGTAAATCCGGCTACAATAAAAACCGCTGCGGCAGCTGTAACTAATTTAAATCCGGCGGTGGCAAAAACTGCTGCTGCAAATGCTTCTAAGTTAAGCCCGGCTACCGTAAAAGCTGCTGCTGCAACTGTGTCAAATTTGAACCCAGCTACGGTACAAACACTTGCCAATAAGGTATCTGATTTAAAAGCGGCAAATGTTAAAACACCTGTCCCGGCGTTTGCCAAACCAACATTAAAATCGGTAACCGATTCGGTCATGAAAATTGCGCAGCAAAAGGTAGGTACACCACCAGGCAAGGCAGCACCCGAACAAAAAACAGCGCCGAAGACAGATAAGTTAAAAGACTCCGTAAATCGGCAAAGCACGGCAAAGGTAGATTCTATGTATATGGGTGCAGACACCATCAGAACCTTTGTAATTACCGTAAAGCAGGAACGGGAGATGAAATTTGCGCGCTATCTTTTAGATCACCCGGATACGCTTTTAGCAAAAAAACCAAAAAGCGTTATGCTAACTATGGCAACGCTGCCCAAGGTTCTGAAAATAACCCCACCGCCTTTCCCCAAAGATACCAGCTTTATTCATCCTGATTTTTTTGGTCCGCCTACCAAGCCTGCCCCCAAACCTGTGGCAAAACCTGTGGCAAAAGCCGCTACGGACAAAAAACCTGCTAACACAAAACCTGCGGCTGCAAAAACACCTGCTGTTAAAATTGATTCGGCAGCGCTGAAAGCTAAAATGTTAAGCGATACCGCAAGGATACGTGTGATAATTGGTTACCATGCTGCAAAAATATTCAAATCAGACCTGCAGGCTAAAGCGGACTCGATGTACTACAGCGCCAGCGACTCTACCATACGAATGTACGTTAGCCCCATTATATGGACACAGGGTTCGCAATTAACAGGCGACACCATTGCCTTGCAGATGAAGAATCGTAAAATTGACAACATAGATATGTTTCCGAACGGTTTTATAGTTAACATTGAAAAGAATGATTCACTCCATTTTAACCAGGTTGGCGGCAAAAAAATTCACGGCACGTTCAAAGATAGTCGCTTACATACGATGGAAGTAACCGGCAACGCCGAAACCATTTATTTTAACAGAGATACGGTTAAGAGTGTGGTTACAGAAATGTCAAGATCATTAGGTAATACTATAAAGGCAACTTTTAAAAACGGCAAAGTTTACCGGTCGAATACCTACGGAAACACAGAAAACAAGGTTAACCCATTGAGTAAGGTTAAGGATGATGACAAAGTTTTGAAGGCATTCATCTGGAAACCAAAAGAGCGCCCGCAATCAAAAGAAACCATTACAGGTGTAGGTATTAAACAGGCTGCCGCGGCATCTGTTAAGCCGCCAGATAAAAAGGGAGCAGCGCCAAGCAAAACAGCAAATAAAAGCACCGGCAAAGATACACCCGCAAAGCCGGGCACCGATAAGCCCGGCACGCCCCCCCCTAACGAAAAAGCGCCACCAAAGCCGGTTGCGTATGATGTGGTAATTAGTAATTAGGCGCACTGACCATTTCTGTAGTAGCTATCCGTCGACATCAATCTCCAAAGTTTGCAACTAAGTAGAGCGGTGCGACGGAATCTTAACACATGCTACTGTTTTAAAGAGTTCTTAATTATTTCCAGAATCTGTTCATTTTTTACAATCCACATTCCTAATCGCTCTTCTGTAATACCCTCTTTAAGTTTATAAGTGTTTACCGGGTTCGTATCTTTAAAAACAGTTTCCATATAACGGAAACTGATATTTTCAATGGATGATAATTCGTGGGCAACCTCAACAATATGTGTAGAAACTAAAAAGAACGAGGTTTTTACTTCTACAAAAGCAGCAATTATGGCAAGCGAAGCATCATAGGCGTCTTTAACATTTGTCCCTCTAAACAATTCGTCAAAAATGACGAGCATATTTTTTGAATGATTTAATTTTTCGGCCACATGCTTAACCCGCAACACTTCCGTATAAAAATGGCTATGCCCCTGCTCCAGATCATCTGATAAGTTGATGGTGGTGATGAGACCTTTGAATGCAGAAGTCGCCATACTTTTTGCAGGCACCGGAAAACCTAATTGAGATAAATAAACGGCAATTCCAATTGATTTAAGCAGAGATGACTTCCCTGCCATGTTGGTACCCGTGATAAAACAAACATTTTTTTCAGGACTAAATTCAACGTCGTTACTTTTAGCACCGGCAATAAATGGGTGGAATAATCCTTTAATAATTAATCCCGTTGTGTTATTAGTATTAATTACGGGAAATGTGAAACCAAGGGCTTTACTACTTATGCTAACAGATTGATAAACATCCAATTGATAAGCAATATTTAATAATCGCTTTATCCTGTGATAGGCCACCTGCCTAAAAAAGTGGTCGGCCTCTGCAATATCGGTTGCACTGCGATTGTGTTTCTTTATCAATTGTTGCAGCAATTCAAATTCCTCCGATAGGAAAGTGTTTAAAATAGTTGAACGGAACTCCTGTATTTTTTTTGGACCGTCGCCATGTAGCGCGCTTGCGAATTTTATTAACCTATCAATTATTGCCAGCGTATTCTCTACGCCGGTTTTAATTACATAATAATCAACGTCATTAAACTTGAACGCATATATAATTTTTTGAATAAACCGGGTTATAACTGAAAATGGCCTGGCATGATAATGCTTTTTTAAATAAAATTCTACAAAATCATAATCGTTTCTATTTAAGCTAACTTTAATATTGTGTTCCTCTATATACAAAAACACATCTATTCTTTCCTTTATATCATCAGGGTTGATGAGCGGATTGTTAAACATAGCCTGCAACACTTCATTGCCACCAATGGTAGTTGTGTGGTTAAAAAGGCTATATACTGACTGGCGAGAATTGTTATTTTGAAATATTGCCAGATCATTCAGGGTTTGCCTGTCTACATCGAAATTCATAAAAGCGCTTATAACTTTGTTTAACGCTAAACTTTCTGCTGCATTATCTTTAATAATATTAATAACAGGGTTTGCAATATTCTATGGAATGTTTTGTCCTGTCATTTTAGTTTACTTTAGTAAATCTTCCTATAAAAAATTACAAAACACTAATTATCAGTGAATTATAAAAATATACCGATAGGTGCATCAGATGTAGTACGTTACCCTGAGTATGCTAAACGTTCTTGTTCAAAAAATCAATCAGCTTTTCAATTGCCCTGCCCCTGTGGCTTATGGCATTTTTTTGTGCCAGCGTCATTTCAGCAAAAGTTATGTCGTAGCCATCCGGCTGAAAGATAGGGTCGTATCCAAAGCCATCAGCACCGGATAATGCTGCGCGAATGGTACCTTCAACCGTCCCCTCAAAAAAGTACTCCTCCCCCTCCCACATCAACGATATAACCGTAATGAACCGGGCTTTGCGATTGGTAACGCCATCCAATTGCTCCAGCACTTTGCTATTATTAGCCGCATGGTTACCATGCTCCCCCGCATACCGCGCAGAGTAAACGCCTGGTTCGCCTTTAAGGGCATCAATCTCCAGTCCACTGTCATCAGCAAAACAGTTAATGCGGTACTTATTGTAAATGAAGTTGCTTTTTATAGATGCATTGTCTTTAAATGTATCGCCCGTTTCGGCAATGTCATCATAACATTGTATATCATTCAGATTAAGCAGGTTAATTTTACCTGCTACAGCAGCCTGCACCTCGGTAAGTTTATGGGCGTTATTGGTGGCAAAAACTAATTGCTGCATAATTAAAGGTTTTTCATTTGTTCCCAAAAGGCGCGTTTGTTATCGGTGTTTTCCATCATATCCGCAAAGCTAAAGCTAAGCAAGGTATTGCATAATGCTATGGGTTGTACCCTGTTAAAAGAAGGCGCTGGCATACCTGCGGGTAATGCCTTATCCCCCAAAATAAGTAACTTTTCGGGGGTAAAATGTTCTGTTATTGCAGTAATATCGGCGGCGTTTCGTGCCATATTTACTATAGCAACATCATCGGGCTGATAGCCTTTACGCGCAAGTATAGCCTGTAAAGCAGTAAAATGCGGTTCAGAAATAGCCTCCTGGTCAGGGTAATGAGTCAAAATCAAAAATTTCTTTTGGTTTTTGCCCTTATAGTTGAAGCTAAACGGTAGGTTTTCAGCTTCTCTAACAACTTTTTTACTTTGGGTCTCTTTATCGTGGGGCAGCAAATAGATATCTTCGTTTATTATGAACCGAAACGCGGCTGGATCTTCTACTTTCACTTTTAACAAATTTTAACCAAAAATAGTTAAAGTGTTTGAAGCTTTATCGGCATATTCGCACAATTATAAATCTGCATTATCTTTGCGCTCCGTTTTGGACCGTTGATCTTGATAAGATTTGCCAAAATTTGGCGTTTGTTAAGCGGATTAGTTGAAGTAGGTACATATTATTTTTTACATGAGAAAGTTATCATTAGTTATTATAAGTTTTGTTTTGTTCACCACAGCCGCCAGCGCGCAAAAGCAGGTGCTGGATAAAATTGTGGCCGTTGTGGGCAGCAGCATTATATTAAAATCAGATCTGGATCTTCAGTATTCAATTTACCTGTCGCAGGGCAACCCGCCTAACGAGGATCTGAAGTGTAATCTTTTACAGCAGCTTATTTCGCAAAAATTGCTTAACCATCAGGCGCAACTGGATAGTATTGAGGTAAAAAGTGATGATGTGGACAATGAGATAGACCGCAGAATGCGCCGCAGCATTCAGCAGGCGGGTGGCGAGGAAGCACTGGAAAAGTTTTTAAACAAATCTTTAGTGCAATATAAAGATGAGCTGCGTGGTGATATTAAAGATGGTATGCTTGCCGAGCGCATGCGTTCTAAAATAACCGAGAAGCTTAACACCACTCCGCAAGACATAAAGAAGTTTTTTGATTCGATACCGAAAGATAGCTTGCCAACTTTTAACAAAGAAGTAGAAGTAGGGCAGATTGTTTTTGAACCAAAACTTTCAAAAGAAGAGAAAGAAGAATCGCGCAAAAAAGCGCAGGATCTATTAGACAGGTTTAAAAAAGGGGAAGATTTTGCCACCCTGGCTAAGTTGTACTCGCATGATGTTGTTTCTGCCAGAGAAGGTGGCGATTTGGGTTTTGGAGATCGTAATAGCTTTGTGAAAGAGTTTTCTGCCTGGGCATTTAAACTTAAAGCAGGCGAGACGTCACCTGTTTTTGAGAGCGATTTTGGATTTCACTTTTTGCAGGTGGTAGAGCGCCGGGGCGAGAATGTGCATTCGCGGCATATACTTATTATGCCAAAAATAACAGAAGCAAGCGTTAAACGCGCCCAAACCAAGGCCGATTCTATTTACAACGTTATAATTGATAACAAAGGCAAGGGCGACTTTTTTTCGAGCGCGGCAAGCGTATTCTCTGATGATAAGGAAACCAAATTTAATGGTGGCATGCTGTTAAATCCGGACAATGTAGATGTGCGCACCACTTTTATACCAACCAACAGGCTTGACCCGCAGGTTGCCGTAGTTATTGATACCATGAAAGTGGGGGAAATTTCAAAAGCGCAGTTATACCGCGACCAAAATACCGGCAAAACTACCTACCGCCTTTATTACCTTAAATCAGTAACCGATGCGCACAAGGCCAGCCTTGAACAGGACTTTCCTAAAATTAAGCTCATGGCCAACGCTAATAAAATGAACAGGGTGATGAGCGAGTGGTTTGAAAGAAAAAGAAAAGAAAACTATATAAAAATAGGTAAAGAATACCAGCAGTGCCCTCAATTGCAAGGCTGGTCAACCGTAACAGCTTCAATCAAATAATTAAACCCTTATAACACTATGCAACACCGATCTGACGTAGAGGCCGCCGATGCCCTAAAACAAGCGTACCAGCAAATACGAACAGAAATAGGTAAAGTTATAGTGGGACAGGATGAGGTTGTTAAGTTTATACTCATCTCTATTTTCAGTAACGGACACTGTTTATTAGTAGGTGTACCAGGATTGGCAAAAACCTTACTGGTTCAAACGGTATCTGAGGTGCTTGATCTGGATTTTAAACGGATACAGTTTACACCCGATCTGATGCCATCAGACATTATAGGTGCTGAAATATTAGGCGAAGACAGGAACTTTAAATTTATACCGGGGCCGGTGTTCTCTAACATCATCCTGGCTGATGAGATAAACCGTACACCGCCAAAAACGCAGGCCGCCTTGTTAGAGGCTATGCAGGAAAAGTCTGTTACTGCGGCGGGAGTTACCCACAAGCTGGCACAACCATTTTTTGTATTGGCCACGCAAAACCCAATTGAACAGGAAGGAACTTATCCGCTGCCCGAGGCGCAGTTGGACAGGTTTATGTTTAAGATTTCTCTCAACTACCCGTCATTTGCCGAAGAAATACAGGTGGTACGCAATACAACTAGTACCCTTAAACAGGATGTTAGTAAGCAACTTAACGCCGAACAGATAATTTATTTTCAGCAACTGGTGCGGAACATCCCGGTTGCAGATAATGTATTGGAATATGCCGTTAAACTGGTAGCCAAAACCCGCCCGGGAGGCGAATTTGCCGCGCCAAATGTGCAACGCTTACTTAACTGGGGCGCAGGCCCTCGGGCATCGCAATTTTTAATATTGGGTGCTAAATGCCACGCGGTTATTAGCGGTAAATACTCACCTGACATTGAAGACGTACAGGCGGTTGCCAAACCAATTTTGGGACACCGTATAGTACGTAGCTACCATGCTGAGGCTGAAGGGCTTACTACCGATGATATTGTGGCGCAGTTGTTTTAGCCTTACATTTACTGTAGGATAAAGGAAACTATTTATTCAAAAATTAATTTTGTATTTTTGGTAAAGGAGGTTGTTATGACTGTTGCAGCTATCAAAGAAAAATTACATGACTACATTAGCGAGGCTGATGATGATAAGATAAAAGCGCTTTATACGCTGTTGGAAGATCAGATGAATCCTATTTCTGAATGGTCTGACGATGAAGAGTTTGTAGCCGAGTTGGATGAGCGCTATAGCCGGTGGGAACATGGCATAGACCGGGGCTATACACTTGATGAAGTTAAAGAATACTTGGATCAGCAAAGAAAAGAACGACAAACAGGTGTTACCAAGTGACCTACATTGTTGAACTTTCGCCTAAAGCTCGTGAAGAATTAGCAGATGCGTCAGCATGGTACGATAAACAGCTATTAGGCTTGGGTCAAGATTTTGAAAACGACGTTTTCAGAAAGATCGATCTTGTTAAAAACAACCCACTTCGCTATCAAATAAAAAAAGGTTTTCGTGAGGCAAATACCGAAAGATTCCCCTATCTGTTAGTATTTAAGGCAAATCCAGAACGTAATACCATAATAATCTTATCTATTTTTCACACTAGTCGCCATCCTAAAAGGAAGCGGAGGTAATACTTATAAACACTTAGCTTTGACCAGCAATAACATTAAGGTGTCTAAAATACTATCCCAATTACAAAGTCTAATAATATTGTATTTACACACCCAATCGTTAACTTTGTTATATGACTATCCAGGTTTACACTTTAAACGAACAGGAAGAGAAAGCATTGTTGGCTTTTCTTGAAAGCAGACATTATAATTATAAGTCTAGCGATGAACATGAAGTATCGGATGCAAAATTTCTCGACACTTACAATAAAGACCTCGAAGAAGCAGAAGCTCAAATTGACAGCGATGATTTTATATCACACCAAGATGTAAAAGATTTCTTCGCTAATAAGAAGAGGGACGGCGGTGGAAATTAAATGGTCTAAATCTGCTCTCCATCAGTTAGACAAAGCATTAGATTTTATTATACAAGAAGGATTTGCTCCGTACGCGGCAGAATTACAGAACGGCATATTATCGCGGATAGACAATCTCATTGATAGTTACGACATCTATCCGTTGGATAAATATAAAAAGGATAACGATGGCAGTTATCATGCCTTTGAAGTTGACGAGTACCGCGTATCATCGGGTTAAAACTAATGAAATAAGGATAATTCGTATTCGCCACACCAGCCGAAAAACCCAAGGTTATTAATATCAATCATCTTTACCCAACTTTCCTTCAAAATATCCGCAAAACCCCCTTGCAAATAAAACTTTAAACTGTATCTTTGCAGTCCCTAAAAAGTGGGGGCAAATAAACATTTTATTAAATTAATTTAAAGCAAGTGAATACGTTAAGTTACAAAACTGTCTCTGCCAACAAGAAAACCGTTAACAAACAGTGGGTTGTTGTTGACGCTGAAGGCGAGATCTTGGGGCGCTTGTCTACAAAGATCGCAATGATCATTCGTGGAAAAAACAAGCCAGAATTTACCCCAAACGTAGACTGTGGTGATAACGTTATTGTTATCAATGCAGACAAGGTAAAGCTTACCGGAAACAAATTTAGCGACAAGCAATATGTTTCATACACCGGTTACCCGGGCGGTCAGCGTTTCATTTCTCCTAAGGAGTTAATGGCAAAACATCCAACACGCGTAATTGAAAAAGCGGTGCGTGGTATGTTACCTAAAAATCGTTTGGGCAAAGCATTATTTGGCAATCTGCATGTATATGCAGGCGCCGAGCATCCACATGCAGCACAAAGCCCAAAAGCTATTTAATCATTAACTAAGGAAAAAGAAAAATGCCAACAACAAACACTTCAGGCAGAAGAAAAACCGCCGTTGCACGTATCTACCTTACAGATGGTAGCGGTGCTATTACCGTTAACGGTAAAGATTACAAAGAATACTTCCCAACATTGCCATTGCAATACATCGTTACTCAATCAACAGAAGTATCTGGTTCAACCGGATTATTTGATGTTAAAGTAAACGTAGCAGGTGGTGGTGTTAAAGGACAGGCAGAAGCCGTTCGTTTAGCTATTGCTAAAGCTATTGTTGAACTTGATGCTGATAAGAAACCTGCGCTACGCGCCAAGGGCTTAATGACACGCGATATGCGTATGGTTGAGCGTAAAAAACCAGGACGCAAGAAAGCACGTAAGAGATTCCAATTCAGTAAACGTTAAAATTTTAAGGAGAACAACACAATGGCAAGAACAACATATGACGAGTTACTGGATGCTGGTGTACACTTTGGTCACCTTACCCGCAAATGGGATCCGAAAATGTCTCAGTACATTTTCATGGAGCGCAACGGTATACACATTATCGATTTAAATAAAACCTTATCAAAGGTTGAAGAAGCTGCTGCAGCTATAAAACAAATTGTAAAATCAGGCCGCAAGGTATTATTCGTAGCTACCAAGAAACAGGCTAAGGATATTGTTGCTGAATATGCAAAAGGTGTAAACATGCCTTTCATCACCGAGCGTTGGTTGGGTGGTATGTTAACCAACTTTGCAACTGTACGTAAGTCTATCAAAAAGATGTCTAACATCGATAAATTGACTAAAGATGGTACTTACAGCAACCTTTCAAAAAAAGAAAGACTGATGATACAGCGTGAGCGTATTAAATTGGAAAGCTTATTAGGTGGCATTGCCGACCTTAACCGCTTACCTGCTGCGCTTTTCCTTATAGACGTTAAGAAAGAGCACATCGCTGTTTCTGAGGCGTTAAAGTTAAACATCCCAACCTTTGCAATGGTTGATACTAACTCTGATCCTTCAAACATCGATTTCCCTATCCCGGCTAATGATGACGCTACCAAATCAATTTCATTGATTACCGGTATTATAATCAAAGCTATTGAAGAAGGTTTAGACGAACGCAAACGCGAGAAAGACGACGAAGCTGAAAAAGAAGCGGCACAAGCTAAAGCGAAAGCTGATGCTCCGGAAGTTGCTGACAGATCTGCCGCAGGCGAAGGCAAAAGAGCACGTAAAACTGCTGTTGAAGCTACTGCCGCTGTAGAAGACGAAGCTCCGGCTGCTGAAGGTTCAGAAGAATAATTTTGTGAGTGGTGAATAGTGAGTAGTGAGTTAGTTTTAACAAAACTCACCATTCATTACTCACCACTAACTATTTAAAACATAAAAACAATATAAAAATGTCTACAGTACAAATATCTGCCGCTGATGTAAACAAATTACGCCAGCAAACCGGTGCCGGTATGATGGATTGCAAAAAAGCTTTAACCGAAACTAACGGTGATTTTGAAGCAGCCATTGACTTTTTAAGAAAAAAAGGCGCTAAAGTAGCTGCCAGCCGTCAGGATCGCGAATCAAACGAAGGTGTGGTAATTGCACGCACATCTGCTGATGGCAAGCGCGGTGTTATTATTGAGCTTAATTGCGAAACAGACTTTGTTGCTAAAAATGCTGAGTTTATTGCTTTTGCTAACGGCATTGCTAACGAGGCGGTAGAACAAAACCCAAAATCATTAGAAGAGTTAAATCAATTGTCTATTGACATTGAAAACTCACGCCCTACTATTGCCGAAGCTTGCATTGAAAAAACAGGTAAAATTGGCGAGAAAATTGGCGTATCGAAATACGAAGTAATTGAAGGCGAAAAAGTTGTTGCTTATATACACGGTAACTTCCGTTTAGGTGTATTGGTTGGCTTAAGTGCAGATGTTGCCGGTGCCGACGAAGCAGGTAAAGATGTTGCTATGCAAATTGCGGCCATGAACCCTGTTGCTGTTGATAAAGACGGCGTTGATGCTTCTGTTATTGAGCGCGAGTTAGAAATTGCAAAAGACGTTATCCGTGCAGAAGGCAAACCAGAAGAAATGGTTGAAAAAATTGCTGCGGGTAAATTGAACAAGTTCTATAAAGACTCTACCCTGTTAAACCAGGAGTTTGTTAAAGATTCATCAAAAAATGTCGCTCAGTTTTTAAGCAGCATTGATAAGGGCCTTACGGTAACCGCCTTTAAGCGGGTAGCTTTAGGAGCTTAAATATTTTATCCCCCTCGTTTAAACGAGGGGGATTTTTTTTGTAGCCCCTCCCAACCCTCCCCGGCAGGGAGGGCTTTTTAATGAGCATTTGTTAAGTCTCCCCTACCGGGGGAGATTTAGAGGGGGCTTAACAAATACCACATAAAATTTTAACAGTAACATTAATTCTATATTTTTGGTAAACCCACAACATCTATATGAAATATAAAAGAATACTATTAAAACTGAGCGGCGAATCATTAATGGGAGACCAGCAATACGGCATCGATAACAAGCAGGTTTTGCAATATGCCCAGGATATTAAAAGCGTACATGCTAAAGGGATAGAAATAGCAATTGTTGTTGGGGGTGGTAATATTTTCAGAGGCCTGAGTGCAGAAAAATCAGGGATGGACCGCGCACAGGCTGATTATATGGGCATGCTGGCCACTGTTATTAACTGTATGGCATTGCAAAATGCCTTGGAAACCGTGGGAGTAGAAACACGCTTACAGTCGGCTATTAAAATGGAGCAGGTTTGTGAGCCTTACATTCGCCGCAGGGCCATGCATCATTTAGAGGAAGGCAAAATTGTAATATTTGGTGCAGGTACAGGTAATCCATATTTTACTACAGATACCGCGGCTTCATTACGTGCTATTGAGATGAAAGCCGACGTTGTATTAAAAGGCACGCGTGTTGATGGTATTTATACTGCCGACCCGGAAAAAGACCCTACCGCAACCCGTTTTGATGAAATAACTTTTCAGGAGGTATACGACAAAGGCCTGAATGTAATGGACATGACAGCCATTACACTATGCCAGGAAAATAAACTGCCTATTATAGTTTTTGATATGAACAAAGAAGGCAACTTTATGAAGATAGCCAGTGGCGAACCTATAGGTACATTGGTAAAATAGACTATAGAGTCAAGAATCAAGAGCCAAGAATCAAGATGAAATACAGACTAAATTTTCTTGATTCTTGACTCTAATTCCTATTTTTGACAAAATTTTAAGATAAAGCAAATGAGCGAACTCATTAAAAAACAAGTAACCGACGCTAAAGCCGCTATGGATAAAGCGATAGCGCATACTGATAATGAACTGAATAAAATACGCGCAGGTAAGGCAAGCCCTTCTATGCTTGATGATATTGTGGTGGACTATTACGGTAGCCCTACCCCACTTAGTCAGGTAGGCAGCGTAAATACGCCTGATGCCCGCACTATTGTGATACAGCCCTGGGAAAAATCCCTTTTAGTGCCTATTGAAAAGGCAATTATGGAGGCCAATCTTGGTGTTAATCCTCAAAATGATGGTGTTATCATCCGTATAAATGTACCGCCGCTTACGGAAGAACGCCGTCGCGACCTTGTAAAAAAGGCTAAGGCTGAAGCAGAAAGCGGCAAAGTTGGTATCCGCAACCTGCGCAAAGATGCTAACGAGAAAATAAGGAAGCTAAAATCAGAAGGTGTATCTGAAGATGAGATGAAAACCGGCGAAGGTGAGATACAAAAATTGACTGATGCTTACATCATTAAAGTAGATCAGCTATCTGATGCTAAAGAAAAAGATATAATGACTGTGTAGTTTAACTGCATTGTCAAATTAAAAGGGAATGAGCTACTTAGCCATTCCCTTTTTTTATGTTTGCACATATAATTTATGAATATACTTTTAACTTATCTCAAAAAACATCAGTGGACGGTGGTGCTGGCCCTTGTACTGGCCGGTTTGAACATCGGTTTCTCGTTGGTTGACCCCATGATCACCGGTACCATAATGGACAAATATATTGTACCCAAAGATGGTATCACCCGCACTTTTGATGAGCGCTTTTATGGCGCACTGGGCTTAATTGGCTTGGCTATTGGTGCAGCTATGGTATCGCGTATAGCAAAAAACTTTCAAGACTATTTTACCAATATAATTGTTCAAAAAACAGGTGCCGAAATGTACGCTGACGGCTTAAAGCACTCGCTGGAGCTCCCCTACCAGGTTTTTGAGGATCAGCGCAGCGGCGAGACCTTAGGCATTTTACAAAAGGTGCGTACAGACAGCGAGAAGTTTATTACCTCGTTCATCAGTGTATTATTTGTGAGCCTGGTGGGAATGATCTTCGTGATTGTGTACTCGTTAAATGTGAACTACCAGGTAACGCTGGTTTACTTTTGCGCCATACCCATCATTATGTTTGTTAGTATGGCGCTTAGCAAGCGCATTAAATCCATACAGAAAAAAATCGTTGGCGAAACTACGGCGTTGGCGGGGTCGACTACAGAATCTTTAAGAAACATAGAACTGGTAAAGAGCCTTGGCCTGGCTAAACAGGAGATAGAGCGGCTCAACAAAACCACCTACAAAATACTGGACCTTGAGCTCAAGAAAGTAAAATTTGTGCGTAGCATGAGCTTTATACAGGGCACAGTAGTGAACCTGGTGCGCAGCTGTATGGTATTGGTGCTGCTGGTGCTGATATTCAAGGATCAGCTTACAGCCGGCGATTACCTTAAATTCCTGTTCTATTCTTTCTTCCTGTTCAATCCATTGCAGGAGTTGGGTAACGTTATCCAATCATGGCGCGAGGCCGAGGTATCGTTAGGTAATTTTAAAAGTATTTTAGATACGCCTATTGACGTTAAGCCTGAAAAACCGGTTTTGGTTGAAAAGATAAAGAAACTGACTTTTGATAACGTAAGCTTTAAGCATTTAACCGCTAACCGCAACGCGCTTAACCATATTAGCTTTGAAACAAATACCGGCGAGACCATAGCATTTGTGGGGCCATCAGGTTCGGGCAAAACTACATTGGTAAAGCTTTTGGTAGGTTTGTATCAGCCGCTAGAGGGTGATATATTATATAACGATACGCTAAGCAAAGAAATTGACCTTGACCAGCTGCGCGAGCGTGTGGGCTTTGTAACCCAGGATACGCAGCTGTTTTCGGGTACCATACGCGAGAATTTGCTGTTTGTGCGCCCTGATGCTACAGATGAGGAATGTATGACGGTATTGCAACGCGCAGCCTGCCAAACGCTGTTGGCCCGTGCCAGCAACGGCCTGGACACTGTAATTGGCGAGGGTGGCGTTAAAGTTTCGGGAGGTGAGAAACAGCGCCTTTCAATAGCACGCGCATTGCTGCGCAGGCCCGATCTGCTGGTGTTTGATGAGGCTACGTCGTCGTTAGATTCGCTTACCGAGGAGGAGATAACCGAGACTATTAAAGACGTTACGGTTTTCAACAATCATATAACCATCTTGATAGCTCACCGCTTGTCGACCATTATGCATGCCGATAGGATATACGTGTTGGAAAAAGGCCGTATAATAGAATGGGGCGGGCATACTGAATTGTTGCTGCAAAAAGGGCTATATTATGCAATGTGGCGCCAGCAGATAGGTGAAAAAGTTACGGTGGAGGAAGATTAAGTTAAATTGTAGCTTGTTCCAATAAAATATAGAAACGGGTGGATTTTGCAATCCACCCGTTTCTATATACCTCTTAATATGAGAGAATTACAATTTCGTGGTGAAACAAAGTGAAACTACTTATTCGTCAGTAATTTCAGGTAGAAAATCGATTAAGTTATTGTGTATCGACAAATTGCATTAACCGGTTTTTACCATTATTTTGGGACAAAAACGGGACACCTTTGGAACAAAAAACAAAACCCTGATATAAACTTATTCTTCAGGCTTGTTGTTTGTATCGCCCGTATGGATCTGGTTAAGCGATAACGGAACCAGCGATCGGGTTTTAAAGAAGGTTATAATGACGATCAGCATCGTCATGCCCCCACCAAAAATTACAGACGGAACGGTCCCCAGCAGCTTAGCCGCGGTACCCGATTCAAAAGCCCCTATTTCGTTAGATGAGCCTATAAACATTTGACTTACGGCCGATACGCGGCCACGCATATGGTCGGGGGTAAGCATTTGCATAATGGTGCTGCGTATTAAAACGCTCACGCTATCAAATCCGCCTTCGGCAAACAGAAACAATAACGATAAATAAAAATTGCGCGATAGCGCGAAGCCAATAATAGATAAGCCAAAACCGGCTACGGCTATTAACAAATTTCGCCAGGGCTTACCCATTGGCGATATCCGCGCCATGGCAAGCATTACCAGCACTGCCCCTATTGACGATGTTGCCCGCATTATGCCAAGCCCCTCTGCCCCTACCTTCAATATCTCGTTAGCAAAAACTGGTAGTAATGCCACAGCACCGCCAAAAAACACTGAGAACAGATCAAGGCTCATGGCGCTGATCATCATTTTATTATGAAAAACAAAGTGCAGTCCCTCTGAAAGGCTCTTCCATACATTTTCTTTGGGGATGTAAACCGGCGGATATCGCTTTAAAAAGAAAACGCAGGTTAAAGCCGTTAGTAAAAAAAGCAGGATAACCGTAAACGCTGTTGTTATGCCGTAAAATCCATATATAAGTCCGCCGGCAGCAGGCCCTAATATAGAAGCTGTTTGACCACCAGAACTGCTCCAGGTGCTTGAGTTGGGGTAAAGTTCTTTGGGTACGCTGTGCGCCAGTACACTAAACGCAGCAGGCCCGTAAAAAGCGCGGGCTATACCGTTGCAAAAAACCATAACATAAATAATATGCTCTACCCAATCCTGATGTATAAGCCCGGTTACGTTTTTAAGAGTAACTGTAAATATTACCGCCGATGAAAAAAAGACCAGTAGAAAAACCTTCAACAGCATTTTTCTTTTCTCGCTTTTATCGGCAATGTAACCACCAAACAGGCCTAAGGCTAAAGCCGGTATAGCCTCGCTTAAACCTATTAAACCTAAAGCAAAAGCGCTTTTTGTAAGGTGATAAATGTAAAAGCCCAGTATAACGGCTTGCATTTGATAGGCAAACGTAAAAAAGAAACGCATACCCAGGTAAGAGCGAAAATCTTTATAACGCAATGCGGCAAATGTGCCGTTTTTTATAGGAGGAAGGGAATCTGTGTCTGACATAGCTGTGCCGCAAATTTACAGCATGTATGTTAACGTAATATGCTAATAAATAAAATATGACGCCGTGAAGATTCAAGAGGCAAGAATCAAGAGCCAAGGCGTGGTGAACCACAGGATAGGATTATGTATAGATCTCTCATACATTCGAGGATGATAAACCGCTCGCGCAAAAAAAACCGCCCGATAACTAAATACCGGGCGGCCTCTTATTGAATGTAATTACTTTATTTAACACTCTTCTTCTGCACTACATAAAAACCTACTATAAAAACCACTACCGATACCCCAAGACTTATAAACACATCATGCGTAAAAACATCTACTTCTATTTGAGTAGCGGGACCGCTACGTTTACCTGGCGGAAACATACTTTTAAATGCCAGCATTGGGTGCGCGTAAGGTATGGTGTAAGCGTACTTCCAGTCTTTGCCGGCGGCAACCACTCCGCTAATAAAAAGTAGAAAACCAATGCCCATTGGCTTTAAAAAATCGCTCCACACAAGGCTAAATAAAAACTGAATGGAAAGAATGCCTAATGCTGAAAGAAAAAATTTAAAGTAAATCTGTAGCAACACCCACTCCATGTGGTATTCAGCAAACTTAAATTCGGGCACAATTAAACCCAGCAAATTGCCAAAGGCAATAGTAAACAATGCAAAAAGCATCATGCTTATAAAAACCAAAGACAGCGCGTAGAAAAATTTAGCTGAGTATACCGTCCATTTACTTATTGGCAAGCTGAACAGGGTTTTCCAGGTATCCGCTTTATGTTCAATACTGTTTACCGAGTAAGCAATAAAAATAACGAACATAGGCAACAACAAAGTACCCATAACGCCTAGAGGAACGCCCGCGAAACGGAACCAGTTTACCATCCCCGGCGCATTTATTAATTTTTCGCTATTAGCATAATAACCTACTGAAGTGAATAGCAACAACAGAAAAGGTAACAATATAGCTGCCCAAAAGGCTAATGTTTTTCGGCTTTTATAAAACTCAGACTTTAATGATAATACAAATCCGTTCATATTGCCTGGTTTTGGGTGATGTTTAAGAATAGGTTTTCCAGGTCTTTCTGCACCTTATGAATGCTGTAAACCGTTATGCCCTCCTGGTTAAGTAAGGTATTTATAGCCCCTGTATCTTGTTTTGATTTAAAGGCAACATTAAGGTGCTCATCATTAACCTCGGCTACCGCGTAACCGTTTTTTGTTAGCAGGTTGGCAGCATCAACGGTGTTATCGGTTTCAATACGCACCATTGGTTGGCTAAGCGTTTCCAGTTCCTTTATCTCGCCTTGAAACAACAACTGGCCTTTATTAATAATGGCCACGTGGGTAGCCATGCGTTCAATTTCGGCCAGTAAATGGCTGGATATAAAAACAGTTTTACCGTGTTCTTTGGTAAGGCGTTTTAGCAATTCCCGTATTTCAATAATGCCGTTGGGGTCAAGGCCGTTAGTGGGCTCATCCAGCATCAGCAACTTTGGGTTGGGCAGTAACGCCAGCGCTATACCCAGGCGTTGCTTCATCCCTAACGAATATTTACCGGCCTTTTTATGGGAGGCGTCTGTTAGCTGCACCAATTTCAGCATTTCGTCTACACGGCTTTCATCAATTTGTAAAAGTATGGCCCTGTTGATCAGATTTTCCCTGCCGGTTAAATGACTATATATAGCGGGTTGCTCTATTAAAGAGCCTATTTGCGAGAGTATTTGTTTGCGGTTGGTATCAAAATCCAATCCGAATATTTTTATGGTGCCCTGGTGCTGTTGCAACAGGTTAAGCAGCAGTTTTATGGTAGTGGTTTTCCCGGCACCGTTTGGGCCGAGAAAACCATATATACTTCCTTGCGGAACTTGAAGAGATAAGGAGTTGACAACGGTTTGATTACCGAACTTAAAAGTTAAGCCGGTGGTTTCAATTACCATACGTTGTCTTTTTTAACTGATGCTACAGTTCTTAAAAAAGTTACACCTTTTACAAACAGCGATGTAGCTTTTACTGTAGATGATGCCGCCACTTCTGCCTCATGCTTTTTTTGTTCAAACTGATAGCTGATACCCATTACAAGGGCAAAAACCAGCGGTGCCAGTAACATTACAAAAGGATTGGTGTTGTTTAATAACTTTTTCATTGCGATTGATTTTATGATACAAAGAAATATCAAAAAACTAACCTGCTAAAATGATTTAGACCAACTGTTTTTATTTATAGATGAACGGGTAGCGCAACATTACCCGGCGTTCGTCGAGAATTATTGCCTGTTCATCGATAAAAACATCGGCTGTATATAAATAGTATGCCCCGCAAGTTCAAAATATTTAATTTGGAATGATGAAAAAAGGCTTTCAGATATTTTTGCATGTATTGATATGGCTTAGCCTTATGTCATTTCTGGTGTTTGTTGTTGCCAATAAAATGTCGGCTCAGCGCCTGTTAATTATCTTTGGTTTGTATGGTGCCATCAATATCAGCTTATTCTATGTAAACTACCTCGTATTTATCCCTTTTTATTTAGACCGGAAAAAATACGCGCTATACGCGCTCGTAATGGGCGTTACTATTTGCGCCTATGGCCTTGCCAAGTACGGCATTGCCAACATCTTCCCGGCCGATGTTTTGTTGCGCAATAAGGGCGAGACGATGGCTTTCTGGTCGTACTTTTTAAGCACAGTGCTAACCAGCGGGATGTTTGTTTTTTTAAGCATAGTTTTAAAGTTTAGTATTGACTGGTTTTTGAATGAACGTATTCAGCGCGATCTGGAAAACCAGCGCTTGAGTGCCGAACTGGCCTTTTTAAAATCGCAGATCAATCCACATTTTCTGTTCAATTCTTTAAACAGCATCTACTCGCTGGCTTACCAAAGATCAGACAATACGCCTGACGCCATACTCAAACTGTCGGAAATTATGCGGTATATGCTGTATGAATCAAACGACAATAAAGTTGCATTAGAAAAAGAACTGCACTATCTGCAAAATTATATCGACCTGCAAAAAATACGATTTGGCAGTAATGCTTTTATTGATTTTAAAATTGAAGGTGAAGTAGGCAACCAACGCATTGTGCCCCTGCTGTTGATAGCGTTTATAGAAAACGCTTTTAAGCACGGTGTAGCAAACGATCGGGAGTCGGCCATACAACTGCTTATCAGGGTTGATGAGCAGCATCTTTATTTTTTTATTCGCAATAAAAAACACAACAACAACCGCGATGCATCGGGCGGTATTGGGCTGAGCAATGTTAAACGCAGGCTTGACCTGCTATACCCGAGGAAATATAATTTGGAGATAAGGGACGAAATTGATACTTACACTTGCGAATTATCCTTAGTTTTATAGCATGATACGATGTTTGGTAGTTGATGATGAGCCTTTGGCACTAAACATTTTGGAAGATTATATTTCCAAAATCCCTTTCTTAGAGCTGGTTAAAGCCACCACTAACCCTATTGAAGCCTTAACCAAAGTACAGGATGGTAATATTGACCTTGTTTTTTTAGATGTGCAAATGCCTGAACTTACCGGCATACAGTTTTTAAAAATAGCCAATGGTAAAACTAAAGTGATACTAACAACCGCTTATCCGCAATATGCTTTAGAGGGGTATGAGCTGGATGTCGTTGACTATTTATTGAAACCTATAGCATTTGACCGTTTTTACAAGGCATCCCAAAAAGCACAAGGCATTATAAAACCAGCAACCGGGCAAGTTGCCGAGGCCGTACCACATGTGCAGCAGCAACAGCAGGATTTTATGAGCGATTTTATTTTTGTTAAAAGCGAACATAAGATACAAAAAGTATACCTGCACCAGATACTGTTTATTGAAGGACTAAAGGATTACATATCTATTTTTACCACCAACGAGCGCATTATTACCCTGCAAAACATGAAGAAGATGGAAGACACCCTTCCGGAGAAACATTTTGTGCGGGTACATAAATCATACATAGTAGCGCTCAACAAAATTGACAGCATTGAACGAAGCCGCATCCGCATAGGCGATAAAATAATTCCTGTAGGCGATACCTATCGGGATGATTTCTTTAAGATTGTTGACGGGAAGAATGTGTAGTGCCTACCGCGGCTCTACGAGACTGATTTTAAAAATTCATTAAGACATATTGCCTCTGTGTAACTCTTTGCATTCTCAGTGTCCACTGTGGTAAAATTTTACCACAGAGAACGCTATGAAGACACAGAGTAACGGAGATTATTTGAGGGTGAAAATTAATGCCCTAAAAAATAGCCTGCGCAATACGCTTTGTAGGCCCGGGATTACCCATGGTATAAAAGTGCATTACCGGTGCGCCGAAGGCAATCAGCTCCTTACACTGGTTTATCATCCACTCAATACCTACTTCTTTAACATCTGCTTCGGTTTTGCAGGCGTGTACGGCATCGCTCAAGTCCTCCGGCATATCAATGTGGAAGATCTTTGGCAGATTAATTAGCTGTTTGGATGATGTTATTGGCTTTAAACCCGGAATGATAGGTACATTGATATCATTAGCCCGGCATTGTTTTACAAATTCAATGTACTTGCTGTTATCATAAAACATCTGGGTGACGATAAAGTCGGCGCCGCCATCAATTTTTTTCTTCAGATATTTAAAATCCGTTTTTAAGTTGGGTGCTTCGAAATGCTTTTCAGGATAACCGGCCACCCCAATACAAAAATCAGACTTAACCGATACATGATCTTCGTGCAGATATTTGCCATTGTTCATATCTGTTACCTGTTTCAATAATTCATCGGCATAACAATGCCCGCCGGGAGTTGGCACAAATGATGATTCGGTTTTACGCGCATCGCCGCGCAGTACCAGAACATTCTGTATGCCTAAAAATTGCAGGTCTATCAGGGCGTATTCAGTTTCTTCTTTAGTAAAACCACCACAAATTAAATGCGGCACCGCATCCACACCGTACTTGTTCATAATAGCCGCACATACGGCAACCGTACCAGGGCGCTTACGATAGCTCACCTTCTCCAGCAAGCCACTTGCGTGCTCCTTATAAACACTTTCTTCACGCGATGAGGTAACATCAATAAACGGAGGTTTAAACTCCATCAGGGGGTCTATCGCGTCAAATATGCCTTGTATGCCTTTTCCTTTCATTGGAGGTAGAAGCTCGAAGGAGAAAAGAGTTTTGCCGTTGGCGTTCTGAATATGCTCAGTAATTTTCATTGTATCAGTGTCGAGTGGCGTGTGGTGAGTGGCCGGTTAATTTTCTCTATTTGTGATTTATAATATTTAATTAATCCAGCTAACAAACGCCTAACTAATTCTAATTGCTTTAATAAATTGTCAAATGATGTTTGGTCTAAAAACCCCAAATCAAAGGACAAATATAATTGTGTTTCTAATTCATACGCTGAACCGCGTGCTATATAAAAAAATTGCAAACTATCTTTGCGATGTTGCCGCCCGTTACCCTCTGCAATGTTAGATGGAATAGATATTACTGAGCGTTTAATTTGGGACAATAAGCCGAACATTTCATCTTTGGGAAATCCAGATAGATTGGTATAAATAAGTTTCACCAATATTCGTGATTCTTTCCACGCTTCTGAGTCTGTATATATCATCTCATTTAAGATTATTCGCCACTCGTCACACGAACCTCGCCACTCATTAATAATTAAGATTGGGTCCAAGCCAACGTTCCACAGTTTCCACACTCATCGTTTTCCTAACCGCGTAATCTTCAATCTGATCCTTACTGATCTTATTCAATCCAAAATATCTTGACTGCGGGTGCGCAAAATAAAACCCACTTACTGATGCAGCCGGCATCATGGCCAGGCTTTCGGTTAAATGCATATGCGCATTGTCTTCGGCTTTCAGCAGTTCAAACAAAGTAGTTTTCTCCGTATGTTCCGGACAAGCAGGATAACCCGGTGCCGGGCGAATACCCGCGTATTCTTCTTTTATCAGTTCTTCTTTGCTCAATTCTTCGCCTTGTGCGTAGCCCCAATATTCTTTGCGCACCAATTCGTGCATTTTTTCTGCAAAAGCTTCCGCTAACCTATCGGCGATGGCTTTGGCCATAATGCTATTATAATCGTCGTGATCCTTTTCGTATTTGGCAACTAACTCATCGCAGCCTATACCAGTAGTTACGGCAAACCCACCAAAGTAATCTGCCACACCGCTTTCTTTAGGTGCAACAAAGTCTGACAAAGCATAATAAGGCTCGCCTTTTACCTTTTCTGATTGCTGGCGAAGTGTATGTATGCGCGATAGCAATTGCGTGCGACTTTCATCGGTATACAATTCAATATCATCGCCAACAGTATTGGCCGGCCAGAAACCTATTACTCCGTTTGCCTGTAGCAGTTTATTGTCCACTACCTCTTTCAGCAATGCCTGCGCATCATCAAATAATTTTTTGGCTTCATCGCCTACAAACTTGTCTTCAAATATTTTAGGGTAGCTGCCGCGCAGTTCCCAGGTGTGGAAAAAAGGAGTCCAGTCAATATAGGGTACCAACTCAGTCAGCGGATAAGCTTCAAAAACTTTAGTACCGGTAAATGATGGTGCAGGGGCAACCTTAGCCAGGTCTATCTTAAACTTGTCGGCCCGTGCCTGTTCCAGCGTAACAAATCGCTTGTCAGATTTTTTGTTGGCATGTGCTATGCGGGCCTTTTCATACTCGTCTTTTATGCCTTGGATATAGCCGTCGCGGGTATCTTTATTCATCAGGTTACTGCAAACAGTAACACTGCGCGAAGCATCCAAAACGTGTATAGCTGCACCGGAATAGTTTGGCGCCACCTTAACAGCCGCATGAATGCGCGATGTGGTGGCACCACCAATTATCAGCGGAATAGTGAAACCATTGCGCTCCATCTCTTTAGCAAAATGCACCATCTCATCTAACGATGGGGTTATTAACCCGCTAAGGCCTATGATATCTACATCTTGCTTTTTTGCTTCTTCAATAATGCGTTGCGCGGGTACCATTACACCAAGGTCAATGATCTCGAAGTTATTGCAGGCCAAAACAACGCCTACAATGTTTTTACCAATGTCATGTACATCGCCTTTAACGGTGGCCATTAATACCTTGCCGGCATTGGCTCGGCTACCGCTTGAATCTTCGCCGGCATCAATAACACGCTGCTTTTCTAACTCAATAAAGGGCAGCAAATAAGCCACCGCCTTTTTCATTACACGGGCAGATTTTACCACCTGCGGCAAAAACATTTTACCGGCACCAAACAGGTCGCCTACTATGTTCATGCCGTCCATCAGCGGGCCTTCAATTACCTCTAATGGCTTGGCGTATTTCTGGCGTGCTTCTTCTACGTCGGCATCCAGGTATTCAATAATACCCTTAACCAAGGCATGAGATAAGCGCTTCTCCACCGGCTCATTGCGCCATTGTTCATCGCGTACTATTTCTTTGCCTTTACTTTTTATGGTGTCGGCATATTCAACGAGGCGCTCAGTTGAATCGTCGCGGCGGTTAAGTAAAACGTCTTCTACAAGTTCTAACAAATGCTTGTCAATCTGCTCGTAAACTTCCAGCATACCTGCATTAACAATGCCCATATCCATACCCGCCTTAATAGCATGGTAAAGGAACGCCGAGTGCATGGCCTCGCGCACTACGTTGTTCCCTCTAAATGAGAAGGAGATATTACTTACCCCACCACTCACTTTGGCGTGTGGCAAGTTTTGTTTTATCCAGCGGGTGGCTTCAATAAAATCAACCGCGTAGTTGTTGTGCTCCTCTAAACCGGTTGCTACGGTTAATATGTTAGGATCGAAGATGATATCTTCTGGTGGAAAACCAACCTCGTTCACTAAAATATTGTAAGAGCGCCCGCAAATTTCTTTGCGTCGCTCCAGACTATCTGCCTGACCGGTTTCGTCAAAAGCCATTACTACGGTGGCTGCACCGTAGCTCATTATCTTCCGGGCGTATTCCTTGAACTTCTCCTCGCCTTCTTTCAACGAGATAGAGTTTACAATACCCTTACCTTGAATACATTTTAAGCCTGCTTCAATCACCGTCCATTTAGATGAATCGATCATAATAGGAAGCTTCGCAATATCCGGTTCTGAAGCAACCAGGTTAAGGAACTTAACCATTACGGCTTCCGAATCGATCATGCCCTCATCCATGTTGATGTCTATCACCTGCGCTCCGCCTTCTACCTGCTGTGCTGCAACAGACAATGCTTCCTCATAATTCTCAGCCAAAATCAGCTTGCTGAACTTCGGCGAGCCTGTAATATTGGTACGCTCGCCAACGTTAACAAACATGGTGTCGGGCTTAATAGTAACGGCTTCCAATCCGCTTAAGCGCATATTTGGCTCAAGGGTTGGTATAAGGCGCGGCGAATATTGCGCCGCTTTATCAGCAATACATTTTATGTGATCAGGCGTAGTACCGCAGCAGCCGCCCACAATATTTACCATGCCCGATTTGATGAAATCATCAACCTGGTGCGCGGTTTCGTGCGGTGTTTCGTCGTACTGACCAAATTCATTAGGCAGGCCGGCGTTGGGGTAAGCAGATATAAATACATCCGCTTTCTCAGAAAGCTCTTCTAAATGCGGACGCATTTCGCGGGCACCTAAAGCGCAATTAAGACCTACTGACAATAAATTAGCATGGCGAACCGAGTTCCAGAATGCCTCTACCGTTTGCCCCGAAAGCGTGCGACCCGAAGCATCAGTAATGGTACCGGATATCATGATAGGCAAATGCTTGCCACTTTCTTGCGCGTATCTGTCAGCAGCAAATAATGCGGCTTTGGCATTCAGTGTATCAAATATGGTTTCTATCAGCAATACATCCGAGCCACCATCAACCAAACCACGGATCTGGTCGTAATAAGCAGTAGCCAGATCATCAAAAGTAACAGCCCTATAACCGGGATCGTTAACATCAGGCGATAGCGAGGCGGTTCGGTTGGTAGGACCAACGGCACCGGCAACAAAACGTGGTTTTGAAGGGTCTTTAGCATTATAAGCATCAGCCACTTCACGCGCCAAACGGGCACCCTCGTAGCTTAACTCATAAGCCAGTTCTTCCAGGTGATAATCAGCTAATGAAATAACTTGCGTACTGAAGGTATTGGTTTCTATAATATCCGCCCCTGCATCTAAATATTCGGCATGTATGGCTTTTATCACATCAGGGCGCGTCAGGTTCAGCAGGTCATTGTTTCCCTGCAGATCGCTTGGATGGTCTTTAAAACGCTCGCCACGAAAATCTTGTTCGGTTAACTGGTACCGTTGTATCATGGTACCCATTGCCCCGTCAATAACCAGAATGCGTTTCTTTAGTTCTTCTTTTATATTCATTGTTGTGTGGTCAGTTTCCGGTGGCGAGTGTCGAGTATAGTAACGCAATGCAATTATAACGCCCCTCAAACCACGTCACTCGCAACCTGAACAAAAAAGCTTATTTCGAAGAGTCGGGTGTATCGTGACTTTCGCTTATCCGTCTCAACCCATAAGTCTGCGGGCTGAGTAGAATGTAGCACCTTGTTAAGTAACAGGTTGCTAAGACATCGCAGGGTCTAATCCCTCCGTCTTTCTCTATAAGCAGTGCAAAGGTGCGCAATAAGTTTGTAAAGTGCAAGCGTTTTGCCACTGCTTACAATACGGCGACAACCGTTACGGGTGTTGCAGAAAAATACAGCAACCTGAGAATTTATGGATATTTATGGATAAAAATATGGATACACGCACGAGTAAAGCCATCGTGTCGCCAACTCCTTATAATCGCGCAAAAATGTGCACACTACTCCTGTACATTAAAAATCTTTCTGATGTCGGAGTTCCAAGCCGTGTACATAGGACTATTTACAATTGAAGGACACATTTTATTAGCCAAAAAACAAACTTTCGAAAATAGTATAAATAACATCAAATTTAAATCTAATACAGTACCTGTAGTACTCAAGCATTCAAAACCTAAAATACTACGATCGTCAAAAATCAAGCTATATTCTCCATCCTTAATTTTTTTAAACGATAAAAAACGATCAGCCCCTTGTTCATAAAAATGTAACGTATATTCCTTTTCTTCATCACTATTCGCAAAATACACAAACCTGTGAAAATCTTCCAATAAGATACTTAATTCAACACCGAAATTAATACAATCGTGCTCGCAAATTTTTAAATGGAGTAGAATCTCTCTCAGGTAAAAGGATTCACTAAGGCTATAAAACATGCTTGTTACACTATCAAGCTCTTCATCAAAATCATATTCTGAATAATCAATATCTTCGGGAAAAAGCGGGTTCCTGCATTCTATCCCTATTGCAAAAGTTTTTTCAATCATATTTTTATAATTAATTTGCTGTTGGAAAAGCTGTTTTTAATCAATTAGTGGCACGTTCTTCGCCCTTGTTGGCGTTCCCGTACAATAGCCGTTGTAGTGTTTTTAATGTCCCCTCAGGGTCTCTCATAGAGGACCCTGAGGACCGCGAAAGCTGCATATGCTAACGGTAAGCATTGTGCACCCTCAGGGTCCCTTGCAGGAGACCCTGAGGGGACGGGAAATGAAAATTCACCAAATTGGTTTTTATCTTTAAACATTGTGAATCATCATCGAAACTTATATCGCCCATGTTGCTAATTTACAAAATATCGGTAATTGGCCAACGCTTCTGTTGTTGGTGATAACACACAACAACGGCGGACGCGCAGAAGACCAACGGGGGCGAAAAATGGGATGGTTTATGTTAACAGTCCTTCCAAATTTTTATAATTTGCGTATTGCGCAAATTCCTTTGGACTTTTGGCTGCCTTGTTTTTACGATTTACATCTGCTCCGTATTTTACAAACAATTCCACCATTTCATATCTACTATCTCTCCCTTTATCATTAAATACAGCTACCCACAAAGGTTCATTGCCATATCTATCGGAAATATTTAAACTCCCACCCTTCTCGAGAATCAATTTCGCAACAGCAAACTGACCGTATTGTGCAGTGTAATGCAAAGCCGTTGCTCCAACGTTATCTTGTATATTCACATCAATTCCTACATTTATCAAATAGACAGACAGATCATCAAATCCATTGTAGCATGATCTATGCAATGCGGAATAACCAAGTTTATTTGTCTGATTGTAATCAAGCCCTGAGTTTAGCATTTGTTCGACTAGAGCCTGATTATTCGTCTCGACGGCATCAAAGAAATCTATTATATTGTTCATTTTCACTTTGGTGGCTCATATTTGCTGGACATATTCCCTGAGGGATCTTCGCCCGTGTTGGTCTTCCCGTGCGTTGGCCGTTGTTCGGTCTTATGACCAACAACATGTGTGCTGGCCTACGGATTTCATCTTTTTGTGTAACCTGCTTATTAAGTGTAACAATAAAAATTTACTAAATTGGTTTTGATCTGCAAAACATTGTGAATCATCATCGAAACTTATATCGCCCATGTTGCTAATTTACAAAATATCGGTAATTGGCCAACGCTTCTGTTGTTGGTCATAAGACACAACAACGGCGGACGCGCAGAACACCAATAGGGGCTAAATATACTACCCACGGCCTATAAGCCGCCATAGTCATAAAGGATCTCTGAGTCATCAATATATAAGTCTATAAACGTATTGAGAGAATTTGTTATTGGTTTAAATCGCTTTTCATTAGCTATAATACCTATCTCATAATTATTTCCTTCAATAGAAACACCGTACCACCAACTTGCTTGCATATAATCAATAAAAATCACTACCTTATAGAAATCATCATTTTGCGCCAGCGAAAACTTTTCACCCATAGTTAAAAGGTCCTGCCATCGGTAAAATAAAAACCCTTCGTTATCGCAATCAATAGTACCGTTAACTTTTTTATATAATTCTTGAAAATCCGTTGGCAAAATGATATCAGTATTAACTAACGTGCCCTTGAGCTCTACACCAGTACTATATAAAATATCATTTTTTTTCCAATGACTTATTAATTTATTTATTACTTCTACGCTGACCATAATTCAAATTCTTAACAAAAAAAGCCGCTCGGTTAAAGCGGCTTTTAAAGTTATATCATAATTTCCTTTAGTCTCTTCTGCCGCCAAATACGCGCAGCAGCATTAAAAACAGGTTGATAAAATCAAGATATAAAGTTAAGCCACCCATTAATGCCATTTTTTTAGCAGACGCATCACCGTACTCTAAACCGGCACCTATATTCTTCAGCTTCTGAACATCATAAGCAGTCAGACCAACAAATACAGCCACACCTACGTAGCTGATGATCATTTCTAAGCCGCTGCTACGCATAAACATGTTTACCAGGCTTGCTATTATAATCCCTATTAAACCCATTATCATTAACGAGCCAAATTTGGTAAGATCGGTCTGAGTGGTGTAGCCTGCAACTGCCATTATACCAAATACTAAGGATGATGTTATAAAAACGCCCGCTATAGATCCTGCTGTGTAGTACAACAGAATGTAGCTTAAACTAACGCCCATTACCACCGAATATGCAACAAAAATAGCGGCGAGTGCTACATAAGACAAACGATTAAATCCGAAGGATATAATAAGTATAAAAGCAAGCGGAGCAAACATTACTATAGTGCCTAACATTGAGTTACGACCAGTTTCAGGATCTCTTAACATTGAGCGAAGCGATGGATCGTTAGCAAAAAGGTATGCGCAAACAGCAGATATTGCCAAAGCAACAAACATCCACAAAAACACATTCGCAATAAACTTGCGCGATGCTGATGTTTCATTAACTTGTATTACGTTGTCATAAACGTATTTTTCTTTAAATTCCATTTTATGTTTTAAATTATTGGTACTAAGATAATATAAATAGATTCAAGAGACAAGAACCAAGAGTCAAGACCCTGTAATGTTTATAAGGCATAAGTCTTGGCTCTTAATTCTTGACTCTCGTCTCTTCTACGAAAGCCGCTTCGTCAACTGCTCCTCTACTTTTTTAAAGAACTGAACCGGTTTTAAATTGCGCCAAACCATATCGTCCAGTTCGCCGCCGAAGTTAATGTAATAGTCAATGTTGTTGCGCTTAAACTCTTCAATTACATGTTCGCGGAAGTTGATGCCTGCTATCCAGCCGTCCTCTACATCCTGAAACCATTCCTCGTAATAACAATCGTCAGATGAGTGGTAGTTCAGTACATTCTCTCCTATCAGGATGAATTTATTAATGCCATAATCGCTCATTAGCTCCAATATCTCGCGCTTAAGCAACATAATATCATTGTTAATGGCATCGTTCCATTCGCCAATAAACTCAATTATAGCATATGAACGCTCGTAATCGGCAAAAAGTACTTTAAGGTATAAGGTGTTTGAGCCGAACGAATCCCATTGCGGATGCAGCAGGTAGTTGTAGATCTGCTTATCAAACTCAAATTCGCTGTATTGCGTATCAAAAAACGGCGACCGGTCGTCTTCCGCTGCTACGTAATCATCGCGCCATTTATAATATGGTTCTATTTCGTGCATTTAGCCCCCTCTAAATCTCCCCTGAAGGGGGAGACTTTTTATTTAATGGTTTTATAATTTTCTACTTAACCTTCTCTACCACGGATGGTTGAGTTGGCTTATATGCTTTGATTAAAGCAGTCAACCGCTTTTCTCACACTACCGTAAGTTTCCAACAGCTTTGCTGCTGTCACCTCATCCAGCCCTGTCTCAGCCATTATCATGCGTGTGCCGCGGTCAATCAGTTTATGGTTGCTTAGCTGCATATCCACCATTTTATTGCCCTTAACGCGGCCCAGCTGTATCATTACCGATGTACTCAGCATGTTCAAAACCAGTTTTTGCGCCGTCCCGGCTTTCATGCGGGTAGACCCTGTTACAAACTCAGGGCCCGTAACAACCTCTACGGGCAATTTTGCAACCGCAGCTACCGGGCTGCCACTGTTACAAACAACGCAACCGGTAAGCACATTATTTTGGTTGGCCGTGTTAAGGCCGCCAATTACATAGGGTGTAGTGCCCGATGCTGCTATGCCTACCACCACATCTTTGTCGTTTATATCAAAAACCTGCAAATCTCGCCAGGCTTGTTCAGCATCATCCTCGGCAAACTCCACTGCCTTACGTATGGCACCATCGCCACCGGCAATAATACCCACCACCCAATCAAATGGCACACCAAACGTTGGCGGGCATTCTGATGCGTCAACCACACCCAGCCTGCCGCTGGTGCCTGCGCCTATGTAAAACAAGCGCCCGCCCTTGCTCATCCTTTCGGCAACAGCAGTAGCCAGTGCCGCTATCTGTGGCAAAGCCTTGCTTACCGATACGGCAACAGTTTGATCTTCCTGATTGATATGACCAAGTATTTCCGTCACGCTCATTTGTTCCAGATCATTATAATGGGAGTCTTTCTCGGTTGTTCTTTGCATCTGCTGCGTTTAATTTATTAAATATTTATACTAGCTCCGTTTACTCACCGTCCAAAGGAGTCCTTCGGACGGTGAGTAAAATTAGCCCGTTATCCGTTAAAGTTCAGATTGCTCCTCTGCTTTATTTTGCAAAATTGAGTAAAATTCCTGATAATGGTTTAGTAATTGATCTAACAAAATATCAGCTGTCGGCCTAAATGATTAGCTTTGTGATTGGTATGAAACAAAACGCCGCTATTATTTTCCGTTCTGCAATTCTTATTTTGCTGGGCGTTACTATTGGCTTGTACATTAGTAATATGAGCCATAGCGGGCGCGAGGCTGATTTTTCATTACCCGGAAAAGGTAAACTAGGCAAAGTTTTAGAGCTGGTGCGTAATAAGTATGTTGACTCTGTTAACGTTGACAGTGTGGAAGGCGAAACCGTTAACGAGCTTTTGCAGCGGCTTGATCCACACTCTTTGTATCTGCCACCTCAACAGGCAATCAGCGTAAACGAAAAATTGGAAGGGGGCTTTAACGGCATTGGTATTGAGTACCAGTTGCTGCGCGATACATTGGTTATATCATACGTTTATACGGGCGGCCCCGCCGCTTTACAGGGAGTGAAGGCGGGTGATAAAGTGGTGGAAGTTGATCACGAAAAATTTGCGGGTACCAGGCTTACCAATGCCCGCGTAAATAAAAAACTGAGGGGCGAAAAGGGATCGGAAATATTACTGGCCCTGCTGCCAGGCAACGCCCGCGACTTAAAATTTGTAAACATTAAACGCGACCGTGTAATTTTAAGTAGTATTGATGCTGCCTATAAGGTTGATAACGAAACCGGCTACATCAAGATAAGCAAGTTTGCCACCAATACCGATGCCGATTTTAAAACGGCATTTTTAAAGCTGAAGGCCGATGGCGCAAAGAAACTGGTGCTTGATCTGCGTGGCAACGGTGGCGGCTACCTTAACTCTGCCACTACTTTGGCCGACGAATTTTTGAACAGCAAACAACTGATTGTATACACCAAAGGTATACATGAGCCGCGTACGGATTACTTTGCTACCGATTCCGGAACGTTTCAGGACGGTAAGTTAGCTGTGCTGATTGATGAATACTCTGCCTCGGCAAGCGAAATTTTAGCGGGTGCTTTGCAGGATCTGGACCGGGCCACAATTGTTGGTCGCCGATCATTCGGCAAGGGACTGGTGCAGGAGCAATTTCAGTTTGATGATGGTTCGGCGGTTAATTTAACCGTGGCGCGATACTATACCGCATCTGGTCGCTCTATACAAAAAACATACAAAAATGGCGTGGCCAGCTACCGCAATGAGTTGGCGGACCGCATGCGCAAAGGCGAACTATTTTCGGAAGAAAGCAACCTTAACGACAGTGTTTTGCGCAATAACAGCAAGTACCGCACATCCATTGGGCGCAAAGTATTTAGCGGTGGCGGCATTATGCCCGATGTTTTTGTACCCGAGGATACTACACTAAATACGTGGCTAATTAGTCAGCTAAGTAAGAAAGACGTTTTTACGGCCTATGTGATAGACCGCATGCAGCCTGTTTTAAAATTGTACGCTGTGGACGATGATTTTGTAAACAGATATTTTGTTAGTGATGCGGATTATGCAAGGTTTATTAAGTATGCTTCGCTAAGTGTTAAGGACATAACTAACGAAGAGATTATTGCAGGTAAGGCACACATCAAAACTTTGCTAAAAGCCAATGCGGCCCACTTTAAATGGGGCGATGCGGGATATTATAAAGCACTTAACGCTACTGATGTTGCGTTGAAAAAGGCTGTGGAAAGTCTTGACTGATGTGCGAGTAGATGTGCAGATGCTTAAATGATGTGCAGATGCGAGGATATGCAAATGTGCAGATATTCAATTGATTTGGATAGAGATACACAACACATTTATGCGTGTGCAAATTATCATCTGCACATCTTCACATTTGCACATCTGCACATATAATGCATCTGCACATCCGCACATTTGCATATCTGCACATTAAACAATCTATTTCTGCCTAAACCAAACCTGTACGGGTGCGCCGCTTAGCTCAAAATTTTCGCGAAGCTTGTTTTCAATAAAGCGATAGTAAGGTTCTTTAATATACTGCGGCAGGTTACAGAAAAACGCGAACATAGGCGATGTGCCCTGGATCTGCGTAATGTATTTTATTTTAACGTATTTACCTTTTAATGATGGCGGCGGATAGTTCTCGATGATAGGCAGCATAACATCATTCAATTTTGAGGTAGCTATTTTGCGGGCGCGGTTGGCGTAAACCTGATTAGCTACTTCAATAACTTTTAAAACACGTTGTTTCTCTGTTACCGATGTAAATACGATGGGCACATCAGTAAAAGGAGCCGTTTTCTCGCGGATCATTTCTTCAAAAACCTTAATGGTTTTGTTATTCTTTTCTATCAGATCCCACTTGTTCACTACTATCACAATGCCTTTTTTGTTCTTCTCTGCCAGGTGAAAGATGTTCATGTCCTGCGATTCAAAACCTTCAACGGCATCAATCATCAAGATGATCACATCAGCTTCTTCTAAAGCCTTGATGGTACGCATAACCGAATAAAACTCAATGTTTTCTTTTACTTTGGTTTTTTTACGCATCCCGGCAGTATCAATCAGCATAAAATCATGCCCGTACTGGTTGTAGTGTATATGGATGCTATCGCGCGTAGTACCCGCAACCGGGGTAACTATATTACGCTGAGTGCCAATAAGAGAGTTGATGATAGATGATTTACCCACATTAGGCCTGCCTACTATGGCGTATTTAGGGCGGGCGTTTTCTTCCAGCGGAACATCTTCAAAGTGTTTAACTACTTCGTCCAGCAATTCGCCGGTGCCCGAGCCTGTCATTGACGAAATGTTATAGATCTCGCCTAAGCCCAGGCTGTAAAATACCGATGCTTCTGAGTGTTGTTTATTGTTGTCGACTTTGTTAACTACCACAAAAACCGGTTTTTTACTACGTCGCAACAATATAGCTATATCATCGTCCAGATCGGTAATGCCTGTAGTTACATCAACCACAAATAAAATAACCGATGCTTCTTCAACAGCAATTACCACCTGTTCGCGTATGGCAGCTTCAAAAACATCGTCAGAGTTGGCAACATAGCCGCCTGTATCAATCACCGTGAAAGGGTGATCCGTCCACTCAGCAACACCGTAGTGCCTGTCGCGGGTTACGCCGCTAAAATCGTCAACAATAGCTTTGCGGGTTTCCGTCAGTCTGTTATATAAGGTTGACTTGCCTACATTGGGGCGGCCAACTATGGCTACTATGTTACTCATGCTTTTGTTAGATATAAGAGTCAAGAGGCAAGAATCAAGACTGAATATCCTGTTTTTTGCCCCTCTATTCTATTATTAATTCGCCAAAATTCTTCTTGTATCTTGACTCTTGTTTCTTGCTTCTTAACTAATGTACCCAAATTTCTTCAAGTAGTTTTTTGTGTCGCGCCAGTCGGGTATAACCTTTACGAATGTTTCAAGGAATACCTTGCGCTGGAAGAATTCTTCCATATCCTTACGGGCGTAGGTGCCTACTATTTTCAGCATTTTACCCCCCTCGCCTATTATTATATTTTTTTGCGATTCGCGCTCTACTATTATCTCGGCGCTTATGCGGTAAAGCTTTTCGCCTTCAATAAAAGCCGTAACCACCACTTCGCAACTGTACGGAATTTCTTTTTTATACTGCTTTAACAACTGCGCCCTTATCATTTCTGACGCGAAGAAACGATCATTACGATCTGTAAGCGCGTCTTTCTCATAATATGGCGGATGCTCTGGCAGGTGCTCTATAACAAAGTTCATAACAGATAATACGTTATGTCCGTGCAGGGCAGATACAGCAAATATGGCTTTAGGGTTTAGCTTCTCCTGCCAAAAATCTATCTTCTTTTTTACCGCTTCCTCGTCACTTTGGTCTATTTTATTTACCAGCACGGCAACAGGTGCCAAACTGCCTTCCAGTTTTTTAAGCACATCGGTTTCGTCAAACTCCTCGTGTATATCAGTAACCAGCAAAAGCAGATCGGCATCAACAATGGAGCCTTCTACCTGGTGCATCATGCTTTCCTGCAAAGCATAGTGCGGTTTAATAACGCCGGGCGTGTCTGAAAAAACAATTTGATAGTCCTCATCGTTCACAATACCCAGTATACGGTGACGGGTGGTTTGGGCTTTGTGGGTAATGATAGACATTTTTTCGCCCACCAGCGCGTTCATCAACGTTGACTTACCCGCGTTTGGTTTACCAATTATGCTTACAAAACCTGCCTTATGACCCATATTAAAATAATTAAAATATTATTTGGACTGCAAAGAAACGAATTATATCTTTGCAGTCCAATTTAAACAGAATGTAAATTGCATTTTGATAATTGGGAAAGGCTTTTCGGGGTAATGTACCGGTAACAAAAAGCCAACAATAGTGCGGGATGGAGCAGTTGGTAGCTCGTCGGGCTCATAACCCGAAGGTCGTAGGTTCGAGTCCTGCTCCCGCTACCCAGTAAAGCCCCTGATGAAAATCAGGGGCTTTTTTTATTTTACAACTGTTTTATCCTGCTGAGGATAACCCAGAAAAGTTTGGAAGATTAAAAGAAGTGGTGGAAGGTGCGATTCCCCTCTCTCGGGTTCTATCGGCAATCTGATCTTTCGAACCCCTCTAAATATAAATTGATTCTTCGGGATTTTTAAAATACAAGATATGGCGTGGTTAGATAAATTGAAGCTGAAAAAAAGTTTGGTACAAGCTGCAACCGAAGCAGGTTTAGTGGCTCCTAAAGAAATTCAGCAAAAAACATTGGCGCGTATTGCCGGCGGTCAGGACCTGATAGCCATTGCCCCCGAAGGTTGCGGCAAAACCACTACTTACATATTAGCCGCGCTAAACAAGTTTAATTACACGCCCGATGGTGTGCCCCGCGTTTTAATACTGGTACCCAGTAAAGAAAAAGCAGAAGAGGTTATTGCTCAAATAGACCGGCTCAACAAAAACAAAAGCCTTGCTATAGTTGCCTTGTTTGCCGCCCCTGGCACAGAGGCCCAAATGAACGCCCTGGCCGATGGTGCCGATATTGTGGTGGCAACACCCGACAGGGCCCGCGCTATTTATCTTAAACTGGGCCTCGACGTAAATAAAATAGAGCTGCTGGTTATTGATGATGCTGAACTGCTGGTTAAACAGGGCCTGCAATTACCCGTTACCGAACTGGCGCATAGCATACCTAAATGCCAGCACCTTGTTTTTACCGAAGTACTGCACGAGCGTTTAAACAAAATGATAGCGCCTTTTATGAAACAACCCGCCATTGTTGAGGTGGAAGAAATAAGCGAGCCACGGTTTGATACGCATGCGCAGATATTATACCTGCTGCCCAATTTTGGCACCAAAGTAAATTTGCTTAACCTGTTTATGCAGGATGAGGACCTGTTTACCAAAGTGGTGCTGTTTGTAAACACCCGCCCAACGGCCGAGAAATTGTACAAAAGCTTGCAACATGGCAAAAGCACAGTTGCTTTGTTAAACTCATGGTTTTTTGAGATGGAGGGTTTTACATCGCTGCATGATTTTAAAAATGCCGATACAAGGGTACTGATTGTGGTGAATGATGCAGAACAGCAGTTGGATCTGGCTGATATTCCATTCCTTATTCATTTTGAATTGCCGGTTAACAAAGAAACTTATATCAACCGCATTATTAATAACGCGCCCGATGTTGAAAACGAAACCATGGCCATTACGTTCGCCACGGATTTGGAACTAACTACGGTTAAAAAAATTGAGCAGGCCATTGGGCAAAAGATGCCGATGGGAGATTTGCCCGAAGATTTGTTGATTGAAAAAGAGCGCAAATCTGCCGATGTTGCAGAAAAAAAAGCTGCCAAAGCAAAAGCAGATGATGATGCCCCCGGAGCGGCGTTTCACGAAAAGAAAGCCAGCAATGCCAAAAACTACAATTTAAAGGCTAGCGAGAAGGCTAAAATGAATAAGGCGAAAAAGCATTAGTGGTTTTTTCTTATTTATAGTATAGCCTCTGATGAAGATTAGGGGCTTTTTTGTGGGGTTATAAACATGTGTGTGTTAGTCCGGATTTTTAATCCCGGACTTAATAGCGGCGGATTTGCAATCCGCTTTAGAAAGATTATATTTAAAAATGGGTTTTAAATACCGTATCACAAGTAACGACGAACTATATTTTTTAACACTTACCGTAGTTGATTGGATTGACGTATTTACACGAAAGGAACTTTGCGAAGATCTGTTAAGCTCGCTAAAATACTGTCAGCAACATAAAGGTCTTATAATTTATGCATGGTGTTTGATGCCGAGCCATTTGCATTTGATAGTGTCGGTTGCTGATGAAAAAGCCAAATTATCTGATGTTATGCGGGATTTTAAAAAGTATACCTCCAAACGGATAATACAATCCATAACCGAAATTGCGGAGAGTAGAAGAGATTGGCTACTAAATCACTTTGAATATGCAGGCAGGTATAATCCTAAAATAAAAAACTATAAATTTTGGCAAGAAGGTTTGCATCCTATTGAACTATTAACAATTAAATTTATAACGCAGAAAATAAATTATATTCATCAAAATCCGGTAGTGGCGGGTATGGTTTTTAGGGCTGAGGATTATGCGTTAAGTTCTGCAGCACAATATTCAGGGGCTTATAATGCGTGGCTGGAGGTAACGGTAATTGACGATTTGGATTTTAGGATGGTAAGTCCGCACTAATGGGTTGTAGCCCGACTTATGATTTGGGTATGGGGATTGCAAATTACGAGTGTTCGGAAGATTTATAAATGCTACTTAATTATTTTTTCACTCGTTATTCACATTTTTTGTTGGCAACTAATTGATATTGTGATTATTAACAATTGGTTATTTGATCTATGTACTGATATATTGGCGTATTTTTAAGCATCAATGTCAGTAAATAAGGTCGATAAAAATGTTAGCGTTAAACAACTCCTCGAACTGATCCCGGAAGGAGAACTTAGCCGTTTGGCCGTTCAGACAGGTATTGATTATTGTGCTAAGGTTTTATACGGTAAAAGTATGTTTTACCTGCTCTTGTATGGCTTAGCAACGAGTGAAAAAACAAGTTTAAGGGGCCTTGAGGATGTTTTTAATTCCAGGAGATTCAAGTTTCTTTTTAACCTTGATCCGAATCAAACAGTTCGGCATAGTTCTATTTCAGACAGATTGGCGACAATGGAGCTTTCTTTTTTCGAGGAAGCTTACCGATTAATTTATTCTCTTTTTCGCAGTCATTTCTCAGATCAGGACGCGCAGCTTTACAACATTGTCCGGGTAGACTCTACTATGGTTGCCGAAACAGCAAACAAACTGGAAAAAGGCATGAGTGTTGGCTGCAAGAAAGACGGTAAAAAGCAAGTGAAGTATACGGTTTGTTTGGAAGATACATTGCCGAGCAGTGTGGAAGTATTCACATCTCAGAGTGAGTTAAGTGAAGACTTAACTATTCCTGTAGCCATTTTAAAGTTAGTAGATACACGTATTGATAATGTTTTTGTATTCGACAGAGGGGTGCAGGCGCGAAAAGCTTATATTGATATAGATCAAAAAGGCTATCGATTTGTCACCCGTTTAAAGGAAAGCGTGAAGTATGAAATCATTGAAGACTTAAATATTATAAAGGGTTTGCAAATAGGGAATCTGACCGTTGAATCAGACGAATGGGTTTATTTATTTAAAGGCAAAAGGGTAGATATCCCTTTTCGCCTGCTAAAAATGAGGAACGAGCAAGGTAAACTGCTTGTTTTCATGAGTAATATAAAAGACATTCCTATAGAAGATATCATCATGATTTATAAAAAACGGTGGGACATAGAAGTGTTTTTCCGATTCATTAAACAGGAGCTTAACTTTACTCATTTTATGTCAACCAACATTAATGGCATCAAAATCATTTTATACATGACAATGATCCTGGCTATGTTAGTTCACATTTATAAAAAATACAATAACGTAGGATTTAAAACCGCCAAAAGAAGAATAAAAATAGAACTGGATGATTTGCTAACTGTGCTCGTCGTTGAAGCTTGTGGAGGCAACCCTAATATCGTATTCAGAGGGCCTTAAATCTTCCGAACACTCGTAATTGCAAATCC
>Ga0247814_10000053_pt1 | contig 114330 bp, 127 predicted proteins | sample UWRJL179409R1_FD_179947 | JGI IMG/M metagenome (GOLD analysis project Ga0247814, IMG submission 179947) | Plant litter microbial communities from Arlington Agricultural Research Station in Wisconsin, United States - UWRJ-L179-409R-1 | ecosystem: Environmental > Terrestrial > Plant litter >... | reverse complement strand
ATCCTGACTCCACAACGACCGTGCAAGCGCGTGCGCGCGGGCCGCGTCGTCGCTCGACATGAACTGCGCGCCGTACCAGGGCGAATCGGCCGGCCCGTACTTGAACTCGCCGAGCTTGGCGGCAGCGAGCATGACGTCGCGGGCGCGCTCCCGACCGGCGAGCAATGCCTCGACGGTCTGCCGCGAAAGGCGCGCGGTGGTCGTCGGCGGGGTGGGCAGCAGGGCGAGGCGCGAGAGCTCGGTTACGCAGTCGAGCACCGAGAGGCCGAGCACGGGGTCGGGCTTGGCGAGGGCGCCGCGGTAGTCCATAAGCACGGTGCGCAGGCGCACGAGGGCGTCATCCACGTCACCGACGTGCGGCGACTTCGCCTTCTCGCTGCGACCAATCGAGCGGATGAGGTCCTTGCGCAGCGTCGACGGCGACACAGCAAGACCCGGAAGCCCAATATCGCCAAGGCGCTGTGCGATGCCGTGCAGCGATGCGCTGCGGGCGCCAACCACGAGCACGCGCTTGTTCTGGCCGACGAGGGCGCCGATCGCGTTGACGATGGTCTGTGTGCTGCCGGTGCCTGGCAGGGTGCGAACGACGATCGAGTTGCCAGCGGCAACCTGCGCGATGACGTTCTCCTGCTCGCTGTCGGCGTCGAGCAGCAGCGTGTCGGTCTGCGGCGGGCGAAGGTCGGCGGCCATGGGCTGCACGGGCGTGAAGCTCTCTTCAACCGTCCAGCGGGCGGTCGGGTTGCCAGCGAGTGCGTCGAGCACAGGGTGCTCGAGGTCCTGGGCGTCGCGCAGCATGCCGGGGGCGACATCGGCGAAGGTCGAGACCACGAGGCGCGGGGTCACCTTGAACCACTCGAGGTGCGAGGTGAGGCCGCGCAGGCGGTCGATAACCGGGTTCGGCTTGAAGCTGCCGTCGTCATCCGTCAGCGCGACAAAGCTTTCGGCGTCGAGGCGCAGCGAGAACTGCTCGTCGAGCGCGCGGGCGAGCTGCGGGTTGAGAAAAGCGCGACCGCGCAGGCGCACCTCGAAGTCGCGGCCGTGGCGGCGGATCGCGAGCGGGCGCAGCAGCACCGGCGCGCGGAAGTCCTCGTTGTTGAAGCTCCACTCGGCGATGCCGATGGCAAGGTGCACCGAGTCGATGCCGCGAGTCGTCGTGAGCTCGAGTCCCTTCGCGGCGATGAGGCCTGCGGCGTGCTTGGCGTTGCGCAGGGCGACGTCGTCGCGAATGAGGTTCGAGAGCAGCGTCGTCTTGCCGGTGATGAACTGGGCGAGACCACCGGGGTGGGTGGTGCCAAGCTCGATGTGCGTGCGAGGGGTGTCGGCGAAGTGCAGCAGTGACGAACGGCCGCCGATAGCTGCGAGTTCTGCATGCCAGCGTTGCCAGGTCGGGCCCGCGATATTGCCCGGCTCGACGCCTACCCCGAGGCTGAGAGCCTGGGGTGAGGTGTACTGCTCGGGGGCGTCCACGTGCTCGGCGCCGCTATCCGGCTCGAAGTCGTTGATCTGATTGGCACGCCACACAGGGCAACCTTAAGGGTGCCTGTGGTGAAAACCCGGGAGGATACGCCGCAAACACTCATGTCGCCGGTCGTAGAATTGCGGCGATGATGACCACAGTCACTGCCGTTCTGATCACTGTCGGGGTGGTGGTCGCCGCCATTCTCGCCCTCGGCATCGCCATGCTCTTTCGCAATCGCGACGGCGCGAAGTCGTCGAGCGCCGCCGGACTGCCCGCTCTGCGCAGCCGCGCGAACGTGCTGCTCGTCGATCTCGACGAGGCGCTCAACGCCGCTGATAACGAGCTCGGCTTCGCGATCGCCCAGTTCGGTGAGGCAAAGACGGCGGACTACGCGGCCGCCGTTGCCAAGGCCCGCTCCATGGCCACGGCCGCCTTTCGCCTACGGCGCGAGCTCGACGACGCGTTTCCGGAGCCCGTCACCAAGCAGCGCGAGATGGCCCTGCAGATCATCGCCTACAGCGAGCTCGCCCACGACGCCATCGATGCCCAGAATCGCTCGTTCAGCAGCCTGCGCTCCGCAGAGCTCGAAGCGCCCGCCTCGGTGACCGCTCTCGGCGAGCGTATTGCCGCCACCAGAAAGCGCATCGCCCCGGCCCGCGCGACCCTCGACCGCCTTGCCGACGCCTACCGGCCCGACATCGCCGCCGAGCACGACCGCGCCATAGACGAGGCGCGCACGCGACTCGACGACGCGGCCGCATCGGTCAGCGCGGCCGAGAAGCAGCTCAACCCCGCGGGGGTGAATGCCGTGGTCGCCGACCTGCGCACGGCTGAGCAGAGCGTGGCCGCGGCGACCACCCTGCTCGACTCGATCGACGCCGTCGCAGCGCAGCTCGACGACGCCGCCGCAACCGTGAAGTCGCTCGTGGCGGCGCAGAAGGCCGACCTCGCCGAGGCCCGCCGCGAGCGGGAGTCCGCCCCCGACCCTGACAGCGGCGCGGCCATCGTCGACGCGATTGACAGTGTGGAGAAGGCGATCGCGGCGGTTGGGGCGCAGAAGCGGCCATCCGATCCCATCGAGGCACTCGACCGTCTCAACGCGGCGATCTCTGAACTGGACACCGCCCTCGCCACAGCCCGCAACCAGACCCAGCGCCTCGCGCACGCTCGCACCGCGCTGGCGGGAACCCTGGTCTCTGCGAAGAGCCAGGTCGCAGCGACACGCGGCTTCATCACCGCCGGCGGCGGCCGAGTCGGCGCGGAGGCCCGCACCCGACTGCGGGAGGCGGAGCGCGAGCTCACCGTCGCCGAGGCGGAGGCCGACCCGGTGGACGCCCTCGACGCCGCCCGCCGCGCCGTCACCTACGCGCGTGACGCTGACGCGCTCGCGCGCTACGACGCGATCAGGTAGGAACGACCGCGTTCGACGCGGTGATGAAGGCGGCCGCCGTGACGGCCAGGGTCAGTGCGAAGCCGACCAGGGGCACCCAGAAGGTGAGCCGCTTGCGCGCCAGCCGCACGATCGCGACGCCGGCGACCACGAGCCCGACGACCACCGGAGCAATCATGCCAACCAGCGTGGCCGTGCCGAGCTGGTCGTAGTTGCACACGGCCGCGGCACCACAACTGTCGCCGACCAGGCCGATGAGGGCTCCGGCGAAAGCGCAGACGATCACCCAGCCGCCCAACAGAATGAGCAGGATGATGGTGAGGATGGTGTCCCACCCTCGGCGCTGTGGCTGAACGGTCGTCATGCGACCATTATCTACTCGACGGTGATCGTGCCCGTGTTGCCGCTGATGTCTTCGGTCAGGTAGTAGGTGCCCGGGTCGTTGAACTGGTAGTACTCGGGGAGGCTTCTTGCCACGGTGACTCCGTCGAGCTGGTTGACGATGAGGCCGTACATGCCGTCGTCGCCGCTCGTGAAGGTGACGACATCCCCCGCGCTGACGGTGAGGTCGGAGGGCTCGAAGCCGTCGGCCGTGATGGCCACCTGCGGGCCACCCGCCGCGGGCTCGTTGGTGAGCACGGGCACGAGGTCGCTCGTTGCGGTGTCATCCGATTCCTCTGTGGCCTCGGTGTCATCCGTCTCTTCGTCGTCATCGGACGAGCTCTGCGACGTGTCGTCCGTGCTGGTTGGCTCGTCGGCGGCGCACCCGCCGATCGTCAGCAGCAGAGCGGCGGCAAGGGCGATCGGGGCAAGCGCAGAGGTTCTCATAGTCGGATGCTAGATCGGCACCCCTGCGGCCGACAGGGGGTAAGCACCTATTCAGGGCTCAGCGGCGGGCTCTGCGGGCAAATCTTCTCGATGTCGGCGAGCTCATCTGCGCTGAGCAGGGCGGTGAACACCGCGTCGTATGGTGACCAATTGCCACCGGATTCGATGAAGCCGCCCTTTGTCGGCGGCGCAAGCGTGCGAAAGCCGAGACCGTCGAGGCACGGCGCGAGCGATAGCCGGTAGTAGTCGTAGGTGAAGCTCAGCTGCTCGTCCGTGCGCTCGGCGCGGGTGATCGGCACGAGCATCGGGTCGAACACGCAGGTGCCGTTGGCGAAGGCGAGGGCGACGGTGGTGCCGTCCGGCCAGAGCACGAGCAATCCACCGTCGGGATTGGCGACCAGCTCGGCCTCTGGTGGGATTTCACAGGGGATGCCGCCCCCGGCATCCATGGCGCAGCCCGCGAGCAGGGCGCAGAGCAGCACACTCAGTGCAAACGCCCGCCGCTGGCCGCTCATGATTGCGAGGCTACTGCTGCTGCGACCTCAACGCGACGATCGCTGCCACCACCTCGGTGATGAGGTCATACGGAATCGGCTTGGCGTAGACAAAGTTGACCGAATCCTCGCCGGTGCGGAACGGCGCGACGCGTTGTTCGAGGGCCTCGGGCAGCGTCGGGATCGGGTACAGCCCGATGTGCTTCTTCCAGCCGGCGAAGTGCACCGCGTAGCGCCCGCCGAGCATGACGGCGGGCATGCCGTAGCGAACCTTCTCTTCGGCGCCGGGCACACTCGCGTGAATCGCCGCCCGCACCCTCTCGAGCTTCTCGCGCACCTCAGGGTCGAAGCCCTCGAGGTATTCCTCAACGGACGAGACGGATGCCACAGAACTAGCCGATCGCCGCGATCACCCAAGACGCGCTCGACGACTCCCCCGGCTGCAGCACGACAAGGTCGGTGCCAGAGTTGAAGGCGTCGGGCGGGCAGGTCATCGGCTCGACCGCGAGCCCGAGACGGCTGATCGCCGGGTCGGGCTGGTCGGCGGTGTGCAGCTGCACCCAGCGGCACTCTGGCCCCCAGGTCATCTCGACGCCGGTGCCAGAGGGCGCGGTGATTCGAACGTGAGCTGAGGTGAAGCCGGTGAAGGCGTGGTCGATGAAGGTGTCGCCAACCGGGCGCGGCTCGCGCCAGTCGAGGCCGGCCTCCTGCACGGGGGCGAGGCCGGTCGGTGCGAGCAGCTCGGTGGTGAGCAGCACCTCTGCGGCAGGGAGGTCGAGCGTCCACTCGTCGACGTGGCCGGGGCCAGCGACGAGGTAGGGGTGCGGGCCGGTGCCCCACGGGGCTGGGCTTGCCGCGGTGTTGGTGGCGGTGACCGTGGTGGCCAGGCCAGCATCCGTCAGAGTGTTGGTGACGGTGACGACGACCCGCCATGGGTAGCCGGCCTGGGCCGTGATGACGCCCTCGAGCACGACCTGGGACTCGCTCTGCGAGACCGCGGCGAAGTCGAGCCAGCCGACGAGGCCGTGCAGGGCGTGGCCGCGCTCCGGCTCGGTGAGGGCCACCGTGTAGGTCTCGCCCTCGAAGTCATAGCTGCCGCCGACAATGCGGTTGGGCCACGGGGCGAGCATCGCGCCGCGAAACTTGGGGCGCACCTCGTCGGCGTCGAAAGGAACGACGAGATCGCGACCGTCGAAGGTCAGCTCGCGCAGACTCGCCCCCACCGAGGCGATCGTTGCCTCGTAGGCGCCGTGGCGGATTGTGTACTGGGTTCCGGATGCGTCGTTGCTCACCACGACAGGCTACCGGCGCGCCCGTTCGCTGCAACTCCGCCTTGTGCGGCGCAACATGCCGAGCGTGAAAACTTTCTCTTGCGCACCGATGTCAACTCGTGTTGAATGTCGATTTATCAACACGAGTTGAACGAAGGAGTTCAATCACTCATGAGCGACGCCACCCACGCGGTCACACGCATCATTCTCGATACCGACATGGCTATGGGCGTGCCCGGCTCCGACATTGACGACGGCTTCGCCCTAGCACTCGCCCTCGCTGAGCCGTCGATCACCGTCGAGCTGGTCACCACCGTCAACGGCAACGCCGACGTTGAAAGTGGCTCGTTTCTCAGCGGCGAGCTGCTCGATCGTCTTGGCTTCGGCGACATCCCAGTTGTTCAGGGCGCCGCGGCTCCGCTGCAGTTTCCCGATCGGCGCCGCGGCGCGCCCGCTGAAATCGCTGCGGCATTCGGTCACAACCGTCCGAATGCCGGCTATGCGGCGGTCGAGCTTGCGCAGCGTGCAGCAGCCGAGCCCGGACAACTCACCATCGTCGCCATCGGCCCCCTCACCAACGTGGCGGCAGCTATCAACCTCGACCCTGAATTCGCTCGCAACGTCAAGGAGATCGTGATCATGGGCGGCGTGTTCCTCGAGCACACGAACAGTCAGCAGATGCCCGGGGAGTTCAACTTCTGGATGGACCCTGAGGCCGCAGAGGCCGTCATGCGCTCCGGCGCGAGCATCCGTCTCGTCGGCCTCGACGTCACCTTGCAGGTTCAGCTAACCCGCGAGCATGCCGAGACCATGCTCACCAGCGAGAGTTCATTCACCCGCTTCGCCGGCGAGTACACAATCGGCTGGATCGACCACCTTCTCGAGCGTCATCCCGGAGATGCGAACGCGGGAAGATCCTGTGCAATGCACGACCCGCTTGCCGTCGCAGCCGTGTCGCGGCCAGACCTGCTCACATGGAAAGACGCGCACGTCGAGATAGTCACCGGCCCGAGCGTTGCGAGCGGAATAGCCGTCGCGGACTTTCTCACCAACGCCAACCCGCCGACCCCCAACGTGCAGATCGCCGTCGCGGTCGACGTCGAGGGGTTCCTCACCTATTTCTTCGACAGCCTGTCGTCGATCTGACCGAAATCACCACCGCACCAATCAACCAGAATGAACTAGGAGAGAAACATGCAAAGACGCATTCGCTTCACCGCGGCGCTCGTCGGCACGGGGCTGTTCGTTGCCCTCGCCGGCTGCTCGGCGACGCCCGACGCCTCGTCAGAGGACTGGAGCATTCCCGAGACGGATCCAACGGCGACCATCACCGTGCTGAGCATCCTCGATCCGGAGGTCGAGAACATGCAGTCGGTGCTCGACGCCTTCGCCGAGGCTCACCCGACGATCACCGTCGAGTACGAGAGCGTGCCGTTCGACCAGCTCAACTCGGTACTCGAAGCTCGAATCTCGAACAAGGACGGCAACCCCGACGTGTACTGGGCCGACATGCCCCGCATCGCAGCGCTCACCGCTCGCGGCTACACGACCGATATCACCGAACAGTTCGAGCCCTTCAAGGAAGCCTGGGACCCCGCCTCGTACGACGGTGCATCAGTCGACGGCACGCTGCAGGGTGTGCCGATCGCAAACTCCACCCAGCTGCTCTTCTACAACAAGGACCTGCTCGACGCGGCAGGCCTCGAGTACCCCTCGGCCGACCCGGAAAGCCGCATCACGTGGGAGCAGCTCGCGGCTGACGCGAAGCTCGCCGTCGACGCCGGCGCGGTCAACGGACTCGTGCTCGGCCAGACCGATCGCTATTACCAGCTCGAGGCCCTTCCGGTGTCCCTCGGTGGATCCCCCGGGGCCACCGGCGAGGGCAACCTGACGCCTGACATCACGTCGGACGCCTGGGTCGAGTCGATGGAGTGGTACGGATCGATCTTTGCCGACGGCATCTCGCCTCGCGGCGTTGCCGCTGAACAAAACGACCCCGCTTTCGTGGCCGGCGACACCGCCTACCAGGTGCAGGGGCCGTGGCTGCTTCCGAGCCTCAACGACTCGGACATCAACTGGGGCGTTGCTGCCCATCCGGTGTTCGAGGGCGGCACTCCGGTGACCGCGACCGGTTCGTGGGCGCTCGCCCTAAACCCGTTCAGCGAAAAGAAGGAAGCCGCCTCGATCTTCATGAAGTGGATGTCGGTCGATGACGGCGGCGGGTACATCGTCCATCGCACCAACGCGGAGCTTCCGGCGAACGTCGAAGGCAAGGCCCTCTACTACGCCAAGGACGTCTTCGCATCGGAGGAGGGTGAGAAGGCCGCCGCGATCATTGACTACGAGACCTCGAATACCGCTGTCAACCGTCTCTCTACGGTCGGCTACGTGGAGTTCGAAGAGATCATGGGTCGCGCGTTCTCTGACATCAGAAACGGCACGGATGCCCGAACCGCACTCGAGAACGCCTCCAGCGAACTCGAAACCGCCTGGGCACCCTACAAGTAAGAGAGTTCACTCATGACCCAGCTCGCTTCAAGCCGTCGCCCCTCGGGCGATGACCCAGCAGCGAACGAAGCGTCCGGTGGACCCGCGGCTCAGCCGCGGGTCCACCCCGCTCGCTCTCGCACCAAGCTTCGCTCTGACGTGCGCTGGGCCGTGATCTTTCTCGCGCCTGCAATCATCGCTATCGTCACCCTGAGGATCGCCCCCACCATAGGGGCACTGGTCTCGAGCCTCTACAAGGGCTTCCCCGGCGGGGTGCGCGAACCCGATTTCAGCGGGTTTGCCAACTACCAGGATCTCTTCGCGAATCCTGCGTTCGTCGATGCGGTCATCCGCACCGTCCTCTTCAATCTCGTCATCAACCCGCTGCAGATCGGCATCGCTCTGCTGATCGCGGTGGTGATGACTCGTCGGATCCCCTTCAAGGGTCTCTGGCGAACCCTCGTGTTCATCCCCGCGACCATTCCTATAGTCGGCTCGAGCATCGCCTGGGGAATCGCCCTTCGGCCCGACGGCCCGATCAACGCCATCATCGTGGCACTCGGCGGCACGGCTCAGCCCTTCCTCACCTCGCCCGACCAGGCGCTCGGCTCGATCCTGCTCGTCGCATCGTGGATCGGAATCGGCTACTGGATGATCTTTCTCATCTCTGGACTCGAGGCCATTCCCGTCGAGTACTACGAGGCTGCGCGCATTGACCGCGCCGGGCCCATCCGCACCTTCTTCTCTATAACTCTGCCGTTGCTCAAGCGTCCGCTGCTCTTTGTGCTGGTCGCTGACACTGTGGCCAATTTCGTGCTCTTCGTGCCGGTGCAGCTGCTCACCGGTGGTGGGCCTCAGAGCTCGACGACGCTGCTGATGTTCGACGCCTACCGTACGACCTACGGCTATGGCAGTCGCAATCTCGGCGCAGCGGAGGTCATCATCCTCACGCTCATCATGCTGTTCTTCGTGCTGCTGCAGTTTCGGCTGCTGCGCGAAGAGAACTCGAAGGATGCCCGATGACATCGACCATCCAACCAACCGCGCTGCTCGACGCGGCCCCGCCTCCATCGCGCCGCAGGCGGGACAGCAGCGAACGCAGGTCCATCGTCGCGACCGCACTCGCGGTGCTGATCGGCTGCACCTTCATCCTTCCTGCTGTCTGGATTCTGATCGGGTCGTTGCGGCCGAGCAGGGAGATCTTCGGATCGCTGTTTCCGCTGTCGTGGGACATCCTCATTCCCAGCTCGATCTCGCTCGACAACTACATCGGACTGCTGCAGGACGGCTTCGGCAGAGCGCTGCTCAACTCGATCGTCGTCTGCCTCGCGTCGGTCATCATCGGAGTCGCGATCAGCGCGCTGGCGTCGTATGCCTTGTCGGTGCTCAAATTTCGCGGTCGCTCGTTCGTTTTCGGCTTTGTGGTGATCAGCTTCATGGTGCCCTTCGAGGCAATCGCCATTCCGCTGTCTCAGCAGTTCACCGACTGGAGCCTCAGCAACACCCTCATCGGGCTGATCCTGCCGGGCATCGGAAACGGCCTGGCGATCTTCAACCTCCGGCAGCACTTTCTCGGAATGCCCGAGTCGCTGCGCGAGGCTGCTCGCATTGATGGCGCGTCCGAGGCTCGCATTCTGTGGTCGATCTACTTGCCCAACAGCGGCGCTGCGCTCACCAACAGCGCGCTGCTGATCTTCCTCGGTCAGTGGACTTCATACCTCTGGCCGTTGCTCGTGGTCAGCGATGCCGACCTGCAGGTGGCCCCGGTCGCTCTGGCGAAGACGTTCTCGGAGCACTCCGCGAACTTCGGCCAAAATTTCGCGGGAGCCGTGCTGTTGTCGCTCGTGCCCGCGCTCCTTATGTTTGTGCTGCAAAAATTCTTCGGCGGAATGTCGATGACGAGTGGAGAGAAGTGACCATGCCTACTGGGGATGTGCTCGTCATTGGTTCGGCGAACCTCGACTACATAGTTCGGGTGGCGACTCCGCCGGCCCCCGGCCAGACCGTGCTCGCGCGCAGCATGATCAAGCACCCCGGAGGCAAGGGGGCCAACCAGGCGGTAGCCGCCGCGCGCATGGGTGCCCAGGTACGCTTCATCGGCTGTGTCGGCGACGACGACGACGGTGCGAGCCTGCTGCGCGAGTTGCGGGCAGAAGGCGTCGACACGACGGCTGTAGAGATCGTTGCCCACGAGCGCACCGGACTTGCGTTGGTATCGGTTTTCGACAGCGGCGAGAACTCGATCACAGTCGTCTCTGGAGCGAACTTCGCGTTGCAGGCCGCGCGCGTCAAACGGGGCCTCGTGCTCAGCTCAAGCTCCACGACCATCGTGGTTCTGCAGGCCGAGATCAAGACCGAGATCATCGACGAGGCGGTTCGCGCTTCGGGCGACGGGCGGGTCGTGCTCAACCTCGCGCCGTATCGGGAGTTGTCTGAGGAGACACTTGCCGTCTGCGACCCGCTAGTGGTCAATGAATCCGAGGCATCGGCCATGGTCGGCTTCGACGTGGTCGACACGAAGAGTGCGGATGCCGCCCTCGAGATCCTCATGCGGCGCGTGCGATCCGCGGTCATCACCCTCGGTTCCAACGGGGCCTGCTGGGCAGACTCAGCCGGTAGCGGCCATGTCGCGGCTCCCCCGGTGAACGCGGTCGTCGACACCACGGGAGCCGGCGATGCCTTCGTCGGAGCCCTGGCTGCCGAGCTCGCGGTCGGCTCGCCAATCTCGGTCGCCACCGAGATCGGGGTTCGCGCAGGTAGCTTCGCCGTCGAGCGCTTCGGAGCGCAGTCCTCCTACCCGATGCGCGCCGATCTGACGAACGCGTCGGCCCCCACTACGGTTTAGATGGGTTGTCACGCGGACGCCGAGAGGAGCACGGCTAATGGTCACTCGCGCCGATGTTGCCCGAATGGCCGGGGTCTCGCCGGCGGTGGTCAGCTACGTCATCAACGACGGCCCGCGTCCTGTCTCCAAGGCTGCGCGTGCCCGGGTCGTCGCCGCGATTGAGGCTCTCGACTACCGGCCGAACGCGATCGCATCCGCACTGCGCGGCGGGTCCACCCGCGCCGTCGGCCTTCTCGTGCCCTCGACCATCAGCCCCTATTTCGCCGAGCTCACCGACATTATGGAGCGCGAGCTCTACGACTCAGGCAACCTGCTCTCGGTCTGCATCACCGACGATGACGCGTCGCGCGAGGTGGTGCACCTGCAGTCGCTGGCCGACCGTCGCGTCGATGGCATCCTGCTGATCTCGTCAACTGGACTCGACAGCGTTCGTGCCGCCCGCATTGCCCCTCCCCCGATCGTGATGATCGACCGGGTGAGCGTCGACTCGAGCGTGCCGAGCGTCTCGGTGGATAACACCGCTGACGCCGCCTACGCCGTTGAGCACCTGCAGAGTTGGGGCCATACGCACATCGCCTGCATCGCCGGCCCTTGGCCCATTCCGCTGAGCGCACAGCGCGTCGACGGCTGGCGCGCACAGCAAGGCCGCATCGGGGCGCCCAATTCCGCCGACCTTGTTGTGCACACCGAGTTCACCTCGCAGGGTGGCTTAGACGCGGCCCTAGCATTACTCGGCCCGGAGAGCCGGCCGATGGCTGTGCGCGGGTCGAGGCCGACGGCAGTGTTCGTCAGCTCCGACGCGCAGGCCTACGGGGTGCTGCAGGCGTGCGACCAGCTCGGACTGCGCGTGCCAGAGGATCTCTCCATCGTCAGCTTCGACGGCACCCAGGCGGCGCGGTTCTCGCGCCCGCCGTTGACCACCATGCGTCAGCCGGTGCGCGACATCGGCCTGACCTCGGTGCGCCTTCTGCTCGGCATGATCGCCGGCACCAGCACGGCACCCGACTCCGTCGTCTACCGAAGCAACCTCGTGCTCGGCGGCAGCTGCGCCCCCTACGTCGCGCCCGCGTGAATCGGGCACTGTCCACCGCCTATATAGCGCGGTAACATTTCGTAACAAAACTTCTGGCGCACAACCTCTGGGGAGAGACAGCATGGACATGAGCATGATGAAGATGGACGCAATGATGATGCCCGGCATGGACATGATGGCCATGCAGAACCTCGTCGAAGCCTGTGCCGCCTGCGAGCAGGCCTGCACGATGTGCGGCGACATGTGCATGGGCATGGAGGGCATGGGCAAGTGCGCAGCGATGTGCATGAACACCGCGGACATGGCCAACACGTTGATGCGCATGATGATGCGCCCCATGGGTATGGACATGGACGCCATGATGGCGATGATGACCGCCTGCATGATGATGGCCAAGGCCTGCGCCGCCGAATGCATGATGCACAGCGACATGGAGCACTGCATGACCTGCGCGACCGCGTGCACCGAGATGGCGATGGCGTGCGAGGCCATGATGACCTCGATGAAGGCTATGAACTAAGCAGAACGCAGAACGCTGTGCTTCGTTGAACCGTCGCTCAGCAGGTTGTAGACCGAGTGCAATGAGACCGGGGTTCCCGCGGTCAGCGACTCGGTGAGGTCCGCGTGGTTCCACACGATCACCGTGCTGTCGTCGGCCAGCAGCGCTAGCTCGATCCAGCCCGCCGCGTGAGCGGAGATGACAATGGCGTCACTCCACTTGCTCGGCGTCGCCGCGGCAACACGCTCCTGCATGGCCGACACACCGTGCCCCCGCGCCGCCATGTCACAGGCACCGCTGCAGACGTGCAGGGTTTCCGTGAGCAGGGAGTCGAGGGGCTGGTTCATAGATAGAGACTAAGAACCGATGGATGCGCTGGCCAGTGCCCCGGTCACACAGCGACACATAGGCTAGAACCACCATGAGCACAGCGATCGCCTACGCCGCCCCGTCCGCCACCGAGCCCCTCGTCAAGACCACGATCGAGCGCCGCGAGGTGGGGCCGCTCGATGTGCTGATCGAGATCAAGTACGCGGGAATCTGCCACAGCGACATCCACACCGTTCGCGGCGAGTGGGGTGCCATCAGCTATCCGCAGGTGGTCGGCCACGAGATCGCTGGCTTCGTCACCGAGGTGGGATCCGAAGTGACGCTGCACAAGGTCGGCGACAAGGTCGGCGTCGGCTGCATGGTCAACTCGTGCCGCGAGTGCGAGAACTGTCTCGCCGGCGAGGAGAACTACTGCCTCGCGGGCAACACCGGCACCTACACCGCGGTCGACCGCGACGGCACCATCACCCAGGGCGGCTACTCGACGCACATTGTCGTCGTCGAAGACTTCGTGCTGCGCATTCCGGGTGCGATCCCCTTCGACAAGGTCGCCCCGCTGCTCTGCGCAGGCATCACCACCTACTCGCCCCTCAAGCACTGGAACGCCGGCCCCGGCAAGCGCGTCGCGGTCGTCGGCATGGGCGGACTCGGCCACATGGCCGTCAAGATTGCCGTCGCGCTGGGAGCCGAGGTCACCGTGCTCTCGCAGAGCCTGAGCAAGCAGGATGACGGGCTCGCTTTCGGTGCACAGCACTACTACGCCACGAGCGACCGCCAGACCTTCAAGGATCTCGCCAACCACTTCGACCTCATCATCAACACGGTGAGCGCCAACATCAACATCAACCACTACCTCAAGCTGCTGCGCCTCAACGGGACCCTCGTCAGCGTCGGCGCCCCGCCCGAGCCGCTGCCCATTCAGGTCTTCACACTCTTCAACAACCGCCGCACCTTCGCTGGCTCGAGCATCGGCGGCATTCGCGAGACGCAAGAGATGCTGGACTTCTGCGCGGAGCACGGCATCGCCCCAGAGACCGAGCTCATCGCCGCGGACTACATCAACGAGGCCTACGAGCGCGTGCTCACCAGTGACGTGCGCTACCGCTTCGTCATTGACGTGGCGACGATGGCGTAAAGCGCGGCACCTCGACCCCGTCGACCACGACCGTCTCCTCGAACATCGCGAGCGGCCGCACCCATAGGCCCCGCTCGCCGTACAGCGCGCGGTAGACGACCAGCTGCTCCTCCGTCTCGGAGTGCCGCGCCACATCGATCACCTCATAGAGGTTGCCCTTGTAGTGGCGGTAGGTTCCGGGCTCGATCATGTGGTTCTCCTCTTCGCCAGCCGCAGCGCGACGATCGCGAGCACGGCGCCGATCGCGGCGCCGATCGTGTTGCTCAGCCAGTCGTTGGTGTCGCACGAGCGGCCGATCGCCGGCACGAGCGCCTGAAAGACTTCGATCAGCACCGAGAGCGCGCTGCCCGCGAGCAGCATGAGCAGTGGCTTTCTGCTGGCGACACTCGCGAACAGCACCGGCAGCACAAACAGCACGACGTTGGCCATGAGCTCAACGCGGCCGAAGGTCGGCAGATCCCACTGCACCGTGCACACGTCGTATAGCTGGCGACGCACCGGAACAAAGGTCAGCGCCATGACCGGCAGCAGCGACAGCCCGGTCAAAATCCACGACAGACGCGGATGCCGCACCAGCGTCGCCCCCACAAAGGGACCAACCGCAACGATCACCAGCAACGCCGCGGTGGCAAGCCACTTGTACTGAATGAGGACGTCGGCAATCATCTCAGCCACCATATCCGCTGCTGTCAACCGTCTAGCTGAGAACCGAGTGGATGCCTACCCTCGAACCATGGACAAGGACAAGACCACCCCCGAAGAGCCCAACACCACCGGCACCCCCGATGGCAACGTCGAGGCGGACACCGCCTCGGGTGGTGCGCCGGAGTAGTCGGTGCCCCTGGAGGGTACCGAACGTTAGCCCCAACCCGCGCACGGGCAAGGCGATCATCTGGGACGTTGTGCCGATTCTAGACGCTGCCTAGCGAGAGTCGAAGATCGCCATTTTCCTAAATGTCGTACGTCGTCCTGTATTCTGATTTATAGCAAAACTATTTCTGTCAGAATACGAAAGGGGCACCATTCACTTGACTGCTATCACCGCCACTTCCGGTCGCCGCATGACCTCGACGAGTTTCGAACCTGCCGCCGTCCCGTCCGCCGCCCCGGTCGCAGCCAGCCGCGTTGACGGTCGCGTCCAGCCCGACACCAAGCCAGTCACCCGATCCGCCACGGTGCTCGTTGTCGTTGTGTTCACCGCCGCATTTGCGCTCAGCTTCAGCGGACAGTTGACAGTCGCCGAATGGATGGGCGCTGAGGGTTACCTTCGCCTTGCCGTCCCTCTGTCCATCGACGCGATGATCCTCGCAGCAGTCATCGCAGGACTGGTATTCCGCAGCCGTGGCGAATCGGAGAACTTCTCGCGGGTCGTTGTCGTCGGATTCACTGTCCTGTCGATGGCGTTCAACTTCCTGCACATCTACGTTCCGGGGTACCTAACGGGCGACGTGAACATCAAGACCCTCATCGGAAGCGTCGCCTCCGGCTTCATGCCCCTCACGATCTTCATCGCCACCGTCCTGTTGGAGCGTCTGCTGGTTGCACCCCCACTCGGTACAAGTGACGAGCGTCGAGCTATCCAGACCGCGCGCGACCTCGGCGAGGTGCGGATCTTCGAGAATCCGCTAAGTCGTAGGAAGGGCACCCCGGAGCGCGAACGCGCTCTCCTTCTACTCAAGGTGAAGCTCGACGTGGGTGAGGGCGTATCTGCCATCGCTCGCAGCGAGAGCGTAGATCGTGCAGTCATCTATGCCGCCAAAAAGGAAATCGAGGCAAGCCGATGACCACCGACGACCTTTTCCTGCTCGACTCCTTAACGGAGTTTGCTGAGCAGAACGCCACGGGTACTGACTCGACCGCGATTCTTCACGTTTGGGATCGCATCAGGAAGCTCGCCCCTGTTGGATTCGAACGAGAGGGTCGTCGGCTCCACGATGACGAGAGCCTCAGCTACGCACGCATCGGCGCACCGCTCGGGCTGTCTTCTTCTCACGCCCAGCATCGGATAGACCCTTCGTATAGGGAGAGCAATACAGCTCGTGCGCGAGCTGGGATGGCTCGCCTGCGCGAGATGGCGGCGACCCGATGACTAACGCATTCACCTACCAACCATGAAAGGAAACCGAGCACCATGAACAACCTCTACGAAAAGAAGGGAGTGGACAAGAACGGTCATTCGTACACCCGCCTAGCCCGAGCCGAGCAAGGCGCGCGAGCCACCACGAAGTCAGGGATGCTGCCTCAGCGCCGTCCTGACGCACCCACCACCATCGCCACCAACGCCGGACAAAAAGCAGCCGAAGGTGTCTACAGCATCAAGACCGCTGGCGGCGTGACCACCCATTTCGACGAGCACGGACAGATCCACCGAGGCGCGGGGTTACCCGCTGTCGAGCGAATCGATGGAACCGCCGACTGGGTAGAGCACGGGCACTTCTACATGTACACGCGCCCCGTCCCCGGTTTCAAGTACGACAACGGCGCAGCACTGGCGAGAGCCGTCCACTACGTCGAGTTGAAGAAACACGGCTGGGTCGCCCCAAAGTTCGTGCCGGTCTATCACTCCTTCACCGAGCCGGTTGCTAAAGACTCCGCCGACAAGGATGTCTACGCCGTCTACGGCTACCGCGTTGATAGCGCAGAATCCGCAGAGAACGCATCGAAGATGTCGCACTCGGAATTCATCGCTAAGTATGCAAACCCCTCCGCCATACTTCTCGCGCCGACTGCCGCCGAGCGCATGGCAGATGCGAAGGCTGTCTACGGCGATGACCTACTGGGCAGGAACAAGCACGGTTTCGACATCTCCGGTCGAGACATCGACGGCTACGACCTTCAGGGTAGAGACGCTGCTGGACGCACCCGCGACGGTCGTGATGCACAGACTGGATTGAACGCAGCAGGCAAGTCCCCACAAGGTAGAAATGCCGCTGGGCGGGACGCACTGGGCATGACGCGAATCGAGCGCGAGCAATACGAGCGTGTGCAGCGAAGGCTAAACGACCGCCGCCCCCGCGATGCGAACGGCAACCTGCTTTGACTCAGTAAAGAACCCCCTCGAACGTGAACCGAGAGGTTCTTCTGTATCCGTCTTTTTGTGGCTTTCTGACAACGTATTTGTGATAACTCTAGACAAAGTATGAAAAGAGTGATCTACTTGTTTTAGGAGTTATACAAATGACTTCTTCCAATCCGCAAAACTGTTCCGACAGGAGGTTGTTGGACTACTAGAGAAACGAGACTCAGCATGAACACAACGACCGCGCTAGAAACTGCCCATGAAGCCGAGGCACTTCTAATCCGAATAATCGCCGCCGATAGCGATGGCGAGAAGGACGATGACGCGCTCGACGAACTTTACGACGACTTCAACGCAGCGAGTCCCGAGGCGCAGCTTGCAATTTCGGGCGACAACCGAACCCCCGAACATTGGCTTGCGAAGCTCTTGCTTGTTCGTGGACACACGGAGACGGTGGTCAAGAACTCGGCGCTGGGCTGGCACGTTCTGCGCTCTTCGTCGTGGCAACTAACGGGAGCCGCCGAACGCGACCTGTACAAGCTGCTCCGGCAATACCGCTATGAAGAACTCGCGGAGTGGGTTGGTGACTCCACCGTTCGAGAATGGCAAAACGGCATCCATCTACTCACGGGGACGCGGTGGTCACCCGAAGGCAGCGACAAGGACGGGTTCCAAGAGTCCGGTTTCTCGTCGGAGGGCATCGACCGTAACGGATTGTTCGCGGATGGCAGTATCGCCCCGATACCCGCACGCGCAGACGACCTCGCCCGGAGAACCGTTGATGAAAGTGTGCAGCTCGCCATTCTCGCTGCGGACCAACCTCAGTGCATACAAGCCCTGTCCGAGAACCCGTATCTCTCTCCTGAAGTCATTGACTCCATTCTGGATAAAGCCTCGACACTGACGGACGATGCCGACACGGTGCGCCTCATCAGGTCGCTGGCATTCCGAGCACGACTACCGAAGGCTGCCGCGAACCGTGTGTTTGAGTGCTACCGCGAGATACCGAGAGCCGAATTTCTGATGTTGCATGACCCACAGGTCAATGTCCGCGTCCTATCTATTCTCCATAAGGCACGTCTCGACCTCGGAGTGAAGCGCAAGGTCAACCGCACCCTGCGGGAAGCAGGGTGGATTAAATGAGCGCCGCGAAGGTGCTCTCCGAGGCTTTCAAGCCCCTCGACTGAGAACTGTAAATGGTTCGAACAGCGTCACAATCCACATCCGTCAGCCAATCGAATCAGGAGGCTCACCCAGACCAATTAGGAGAACACTCGCATGACCCAGAAAACGAATCCGCCCATCGCCTTCCTCCCCAGCTACGTCGGCTCGAAGCGACGCTGGCTCCCCGAGCTGGGACACCTTGCCAGCAGACCCATCGCCGAACTCTTCGCCGGGTCAGGCATCATTTCCTCGACCTATGCCAGCCGCGCTCTGCTCGTCGATACCGATGAGATGCTGACCCGCGCTCTGAGCCGTTTTGACGAGTTGATTGTGCCGGACGAGTTCACGGTCTCCGACTATGAGACCGTGCGCGGAGCGGAGGGCTGGTGGCGCTACAGCTACTATCTCGCCGCTATGAGCCGAGGTGGAATCTGGCGCTGGAGCAACAAGGGCGGCTTCAACATCCAGCCCCGGAACCACAAGACGAAGCAGCTCCGTGAGGACTACGAGGTCGCCCTCGACCGCTGGCGTGAGCTTCAGCCCGATGTGCGCTGCGATTCGTATGCCAACGTCGCCGACCCCGAGATTGAGGCTGTCGGCGGCAGAACGACAATCGCGGTTTTCGACCCGCCTTATGAGAAGACCGCCGCGCAGTACAACCGCTCCGGCTTCAACTACCCGGCGTACTGGCAGCGAGTGGCGGAGACATCGAGCCGATTCGAGACGGTCATTTTCGATACCGCCGAGAACCTCACTCGCGCCGGATACGAGGTCGCCGCCACCAAGACCATGAGCGGCATCGGCACGAAGAAGGCAGGCACCGAGGGCATTAGCATCGTGCGCCCGAGAATTCCTTTGCAGACTCTCTACCTTGTCGTCATCACCGCGATTCTGCGAGCACTCGCCGTGCGCTAACCAGTGACCAGATTTCCGGTTCTGGGCTGACGAACGTGAATGTCTGGGAAAATTAGAGAAGTAGAAAACCACCAATTAAGGAGGTCTGAATACGAGCCAACACAACACGAAAAGGAGAATCACATGGCTGCATCGAAGAACACCCGTCCCGAGCACATCATCGATAAGAATGGTCGAAAGACCACCGTCCACAAGAAGGTCAACACCACCCCGCCCGGTGGCAAGCGACCCGTGAATCAACCGGAGCCGGAGAAGACTCTTTCAGTGACTGAGCGCTTCGCCAAGCTCGCTGCGCTTGAAGCTGCTGAGAAGTACCACGATGGCGGAAAGCGATTCGGTGCACTCGATTTCGAGGTGCCGTTCGAGCCAGTCAAGGGAGACTTCGAGGCTTCCGTCAGCGCATACCGCGACTCGTTCGAATCACTCAACGAAGTGACCGTTGACCACATCAACGGACTGGACACAGAAATCCGAGAGCTGCTGAGGATTTGGGACGACGCAGGCAACCTCTAAGAACCGAACCCCGCCGTGACTATCACCACGGCGGGGTTTCTTCATGTCTGCGTTACCCGTGAAGAATTTTGCCTGCCTGTTTCCATGCGGAGATCCGATGCGCAATGCGACGTGCGCGCTCGTCTGGATCTGGTGTCTGAAGAGCGCTCTGGCTCGGGTGGAAAGTCGGTATAACTGTCAGTCCTCGCCGCATCCATTTCGGGTCCGCAAGGCGCAAATAACTCCACGCACGCTGCGCTTCGCCACCTTGAAGCAAAACGACTTCGAGCTTCGGAAGAAGGTCGAGCAGAGCTACCAGAGACGGTGTTGCCTCATGCAGTTCCGCAGTTGTCGGTTTCCGGTTATCGACGTACCACGGCACTGAGTTCCAAGGCATGAACTCTGCGGGCAGGATTCCCCCGGCATCAGCCAACTCCGCTTGCTTCTCGGCGGTTTGATCGTCGTTCTCCATGCAGATCATTCCCGACCCGCGATCATCGTCTCGCGTCATGTCACCGGGGTCCCGGAGCACTGAAAGCATCCGGGCATCAGCGCCAGCGTGCAGAGGAGCTACGTACGGAGTCCAGCCGTGAATCACTCGCAGCTCGTCGATGAAGTCGTTGATCGGCTTTACGTGCGGGTCACGGAGGCGCGCGTGCTGGTCAGCTCTGAACTCCGCGTCCGCCATTTTTCGATGAGGCATGGCAGCAAAGCTATCTGCTGTACAACTGGCTCAGCTTCATCTTCATGCTGACGACCTTCGCCTCCATCGAAGAGATCCGCGACTCAATCTGGTTTATTCGCTGCTGCGTCCTCTGTTCACGCTGGTATTGCCGAGCCATGATGTCTGAGCGGTGAGGGTTGGTCCACGACGGCTGAGGGCGCGAGCGTGTCTGACTGAGTTGTGACCATGCGTCGGAGAGCTGATACCGAGCCTGTGAGATTCTGCTCTCCATCTCCCGGACACGTTGTTCCATCTCCGAGATACGAGTGCGCTTGTTCGCCTCCCACTCGGCTTTCTTACGCTCGCTCTCTCGCTTCTTCGCATCGAAGAATGTGGTTTTGGCGGATCGGAATGCTGACTTCAATCGTTCGTTGTGCTCTCGCCCTGCCGAACCTGCCGCGAAGTACTGATCGGACAGCGCCTTCACCTGATCCGTCGCCGCCCGCAAGTCGCTTGCTCCCGCGAGCGACTTGATCTGCGCGATGATCTGCTCCTTGGTTCGAAGCGCCGCCTTCTGCTCCTCCTCTCGCTTCGCGCCCTCTGCCTTGGCTCGCTGGTACAACGCATCTTGTGCCGCCTTGAACTCCTTGTACAGAGAGTCCTCATCGGTGCGCGACGCACGCCCCGCAGCCTTCCAGCGGTCTGACAAGCGGCGTATCTCATCACGAGCCGCCCGCAGGTCAGACGATTGAGCGAGTGACCTCGCGCTGCTAACAATCGCCAGCTTCGCCGCCTTTGCCTTCGCCTCGTCCCCTTCACGCTTTTTGCGCTCTTCGTCGCGGCGAGAGTTGAGTTTTGTCTTGGCGGCGTTGAACCGAGTCCAGAGCTTGTCCTCGTCTTCTCTCTTCGCTCGCGGCGCGGACTTCCACTCATCGGAGAGTTTTCTCATGGTGTCGCTCGCAGCGCGCAGATCGCTGACGTAGGCCAGGCTCTCAGCGTTCGAGATTATGCGTTCCTTAACTCGTAAGGCTTCTGCTGAGTCACGGTCACGTCGTTCGAACTCGGCTTTTCTGGCATCGAAGAACTTGGACTTTGCCGCGTTGAATTGTGCCCATTGCGCGTTGTCGGTGTCACGCTTGCCCGAGCCGAGCGTCTTCCATTGATCCATCAGGCTGCGGAACTCGTTGCCTCCCTCGCGCCAGTTTGTGCTGCTTGAGAGCGACTGGGCGCGCGCGATCAGATTGTCCTTGGCTGCCCGGACTTCGTTCCAGCCATCCCGCTGGTCGGGGGTACCAGTGAAGATTTTGTTGCCTCGGCGCTTGTCGTGATGATCAGGATCACCCGACTTCTGATGCCAAACATGAGCGTGATCGACATCCCTCTGGATGTCTTCAACGTGTCCGCGCGCCACAAGGGCTTCATCGCCATCCTTGGTGAACTTGACAGTCACCTTCCTGCCGGAGTCTAGGGTGCCGTGGATAACCTCTTTCTTGTCATCCCACTTGCCGTCTTTGCCGTCTGCCATGACTCATTGTGGGGATTATTCAGAGCCGTCACAATAGGCGCGGATCGCCCCAATTCGAGGGAGAACATCGCCTGACCAAAGGCACTCGCGGCAACCCCAGTACATCCCAGCTTCGCACTCGAACAGGCTCAGCAGTTCGCCGCAGCATTCCCAAGGTCTGAGATCGTCCATCGCATGATGATAGGAGTGGAGCCTCGTCTGCCGTAGAAGTTCTCCACAGCCCTACTCTGCCGCTAGCTGTGCTTCCTCAAGCTCGGCATTCAGCAGCGCTAAGTACAACCCCGCACTTCCCGCAGCGTCCACGTCCTCTGCATTCTCGGAGATGTCGAACAGCAGGGTAACGGCAGCCGCGAACTCATCACCAGCCGCATCGTTCTCGCTCCCTACGACCAGCCCCGCACCAATGAGATGCATCCCAAGGTCGAATGCCACGAGTGCGACAGCCGAATTGATACTCGCGTTCAACGGGGTCGCCGTCTCGGTCAGATCGGTTGGCTCAGCTCCTACCGACCACCACACATCGAGAGCGGGAACATAGGTGACGTGGTGGTCGACAGTGAAGGAAACCATCAGCCCCATCGCCGCCACAGGAACGCTCGTAGGCACAACTGCGACTTCGAGATTGGGCAGAGCCATCACGAGCGCATCGCCGAGCGTGAGGGCAAGCGAGTCGTGTGACATGGGCGGCTCCTAAAGTTGATGTTGACCCATCTTGGCGACCCGCAGCGCTGCCGTCGAGTTCTTCCGACCAACGGAGTTGCCTATGACCGCCAACCACAGCTTCGACCCGACGACTCTGACCGTCCGGCAGCTTCTCGCCACCTACGTCGCCATCATCGACGAGCTGCTCTCACGAGGGCTTGTCCGCACCCGAAACCCACCGCTAGGCGACCTCGCGGAGCACATCGTTTGGAAGGCGTATGGCGGGACACTCGCCGACAATTCGGTGAAGAGCTACGACATCATCGATCAGGCGGGACGGCGGGTTCAGGTGAAGGCTCGTGCAATCGAGCTGAGTGACCGCCGCACTCAGGCTTTCAGCGCCATCAGGTCATGGGACTTTGAGGCGGTGGTTTTCCTCAACGTTGACTCGGCGACCTATGACATTGTGTGGGCACGTGAGCTGACGATGGATGAAGCGATGTCGCTTGGACGGCGGCGAGAACTCACGAACTCGTCGGCTATCTCGGTCAGCGCCGTTCTTAGATCGGGTATCGACGTGACCGACCGCATTCGAGCAGCCTACGAAGGTCTCGATCTGAGCGACTGACGAAGCTAATTATCGTTATCGTCACTCTTCGGCTTCGCTGCCCGCTTGCGCGTCGGTTTTGATTTGGAGCTGAGGACGATTGGCTTGTCATCAACCACAGTCTCGGGCGGAGTCGAAGTCCGGCGCAGAATCTTCAATGCTGAGGCTGGGTCGCGGTAAACCTTCGGCTGCGCGTTAGCTTGCGAAACGGAGCTGGCGATGTTCTTGACCGACTTCTCGATGCCTTCGATGCGAGCGCCGATCCAATGGAGGTTACGAACCTCCGCGTGAACAGTGTTCCGCTTCCAATCCGCGTCCAGCTCGAACACCGCTGACTTCAGCTCCTTGCCCCGCGAATCCTTACCGGCGACCGTCACAGTGTGAAGACTTGGGAGGTCTTTGCCATCGCGCTCGATTGCGGTGTCGAAGTGCATCCGGATCTCTTGACCCGGAGCGAGCATCTTGATGCCGTTAGTTATTGGTCGCGCACCCATGAACGGGAAGGATGGGATCTCGTCGGCGCGCACCATCGGCGGCGTGATTTCCAGCCGGATGTCGAACGCGGGAGTCGAGCCGATGTTCACAACCACGAAGTCGATGAAGGAAGGGGACGCGTCGTTCTCATCGAGTTTTGCGATCACGTATGGAGCAGTCTGCTCGCGTCGCAAGCTCCGCGCATCGAGAATTTGAACCACCGCGAAGATAGCGGCTGCAAGAGCAATCACGAAGGTTGCGAGCGCGGCAAGGGCTGACCACTCAGCAGGGTCTTGAAGGTTCCACAGCCAATCCATGCGCTGAGGTTATCGTGTAGCTACGACGAAGCGATTGAACCTGACTACTCCCCCAGCCACCACGACTTGTGGAACCGCTCGGGCACAGCGAACCGAACTGCCCTTGGACTCCAGTCAACGTCGCGCTCGACAACGAGCTTCATCGTTCGCTCACGATTCCCCGGTGCAAGACGGACATTGAACGACAGCGCCTCCAACTCGACGAGGCTGAAGTAACCGAACTCCGCGCCAGTCTCGTTCTGTGAGCCGAGGCTGACGAATCCGAAGGCGAGGTGCTCCTTCGGGTCGTACTCGATGAGCCACCAATCGCAGTCGCCGACAAAGAAGTGCGCCCAGACGGTTTTATAGCCGACATTCTCGGCAGCCTCTTCGGTGCTGTAGAGGCGCGGAAAGGATAGGAACTGCTCGGTCACGAAGGGATGTCCTCGTCGCTCGCGCAGGGTCTCAGTCAGGCTCATCGTGGTCTCCTTCTGTGGTGCCGCCTTCGGCGGCCAAGAAGAGTACCGGGGACGTGCGACAGCGCTTCAGTAGAATTCGACCTATGACGGAAGGCAACGCGAAGCCCATCAAGATCCCCATGCCGCCGTTGCCCGCGAATTGGCTGGGACAAGCTACACCGCCGACCGAGAACACCATCGGGACGTTGAAAATCAGTGCGCTCCAGAAGCACCTGATCAGCTCATCACGCGCGTCAGCGCAGTTCGCTCTGCGCAACTACGCCGACACCAATGAACTGACGCGACTTCAGAGCGCCATCGCCGCTGGAAGCGCGGTTGAGTATCTGCTTCGGTCGGTTGTCGTCGCAGCCGATCCGGTTCTTCTCGCGCGGCGCGATTCTCTCGATTCGATGATCGCCCTGTCGAAGGCAGTGTCTGCTGCACCTTTCGATCCGAAGCTCCTACGGACAATTGATGCGTCAGAAGCGCTAAAGGTTGTCGGCAAGCTACACCCGACAATGAAGACGCAGAACGATGCTCTGGATGTCTTCGCTCTGCGCAACACGGCAGCTCACATGGCAATGGAGCTTGGTACGGAGCTTGAGAAGGGTGTCGTGCAGGTCGTCCGAGTCATCGACGAGCTGCTGTCGTTCTTGAGCGAGGACGAGAACGCTTATTGGGGCAGCAACCTGTGGTCGCTGGTTGGCGAGATGAAGAAGAAAGCCAGCGATGCGCTGCTTCACCGCGTACGCAGCAAGGTCGCCGCCGCAGAGATGCGGTTCAAGACTGTCACTGCTCTTTTCAATGACACCAACAGAGAATCGATGCTCTTGATTCTCGAACGCCGTGGTGTCCCGTTCGCTCTCGACGAAGATGGACTAGACCTTTCGCGCGTGTGCCCTGCGTGCGGACGAAAAGGACACCTGTCGCTCGTCAAAGAATTTGACCCGGACAGCGTTGAGGTCTGGAGCGACATCGACGACCCGAGCAACAGCACAATTACCGTGTCGGTGATGGGCGTTCCGAACCTGTTCCAGTGCCCGGTTTGTGCACTGCTGCTAGAGGGCGACGAGCTTGGTCTCTATGCAGGTCTCCACGAGACAGTTCAACTGCCCGACGAAGAGAGCGTCCCGAGTGACATCGACAACCCGGACTGGGACTACTGAGTTTCTACTTTCGCTCCGAGATAGACGGGTGCCTCTTTACCCATTCCATCCACGTGTAGTAGACCGCGTGTTCCAACTTTGGAAAGTAGCCAATCAGCGTTCTGTTGCTCGGCTCAGGGCTGTAGGTGACCGACCTGAACAGTTTGTCTTTACGCTCGCCAAGCTCAATCAGACGAATGATGGTGACCTTCGCCGCACGATCCACGACGAACCACTCGTTAGGCGTGACGCTCGGCTCCAGCTGATCTCTGGGAGTCCAGTGGTGCGCCATTCGCCGATAGTAGAAGTGACCTCCGACTCGGCATCCAAGTCCAGTCGCAGACCCAAGCATCTTCCCGGTATCTTTAGCCAACCGAAAACATGAGTGGGGGTCAGTGGTGACAGCAACGCCTTCTGTCGCGCCGCCCGCGCCGCCCGCGCCACCCCTGCCTCCCGCCCTCGGAACCGCCTCGGTCGATGCCAACTTCACCGACAACGGCAGGAAGGCGAGATACGCCCTCGCCTATTTCCGTTCCATCTGCGCGCAAGCCGGGGTCTCCATCGCCGAGACCGAGCCGGACGAAGACATCATGGCTATCGACGTGGGTGTCCTGTTCCCCCGGATGGCATCTAGGGTGCAGGTTAAGTGCACCTCCAAGTTCAAGATGACTGGCAAGAGCATCACGATGGATCTCGAACCAAAGTGGGTCGCAAGCTGGAGCGAGAGCTTCGCTCCCGTCTACTTCCTTGTGGTTGTCGTCCCTGCTGTCATCCCGGACTGGATCGCTCACCCCGCGACCTCGACCTCACACAAGACCGGCGCTTACTGGGCGCGATTCGATCCCGCTGTCCACACAAACAAGATCACTGTCTTGAAGACCAACCGGTTCACCCTCGACACACTTCATGAGTGGAAGTCGGACGTAGACGCAAAGCTGGGGATAGGAGGCGGCGTATGACGACACCGATCCCCGGTGACGCGATGCTCGTCGCCTACCTCCTTGCTCATGGCTGGAGCACCATCCACCAGACCGAATCGTCCGCGATTTGGGCGCGTCAAACGGAAACCCGAACCGATGAGATCGGTGTTCCGTATGACGTGAAGGTCGGCGGCTTTGAGTGGAGCGACATTCTCCGTCGGGTCGCGGTAAGCGAAGGGCGACCCGAGCGCGCCATTGCCCTTGAATTCCAGTACGCCCTGTTCGACGGCATTCGCTTCCGCATTGCCAATGATGCGTTCATCGATGAGACCGTTCCACTGCACTCCGGCGTAGCTCTCGTCTCATCCGCCTACTCAATGCTTCGTGCGTCAGCAACGACAGCGCAGCGCCTTCGCAGCCAGATCGGAAGCGCCTACTCGAAGATTGGTGACGAGTATGTTCAGCGCGCTCGGCTCGCGCATACCGAACAGGGTTCCTTCGTCGTGCCCATTCTCTTCCAGCATGATGCGCCTGTGGTGCCAGACAACATGGAGCCGGTCGCGGGAACCGAGCACCTCACCCTCGAATCGCCGCAGCGGCGCATCGTCCGCACCCTTGCCCAGACGCTCGAAACGTACAAGAAGCGAATCATCGATCCGGGCAAAGAAGTCCGCGAACGCGACCTCACCTCAGTCATCGCTGCCGGTGGCAGTAGAGAACTGTTCGCCAGTCTGGAGAAGGTGCTTTACGACCCGAGCGTCAAGGAGTTCTCGACGGGCTACTCGTGGGGGCTGAGCTTGCCGGTCACGGGCAATGCGCCGGTCAGTGTGGCTATACCCGCCGATGCGCGTGAGCTGGTGAAACAGACCGTCGAGGTTCTCACCCGAGGACAGAAGCAGCCGACGCGTATTTTTACTGGTCCCATCGTCGCTTTCGAGCACGAACCCGGCGATCCGATGCTACGGATTGCGCTCCAGACACCTGCCTCGAACGGGCGCATGAGCCGTGTGTACATGACCATCCGGGTGCAGATGCAGACCGAGATTCTGCAATGGATCAAAGACAATCACACCGTCACGGTGCAAGGTGTCGTCGAGCGCCTACCGGGTCGCCCCTTGCAATTGCAGGGCATCTCGACCCCGATGAAGCTCGACGAGTCCTTCCTCGCCGACAGCGGCAGCGGCAGCGGCAGCGGGACAAGAAGCCATAGCTCTTAAGCGAGCCGTGGCTTACGCAAACGGGTTGACCCGTTGCGTTCCCGGTCGGTCACCAGTCGGTTTGTAGGCGCACGCGTATGCGTGTTCCAGTGCAGGAAGGTCGTCTGCGTATCCGAACTCGTTGGCAAGCGCCCAGTCGATCCGATCAGTGATGTCGCGCATCTCCGACAGCACGACCGTTCCCATGAGCTTCTTTGCGTAATTCGTGTACATCTCGTGATTTGGAAAATCCGCTACCAGCTCGCGCGCCGCCTCGATGATTGCGAGTTGAGTCGTCTCTGAGAGTCTGGACGGATCTACTGGAGTGCTCTTTAGACCCTCCCCAGTCACATCGAAGTCATCACCGGTGCTCCACCACCACACGAAGGCAAGTTTGGACGCGAGCACCCCTAAAGTGAGCAGCGCCATCCTGTCATTCTCGACGACAAGGCGACCGATCTTAGTCTGAGGAGTGGGCGTTCCATCCTGTTCGTACGCAGGAGGGTCTTTCAAAAAAACAGATAGCCAGTACAGGGCGGTTTGCTTGTACCCGACCGAGGCTGTCCCGCGAGGGCGGGCGACACTACCAACAGTGCCCGGAGCAGCCGCGACTCTCTCAAGGAGAGGCAAGAACTTCTCGCTCGCGGGTCGGATCCAACCGAAACGAGTCCTCAACTCGTTGGAAACCGCCACGTACTGAACATTCTCAAAGAGGTTTGGGCGGTACGCGTCGTACCACCGGTGTGTCTTAGTGCTGTAGAGATGGAAGTCGTCGGAAACGCCTGCCCCGAGCAGGATGGTGCTCCGCACGCCCAAACCTGCCGAGAACAGTGCTGCTGGATTGCGTGAAAAACTGCTCGCCCAAACCGTCGAAAAGCGCTTCTCCAAGAACTTTCTTAGATCGGCGTAGTCCGCGCCAAACACCGAAGAGATTGGGACGATGAGCGCGAATCTTCCACGCGGATTGGTGATTTGCGCGGCTCGCTCCGAGCATGGCGCGTAAATGTCAGGAAGGTCATTGGTCTGAAATCCCCGGTAACGATAGTCAGTGACCTTGTTCTTGGCGATGTAGGGAGGATTGCCGATCACAACGTCGAAGCCGCCACGGTCGAAGACTTCAGGAAACTCGATGAACCAATGGAATGGGGTGTGCGATTCAACCCACGATTCGAAGCCATCGTCCCGGCTCGGCAGAGCCAAGTAATACTGCTGATTCACTTCACGTCGAACCTCATCAAGCAGTGCGGTCAATTCGTCTCGTAGCTCATGCGCTTGGTCATCGTGACCGGTCTCCTGCGCTGTCCGAAACAGTGCGAACGCTGATGAAATGCGGCTCGCCGACGCTGAAACTTTCGACGCTTCCAATCCGCTAAAGAGGTCTTCGCTGAAGTCCTCAATCTCACTCGCCGTCAGTGCTCCCACAAGGATGTTTCCGGGCTTGATGTTGAATTCGAGATCGGGCAGGGGTTCGAGCTTGTCCTTGTCGTCGATGGCAGCGACCAGCTTTAGGAATAGTCGAAGTCGAGCAACTTCGACCGCCTCTTTCATAATGTCCACGCCATAAAGGTTGTGAAGACTGGCGTGCTTCAACAGGAAGTATTCGGCATTAGGGTGCTTCTTAATGTCCTCGACCAACTCGCCAAGCTCGTCGTCGGAACCATCGTTCAGGGCGAACGCCGCATCGATGACAGCGGAGTAAAGGGGCGATAGAACCTTCAGCGCCGCGAACAGGAACGCTCCCGAACCACACGTAGGGTCGACAATCCGAATTGCGCTAAGCACCTTCCACGCAGCGACAACCTGACCCGGTGACTTGATGAGGTCGAGGTAATCGATTGTTAGTGTTTCCAGATCGATGTTTGCGGTTACCGCCTCATCGACCGACTGCACACCACCGGCAGCGAGATGCGCAAGCACCGATTTGTAGGCTTCGCGTCGGGCATCAACCTCCCACCACGACTCCCCCGGAAGACCGAATCCCTCTGGTGCAACACCACTCCAACTTGGGCGGGAACTGCCTGCCCTCTCCGATTCAATCTCGGCGGGCAGGTCAGAGCCAATACCGTGTCCAATGCTGTCCCAGACGTATCGTTCCGGGTCGCCGGGAAGCATGTCCCAAGGCGAACCATCGACCACTTCGTTCAACCGTTCAAGCACCACGGGCAACAGCGTCGCCGTCGTCATGTAGTGCGTTACATCTTCTTTCGTGTAATACGCGCCCTGCTGCTTCTGGTTGATGAACTGCTCAAAGATGTATCCGAGCACGTCTGGATTTATCTCGTTGTGGTCAGCGGATTCGCGGTCATCCAAGTGCCATTGATAGCTGTCGAACAGAACAAAGATGTCCTCGAACACATCGTCTGCAATTTCTATCTCGTTCTCGCGCTCCAGCTCGTGGAAAGCAAAGATGCCGCCGTTAATGTAACGAACGTCGCCCACGAGCTTGGCGATTGCGGGGTCATCGAAGTGGTGCTCGGGGTCACCCAGACCCGAGTGGAAAAGCGGGATGAGAAAGTCGCGGTAAAACTCGTAGAACGTACCCTCCCCGTTCAGCGCTCGGATGGCGGCCAACCGGTTGCGAAGGTAGTTCGGGTCGTTGTCCATGAATAGCTTGCGCTGCATGAAATAAATGAACATAAGCCTGTTCATCATCAACGCCGAGTACCAGTCCCGGTCGGACTTGTCGAAGATGCCACGGATGGCAGCAGCAAGCGCACGCTGCTTGTCGATGAACTGGTTGTAGAACTTCTTCGTTACCTGCTCTGCATCGAACGCCGAGCGCATTTTCCTCAAGACATCAATGAGGTTGACCGTCTCATCGAAGCCAATGGAGATCATCTGCAAGCGCTGGTCAAGTGCTTCGTTCTCACTTCCGACGAAGTGCTGATGCCGAACGAGCCGCGGTTGCCCAACACCTTCGGCATCCGGCGATTGAAGCCACGACCAGTCCTGACGGTGGCTGCCCGCAAAGATAAGCAGACGCTCGCTAGATGCCTTCCGCACTTCTTTGTCTATGAGGCGCTGAGTACGGCGATCAGGGAGTTCGGCACATAGCCAAACTCTCAAACCTGAAAAACCGGCGACCTGAGTCAGCTTGTAGTAGACACCCTCGACCTCGACGTTGAGTGGTTGAAGGTCGGGCTGGTTCCAGAGCAGCTCTTCGATGAAGAGTGTCTTGAAGTCGCCCGCATTCACGAGGGCAATACGCCTACTGCTCATGCCGTTATCCCCATCGAACACACAATGTGAATCGGATCCGAACCCGATGAATCAACGACAAGCCGCTTGTCGCGGTGAAGCAGTACTAACAGTTCTGCGAGGTCTTCCACATCCGGGCGAACGCGCAGTGCGGTGATGAACCGCTGCTCGGCATCGCGCGTAAGGGGACGACGGAAGAGAGCTTCCAGCGCCTCGGCGACATCGCCCTGATTCGTGACGAAGGAGCCGTTCAGCTTCGCCCACACGCGCTTACGCACACCACGCAAGCGACCCTCCGTATTCGCTGCCTGCGTGAGCTTGCCCTGAGCCATCGCCATAAGCATGGGGAAGTGGTCCGCCCGCGCGGGCAAAGCGGGGGTCGTCGGTTCGCAGGCGAAACGAGCGATGGCTTCCTGTCCGGTCAGAAGACTGATGCCAGCCGGACTGCCAAAACCGAAACCGTCAGCGCCTGTTTCAGTGCGGACGTAGCAAACAACACCATCAATGTCGCGGTCAGAGGTGACGGCGCGAGTCGCATAAACCATGTCCGGGAGAGTGATTACCCTCTCAGTGATCTCGGGATGCTCCTTCTCCGCATTGCTCCAGACCTCGTAGGCAAGGCTCGACGCATCCACTTCGGTTTCAAGCTGACCGTCGTCAAGGTGTCCTTTATAGAGGTCTTCGATGATCTTCGTTTCCTCTGGTGAGCCGAAGAACTGCTCATCAGACCCGAACACCTCTGCGTTGGCGTGCAACCGTTCGGAGATGCGGGAACGGAGATTCAGCACGTTCTCGACACCCTCATGGAAGAAGGAGTAGATGCGAACAACGTCAGACTTCTGCCCAACGCGGTCAACACGACCAGCGCGCTGGATGAGTCGGATGATCGCCCACGGGAGGTCGTAGTTCACAACGATGTGAGCGTCTTGCAGGTTCTGACCTTCAGAGAGAACATCGGTGGAAACTAGCACACGCAATTCGTTGTCTCTATCGACCAGCTTCTCCAAGTCGATGTCATCCAGCGTCGCGGAATTTAGCGTGTTTGAGACAGGCGAAAATCGTCTGGCTACATCGGTGGGGTTCCCCGTATGCCCAGTAGCCAGCCCTACCTTCGTGACTCCAGCATCGATGAGCGCCTGCGCAACGTAGTCCGCCGTGTCGCGGTACTCCGTGAAGATAAGCACCTTTTCGTCGGGGTGATCCTCCGTAACCAGCTTCACGAGTCGGGCAATCTTGGAATCGACATCGCTCGTCCAAGTTCCGAAACCCGCCATCATTTCGCGCAGTGCCTCGGTGTCTGCCTTGAGGTCGTCAAGGACGCTCTCATCAAAAATGTTTGCGCGTATCCAACGGATTTTCTTCACCCCGAGCTTTTCGAGCGCCCGATAATCTGCCTCACCAGCGTCCAGAGTTTCGATTTCCGAGTCACCGAAATCTTCTTCTGCATCGTCATCGCTCTCGGCGGTGGAAAGCATCGGGTCGAGCAGCGTTCCTAAAGGCAGCGGAAGGTCGTTCTCCAGCGCGAAGATGTACAGCTCATTGCGAGCGACGTGGCGGCGAAGAGAAACCATAAACGAATGCCCACAGCTCGAAAGCCGCTTGTAGAGACCGCTTCGCACAAACCCGAGAAGGTGACCACTGCCTCGTTCCAGACGCTCCACCAGCTTCTGCTCGTCGGGCGTGAGTACCAGCTTCGATTTCAGATAATGGGCAAGGTTGTAGCGCGGGAGGTTGAGGGAGTCGATGGTGTTCAACGTCGAATCACCCGCCATGAGCGCAGCAGGGTCATCGTCATCGAATGGAAGGTCGAGAGGCTGCGGCTTACGGTCGGGGAAGGTGAACCTCGCTCCGTTCGAGAATTCGAGGTATTCGACCCCGTTCTCATCTTTCTTCGAGTAGTTGTTCTTGATGAAGGATCGAGTACGGCGGATGAGGTGTTCGCTCATCAAACGCTTCCAGTCCTCCGGTTCCTCCGAGCGTTTGAACGCATCGAGAGTGCTCGTCTTGCCGTCTACGCGGTCAGCAAACTTGTCGTCCTTTGCCATTGCCGCAAGTGGCTGAAGTCCAAGGTCGTCGTCAGGCTCAACGTACAGACCGAGCTGGTTGCCAACGTCCTTGAAACGGATGTTGTAGGGCGTTGCGGTGAGCAGAAGTACCTTGCTGTCGAACGCACGGATGTATTCGTGAAGCGCCTGATAGTCCTGCCGCTTCTCGTTTCTCATGGTGTGCGACTCATCCACGATGACGAACTGATGACGACCGAGGTTTGGAAGTTCCTTTGCCGCCATTGAGTAGGAAACGACACGACCATTGATCTCGTACTTCTCGCGGTACTCGTCCCACATCTTAACGAGGTTGGGCGGGCAGACGATGAGGGTGCGGTACCCCTCGGCTTCGTTGAGCATGACTGCCGTGGCTGTCGCCGTGATGGTCTTTCCGAGACCAACCACGTCGCCCAGCATCGCGCCACCGCGAGTCATAATGCGACGGCTGAGAGTCTTTACAGCGCTCTCCTGAAACTCCAGAAGCTGCGAACGCATCGACGGAGGAAGCGTGTACTCGATGAGACCTTCACGGACATCGCGTGAGAGATGCCAGCACACCTTGAGGTAGACCTCGTAGGGAGAAAGGAGTTCTTCACTCGCCCACGACTCATCGATGACCTCGATGATGTCCTCAGTGATGTCGATGGCGAATTTGTCTTCCCATCGAGCCTCGAACCACGCATCGAGCTTCTCGGCTCCATCAGAGTCCATGACATCAACGTTGAGTTCGTAGTTGTTCTGGAGACCGGCAATGGTGAGATTTGAGGAGCCAACGAATCCGACGATGGGGTTGTTAATGTCTTTGCGGTGGCACAGATAGGTCTTGCCGTGCATCGGTCGGCGAGTGAAGAGCTTGATCTGCACTCGACCATCGGCGAGTTGCTGACGGAGGTCACGAAGTGATGCCTCGTCCGTAGCATTCGGAACACCGCGCATGAGCTGAGTGCGAAACTTCAGCTTCGCCTGTTGCTGGCGGTTGAGCGCGGTTTCGCGGTCGATTCCATCACCGGCATCCTCTGCGCCTTCAAGCGCCCGCTGAAGGCTACCGATGACCTGATCCTCGGGGTCGGCGTGAGTCATGCCAACCAGCACGCGAGCAACAGGGCTACCGGCTTCGCGTCCTGCGATCACATCGCCGAACAGTTTCCAACCCCTTAGGTTGAAATACCCCACCGCAGCGTCCATGCGGTCGGAGGACTGGAATGTCTCAACGAGATGAGCGCCAAGATGCTTTTCGATGTTGTCGAAAATTCGAGTCATGCGGTACTCCGAAAGTCAGTGCGCGATGCGAACGATGCAGAGGCGCACCGCGACAAGATTATCGGTTGCGGAGTGATTTCCGAGAGGGCGCACCTCCGGAGAGTGATCGGTGCTCGCCAGACCTTTTATGCGCTTGTGCTCGTTGAGGCGCACTCCGCAACCCAGTTTCTCGATTTCCTAAATCTCAAAACCGATCCCAGCTACCCTTAATTAGGACATCAACGTCCACAGTTCCATCCACACCAAGCACCCGAAAGAGGATCAATTTGACCCCTTCATAAGACATCTAGGAGAAGAAAAGTGTTAAGAGTTCTAGCCCCAACAACATCCCGTCATCAGCCTGTGTTCTCTGCAACACCCCAAGTCCTTAACGCTCTCTCCGCTCCTATCTCTGCCAGCAGCACCATCGTTGCCCAACACCCCCGTCGCTCAACATCTCAAGCAGCTCAACATCACCGTCTTCCAACAACAGTCGCCACCCCTCCGCAACAACGCGTCAGCAACAAGCGATCCGCAGCAGCTCTACAGTCACCAACACCCTGCATCGTTGAGCAACACCAACAGCAATCAGCCGACAACGAACTGACTCTCGCCAGCCGAACTGCATCGAACCGCCAACACCTCGAAGCGGGATTCGGAGTGCTGCACCTCGTCAGCAGCACGTCTAGAAGCAGACTCGCTCCCTCAACTCGTGGCGAAAGCGTTCGCGTCTCTGAGAGCCGTTTGAGAGCTGCTGGAAGCTGTTTGCTGCTCCCCTGTCCCCAGCTTCACTCTGAATCCCTGCAACGACAGCGCTCCTTCGTCGCTTGCGCCTTGGGATTCAGAGCTAGCTGTGTCCACGGAAGCAGGGCGCTATGAGCAGCAACGGCATCAGCGATGCAGCATTCGCAGAATTGAAATCGAGTCTCGCAAAGAGCGTTGGAGACGAAGCAGCAATACGAATCCGCAAGGTGTTGGCGAACGAGCAGCTCGTCGGTGAGTCGAACGTAGACGCTGTTCGCACGGTGTTGCGCACGTGCGGAACTGACTGGAAGCTGCGCGAGCTTGTTGCTGATGATGTTGCATGGGACGACGCTGTTGCTGCGGTGTTTGAACATCGTGAGATGTTGAAGAGCGTTGAGGGCAGAACGGTGCTGCTGGTGTGGAAAGCGGCGGCGTTGATTCAGGGCGTTGCAGAACATGGCGATGGCGATGTTGTGGGGCTTGGCGTGCAGGCGCGGGTGGGTGACGCGCGTAAGCGAATGATTGCGGCAGTCGTCGGCGTTGAGGTGCTGCGCGCAATCTGGGATGACGGCAGGGACACTGCCATCTCTCCTGCCGAACGAATTGCGGCGACGATGCTAACCAAGCGTGAGGATGTCGGGCTGGCTTTGGCATGGGCGGAAAGAGTTGGGATCTTCACCGTCCGGGGAACCCATGCAGGCAGCCCGAGGCGAGGCATCCGGTCACTCAGTAACAGAGAGATGAACCGCGTTGCTCACCAGTACGCCAGCTCCATCGACGCGCTTGTCGAATCGATAACAGAAGAGCCGGTAAGCGTCATTGCCATGCTCGATGCGGAACGCGCGAAGAGAGAAGTCCGCCGTCTCAGCGAGCCAATAGCCGTCGAGGTCGATGAACGACTGGAAGCGCGCAAGACTCGCGCCGAGGCACAACGCGAAATCGATGCGCGCAAGAAGAGCACGCCTCGCGGCGTGATGCGAGGACTGGACATAGGGGTGGTCGGCTACGTAGTCGCCGACCTTATTATCGGCGCTGATGCAATCGCGTGGAGCGCCTCCGTTCCCCGTCCTGAAGGCACGCTGAATGCACCTCTTTGGTTGGCAATGCTTCGTGGCTCGTTGGGTATCAAAGCGTCGAAGAACATCACCAATTCACGACTCGGAGCGTTCGGCGACAAGACCCTCGAGCGACTCAATCAGGGTGAACTGCTCTCGGACATGCTCGCCCTGATTGGCACGTGGGATGGCTGGCAGAAGCGCGAGGCTCGATTGGCGGAATGGGCAGCCGGTGTCCCGGCTCGAAGCGCTGCTCGGAAACAGTGGGAAGCAAGCAAGAACGCCGCCGAGTCCACCGTCAACTCACTACTCGCAGTGACCGGGCGCATTCCAAAGCCGAACGCGTCGCTAGCCGACAAGGAGGCATGGGAAGCCAAGGCGCGTGAGCTGGTGGAAGCGGCGAACCTCGATGGCGCGTACGAGTTCAACATGAGCAAACGACTCGCTCGTCGAATGGTGTCAAAGGGGTGGGGCGGCACGGAAGCAAAGTACGCAGCTAACAAGGTCTTCGACATCTTCACGCTCGACGAGCCTGCCGAGTTGGGAGCGGTCATCATTTGATCCGAAGCGATGTGCTCCAGAGAAGCGCTCCCCTAGATAAACTCAGCCGTCGCCGCTCTCAGCGACTGATTCTCCGCACGGAAGGCGACTACCTTGACTGATTCCTCCGCTGGCACTCCTTGGCTCGGACCAGAGTCAGCAGTGAGCCATCTCGTTTCCCTGACCACCGAGATTGTCGGCTCACCCAGTGAGGTCGAAAAGGTCAGAGCGCAGACCGCTCTGCAATCTTCCGCCGACATCCTCGTAAAGAACGGTTCCGAAGCCGCCCAGATCCTCGGGGTTCTGGCTCTGCGGCTCGCAACGACGCTGATGCAGCTTGCAGCAAGCGGAAGACCTCATTACATGCAGATGGCAGCAGATGGGACTCTCACCGGAGACTCGACCGCAAACCACTTCGTGTCGCTCTACCTACAGGGGGCAATGCTCGCAACGAGTAACGACCCGGAAGACGCGCAATTGGCGCTGGAGACACGGGATAACTTGCTCGGCTCATTCCAAAACGTATCGGCAGAGGCGGAGATAGCGACTTGGGCGGCTGTGGCTCTCGCTTTCCGTGTCGCAGAGATTGATGCTGAACTCAATTAGGTAGTTCCTTCCCCTCGCTCGCTTGGCGGGGGTTTGTCGGAGGCTGCTGGCACGCTGTTACGCCAGCTAAGACGACGAGAGGACCTCCGATGACTGACCCCGAGGTTGCCTCCGCCACCACCGCCGACCCGCGCACGGCGCTGGCGTTGTCCATCATCGACGGAGCAAAGGCATCCGGTTTCGCGCGCGCTATCAACCCGTTCACCAAGGAGCCTCGGGCAGGCGACTACATGCTTCTTGCGGCGCGCTCTGTGTCCAAGGAACTCAATCCCCGCCGCCTCACCATCGCACTCACGGATGGCGGCAGCGCGAGCTACCTGCTTGTGCGGGAGCCGGTGAGCTGCAATTGGATGTCGGTGGAGAACTTCGGGCACACCGACCGCGACTTCTCGAATGATGTCTTTGACCTCATGTGGCTGAGTCGCCCGTTCTCGACGTACACGACCAGAGACGAGCTGATGGAAGTTGTGCTCCTTCATCACGGATTCCTCGCACCTTGGATGGCGACCCGTAGAGCGGGGCTGACGGCACGGCTTCGGCTCGACCAGAGGTGGCACCGCTGGCGCAAAGCATTTCTCGACGCGAGTGACTTCGATACCTATCACTGTCCCGGATGCGACGACTGTGATGGCGGCGTGGGTACGGTTCACCGACTGTTCCGAGAACCCGACTCGAACCAATAAGACGAGTTACGCTCCCGTTTTACGACTTTTCAGAAAATCCGAAAATGTGACGCAACATGGTTTACCCTTGTTATAGGAAATCTACAAAAGAATGTAGAAATTCTAATCAGGAGTTCCAATGTCAACGTCACCACTCAACCTACTCAGCGACCTAGCCGAAAACAGCGTCATGCAGACTGTCGCCGTCACCGTGAGCGCCATCATGAGCACAGCGCTCATCACAGGGCTTGCGACGACGATGAGCGCTGGCAGCTCCATCACCGCCGAATCTGTCGCTCAGACCAAGAGCATCATTGCGTCCAACTACCTCGACCGTGAGCTGAGCGAAGCCATCGAGGTCGTCGAAGCAACGCCTCACCGCGTCACCGCGCTCAACGGCGAAGGCGGCTGCGTGAGTTATTCACTCGACCTCGATGCTGACCGCGACCTCAACCTTGTGCGCACAGCAGGTGGCTGCGACGGCTTCCTCCCGACACGCGATGTCCTCGTGAAGCGCATGAGCGACGAGAGCGGCTTCACCTACCTGAATCTCGCCAGCCTTCCGCTCGTGAACGGCAACCCAGCAGGTGAATGCGATGACAGCTTCACGGCGACTGAGTGCGCCTCGACAGGCGTTCGCATCGTCGCTTTCGACGGCGTGAGCATCAACCCAGTTACGGGAGCGAAGCGACTCTCAGCGCACGTCGTGACCAGCGCCACGAGCTACGAACTCATAGAATCGCCGACCGGCATGGATGACGTGGTTGTCGCACCCGAAGCGATACGAGCCGCCGAGTTCGCCGACTAACAATCTTCCCCAGTGATGGGGTCGTAACTGAATACGCACGACAACCAAAAGGAGAAACCAATGTCAAAACGAACACCCAGCCCCATCACGGGGCTAACACGCGGCAACGAGCTGAGCGCACTATGCGCTGAACCCCTCACCATCCTCATCGACATCGACGGCACGCTTGCCATCTGGCTTCGGTCGTTCGACAGGCTGATGCTACGTCTCGACCCGAACGTCGCAATCCTCAATACCGATGACTACAACGTCTTCAATCGCTACAACAGCGACCCTCGCATCATCCAAGCCGCGCTCGACATGGAAGGCTTCTACGCCGACCTCGAACCGATGCCGGGTGCCATCGATGCCGTAGCTGAGATGCGCGCCGATGGTCACGATGTCGTGTTTCTCTCGATGCCGACCGCGACCAACCCGACATGCGCCTCGGATAAGTACCGCTGGGTAGAGCGCCACTTCGGAACCGACATGGTTGCTCGCACGACCCTCGCGTTCGACAAGACCCGCGTTCACGGCAGCGTCCTTCTTGACGACAAGCCATCAGTGACAGGAGCTGTCACTCCGTCGTGGCAGCACATCCTCTTCGACGCGGAGTACAACCGCCATGTCACCGACAGGGCACGTCTAACCCACTGGGCTGAGTGGCGCAAAGTCCTTGTGGGGGTGAACGCATAATGCCTATCACCACCATCAAGCCGAGTGCCGTCATCTATCACCCGCGTACCGGCGTGCCTACCCGCATCATCACGAATCCAGTCCCTTCCGACCTCGACCATGTTCAAGCTGTCGCCGAGATGGGTCGCGTTAAGATTCCGAGCGGTTACAGCCTCCGTCCTATCGCAGATTGGGAGCCACAGCCCGGTATCGTCCAGCACGAAGTGGCAGTCGAGCTTGACGAGCAGAAGAAGAGCCAGTTGCCCGGTGCATCGCTCGCAGTGCTCGATGTCTTCCCATCCGCTATCAGCACGCCGCTGTGGGACACGGTTGACCGCGCTAGATCAGTGAGGCTCCCGCCCATCAAGGTCACCCAGACCCAGATGGCAGGCAAGAAGTCACTCGTCGGTGGTGATGCCCAAATTGGCTATCGCTTCATCGACGGCGAGTGGATCCCTTTCCATGATGAACGCGCGCTCGATTTGTTCGTGCAGGCAGCGAAGATCACGAAGCCTGATGAGATTGTTCTCGTCGGCGACATGATCGACCTCCCCTCACACAGCCGCTGGGAGCAGGAACCGGCATTCGCTAGAACCACGCAGCGCTCCATCGACCGCCTGTTCTTCTTCCTCGTGGCTCTACGGACGGCCGTTCCGAATGCGCGCATCGTCTGGCTGCTCGGCAACCACGAGATCCGCATCCTGACCTACATCATGCTCAACGCAGCAGCAGCTCACGGTCTACGTCGAGCCGATGCAAAGTCCGAGTTCCCAGTGATGACGATGGAATACCTCCTACGCACCGAAGAGATTGGTGTCGAGGTCATCGATGCTTACCCGGTCGGTGCCTATTGGATTACGCCGACGCTCAAGGCGATACACGGCACCAAGGCGAACAGCCGAGGCTCAACCGTCGCTGCCTACCTCAACGAGAATCCTCACCACTCGACGCTGTGCGGTCACATCCACCGCATCGAGCTACAGAGCAAGACCAGTGAGGATTCGGAAGGTCGCCTGCCCAGCCGAGGCATCTCCCCCGGTGCGCTCTGCCGCGTCGATGGCGCAGTGCCGAGCGTCAACGGCGCGAACGGCTCTAAGGGCAAGCCAGCCATCAAGTATGAGAACTGGCAGCAGGGCTGGGGTTTGGTCACCGTCCACGACAACGGACAGGACTTCTTCTACCAGCAGGTCGAGATCCTCGACGGGGTGTTCCTATACAACGGCAAGCTCCATGTCTCCGAGGTCGAGTGGCAGACCGAGACTGCAAGCGTCTGGGTACTGCCCGCCGCCAAAGTCGCCAAGGTCAAAGAACTCACCGCAAGGAGGGCTGCGTAATGGCACACGAAGACATCAGCTCGCCCATGTTCCAAGCGAACCGAATCGACCCGCTCGTCCGGTTCGGGATCAAGATCGAGCCGCGCAACGAAGAGTGCGTAGGCGATTGGGAAGCACGTGCCTACGACGACGATTGCTACGGCGACCAGAAGGCATACAACCGGGCGAAGTGGGCTGCGACGGAGCTGGTTATCGCAGAGTGGAAGAAGGAGGTCACCAACTCTCGCAGCATGTACGACCTATTCGTCGACCGCGACCCAGCCAACAGCGCTATCGAGGCAATCGAGTTACTCGACTCGGTGTTGGAGCGCATTCCGGCATTCGTTCAAGACCGCCGAGTGGACTGGCACCGCACGAATGGTAAGCGCCAGTTCGAGCCGAGCTATTGGCAGTTCAAGGCACTCTTCGACATCCTCGGCACCGAGATTGCGACAGCCACGGGAGCGACGAAGAAAGCTCTCGCCGAACTTCATGAGCCTCTCACCGCGTGGAGTAACAACAGCACGTACAGCGTCGAGAAGCTCGGATTCATCCCAATCACTGCCGCTCAGCGCGTGCAGCACAGAGCCGCAGCCAAAGCCGAGAAGGACGAGAAGGCAGCCGAGCGCCGTTCGGCAAAGGCAAATCAGGCACGAGCTGAGCACGCCGCCTCTGCCGATGAACTACTCGCCAATGTGCGAGCGCGGAAGCGAGGCAGCATCGCACCTCATTGAGCAAGTCCTATCACGACCCCACGTTTACGCAACCGATGTGAACAACACACGAAACCAGAACAGGAGCAACACCATGAACACAGTCATTTCCAGCACCAGACGAGTGCCCGCCGCCCGAGGCGAGAAGGTCAGCACCGTAATCGCACGTCTAAAACCCGGCACTGCTACGCGCATCAGCTACGTCAGCCAGAGCGGGGTGAGGGCATGAGCACGGCATCTCTCCCGGCAATCGCAGAAGACGACTTGGCTTGGGACACATCCAACTGGGCAGTCGTGAGCAGGACGTACTGCTCGCGCTTTCCTCGCGGAGGTGCTCGATGAGCGAATACAAGCCGATGCTCAAGCTCATCAAGCTCGCCGCTAGATCAGTTTCGGTCGCGCTGCTGGTCGGTGGCACGCTCACTGCTGGCACGTTCTACGTTCAGGAGGGTGAAGCTCATCAAGCCGCCGCAGCCGCAGACGAGTCCAGCTTCTACGAAGCGCTCACTGCATTCAGAGCTGACGAAGCTCAAGCGGTCGCCGCAATCGAATCAGCCGACAAGGACATCGCCTCTGCTGAAGAAGCGCTCAGTCAATCTGACGGCAAGGTGCTCGACGATGCTGCCCGTGATGCCCTCGCCACCAAGCTCACCACGACCAAAAGCGACCGCGACGCGGCACAGGAGCGCCTTGACTCTTGGCGCACCGTTCGCCTCGCACTCCTGTCGAATGATGATCTCGATTTCGGCAAGGCAGCCACCATCCTCGATGCACGTGCCCCCATAGCCCTAGCTGTCGGCTTCGACGCGGAGATCGCAGCAGTCACCGACTCAGTGGAACTGTGGAGGGCAGAGCAGGCACGCATCGCCGAGCAGAAGCGTCTCGAAGCCGAACCCGTCAAGAACGCTCAAACCCCTGCGAAGAACGCGACCAGAATTCCAATCGCCGCTCCGAGCAACGGGGTCTACACAAAGAACGTCTGGACTTCGGGCTGGCAAGCGGAGATCGACGCTTGTATGGGAGCAGTAGACATCACGAGCAAGTATGACCTCGCCGTGATCGCCGAGCACACCAGTTGCGGGGGTGGTTCTTTCCCCTCAGCCTCGGGCACCTTCGTCAAACTGACCGGCGTGCGAGCTGGCACCTACCGGGTGCTCGGAGTGGTTGCGACGCTGCCCTCCACTTCGGGTAGCTCGCAAATCCCACGAGGGTATGACCTTCTGTTTCAAGTCTGCGGTACCGGGAAGACGATCAACTTCATCGGGTTGGAGAAGATTGGTTAGCGCGCGGCACGGAGCCGTTAGCCCGTTGGCGGTCGGGTTCTTGACTTTAGAAGATGGTCATAGAGGTATGAAGGGAGAATCATGTCGTCCCTAACCATGTCCAGCCAGAACTCTCGCAAGGTCGGATCGATCATGATTAGTTCATTCGAGAGTGACGGCGGAATGTTCTCGTTCAACGCCAAGTCGAACGCCTCTTGGTTTCTGAGCCTGTAACCGTTTATCCACCATTGGCAAACCGATGCTCCCTCGATGGCTGCCCCATCGACTCGGTGGATGGTGCCCTTGAATCGGTAGATTCGGGTTCCTTCGCACCCAACCGTTTTCGAAGTTGGAACCGCGTTCCTGTCCGGCGCGTCCCACTCGGCGAATCCCACCCCGTCAGGGTATCGAGGGAGCAACAGCGTCGGACGCGCTCGCTAGTCTTACGCCATGTCGGAAGTCGTTGGAGCAGTGATAGGCGCAATTGCTGTCGTCTGCATTCCACTAGCCGCGTGGTTCTCGCGCCGCGCGACCCGTGAGGGGCGACTCCTTCTTCGAGTCGAGCGGCTTGGGTCGGTTTTCGCCCTGATGCCTGACTCGACCGAGAAGGACACATTCGAGTTGCATGTCATCGGAGCAGTCGCCGATTTGAACTCGTGGCTGGATGCTGACAATGCGAAGCGGCGCAAACTTATCCGCACCATCAATCGCTGGACTTACGGAATCGGCGTGCTCGCAGTTTTCATTGCGCTCCCATCAATCGATACCAGCGCAAACCCGTGGCAATCGTCGGTTCTCGGCACTGTAATTGGACTCTCCATTGCTGGTGTGACGATGGGAGCGTCTTTCTTATTGGAGCGCAGCGCACGCGCCAAATCAGCATTAGCTGCCAAGGCACGCGAGGATGCCGCTGCTGCTGTTCGCCTGGAGGCGTTGCGGCAGGGTGAGCCGATGCCTATGGCTCAGCCCTTGAAGAAGCGCCCATGACCGACCCCGGTGTTGAGAAGCCTTCGGTCAGCGAGTTGGAGGACTGGATTCGCAGGGTCGCCGAGGACTTGCCGCGTGACGAGTTCGTCGTGCCCGAAGGGCGAGCCAAGGACTTTCTGCTGCTCTACGGCTTCTGCCAACAAGCTTCGCGTTTCGCATCTAGCTATGTGTTGCTGAGCAATCAAGGTTTCCAGCGCGAGGCTGCCGCCTTGGCTCGATGCAGCTTTGAACACGCAGTGACTGCGCATTGGGCTTACTTTACCGAGGGCGGGATGGAGCGGCTTGGCATCGACCTCAATCGAAAGTTCAGGGGCTATTACCTCGCCATGAGCACGTATCTCGACAATGATCAATTGCGCGACGAGGCGGAGGCGCACCGCAGTCCAGACGGCAGCGGTCTGCCGAAGTTCACGGAGATGATGTGGGATCTAGACAGCAATGGCTTCCTCCGAACGTCGTACCAAAACCTGTCTCTAAGCGTGCATCCCTCCCATCTCACCGTGAGCAGTTATTTGGAAGACACTGACTCCGGTACTCAGTTGCGGCACGAACCTCGGGATGGAGTGCAGTACCCAACCCTCTACACGACCGCCATCGCCGCGATGCTCGCCTACTCACTCATGTTGTACATCGCTGACCCAGCGACCGCGAAAGTCTTGGTCGAGGAACCGTCTAACCATCTTCGACTCCCTCCCTTCCTGCACGATGCGCTACCTGACGCGAAACGCCGAGTATTTACGCACTCGGAAACGGGTGCGGCCGCGTGACCGCCGACAACCGCATACCTTACGAGGCCTCCAAGGCAATTGGCTATTACGTCTACGCGCTGCGCGATCCCCGCACCCGTGAGGTGTTCTACATCGGTAAGGGCATCGGGGAGCGAGTCTTCTCGCACCAAAAGGATGCCGACGACAGCGCGGCTACTCAGAGCGCGAAGCTCAGCCGCATCTCCGAGATCCGCATCTCCGGAGAACAGGTCGAGCACCTCTTCCTCCGTGTGGGCATCGAGGACGAAGCAACAGCATTCCTCGTCGAGCAGGCTGTCATTGATGGCTACGCAGCTACAGGCATTCCTCTCACCAACCTTGTGAAGGGTCACTATGCGCACGAGCTTGGTCTGAGTACCGTCGAGGCTGCCGTAGCCGCCCGTCTATCGGAGCCGATGCCTGCCGTCGATGCCCCACTTGTGATGTTCAAGATTAATCGGGCTTGGCGTTCGGACTCATCACCCACCGATGTCTATGAAGCAACGAGGGGTCACTGGAAAGTCGGCTGGGACACCCGCAGTAGAGCGAGGTACGCCGTGGGTGTGGCATTCGGAATAGTGCGCGGTGTCTACGTCATTGACGAGTGGTTCGCATCAACTCAGCCGGGAGACGAGGGGCGGTGGGGATTCATTGGACAACCAGCACCCGAGCTTGAGCACATCGTTGGAACCAACATCCGAGCCATCAACATCGACGGCAGCCAGAACCCGTACCGCAAGTTCCTCACCGGATTCAAGGGTGCGACCGTAGAGAGCGGGGAGTAGGCGCATGGGCAAGGCTCGAAATCCCGATAATGATGCTTTCTACCTGCTGAACCTCTGCGATGACATTCTCGGGATCAAAGCATCACGCGAGCATCGTTTCGATTGGCTGCGGGGCGACCTCTCGGCGCGAACGGGACGAACAATGACACTCCCCGTCGATGGCTACTGGGAGCCGCTGAATCTCGTCGTTGAGGTGATGGAGAGCCAGCACTACGTACCGACTCCGCACTTCGATAAGCCCGAGAAGATCACGGTTAGCGGCGTGCATCGAGGTCTCCAGCGACGGCTCTACGACGAGCGGAAGGCGAAGCTTATTCCGCAGCATGGGCTGAGGCTGGTCGCCCTGCCGATCACATCGTTCGAGGTTCGCGGAAAGAAGATCAAGCGGCAACCGGAGCTGGACACCAAAGTCGTACGCGAAGTTCTGTTAGCGGCGGGAGTTGTCGGCTAGCTATCGGTCGTCCGAATCCCAGTTCGGGTCGCCGACCGCATTGTCAGAGTAGTCGCGGACTTCGCCATCGAGTTCGCTGCGATGCGCGTCATCGAGCTTCTCGCGCGCCTCGTCAAGCTCATCGTCATCCAGTCCCCCGAAACGCGAAACGATGTCATTCACGATCTCGTTCTGCTCATCATCACTCAGAGTGCCAGTCATCAGCTCTACTTCTTCTTCTTCTCAGCTTGCTTCTTCAACTTGGCGATTTTCTCTAGGTGCTTAGCCTTCTCTTCAAGACGCTTCGCCTCCGCCCTGAGTTCTCGCGGGGTCTTGTTCGTAGCACCGGGTGGTCGTCCCATCATTAGCCCAATCTGAATAACGTATTTATACGGTATTTTTACCGTATCTGTTCTCAGTATGCATCATCGAGATCGTGTGCGCTAGAGCGGGTCTCCCCCGCTCCGCGATGCGCCCAACCCCGCCCCGCGCTGCCGCCGCCACCAACCGCGCACTCCAGCGAACCTTCTCTGCCAGTTCTCCATCGCAATCAGAACTCAGCCGCGACAATCGAGCCGGTATCTCGAACATCAATAGCCACCGTCTAGGTGCAGCTCATCGATGACCACACGCTCTCAGCAGCAGAAGAAACAGGGCTACCGACCCGGATCGTTTTGAGAACAAACAGCACTTCTCGCAAGCGGCTTTCGGAGAGAAACAGAGATTGGTGAGCTGGTCGTTTTGACCGAAACGTTCCTCACAGAAGGTGTCGTTTGGAGGCGAAATGTCTACACGCGAAATAGGCCACGAAAGGGAAACCGGACGAGAGGTAACTACTTGCAGGGGGATCTCGGTGAGGTAGTGGCTGGCGGCGGTCAAGTGGGGGTCGGAGTGGCTGTGTGGGCGCGATCTTTTGGTGATCTGCTGACTAAGAATGAAACCCCCGGCAGGAGAACCGGGGGTTCCATAGGAATTTGAATCAACAACACTTGTGACGATCGCCAATGTCAGTAAAACGACCGCACAGAATTAGGATAACTCAGAAACACGAAACTGGTTGAAAAAGCGAATTAGAAACAGGAAACGGGCGAGGGAATCGCTTCCCTCGCCCGTTATCAAAGCCGGTAATCATCCGGGGCATTGAAAGGCGATCTCAATAAGATAATCATAGCAACAATTGCCGTTGTTTTAGAAAACTCTGAATAATGCCACTGGCTGAGTTATCCTAGATTCATCGAGCTAATCACTCGGTGCAATCAGCAAAGGCGACCTCAATGACAGGGACCTCTCAACCCACTGGCACACTCTCCGCCATCGACTACTCAATCGACGCACGGGCGGATTTCCCCGCCATGCGAACGACTCTCACTCCACTCACCGTCGCCGACGTTCTTGGGGAAAACCCAGTCGGCAATCTTCTTCAGAATCCCAAGGCATTCAAGCGGGTTCTCATCAATCTTCGGCTCAACCGTAACGGTCGGGCTTTTGCGCCATCCACCGCTACCGCATTGTGGGACTGGACTCACGGCACGCTTCCTTCTGATGCGACATCCGCACAGAACCTCGTTGATGCCGTGGCTCTCATCCGCCTCACGTTCGACATTGACCAGCCCGTGCTCGACGCACTTAGCCTGAGCAGCTCCGCGCTCGATAGCGTGCGCTCCGATGCGAAGACCGCGCGCGAGCGCTACCTCGAAACCGAGTTCGAGCGGCAGGCACGCGAGAAATGCGAGCGACGCTACAAGAGAACGGTCAACCGCACTCATCGACCACCAAAACGCGGAGGGGAACGGACGATGACCGCCAAGATGTTCAGGCAGAGCTGGCTCCCCTACCAGCCGCTTGCCACTGACTCTTGGGCATCCGCACCGCAGCGGCTCTCGCAGAAAAGAGCATTAGAACGAGTACACATCCAAGCCAATCAGCGCGGACTCATCAGCATCCTTTCCATCGATGTTGATGACCCTGAAGCCGAGAAAGTCATCTCGTCTCTTCAAAAGGTTGGCTACATCCCTCGCCCATCGTTCATGGTTATCAATCCCCGAACTGGACACGCTCACGTCGCGTGGTGCATCGATGGCTTTCTCAGCTCGCGCCAGCAGGTCAAGTGGCTCCGCAGCATCAAGAAGCGCCTCGAAACAATGATTCGCGGTGCTGATGCTCGATACAACGGAACGTTCATCCGCAATCCGCTGCACCCCTCACACCGGACGGTCTGGATGCGCGGCGAGACGTGGAAGCTCGCTGACCTCGAAGAATTCGTCGGCGGCATCGAACTTGAGAGCGAGCCGGACAAGGATGCGATGTTCGAAGAGGTCGAGCGCGAGGCGGACGGTCGCAACGACGCTCTCTATCGGTTCGGGTTCAACTACGGATGCAAGACCCGGAAGGACTACGAACGCAATGTTCCGCTGCGTGAGGTGCCCGGATTCCGTGACGGTATCCACGATGCGATAGCCCAGCAAAACAGCAAGCTGTCGCACCCAGTGTCGAGCGGCGAGGTATCCATCATTGCCCACAGCGCAGCTCGTCAGTCGGATAGGTCTTGGCACTGGTGGGTGAATCCCCAGCTACAGGCGCAACGTTCGGCGATGACGGAGAAGGCGCGGAATGCCGAACCTCGTTGGCTGATGATTCTGCGATTGGTAGATGAGATGCCAACCCAGCTAGAGGTCGCTCAACATCTTGGGATTTCGCACAATGCTGTGCGGTCAATCCTGAAAAGAGCGCGAAAGTGGGCGAAGGAAACTGCCTATGACCCCACTACTTATTCTCCTATTGAGATAGATGTCTCTCTCTTTGCCTCACCTCGGTGAGTGCTCCACTGAGCCAACTGCGCCAGAAGGGCTTAATAGCTTTGTATAGGGAGTGACACACTCTGTGTCACTCCAGCTATGTCGCAATTGCAGGCATTCCTCTAATAAGAGTGCTCCGGTGGAATCAGCTACCCACCTTTACCACTCGCTCGGTGCTTGAGGATTTCGAAGCAGAGATTCAAGGGCGTTCCCATTCTGCCCCGCTGTTACGTGGCGTTCTCCACCCACGTGCGGCTTCTGCTCAGCCGAGGTGCAGCAGTCTCCCCCGTGTCGGGAGAGCGCCGTCTACGGCTTATGGGATGTAGATCCGGGGTGGTTGGCGGTGCCGCACGTTCGCGCCTCCATTCTCACAAAAGAATTTGTTGATCTATTTTTTGGAATTATAGGAAATCTGAAAGTGTAGGTTGCGAATAGTTTAGAATAGTGGTATGGCAAGCGCAGTTCTTAGAACTTTAAATGCCATCACATCTAGGAGAACAATCAATGTCAACCGCAATCGCACCACTCGCCAACCGGAGGTCACCAGCCGCTAACCGCTACGACCGCAAGATCCACTACATCAACGCTGAGCGCGCTCGCCTTGGTCGCTACGAGGGGGTGGCTGCGTAATGACTACTGTCACCAGCAACCGCGCCTCGACCACCTACGCCCGTTGGGGTCACTGCCTAACTATCCCGATGATGGTGCTCATCCTCGTCGGCATTGATGCTCTCGGGCGCACAGTTGGATTGGGATTCATCGACTACATCGGCATTGGCTCGGCAATCGCCGATGCCTTCACCTCCATCCATGACGGCATCGCGTCACCCTTCACTGACGCTGAGCCTGCCTCGTCAGGACTGCTCATCGAGGTGGCTAGCTAATGGATCATTCCCACCTCGCCAAAGAGGACTATTTCATTGCGCCAATCTCACAGGCGCTGGCTAAGTCCCTCGTCGAGCAACACCACTACTCCAAGGGCGGCAGTAACACCGCCGTCTACAGACACGGTTTGTTCCACATCGATGCACCGGACATCTGCCTCGGTGTCGCGTGGTGGCTACCGCCAACCAAGGTCGCTGCCCAATCCGTGCATGACGACTGGAGACGCGTTCTCTCTCTCACGCGGCTCGTCGTAGTGCCCGGTGTGCCGACCAACGGTGCGAGCTTCCTGATGGCTCGCTCGATCCGTGAGATTCAGAGAACAGGCGATTGGACAGCGCTCGTCACCTATGCCGATGAAGGACAAGGGCACACGGGAGCTATCTACAAAGCCACGAACTGGACGTACAAAGGCATCCGTCCGGGACACGCGGTTTGGGTCGATTCGACCGGTCGCCACGTCGCAAAAAAGGCTGGACCGAGGACTCGTAAGAATGCCGAAATGCTCGAGCTCGGCTACACGAACACGGGCGCTACTCGGAAGCACAAGTTCGTTATGTACCTCAAGGCTGTGCCTCGCGTATCTGCCCAGAGCGACCTTGGAATGGTGGCGTGATGAACACGATCCACATCACCCTCGACGGCGCGCGCACCAAGCTGTCCGGCTTTGGTCGCCTCTTCGCAGAGTCCCGTTATCTGACCGAGAGGTTTGAGAGCGCCGCATCACGCGCTGGCGCAACCCAGCTCCAGTCCGACGATCTCTGGGGCATCTACTACGAGGTCGCACCTATCCGTGGCGGACTTGTCGATGTCGAGCTTGCCAAGGTCTACGCCGAGCGTGTCCTTTGGACTGACATCGAGATCACCATCACCGAGCAGCAGCTGGAGGTGGCGGCATGAGCGATCCCAAGCCTTCGATACGTATAGAGGTTCCGAACCTTCAGGAAATGCTCGGCAGGCTCATCCTTGCTGTCGTCAGCGTGGGCGCTTTTATCGCGCTCGGACTCTGGATGGCGGAAGGCTCGCTGCTTGAGTGGTTTTCCACGCTTCTCGTTATCACCGTTTCCCTGCTTCTCTCCGCAGCTCTCAGGGGGAATCGACTCGACGCGGCTGGCAAGCCGCGTGGCGGTCGCCTCGCTCCGCTTCTCGCCCCTCTTGGCGAGCACCCGTGGCTGCGCATCCTGACCACCGATCTCGCGTTTCGAATCGGAGGCGCATTCTCCATCGGTTTTCTGGTCGCGTCCGCTGAACGATTCATCGCCGCGCTCTTCCCGTCTGGCACCGCACCAATGGTGTCGGGGCTGATTAGCCTCGCGGTCGTTCTCATCCCGCTCTACACAGTGATGAACTTCATGCAGTCTCGCCACACGTATGCCACGAGCGACTGGTGGCAAGAGGTTAAATCGGGCGCTCTGGACGTATTGCCGGAGCAGGCACGAACTCTACTGACTGCCAAGAGAAGCCCGCTCCAGACCGCCCTCATCGGAGCGACGGGTCGCACCTCGCTTAGCCTCATCCTTCGAGCAGTTGCCATCTCAGTGCTGCCGCTCATCTTCTCCAGCCCATTCGCAATCGCGTTCTTCGGACTAGTCGCCATCGCCATCGTCATCGGCGGGGACGCACTCGTGTCGCTCGTGCGCCATGTCTCATCGACGGCTATCCCACAGCCACGTTCGGAGGTGGACGATGAAGATCCTCGGAGCTAAGGCGCTCGCCTTCGTCCTCATCGCCGCAGTAGGTACTGCTTCGACGGCAGCAGCCTTCCTCGCCGAAGGTGCATTGACGCTCATAGCTCTCGTCGCCTTCGCGGTGGTCGCTCCCGCTGCCTTCTGGCTCATCGCCAAGCCACTCCCCGGCAGCAGCCCGTGGTCATTCGCTTCGAGCTACGGCATCATCACCGCCTATAAGGAGCAGGGCAAGCTCCGATGGGTAATCATCTGGGCTGTGCTCGTTCTTGTTCCCGCGTTTTACTGGGTCGCCTTCTTGGCGCTCGGTGCCTTCACGGCATTGAAGATCATCAAGCTGGCGAAGCAGTGGATCTGGAAGCTGACCGCCGCTGCGGTCGTCGCCATCCCCGTCGTCGTCGCCAGCTCTCTGCTCGGCGGGTTCTTCGCACTTCCGATAACTCACTTGGTCACCTCAGCAGCGCCTATCGCCCTCTACCTCGTGCCGTTCATTGTCGCGCTTGGCAGTTGGGAGGAACCGGGCACCGATGCCGAGTCAGTCTTGTCTCGCGGCTTTCTTGTCACGCTCTTTCGTCGTTACGACCTCGATGCTGATGCTCTCGCCAAATGCGAAGTCATCAACTCTGGCAACACGACGATTGTCCGTCCTGCACCCGTCGAAATTCTCAAGAGGTTCGGCAGCGACCATCACGAGCTGGACGACATGCTCCGAAGCATCGACCTCGGAGTGACGGCGCTCAGCCGTGAACAGCTCGTGCTTGCCCCAACCCCGCCCGACGCAGCAATCATCGGCATCTCGGTTCGCAGCTCCACGGGCATCGACCTCGGGGAGCAAGCGGCATGGCTGTAAAGGCATCCATTCTCCAACCCGACCGTTGGCTCGCGCAGAAGAGCGGCGAGGCAATCAAGAAGGCGTGGCTGAAGTTCCGAGCTGGCGCACCTCTGACCGAGGATCAGATCGCTCGAATCGTAAGCATCCAAGCAGTCACGAGTTCGAGCTACGAGTACGTCGTCTCCAACCTCGTCGAGTCGCCCGATGGCTCGTTCAGCATCCGACCCGAGAAGCCAAGCGTCAGCCTCACCAAGAAGGTCGCTGATTCGACTCCGCAAGAGTTCCCCGAATTCGAAGTCACCGTGAATTCGCAGACGCTCATCGTCTGGTCACCCATCAGCTCAGCGGAGCGCTCCCGACGAGCCAATCTCCGTTCCAGTGAATCGCTGTTGAGCGCCACCGATGGGCTTCTGGTCAGTCGGGAGCCAATAGCCAATTCAAAGGGTGTCGGGCAGTTCATACCCATCACGCTCGATGGGGCATCAATCGAACGCCGCTCGGAACTGTTCACGGTCATCGCCGAGCGTCTTGGAGAAAATTTCGATGTCTACGGCTACTCGGACACTCCACCCTCAGCCGGAGTCATCGCCATCGAGGTAGGTGAGAAGGAGAAGGCACCTCGTTACTACGACGCGGAGAAATGGGTTCTCGCCAAGAGCCGGAAGCCGGAAGAGGCAGAGGACTTCGCTGTGAAGGACGGTCGTTCAGTCGTTGACCATCAACCTCATAGCAACACCGTGATCGTCGCTCGTCTCGACCCATTCGTTAAGGACATCCGCGACCGGGTTGCCGATACCGCTGGCGTTAGCCCGTGGGAAGTCGAACTCACAGTGAGCATGGTGGTCGATGAGTCCACCGAACAAGGACGAATCAACTCCGTCGATGTCGTTCGATTCGACAAGAACATCTCGGTGAGCAAGGACAAACGCGCTGAGTTCTTCGCCAATTTCATCTACTTGATTCCCGGCGGATCGTCTGGCTGGCGAGTGCGGGAGGACAAAACCAATGGGCGCTTCTCTCTCCTATACGGCAAGGCGCTCGCACTGGACGAGAAAATTCTTCTTCCGTTCGATGAGGTGCTTTCTGGCGGATGGGGTGACATCGAGGTCGGTCGGAAGGCAACCGGCAAGCCTATGATTCTGCACCTCGCAGACAACCCACATTCAATCGTTGCGGGAAAGACCAACTCTGGTAAATCCATCACGCTCGCCATCATCATCGCTATCTGGATGGCGAAGGGCGGCAAGCTCGCTGTCATCGACCCGACCAAGCGCGGCTTGGACTTCAAGTGGGTTCGACCTTGGGTAGATGACCGCTTTTGGGGTGGGCACAAAGACATCGAAGTCGCTCTTGCTGCTTTGCGCGCTGTGTACGACGAGGTGCAACGTCGCGCTGACATTCTCGAATCACGCAACGTGCCGAAACGGACTCGGCTTACCCCCGAGCAGATCGTCGAGTTCGACATGCCTCCGCTGCTGGCGGTCTTCGACGAGTTCGCGTCGTCGGTAACTCTTGCAGCTGTGCCACCGGGACTACCTAAAGATGACCCGGAGCGCGTTGAAGCCGAAACGCTAAACGCCAACAAGTCCCGGCTCCTTTCGCTCACGGGAAAGATTCTTCGTGAGGCTCGATTCACGGGTATTCACATGGCAATCGGAACTCAGGTCTGGAGCACTGAACTCATCGGAAAGGGTTCTGGCGAGATGCGGACGAATGCCGGTAACCGACTTCAAATCGGTGGGGCAAACGCCACAGCCCTCTCGATGATCGTCGAGGATCTCGAAGACGCGAAGAAGGCTTACGAGATCGCTCACAAGGTAGCTGTGTCCGATTCGAAGTACGACGACGAAGCTGACCGCACTGCCATCCCTGGTCGCGGCATCGCAGAAATAAACGGCGGTGGAACGCACGCCATACACGGCTACTTCGTAGAGGACGAACAGGAGCTAGCTGACTGGCTAACGCGACTTGCAATCGCTCAGCCGCTTCACAACACGGTCATCAACTACGGCGGCACCCCGGTACCCCGTAGCGCCGTCCCCAAGCCGAGCCAGAACGTCTTCAACATCTGGGACTTCCAAAAAGGCGAACGAGGCACGCAACTGTCAACCCCCGCTACGGTCCAGCAACCCCCTCACAAGTTTCCCGGCGACCCTGCCGCTACCGAAAGGACATCAGAATGAACACCACCCACACCCGATACCGAGCCACACTCGCAGCGCTACTGCTGCTGACGCTGCTCGCCGGTTGCGCCACTCCCGAGCCACCCTCGGACGACATCTCAACCCCAACACCCACCGAGTCATCACTCTTCGGCTTCGATGGCAACCCATGCGATGCATACCCGCAAGAGCCGTTCGAGCTCGAGAAGACCTCGGTCGAATACAGCGCTGAGGACGCGAATGGTGACGAGTACGAGTCGTCGCTGGAGATTGCCGGTGCGGTGACCATCACCGAAGTCTTCGCCTCGTGCCCGGATGAGAGCCTTACTCCGCAGACCCGGCTTGTTTCCATCGATGTCGGTATCCACACCCCCGGCGAGGACGCGATGCAGCGAACTGCGACTCTCACCATCGATCAGAAGAGCTACGACGCGGTAAGCGCAGAAGTCAACGAAGAAGATGGACGCGAAAGCACGATGGCGCTCGGATACCGAACCCTCGTTTTCGAGCTGCCACCCGAGGTTTCCGGCGATGCGACGCTCACCGTCACCCTCGACGGTCGTCACCCGAACGGCAACCCCACACCCGACTGGGAAGCACCGGTCTACACAGTCGTCATCCCGTTCGACCTCGCCGCCGCTGGCGGCTCGGATACGACAACCGCCCCGGAGCCGGAGGCACCAAGTGATTACTAAGAGAAAGCTCCAACTCGCGGCTATCGCCGCCTTCCTAGGGATGATTGCCGCTTTCGTGTTCGTCGTGACCGCACCCGGCGAATCGAAGGATGTTGTCGCCAGTCCTGAATCTGGCGCTCAGCCAGCCCCAACTATCACCGCTGGCTTCAAGGTCGAGCAGTATCCTGCCGTGCCCCGACAACCGTCACAGGTCACTCTCGGAGACGTGCCGCTCGCGCACTACGACTCGGTGATTTCGGACGTGCTCGCGCAAGACGAGGTATCGCCCATCGAAACGTGGAAGACCGCACGACCGCTCGCGCCACTGGTCGCGCTCTACTCCGCGATGAGCAAGAACGCTGATCCGATTGCAGCCCTATCCCACCTGACGGTTGAGGACGTGACATCAGTGGCAGTGTTCGGCGAGTACGGTACCGAGCGCGCTGACGGCGGTTGGCTTCTCGTCGGTACCCCATCACGGAAAAGCTTGCCCACGACTGACAGCACGGCTCCAGCAGTGACCTTCGCGTACGTACGAGCTGCGGACTTCGAGGTTGGTGAGATTGACCGCAAGGTGACAGTGGATACCGTCACGGGCGAGGTGCAGCTCATCGCCAAGGACGGCACAGTCCTGCATTCAGAAACGGGCACTCTCGGAAGCGCCGACGACCCCACACCCCACGGGTGGGGGTACATCACCGCGACCTACACGGGCGGCGAAAATGCCACATCGGCGGGAAAATCAATTGCCCTCATTAGCGCCCATTCAGAGAAGCGCGCGTCCTACGGCGAGAACGGGGCACTCACCGCAATCCACTACTCGACATCGACGCGACCCACCTCGTTCGGCTGCGTGCGGGTGTCCATCGCATTCACTCGACTGCTGGAACCACTGATCGGAATTCCGGTGATGTTCGAATGAACTAGCGTTTTGCGATAAATCCGAAAACGGGCTGATCCACCTGTAAAATTGTGATCAGAAACTGTCCATCCAACAACGGAGGTACACGACCAAACAACACTAAGGAGAACCCCAACATGCTCAACCGAACCCGTTACGACCTACGAGAGCTTCTCGGCTACGACCGAGCTGAGAACTCAATCATGCAGACCATCACCATCGCGGTGTCTGCCATCCTCATCGCTGCTGGACTAGTGACAGCTCCCGGTCTCATCAACAACGCGCGTGACAACAACGCGACCACTGACCTTGCCAATCTTGCCTACGCTCAAGAATTTGCTGTCAGCACCGATGGTAAGTATCACGCCGGTATCCACGAGGGCGATCCCGACTCTCTCGCCGACGTAGTCGCATCGAGCGATGGCTCATCGGGGGTCAAGTACACACTTTCGGGCGGCGTAGAGGGCACCGCAGCAATCGTCTGCACCAGCCCGGATTTCTACCTCCTGAAAGCGACTTCAAGCTCCGGCAAGACCTTTTATCGCTCGTCCGACTCAGGCAAGACCTCATCGGACATCAATGAGATCACCATCGACCCGTGTCTCGCTTCTGACCTCCCCACGTTCATCGAGCCATCGAATCCGGGCGGCGGAAACCCACCTGCCAACTCTGTCTGCTTCAACTTCGATGGTCAGCCAATCGCTGCCTACGAAGACGGCTACGTCGCCGCGCTAACGGGTGGTTCTTCAAACACTCCGGCAGCATGGACGGGTTGTGAATTCCAGTATGAATCCGGCTTCAATACGGCATCATTCAACGAACCGTTCGCAGGGGTGTTTGCGCGAGGCACCTCGAACAACTGCATCGATTTCAGTTTCTACCGGACTGGTGCTGGTGTCACCGGCGACGAGTACGACCCCGGTTTCTACTCCGCTTTCAACGCTGGCGAAAATGCCGCAACCAACGGTGCTTCGAGCGACAGCTACTCCTACGCGTACTACCCAATGTCTTTCGGCACGCAGTGCAACTCGGATTGGCAGGCTGGCTACAGCGCAGTGACGGGCGGATAGACGTTGACCGCCCCGAGCAGTATCGAAGCGGTCGGAATCATCTTGAACATTCCGACCGCTTCGCCCTGCTCAGCGCTCGGATCGAGCGGGTGCTGAATGGGAATGTATCGAAGCCTTTTGCGCGGCGACCGGGGAGAATCGAGCCTCGCGCTGGTAGTCAGCCAGATGATCAGCCTCTTAGTGATGGGTTCACTCGCCGGTCTTATGTTCATCCTGATCACAGGCGGTGCTCGCGTCCAAGCCGAGAACGTCGCGCAGACGGAGCTTCGAATCGCCAACCGCGCGTTCATCACCGATGTCGAGAACGCCGCCACGGTGTCTGAGCTGGACGACACTTCGGTCACCCTCACCAGCACGAAGTTCCTCAAAGTAGCCGACCGCGACGGGGACGGCGAACTCGACTACCAGTGCCGTGACTCTCAGTGGGTATTCGAGGCAGCTTCGGATGAGGTTAGGAAAAGCCGTGGCAACGAGACGTTGATGTCCGTTCGAAATAACATCGCCGTCCACGAAACAGACGATTGCAGCAGTCCGGTGACGAGCACTCAGAGCCGCATTGCCGTCGCCGCCATCACGGAGGACTCGCGCTTCGTCTACACGAACGTTGCGAGAGTGCCGCTCTCCTTTTCGAATGGGATAGTCACGACCTTCATCGGACTCGATTCAACTTCCTCCAATGCCGCTGACATCGCGGCTATCGACCAGTTCCGAGCCGACCACGACGTGAACGATTGGTACACCGATGCCGAGATGCTGCGCGAGCGGTCAGCGGTCGTCGAGGCGCAGCTCACGGCTTTCCTCCCTATTAGTCAGGAGAATGCAGCGAGCTTCAAAGCCACGACTAACGAAGCCGAGACCGAACTTGTCGGCGACAATGACGGAGTTGTTGACCCCGGTGGAGAGCAGACGCGATGGGTGCCGAATCCCGTCGCTGGAGTGTTCGTGCAACGCTCACCCGACACCGGAGCCGTAGTTGGCGGTCAGCGCGAGGGGCTTCAGATTTCATGGACGGCTCGCCCCAGCTACGAGTGTTCGCCCACTCAGACGTTGGCGTATTCATGGCTCGTGACGAACATCCGCACTAACAAGCAGTCGTCCGGCGAGACGGCCGCCACGGTCGTGCAAGTGACGACAGGCACAGGCGGCAACGCTCAGGTCTGGAACGGCGGTAACTACTTCGTCCAAGTCTCCGCACGCTGCAACGATTTCGATGGGCAGTCCGGCGATAGAAGCACCACCTACACGCTTCCGCTGCCCGAGGTCATCAACGTCGGCGTGACACCGAGCGCGAATCAGACGACCCATTCGACGGCATGGGCGACCGCATCATCCGACCCCACCACCACCTACAGCGTCCAGTACGCGCCAGCGAACGTGGTTCGGTCAGCCGACTACATCAGGGGCAATCTCGCGTGGGAGTACCCATCGATGCCCTATGCCGTCATCGCTGGATCTCCAACCGCAGCAACGAGTATCTCGAAGAGCAGCAACACGGTTGTTCCCGGCTACCCGGACACCTACCGAGTCCGAGCCTCGACCACCGATTCACCCAATACCTCGGGCGCTTGGACTCCTGCAAATTACATCTATCGCGTTGTCGCTCCGAGCGCCCCGGTCATCGACACTTCCACGCCAACAGGTGGTTCGTGGGATGCCGTGACCTGCGCCACCAACACCTCCGCCCAGTACCGACCGCATTTCAGCAATACGTTCGGCGGCGCGAACACGACACCAGCAACCCCGATGAGCGCGCCACAGAGCGGAACGAGCATCTCCTTCGGCTCTGCCATCAATGAGGGTTCCCGAGTGTGGATTCGCGTGGATGCAAGATGCGTCACCAAGTTCACGCTCGACCCGACCAATGGACAGACGACGACTACTCTTTCGCCGTTCTCGCCGTCGAGCACGGAGGACTGGATTCGCCCGATCATCAACCCAGCTAGACCGAGCGGGCTGGCGACTCCCGCACGCTCGGTCGGCAACGGCACCACCTCGACGAACTCTTGGAGCAATCCGACCTGTGCAGTGGGTACGACGCTGAACATCGAGCATCAATTCAGTTCAGGTGCGCCGACCAGCGATGCATGGCTGGGCGCAGCTACCAGCCGCTCCACTGCGCGTTCAGAGGCTCCGGGAACCAACTACGGATGGCGTGTTCTCGCACGCTGTGAGAGCGACGCATCAGGCGAGCACGTCACCGCCGATAGCGGCTGGGCGAGCGCTGCGTTCTACAGCGATGTCCCCGCTCCATCAGTAAGCGTTACAGCATCTCGATACACCGCGCAGAGCGGAGGCGGCATCACCGTCTATGTGACGCTGACCGGCGATTGCGCGGCTCAAACAACTAGGGCTTGGACAGCGAACGAGGCAGGAACTTGGTATCGCACCGGGCACCACTCGGAGAGCTTCTATGGCAGCTTGTACTGCGCTGGAGCTGATGGACACAACAGCAGCCTCGCCAGCGATTCCGTCTACCTAACGTGGCTAGCCCCTGCACCATCCGCTCCCGGTGGCGGCGACGGAACGTACATTATGACCTGTGACTACGTAAACGGTGGCTACCAAGGCTTCAGCGGCTGGGTTGAATGGAACGCTTCGTCTAACGCGACTTCCTACAGCGTCTCCATGCAATACACGGGAGAATCCGGTAGCACTTTCACTACCAACTTGGGCACAAGCGCGTCGCAAAGGCGGACCTATCAGAGCGATGCAAGCTCTAACAGCCCCGGAGTGAAGATTACGGTTACAGCAAACGGTCCGGGTGGAAGCACTTCGAGCGTATTCACCCCAAACCGAGTTCCGGGCGGTTGTGCATAAACAAAGCGCCCCGGCGATAACGCCGATGCTCTTTGTTCTTGGCTGTTAGTCGAAGACCACGTAGGCAAGGCGGTCGGTCTTGTCACCGATGTAAGCCTCTACCGAGGCGATAGCCTCTTCCTTTGAGCCGTACTGCTTGATGTAGGGCTTGCTGGAAACCCATGCGCGACCGTTGTAGTCCCAACCGTAGAAGATGCCGATGATGGTACGACCGGTCTTCGCGCTCTCCGCCTTGAGAGCATCGAGGTAAGCAGCCTCAAAGCTAGCTGCGGTGTACTCGGTTGCTCCCGAAAGCGCAGCAGCGGACGGTGCAACGTTCGCCTTCACCGCATCGAGGACTGCCTGCGGAAGCGGCTCGTCCTTGGGGATCTTGACCTTGGTGCCGTCAGGGAGCGTGTAGTAGCTCTTAGCAAGCTGCTCGCCCTCCCACGCGGAAAGCTCATCGTCGCCGTCGAGGTCGCCCTCGATTGGCTCTGCAACCTGCTCGACTGTGACCACTGGCTTTGGCGTGATGGCAGGAGCTGCGTCGTTGACCACAGAGACGCAGCCGGTTAGCGCCAGCAGCACTCCGAGTCCAGCGCCGGTAATCGCCATGTGTGCCTTCATCAGTTGGCTCCAATCAGTTCGTGTTCGCTCGCGGTCGTTCGGAGCGAGCGCCAGATCGTGCTGACACTCGTATTGAAGTTCCCCGCGATCTCGGGGATCGTCCATTCCTTGCTATCGAACTGCTCCCGCACCGCCTTGTGCTGCTTTGCAGTAAGTGCGGGCTTGCGCCCGATCTTCGCACCGCGCCTCTTAGCCGCGTCCATGCCCGCTCGCGTCCGCTCGGAGAGCAGATCAGCCTCAAGACTGTTGATAACTGCGATCAAAGAAATGATGGCTTTGCCCATTGCCCCGGCAGTAGAGAAGTTCTCCGTGATGCTGCGGTACACGATGCCTCGCGCTTCGAGGTCTTCCAGCAGGGCAAGGGTGTTCTTGGTGTTCCTACCCATGCGGGAGAGCGAGTAGCTGACGACCTCATCGCCTTCGCGTGCAAGTTCCAGCATCTTGTCCAGCTCGGGTCGGCTGGCGATGGTTCCGCTCACGCCGTGGTCGATGAAGATGCGGTCGCAGCTTTCCTTTTCGAGCGCATGGATCTGAAGATCATCATGTTGATTTTTCGTACTGACTCTCACATAGCCAAATCTCACGACCGAACTCCGTTCTCGAAAACGCGGGGGCCAGAGTGTGAGGCAAAAGGGGTCGGATCTCAAGCGTTTTGACAGATCAAAACGAAAACGGATTCTGACATGCCTATTCGATTAGAAATTCGATGGGATGCCAAGTGTGCCTAAACCGGTCGGTTATGACACTTCAATTCGATTAGGGAATTGTGAAGTGTCAGCGCGATTCTTTAGCAGAACTACGAATCACAACTACACTGAAGCTATGGACAAGAAGGAACTTGATGAAGCTCTGCCGTTCCGAACCGCCATTCGGTACACCGGCTACTACGAATCGAAGTTCTACCACCCCGAGATTCGCGCCCTTCTCGAAGCAAACGGCGCTGTGTACGCCGAAAAGCCAGCGCTCTCCACTTTCCCGAAGCGTGCGCTACTCGCTGCTGGTCTGATCGACGACGACGGCAACAGCACCAAGAAAGCTCGCAAGCCCCGCGAGTCCAGCCAAGTGAATCGACAGTATTACTCCCGCCTCCCCTACTCAGGAGTCGAGCAGGAGATCGACAAGCTGACGGCACAACTCGAAGAGGTGCGGGAGTCACTCGATCCAGCTCAAGCCGAGCTGGACGCTGCCACCGCAGCTCTCGAAGCCGCAAAAGCTCGCCGGGATGCAGCGACAAACGAGATCACAAGGCTCAATGGCTCAGAGCGCTCTCTCGTTTCGAACCTCGAATACCTCAACGCTCGCGGCTATGACCTTCGCGCCCAGCTCACCGCCGAGGCGGAGGAAGCTCGCGCCATTGCTGACCAGAAGGCTGCGGAAGCCGCCGCTGCGGAGGCGAAGTACGGCAAGAAGGGCGACTACGCCAAAGCCGCCAGCCGCAAGAACACCAAGAGCGACAAGAAGTAGAAGCGTCCGCTGAACGCAGGAACGCTCCGCCATCCGATTCGTGATGACGGAGCGTTCTTCATTGAAGGGCTACTTGCACGAGTACCACTGGAAGCCATACTCGCCGGGAGAGACGACCCAGACCTTGACCTTGGGCGTTGTACCAGCGACCGGCTTGTTCAGCGCGATTGAGCCGTTCCCGAATGTGCCGAAGTTGCGTGCCAGACACGTGCCTCCGACCGTGTAGACGACCGAACCGGGAGTGCTTGCGAGCTGGCGCGCGATTGCCGCATCCAAGTCCGCATTGCCTGTCGAGGTGGGCGAGGTCAGAACGGTGCCGGTCGTCGGCGGCGCAGGTGCGGGAGTCTGAACTACGGGGGTAGTCGGTGCCGGGGTTTCAACGATTGACGTTGTGGGCGGCAGTGTCACGAGGCTGCTCGGGTCAAGCACCTTGGCGCTGTCCTTTGTCACAATGCCACCGCCGAATGTGGGCTTCACGGCGACAGGCTTGGTGACTGGCTTCGCGGCGTTGGCGCTGCCGCCGAACACGGACGACGTGCTCGTGTCGCTTGTAGCCGCCAGAGCCTGATCGTGAGTCGTGAAGGTAAACCCCGCCGCGACGATTGCGAGGGCAGCGAGCGAACCTGCCGCGCCGGTAGTGATTCTCTTGATTGACATTGTGTTCTCCTTTTCTGTCCGACGCGGATTACGACGGGAAGTTCTGGGTGGGGGCGTGCTCGGCGAGCCAGTCGCCAACGGTGGCGATTACGTCGCCCGTGAACCGCTGGAGGTCGCTCTGGCTGCTTTCGTGTTCAGCGGCATACCCATCAATTGCGGAGGCGACGACGCTCACGTCCACTCCTAGAGGAAGCGCAGTCACCTCCGCCGAGGACTCAACCTGCATAGGGTTCGGGTTGGTCGAGGTCGATAGATAAATCTGACCGGTCGGGATCTGAATGACCACGGCGTAGGCATCTGCTGTGGCAAGAACCGTGCGCTGATTAGAGGCAGTCAAAGGAAGGCTCGAAAGGTCGTTGGTGAATCCAGCCCCAGATTCGAGCAGTGCATTCTCGTATGTGTAGATGGAGGCTGTCTCATTGCTCACTGCGCCGTAGGTCGTGAGGCTAGTGGCGACGTTGCCGCCGAGCAGCGCAAGTCCAGCGGTTAGACCGGCAATTGCTAGCGTGCCTCCAAAGCCTGACATTGAATCTCCTAAAAACTATGGCGGTGTTTTGCCATAATTCTATAATACAGAACATTTTCTGTATTATGGGAGAAATCAAAAAACTCTCTGAGATTACCTAATTGAGAGTTTGCAGTTCGAAAATGCGCCATACCTGACGATTGTGGATGAGCGCGCGCATCGCCTTGAAGCGGCTAGTCACGACGATGCCGTCTTCGTTCAGAGTTCCCTTGCGAATTGCAACAATTACCGAGTTCCTCGTTATGCCTAGAGCGCGAGCGGCATCCTCGGTACTCATGCCGCTTAGATGCTTCTTCATCCCTCCGCGACCCTCGCGTCCGTGGATCGCGCTTGCGGTTGTTGCATGACGCTTCTCGGCTGCACCGTGCGTGACCCCTAGAGCGTCGGCGATTTCGACCCATGATGCACAGTCGTCGTGGCGGAGAGTGGCTACTAACTCGGCATCGCGCGTCTTCAGCGCCTGTTGCAAGTCACGCGAAGCTGCCAGAGCACTAATTCGGGAATCCTTGTCGCCAGAGCCAGCGTTGCTGATGGCAAGCGTTGCGGATTCCAACAGCTCGTTCAAGGTCGCGTTCGTCATCAATCGCCCACCTTCACGAGTGACCTGCTATCCGGCAGGAGCACCTCTCGTGTGATCGTGCCGTTGAAGATCATCACGTCGAGGCGCGTGATCCCAACCCCGAGGCGGCGTGAAGCCTCGCCCCGAGTGACGTACCCATTGGGCGCTGAGTTAACGATGCGGACATCTCGGGAATGGAAGTGGTGATAGACCTCGTTCGCGCTCTTCTTGTGCAGGAAAGCCGCCAGCGATTCGAGGGTGACACCCTCGGCATAGAGATCGCGGAGAAGGTTGGATTTGCGGATCTTGCGTTCCGACTCGTCCATGACTTCACGCACGAGCGCGTTGGCGAGAGCGTCTTTCTGAGCGAACGAGGGAAAGTCCTCATCGACCTCGGATCTTGTCGGCTTGCTTTCGGTAATTGTCATGCGGGTATCCCTCCTGTTCAGCTCCTTACAGCGCGCAAAGTGTCTAAATACAGTTTAGCGTGGCTTTTCGTATTTCATCTAAATACAGACGGTAGAATGGTATTTAAGATGTTTTGGAACTCCGAACTTGAAATGAGGGGAAAGCCGAAAATTACCGAGAGGACTCATGCACCATGCAAATCAGGAAGAGAATCATCGCGGCGCTAAGCGCAGTCGCACTAGCCACAACCGGCATCGGAGCCGCCGCCCTGTCAGCACAAGCCGCCGAGCCAGACGGGAGCGATTGGCTGACACGCTGGTCAGCCGAGGACTGGGATCACGCGTTCCGCACCACGATCACCAACACTGAGACAGGCGAGACGGGCTTCGACGCTGGTGCTTGGGTGGGCAACGGCGTGCGCAACTACATCCCGGCATCGCCACTCGAAGTCCCCCTCGACGAATACCCGGCGACAGTCTCCGTTCAATGGCAGCTTGCGCTCAATCTCGACAGCACAAAATGGAACTGGGCACGCTTCAACGTCGGCACGACGACCTATGTCCCAGCAGGATTCGTGGAGATCACGCCGCCTCTCTGCGATGCCCCTCCAGCCAACGCGAGCACCGGGATCGTGGTCAGAACCTGTACCGCGACCTACACCGTCGATGCTCCGGTAGGCGACCTGATCACGGATGGCATCGCTGACTACTACAGCTTCGGGGTACCACAACTCTCCAATACCCTTCAGCAGTCAGCTAACGGCACCGCTTGGGTCGGTGGAGGTACCGCAACAGCCTTCGGCGCGAGCATTCACACCACAGTTGATGCTGCCCCTGTTGTCCCGACAATCCTCCCGGCAGCCCAAAGCCACCTCGGTCAGGTAGGCGAACCTCTCACTATCGACCTCGCGCTGCTTGCCGGAAACTGCACCATGAGCGATGCCACCACGTGCGCCCCCGATGAGATCGAGTTCAGCTCCGTCCCAACAGGCGCGACCGTGGATAACACCTCGTTCACATGGACTCCTGCAAACACCGGCGATGTCACGTTCAGCTTCGTGCTGCGGGACTCCGCGACGGGAGCAAGCAGCATAGTCACGACCCAGACCATCAGTGTCTTCGCATCACCGAGCATCCTCCCGGCTACGCAGAGCTATGACGCTGTGGTCGGCATCCCCATCACGCTCGACCTTGGCATCATTGCTGACCACTGCATGATGACCGACGCGAGCACGTGCGACCCGGACGGCATCACCTTCCTCGCTACACCCGATAGCTCGACCGTGAGCGGCGAGAGCTTTGAGTGGACACCGGATGCGGCTGGCATCGTTGAGTTCGAGTTCATCCTCACGGATTCCTCGACGGGCGCGACCTCGCTACCAGCCATCGGCACCATCACCGCAACCGCGACACCGGTCGTCGAGAGCCACATCAACGGCATCTCCCAGACATACACAGTCAAGGTCGGCGAAAGCATCACCGTCACCTCAACCATGCTCGCCGAGGGTGCCACGAACTCCAGCGACGGCAGTCCCGTCATCGCCGCGAACACTGACGGCGATGCGCTCGTATTCGCCGAGTTCACCGTCGTGCCGGTCGGTGGCACGGTCGGCGTTCTCGACCCGAACGGCACCAAGCTCGATTTCAGCTCGCTTACGCCGGGTACCTACGCGATGGTTTACATCCTCGATTTCGTCTCGAAGGAGCCGAATCCGAGCGGATCAATCACCAGCTACATCGTGGTGACTCCGCTGAACGTTCCGAAGCCGGTTGTGACGGGCTAAGCACACCTGAGCCGCGCTCGCTGAAAGGTGAGCGCGGCACGGTGTTCGATTCCCTCGGATGGATCTCGAACCCCCAACCTCTAGATAGGCTCAACGTTATGACGAGCGATCCGCGCGAGCGCGAGATAGATCCGCTGATCGAATTCGTGCGGCAGAACGACAAGACACTTCTTGCGCGAGCTGCGGGAACGGAAGCAGGAATCCCAAACACCCCGCCAGATACTGCGCTGCGTATCCGTGAACCGGTGCCCGACGGGCTTGCTGCTCTGGAGCGCCCCGGTGTGGTTGAAACCCTTCGGGACATTCTCGATGACCTCGCTGCAAAACTCCGTGAAGAGGAATCAGGCGACTCCACCAGCGAGGTACACGAATGAGCGACTCTGAGATGAAGTCGTTTCTCGAAGAACGATACGTGCGCCCGGAACGTAGTCAGGTAGTTCAGCCGCAGAAGCGTTTTGCATTCTTCGCACGGATGAGCACCGATGAGGAAAAGCAGCTTCAAGACCCGGTGACATCTAAGGCTTGGCAACGCGATGCAGCCCTAAAGGTGATAGGCGGAGCTGGTGAGATAGTCCTCGAAGTCTTCGACAACGAGAGCCGCAGCATTCCGTGGAAGAGGCGACCTGAGGCTGCAAAAGTGCTCGAACTGATTGAGCGGCGCGAGCACAACTTCGACGCAATCGTCGTCGGCGAAGCAAAGCGTATGTTCGCTGGACAACAGATCGATGATGTCTATTACATCCTTGCCCAAGCTGGGGTCGAACTTTGGATTCCGAACGTGGGTAAGTACGACGACAACAACCCATTTCAAAAAGTTGCGCTTGCACTAGAAGGCATTCTCGGCAAGGCAGAATCCGACACTGTGCGGACGCGCGTCCGTGACTCCATGAATTCGATTGCGAAGTCGCACGACAAACGATGGATGGGAGGCAACGCACCCTATGGCTACAAGCTCGTCGCTCTGCCTCCAGAGTCCCTCTCCACGCCATCGGCGAAGGGCTTTACGAACACACTTGCCATCGACGACGACACCGCGCCAAACGCCAAGCGCGTATTCGACCTATTCCTAGCGGGAAAGTCGCTCCGAGAGATTGCCCGAGCGCTCGAAACCGATGAGGTTCTCAGCCCGAAGGGAAATCCCACTTGGACGGTTTCAACTCTGTCCACGATGCTCCGAAACCCCGTATACGCCGGGAGTCGTCTCTTCGGAAAGCAACGCAAGAGTTACGTTCCATTCGATCCTCAAGACCGCAGCATGGGGACGGTTGTTAAGCGTGATCGTCATCACGAGATAGCTCCCGTCTTCTCTCCGGACGGCGTATACCCAGCGATTGTCAGCGCCGAGGATTTCAAGCGCACAGCGGCGCTCCTTAGCGAGCGCGCGACCTTTGACGCGAAAGCTCCCCGAGCAAGGGCATCGAAAGCCCTAATACCTCTCCAAGGTCGGGTCTTCTGCGAGGACAGAAAGATGGAGGCGGACGTTATCCAGAAGAGCGGGAACATTCGTTTCAGGCTCCGGGGCGAGCGAGCAAAAGGTGTGCCCACCATCACTCTCTCGGAGCAGGTACTACAGGACACCGTGTTTCGCTGGCTTTCAGGGGCTTTCGCTCCAAGGAACCTGCCGGGAATTGTCGAGCAGCTATCTGCGCGCTCGCCCATTACGGATGCCGAAATCGCACGCCTGAAAGCGCAGCGAGCAAAGGTTGAACCAGCAATTCAAAATCTTCTGTCGCGGCTTGAGCAGACAAACGACGAGGGGATCTACCAGAAGTATTTGCAGCGGTCGGCAGAGTTGAAGACAATCGACTTCCGACTACGTGATCTAGAAGCGACCAAGGTTGATGTCAAGGAAGCGGCACTGCTGCTCGCCGGAGTTGGTCGGAACATTGGTCTCGTGCTCCGCGAAGCTTCACGGGATCGCCTCAAGGTGTTGTACGAGCGCCTCAATCTAAGGCTGGACTATTTTCCGACCTCCCACGAGGTGAAGATCAGCCTCATGCCGCTAGAGCCAGCGGCTAATGGCAGTGGTTCTCGCGGGAGCATTCCCGGAAAAGCGCGAAACTACGCGACCAAACCAACACTTAGTGACGACAACCCCAAGTGGGGCTTACGTCAGTGCCCCTGGAGGGACTCGAACCCCCAACCGTTTCCTTAGGACGGAACTGCTCTTCCATTGAGCTACAGAGGCTGGCGGTACGAGTTTACCGGGGCGGGGCGTAGAGGTAGAGCTGGGCGTCAGTCGCGGGAACCGTGCGGATGTCGTAGATGTGCATGCCTGACTGGTTGTAGTCCTCAACGACGATGGTTCCATCGGCGTTGACCTGCTTCACGTAGGCGATGTGACCGTAGCTGTACCAGGCGACCGCGCCGGCGACCGGGGTCGTGCTGGTCGTCCATCCGTGATTCTGCCAGGCGTACTTCCACTGGTAGGCATTGCCGCCACTCGGGGTGAGGGTCGACCAGTCGTAGAGGAAGGGCGCCTTCGTCGAGCCAGCGTCGCGGTTGAGGCGCCACGCGACGAAGTCGACGCACTCGCGGTAGAAGTAGTTGAGCGGCGAGAGGCCGCCGCCCTGGTTGTTCGAGAGCTCACTGAATCAGGGGTAGTCGTCGCCCTTCTCGCGGGCTCCGGACTGCATGTAGGCGGCGTAGTTCGCGGCCATGGCCGCTGTGCGCCGCTGCGACTTGAGGTCGGTGGCAGTGGTTGCTTCGAAGGAGCCGCGGGCGGTGGTGGCGAGCACCGCGTCGTCGGAGACGGTGAGAGCCGCCTCGGCATCGGTCACCGCGGTCAGGGTGCCGGTGTCGGCATCCGCCTTGGGGGCCATGGCGTAGGCGGGGAGGGCGACGGATCCGAACAGGCCGATGACGGCCAGGATCGTCAGAAAGCTGCTGCCCTTCTTGCGCTTGAGCTGCTTCGGCGCCTGCCGAACCACGATCACACGGGTGGCTGGATAGGCCGAGTCGGGCTTCGGAATCGGCGGCGGCGTGTGGCGGCGCTTCTTCGACGACGTGCGCAGCGAGCGGCGCGACGGCAGGTCAGCGAGGGCTTCGCGGCGGGTCAGCGGCTGAGGGTTTGCAGCGTCACCGAAGGGGTGACTTAGTTCGTTCCGCGCGGGAACGTGCTGCGAATCGACCAACGGAAGCAAGCCTTTGCTAGGTGACAATCTGAACCGGGTACTTATCGACCCTAGCTCGGGGGTCGAATTCTCACAAATTGGTAACGAAAGCTCACGCCGCGGGCGCGAGGAACTCATCCCACGAGGGCATCTCACGCTCGATGCCGCGCACCAACCACGAGACACCGTGCGGCGCCTTCGGGGTGAAGAGCAGCTTCCAATTCATCTCTTGCGGGGTCTTGTCGCCCTTGATGTTGTTGCACTTGAGGCAGCAGGCGACGAGGTTCTCCCAGCTGTCTTTGCCGCCGCGCGAGCGGGGCATGACGTGGTCGATGGTGTTCGCGCCATTGCCGCAGTACGCGCAGCGCTGGGCATCGCGCCGCAGCACACCGCGGCGGCTGACCGGCACGCTGCGACCACTGGGCACGCGCACGTAGCGGCGCAGGATGATGACGCTGGGGCGGTCCCACTCCCCCGTCGATCCGACGACCGGATGCTCGTCATCCGCGGCGACGATCGTCGCCTTCTGATTCATCACGAGCACGAGCGCTCGCTTGAACGAGACCACGGCCAGGGGCTCGTAACCGGCATTGAGTACAAGAGTTCGCATTGCTTCCCTTTCGAGAGGCCTGCACGGCTTGCAGGCATTCGACGTGCGCCTTGGGGCGCCGCGGGCAGAGAGCGAGCGGGTAAACAAAAAGGCACTGTCGTGAGACAGTGCCTAGTCATTGCGCGAGCGTATGAACACGCTCGCAGTACCGCTGTGCCGTATTCCGAGGCAGGCGCGTGCAGCCGTGGTTTGGCTGCTGCCCCTGCTCGTCATGCGACTCTCCCAGAACTCGTGGAACTCCAAGAGCCTCAGGTTAACGCATGTTCTGGGTGAGAACGGTAATTACTGGCTAACGAAAATGTGAACAGCAACCTCGTTCGGCAGCTCAAGCCCGTCGCCGAAACCGTCAACCGCGACGAAAACATAGGAGCCAGCAGCGGATGCCGTAACCGTCGCCCCCGGAATCACCCCGGCCCCCTGCAGCTGCAGCAGCAGCTCGGGCTCGAACTGCACCGGCTCGCCGAGGCGGCGAATCACAAGGGTGAGTGGCTCGGTCGCGTTGCTGACGCGCTCGACCAGGTTCACAACGCCGTCCATGAAGGCGGGAGCTGCCGGAACCCCGAGCTCGGCCAGACCGGGAATCGGGTTGCCATAGGGCGACTCAGTGGGGTTGCCGAGCAGTTCGAGCACGCGGCGCTCGACCTGCTCGCTCATGACGTGCTCCCACCGGCAAGCCTCGTCGTGCACGTAGGCCCAGTCGAGACCGATGACGTCGGCGAGCAGGCGCTCGGCGAGGCGATGCTTGCGCAGCACGTGGGTCGCCTTGCTGCGACCGGCGATTGTCAGCTCAAGGTGGCGGTCGCCCTCGACGTTGACGAGGCCGTCGCGCTCCATGCGGGCGATGGTCTGGCTCACGGTGGGGCCAGAGTGTCCGAGGCGCTCCGAGATGCGGGCGCGCAGCGGAACGATGTGCTCTTCCTCAAGGTCGAGGATCGTGCGGAGGTACATCTCTGTGGTGTCCACGAGATCTGTCATCGGTTGTCCCTCCTGCCGTTGCACTGCGCCTATCCAATGCAGCCCCCAGCCTACCGATTGCGCATCCGAGGCGCTGACGGCTCGACCATAGAATAAGCGGGTGCCGCAGATCACTATTCCCGCTGACCTCCTGCCCGCCGACGGACGCTTCGGATGCGGCCCCTCCAAGGTGCGTCAGGAGCAGGTCGACCACCTCGCCGCTCACTCGGCCCTGCTCGGAACCTCGCACCGCCAGGCTCCGATCAAAGACCTCGTCGGCCGCGTGCGCAGCGGGCTCGCCGAGCTGTTCCGGCTGCCCGAGGGCTATGAGGTCGTGCTCGGCAACGGTGGCTCGACCGCGTTCTGGGATTCGGCCGCGTACTCCCTCATCCTCAACCGGGCCGAGAACCTCACCTTCGGCGAGTTCGGCTCGAAGTTCGCACAGGCCGCGGCTGCCCCGCACCTGACCGCTCCGGTCGTCATCAACGCCGCCGCCGGATCCCGGTCGTCTGTCGAGATCGTGGACGGCGTGGATGTCTACGCCTGGCCCCACAACGAGACCTCGACCGGAGTCATGGCCCCCGTCACCCGCGTGCCCGGCGACGCGCTCACCGTCATCGACGCGACCAGCGCCGCCGGTGGAGCCGACTTCGACGTCACAGAGACCGACGTCTATTACTTCGCGCCGCAGAAGAACTTCGCCGCGGAGGGCGGGCTGTGGTTCGCGCTGCTGTCGCCGGCGGCGATCGCTCGCATTGAGGCGATTGCGGCATCCGATCGGTATATTCCAGAGTTTCTGTCGCTGAAGAACGCGCTCGACAACTCGCGCCTCAACCAGACGCTCAACACCCCGGCCATCTCGACGCTGCTGCTCATGGAGGCGCAGATCGACTGGATCAACGCCAACGGCGGCCTCACCTGGGCGGCTGCACGCACCGCCGAGTCGTCTGCTGTTCTCTATGACTGGGCCGAGTCGGTTTCGTACGCGACGCCGTTCGTCAGCGACCCCGCGCACCGTTCGCAGGTCGTCGTCACCATCGACTTCGATGACACGGTGGATGCCGCCGCCGTCTCCGCCGCCCTGCGCGCCAACGGCGTGGTCGACACCGATCCCTACCGCAAGCTCGGACGCAACCAGCTGCGCGTCGCCACCTTCGTCGCCGTCGAGCCGGACGACGTGCGCCAGCTCGTCAAGTGCATCGAGTTCGTGGTCGGGGCGCTCTAGCTAATCCCCCACAGGTCGTGTCGTTCCACTGAAAGAGCTGGTCAAAGCAGCTTTGTCGGTGGCTAGCCCTACCCTTATGGCATGAAGCTTCTTGCCGAACTCACCCTCCTCACGGGGCAATTCGGCGAGCTCTCTGACGTCGACCTCGTCGACGCGGTGCGCTCGATCGAAGAGGCGGGGCGGGCGGTTGACACTGCTCGGGCGCTCGCGGCTGCCGAGCTTCAGCGGCGCTCCGACCCGGCCCTCGGGTATTCGGGGCTCGCGGTGCGTGAGGGCTATCGCACGGCGGATCGCATGATTGCCGCGCTCACCGGCTCGTCCCGGGCGGCGGCAGCGCAGCGGGTTCGCGTCGGGGTGGCGATGAACGACCTGCCGATTGCCGCGCTGCCGATCGACCAGGCCGACGTGATCACTCGCGCACTGGGCGACCTTCCCGACTCCCCCGCTCGCTCGGCCGCCATTGACCAACTGCTCGCCGCCGCACACGAGACGGATGCGAATACCCTCGCCATTCACGCCCGTGCAGCCCGCGAGGCGCTCGAGGAGCCCAGCGCACTCGACGCCGAAGCCGCGCTACGATCGCAGCGCTACCTGCGGGTCGGGCCAGAGATCGACGGTCTGCGCCGGCTCTCCGGACTGCTCGATCCGGAGTCTGCCGCGGTTGTCGTTTCCGCGTTCGATGCGGTGACCAGCCCTCGCTGCGGTGGACCGCGGTTTGTCGAAGCCGCAGACGCAGCCGCCGAACTCCGTGCCGACGAGCGCACCGACGACCAGCTGCGGGTGGATGCGCTGGTTGACCTCATCCGGGTCGCCAGCGCTGTCGGCGACAAGCCTGTGCTCGGCGCCGCTCGGCCCGCGGTGCGCGTGGTGATCGCGGCGCGCGACCTCGAGCGTGATGGCATCGCCCAGCTCGAAGGAGTCTCGGCCCCCATCTCGGCGGCGACGGCTCGGCGCATCGCCTGCGACTCCGGCCTGCTGCCGGTGGTGCTCGGCACCGACGGCGACGTGCTCGATCTTGGCCGCACAGCTCGCGTATTCAGCCCGGCTCAGCGGGTCGCCCTCGCGGTGCGCGACGGCGGATGCCGCTGGCCTGGCTGCGACCGCCCACCCAGCTGGTGCGAGGCCCACCATCTCGACGAGTGGAGCCGAGGCGGCGCAACCAACCTCGACAACGGCGTGCTGCTCTGCCGTCACCATCACCTGCTGATCCACAACAACGGGTGGAAGGTCGAGCGCGGCCCGGACGGGCTTGCCGTCAGACCGCCGCGTGACATCGATCCGCTGCAGCAACATCGACTTATGCCGACGAAGAGTGGGGTGGTGCTGCGACTAACCGGCTAGAGGCGCTGGCCTAGTAGGTGCGGTCTTCGTCATCGGAGTCGTCGTCATCGTCGAGGTCGTCATCCTCGTCGTCGGAGTCATCGTCGTCGACGTCTGACTCCTCGTCGGGGTCGTCGTCATCATCAGAGTCGTCATCGTCAGAGTCGTCTTCGTCAGAGTCGTCCTCCGGCTCGTCGATGTCGACGCCGTCGAGGTCGCCGCCGTGCAGTACATCGCTGCCGAGGTCGTCATCGTCGTCATCGTCATCCGACTCGAGTTCGGAGTCTTCCGGTTCCTCTGAGGCGGCGAGGGCCTCCTGCGCGGCCTCGTAGTCGGCGAGGCGCTCGCTCCACGGCACCCAGTCCGGGGCGAGCAGCGCGCCGTTGCCGGGCATGAGCTCGACTTCGAGCACACTCGGCTCGGCGTCGTCGAGGGTCGCGATCGAGACAGTCCAGTGCCAGCCCGGGTATCCGGTCATGTTCGCAAGGAAAGTGACCGTGGTCGCACCGGCCTCCTCGAGCTGCCCCGAGGGAGCGCCGATGGTGGCCTCCGGGGTGATCTCGAGAAGCGCGGCCTTAGCTACCTCGTAAAGGTCAGGCATCCAGGTCGTCCGCGACCTTGCGCAGCATGAGGGCGATCTTGCCCGCCGTGCTCTTGTCGGGGTAGCGGCCGCGCTTGAGGTTGCCGCCGACGCTGTCGAGCAGCTTGACGAGGTCCTCGACGATGACAGCCATGTCATCCGCGGGCTTGCGGTTCAGCTTCGCGAGCGAGGGAGCTGCCTCGAGCACACGAACACTCAGCGCCTGAGCGCCCTTCTTGCCATCGGCGATGCCGAACTCCAGACGGCTGCCGGCCTTGATGCCGGTCGTGCCAGCGGGCAGCGCGGAAGCGTGCAGAAAGACCTCGGTGCCGTCATCCGACGTGATGAAGCCGAAGCCCTTCTCGTCGTCGTAAAACTTGACCTTGCCGGTAGGCATCGCACTACTCCGCTCATGGGCACCCGTTGTGCCTCTATCCTTGTCACTGTGGCAGATAACACTCCAGTGACGGTCTATCGTACCGAACGCGTGCTCACCTATATGGCTGCGTCGTCGATCGGGCTCGCCATTCTCGGCATCCTCGCCCTGATCATCGCCGGGGTCGCCCGCGTCGACACCTCTGCGGGTGTCTGGGTCACGGTCACCGTGCTCCCGGCCATCGGCCTGATTCTCGGCGTGGGTTTCGCCATCGCCTTCATCGTCGTCTCTGCGATCCGACGTACGCGTGCGGCGAGGGATGCCGCCAACTAACCGGTCGGCCCTCGCCCTGGCCGGGCGTCTTCGCGCGATGGATGACGACAGGCTCACCGAGCTGCTGCGCGCCCGCGAGGTGCGTGACAGCGGCATCAAGGACTACTTCGACCTCGCCGACCGCCTGCTCGACCGCGCAAACGTGCAGCTCGCCCTCTCGAAGCTCGACCGGCACGCGCTCATCGCCCTGCGCACGGATGCCCCCTCGCTCGACCACCTCGCCCTGACCGTCGACGGTGCGGCCTACGACGCCGTCGCCGAGGTGCTCGCGGGGTGGCCGGCCGACGTGCTCGACAGTGCGGAGCCGGCAGCGCTCACCCCGGTCAGCCAGGTCTCGACCGGCCTCACCGACCACGCAGCCGCAGAGCGCGCCTTCGCCACCACCTTCGCCGTGCTCGAGGTGGTCGAGGAGCTGCGTCGCACCCCCGCCCGCGAGCTCGCGCGGGGTGGCATCGCGCTGCCGGACTCCAAGCGGCTGGCGGCGGCGGCGAATGTGCCGATCGAGCAGCTTCCCGCGCTCGTGGCGGTGGCCGAGAGTGCGGGCCTCGCCGTTTTGAGCGGGGGGCTGTGGCTGCCGACGGCGGCGGCATCCGACTGGCAGACGCTGGGCACGATCGACCGCTGGCTCGCGCTGGCGACGGCCTGGATCAACACCCTCTCTGACGACCTGCGCACCCTGCTGACCGAGCGCCGCCACACGGTCTGGGGCGAGCACCTCGACGCCTGGGTGCGCTGGCTCTACCCGGCCAGCGGCGACTGGATGAGCGGTCGCCTCGTCGCCCAGGAGGCACGCGCCGCCCTGCTCGGGGTCACCGCGGCGACGACGCCGAGCACCGCGGGAATCCACCTGCTCGCCGGCGACGCGGCAGCAGCGGGCGCGGCGATGGCCCCGCTGTTTCCCCACGAGGTCGACAAGGTCTACCTGCAGCACGACCTCAGCATCGTCTCGCCCGGCCCGCTCGCCGCACCTCTCGACAGCCGACTGCGCGAGGTTGCGGATGTCGAAAGCCGCGGCCTCGCCACCACCTACCGGGTGAGCGCCGAGAGCCTCAATCGCGCCATCTCGTCTGGCGCGACCGCCGAGTCGATTCGCGAGCTGCTCGGCGAACTGTCGCTGACCGGAATTCCGCAGCCCCTCGACTACCTCATCACCGAGACCGCACGCCGGCACGCCCTCGTGCGGGTGGGCAGAGATGCCACCGGCACCTACGTGCGCAGCGACGACGAGCACCTGCTCACCACCATCCGCGTCGACCAGCGCCTGAGCAGCCTCGGGCTGCACAGCGACGGTGGCCGCCTGCGCAGTCGCCTCGACGAGCGCATCATCTTCTGGGCCATCAGCGACGCCCGCTACCCCGTCTCAGCCGAGACCGCCGACGGCGAGATCGTCACCCTCGAGCGGGAGCACGTCGGCACGGTGGTCGCCGCTCCACGGGACCGCGCGCGCGAGATCGTCGAGCGGCTGCGCGCCACCGCTGGCGAAGAGACCGCGACCGGAACGGCCTGGCTCGAGAGGCAGCTCGACCTCGCGATCAAGGCCCGCATCCACGTGATTGTTGTCGTGACTATGCCCAACGGCACGACCGCGGACTACCTGCTCGAGCCCACCGGCCTCGGCGGCGGCCGCCTTCGAGCCCGCGACCGCAAGGCCGACATCGAGCGAACCCTGCCCTTGGCGAGCATCGTGGAGGTAAGAGCGGCAGACTAGAGGGATGCCCGAAAGCCTGCCTGGCCCGCTGATCGTTCAGAGCGACCGCACCGTCTTGCTCGAAGTGGCGCACCCGCTCGCCGAGGATGCCCGCCACGACCTCTCTGTCTTCGCAGAGCTGGAGCGCGCACCGGAGCACATCCACAGCTACCGCATCACGCGCCTCGGCCTGTGGAACGCCCGCGCCGCTGGCCACACCGCAGAGCAGATGCTCGGCACCCTCGAGAAGTACTCGCGCTTTCCTATTCCGCAGAGCGTCAGCGTCGACATCACCGAGACCGTCGGCCGCTATGGCCGCCTTGTCATCGAGCGCGACGCTGAGGGCGTGCTCGTGCTCACCGCGACCGACCGCGCGGTGCTCGCCGAGATTCGCCGCGCCAAGAAGGTGGCGGAGCTGCTGTTCGAGCAGCGGGATGAGAACACCGTCGTCATTCAGCCGTGGGCACGCGGCGAGCTCAAGCAGCAGTTGCTCAAACTCGGCTGGCCCGCCGAAGATCTCGCCGGCTACACGCCAGGCACGCCGCACGAGATCGCGCTGCTCGAGAACGACTGGTCGTTGCGCGAGTACCAGAAGGATGCCGTGCGCAGCTTCTATGACAACGGCAGCGGTGTCGTCGTGCTGCCCTGCGGCGCGGGCAAGACGCTCGTCGGCGCCGGAGCGATGGCGACGGTCAAGACCAACACGCTCATCCTCGTGACGAACACGGTCAGCGCACGCCAGTGGCGCAGCGAGCTGCTCAAGCGCACCACGCTCACCGAGGAGGAGATCGGCGAGTACTCCGGTCAGACGAAGGAGATCAAGCCGGTCACCATCGCGACCTACCAAATTCTCACCGCCAAGCGCGGCGGGCAGTACTCGCACCTCGCCCTTCTCGACGCCCTCGACTGGGGCCTCATCGTCTACGACGAGGTGCATCTGTTGCCCGCCCCCGTCTTCAAGCTCACCGCCGAGCTGCAGGCGCGCCGCCGCCTCGGTCTGACCGCGACCCTCGTGCGCGAGGACGGCCGCGAGGGTGACGTCTTCAGCCTCATCGGCCCGAAGCGCTTCGACGCCCCGTGGAAGGAGATCGAAGCTCAGGGCTTCATATCGCCCGCGGCTTGCTTCGAGGTGCGCGTCGACCTGCCGCAGTCAGAGCGCCTCGAATACGCCGCGAGCGCCGACGATCAGCGGTACCGCCTCGCAGCGACAGCGGATGCGAAACTGCAGGTCGTCACCGACCTCGTCGCCAAACACGAGGGCGAGAGCATTCTCGTCATCGGCCAGTACCTCGACCAGATCGAACAGCTCGGCGAACTGCTGCACGCCCCCACCCTCACCGGCTCCACGCCGGTTGCCGAGCGGGAGCTGCTGTACGAGCAGTTCCGCACCGGTGAGACGCGAGTGCTGGTGGTGAGCAAGGTGGCGAACTTCTCTATTGACCTGCCGGAGGCATCCGTCGCTATTCAGGTCAGCGGCAGCTTCGGCTCGCGGCAAGAGGAGGCACAGCGCCTCGGCCGACTGCTGCGGCCGAAGCAGAGCGGGCTCACCGCGAGCTTCTACACGCTCGTCGCACGCGACACCGTCGACCAGGACTTCGCCCAGAACCGGCAGCGTTTTCTCGCCGAACAGGGTTACAGCTACACGATCCTCGACGCGGACGCGCTCGAGCCGGCTGTTTAGTACTCGTCTCCCGACGAGTGCGTCTGCTTAGTCAGCACGAGACGCTTTTCGCCAAGCCAGTCCATGACGGCGAAGAGCAGGCCGCTGACGACGAAGGTCAGGTGCAGCATGATGCGCCAGAACTGCACGCTCGCGTCGCTGTTCGAGTCGAAGGTGAAGTAGTCCTGCAGCAGACCGATTGCTGAGATGGCGACGATCGAGCCGATGAGCTTCATCTTGAGGCCAGAGAAATCGACGTGGCCCATCCAGGCGGGGCGGTCCTCCGAGTTGCGGGCGGCCTTGATCTTCGAGACGAAGTTCTCGTAGCCGGCGAAGATGACGATGAGCACGAGGTTCGCCAGCAGGGCGAGGTCGAGCAGAGCCAGCGTGCCGAGCACGATGTCGCCACCATCCGCCTCGATCACGTGGGTGATGAGGTGCCAGAGCTCCTGAAAGAACTTGATGCCGATGAGCACGAGAGCAACGACCATGCCGAGGTAGAGCGGCGCGAGCAGCCACCGGCTGGCGAAGAGAAAGTGCTCTCCGGCGTGCTCGATTCTGACGAGGGTCGATTCACGTTCGCTCATGGTTCCAGTGTACGAAGCCTTTTGGCATTCAGACAGCTCACAGAAAACACGCAGACAATGAATCCATGAGCGACGGACCAAAGATTCTCATTGTTGACGACGAGCCGAACATCCGCGACCTGCTGACGACCAGCCTGCGCTTCGCCGGCTTCGCCGTTCGGGCGGTTGGCAACGGTGCCCAGGCGATCTCTGCCGTGCTCGAGGAGGAGCCCGACCTCATCATCCTCGACGTCATGCTGCCCGACATTAACGGCTTCGGCGTGACCAAGCGCCTTCGGGCGAGCGGCTACACCGCGCCCATCCTCTTTCTCACCGCCAAGGATGACACCGAAGACAAGATCACCGGCCTCACCGTCGGCGGCGATGACTACGTCACCAAGCCCTTCAGCCTCGACGAGATCGTCGCCCGCATCAAGGCGATCCTGCGCCGCACCATGCAGGACGACGAGGAGGCGATCATTCGCGCCGGCGAGCTCACCATGGACCAAGACACCCACGAGGTCACCGTCGGTGACGCCCAGGTCGAACTGAGCCCGACAGAGTTCAAGCTGCTGCGCTACCTCATGCTCAACCCGAACCGCGTGCTGTCGAAGGCGCAGATTCTCGACCACGTCTGGGAATACGACTTCAACGGCGACGCGGGCATCGTCGAGAGCTACATCAGCTACCTTCGCCGCAAGCTCGACCAGTTCTCTGAGGAGCCGATCATTCAGACCAAGCGCGGCTTCGGGTACATGCTCAAAGCAACTCGCGCTTAAACTCCGAGGATGCAAGACCGCATCAGCAGGTGGTGGGCGAGAATCTCGCTCCGCACCAAGATCACCGGCGTGACGGTGCTTCTGCTGACCCTCGGACTCGCCGTGGCCGGCTCTGGCACCCTCTCGGTGGTCAGCAGCTACCTCATCAACCAGGTGGATGCCGACCTCGAGACTGCCGCTCAGAAGTTCGACACCCTCGGTAACGATGCATTCGACGCGGACAGCAACGAGCTCATTCCCTACTACCTCGCCCTGGTCGACACCGACGGCAACCTCATCGTCGACAACCTCGGCGAGGGCAACAAGCTCGCCCCCGATGTCTCATCGCTGAGCCTGCTCTACCTCGCTGACCACCTCGAGGCCTTCACTCTCACCAACGACACGCACACCGTCTCGTGGCGGGTGATCGCGCTCCCTCAGCGCTGGGTCTCTACCGACGGCCAGCAGGCCACGCTGCTCGTCGGCCGCAACCTCAGCCAGAACAACGCACTGCTTAACCAGTACGCCGCGATCTTCGTCTTCTTCGCTTTCACCGTCATCGTCTTCGGCGGCGCGCTGACCCGCCTGCTGGTCACGTCAACCTTCACTCCCCTTCGCGAGGTCGAGGCCACCGCGGCCCGCTTCGCCGCCGGCGACTTCAGCCAGCGCCTCGGCGGGGCGATACCGAATACCGAGGTCGGGCGGCTCAACCGCAGCCTCAACGCGATGCTCAACCGAATCGATCGCGCCTTCGCCGACCGCGCGAGAACTATCGAGCAGATGCGTCGCTTCGTCGGTGACGCCAGCCACGAGCTACGCACCCCGCTCGTCAGCGTGCGCGGCTATGCAGAGCTGTATCGCATGGGCGCGCTCAGCAGCAAAGAAGAGGTCGCCCAGGCGATGGAACGCATCGAGAAGGAGGCGATTCGCATGGGCGAGCTCGTCGCCGACCTGCTCGAGCTGGCCCGCATCGACGAGGCGAAGCCGTTGCAGCTGACCGCTGTCGACCTCGTGCCGATCGCCCGCGATGCGGCCCTCGACGCGATGGCAAGCTCGCCCGACCGCACGGTGACGGTCGTTACGACCGAGCCGCAGCATCCGGAGCCCGTAAACGAGACGGATGCCGCTACCGTGGTCGTTCCGCCCGCCGGCCCGCCCGAGGCCCCCGTTCGTGCCGCGTCCCTCGCCACCGGACCGATCGCGTTTGCCGGGGCCACCCTCGCGCGCCTGCGCCTTCGGCGTGCGCGGCAGGCGAAACCCCCTGTCACGGTTACCGTCGAGCTCACAGAGCGCAACGTGTCGTCGAGTGCGATCGTTGCCGCAGAGGAGAATAAGCTGCGGCAGGTCGTCACCAACCTCATGGGCAACGCGTTGCGCTTCACCACCGCCGATAGCCCGATCGAGATTGCCGTCGAGACCGACACAGAGCGCGGTCTCGCGTTGATCTCGGTCATCGACCACGGCGAGGGGATTCCGCCGCAGATTCGCGAGAAGATCTTCCAGCGGTTCTGGCGGGCCGACAGCTCGCGCAACCGTGACACCGGTGGCAGCGGCCTCGGCTTGGCCATCGCGGCCTCGATCGTGGCGTCACACAAGGGCGAGATTCGGGTGCTCGAGACGCCCGGTGGCGGCGCGACCTTCCAGGTGTCGCTTCCCCTCCTCCACCCTGGGCAGGATCCAACACATCTCAGCAGCGCCGACCACTAAGCGGCCGCACTGCCTACCGTTTCTGCATGACCAGATACCAGGTAGACAGCGAAGCAGTATTCACCGCGACCGGGGCCGTGCGCGGCACCATCTCGCGAATCCAGAGCGAGGTGGAGGCCATGCACGGCCAGCTCGCTGCCCTGCAGGGTTCGTGGAGCGGTAATGCCGCCCTCGCCTTTCAGGGTGTCGTGAGCGACTGGAAGGCCACCCAGCAGCGCGTGGAAGAGAGCCTCGGCGCCATCAACCTCGCCCTCGCCCAGGCGGGGCAGGGCTACGCGGATGTCGAGGCGACCAACGCACGCCTGTTCGTGCGCTAGTTAAACGCAGAAGCGGGCGGCCCCTAGGGAGCCGCCCGCTTCGTGTTACTGCTTAGAAGTCCATACCGCCCGAAGGGTCACCCATCGGAGCCGGGTTCTTCTCCGGCTTCTCGGCGACAACAGCCTCGGTCGTCAGGAACAGCGCGGCAATCGACGCGGCGTTGAGCAGCGCGGAACGCGTTACCTTCACCGGGTCGTTGATGCCAGCGGCCAGCATGTCGACGTACTCACCGGTTGCGGCGTTGAGGCCCTGGCCGACGGGGAGGTTGCGCACCTTGTCGACGACAACACCGGGCTCGAGGCCCGCGTTGAGGGCGATCTGCTTGAGCGGAGCGTCGATGGCGACGCGCACGATGTTCGCACCCGTTGCCTCGTCACCGGTCAGAGCCTTGACGGCCTCGCTGTCGAAGGCGACCTTGCCAGCCTGGATGAGGGCGACGCCACCACCGGCGACGATGCCCTCTTCGACGGCTGCCTTCGCGTTGCGAACGGCATCTTCGATGCGGTGCTTGCGCTCCTTGAGCTCAACCTCCGTTGCGGCGCCAGCCTTGATGACTGCAACACCACCGGCGAGCTTCGCGAGGCGCTCCTGCAGCTTCTCGCGGTCGTAGTCGCTGTCGGTGTTCTCGATCTCGGCGCGGATCTGCTTGACGCGACCGGCGATGGCGTCGGCGTCGCCGGCACCCTCGATGATCGTGGTCTCGTCCTTGGTGATGACGATCTTGCGCGCACGGCCGAGCAGGTCGAGGGTCGCGTTCTCGAGCTTGAGGCCGACCTCCTCAGAGATCACCTGGCCGCCCGTGAGGATTGCGATGTCCTGCAGCTGCGCCTTGCGACGGTCGCCGAAGCCCGGGGCCTTGACGGCAACGGACTTGAAGATGCCACGGATCTTGTTGACGACGAGGGTCGCGAGAGCCTCACCATCAACGTCCTCCGCGATGATGAGCAGCTGCTTGCCCGACTGAATCACCTTGTCGACGATCGGCAGGAGGTCCTTGATGTTCGAGATCTTGGAGTTGGCGATGAGGATGTACGGGTCCTCGAAGATCGCCTCCTGGCGCTCCGGGTCGGTGACGAAGTACTGCGAAAGGTAGCCCTTGTCGAAGCGCATGCCCTCGGTGAGCTCGAGCGTGGTGCCGAAGGTGTTCGACTCCTCGACGGTGACAACACCCTCCTTGCCGACCTTGTCGATCGCCTCGGCGATCAGCGCGCCGATCTCGGGGTCAGCGGCAGAGATGGATGCGGTGGCCGCGATCTCTTCCTTGGTCTCGATCTCCTTGGCAGCGTCGACGAGCGCGGCGATGACGGCCTCGACGGCCTTCTCGATTCCGCGCTTGAGGCTGATCGGGTCGGCGCCGGCTGCAACGTTGCGCAGTCCCTCGCGAACGAGGGCCTGGGCGAGAACGACCGAGGTGGTCGTTCCGTCGCCTGCGACGTCATCCGTCTTCTTGGCTACCTCTTTGACGAGCTCCGCACCGATCTTCTCGTACGGGTCGTCGAGCTCGATCTCCTTGGCGATGGAGACACCATCGTTGGTGATCGTGGGGGCGCCCCACTTCTTCTCGAGCACGACGTTGCGGCCACGCGGGCCGAGGGTGACCTTGACCGCATCCGCGAGAATGTTCAGGCCGCGCTCAAGGCCGCGACGGGCCTCTTCGTTGAAAGCAATGATCTTTGCCATGGTTGTTTCTCGTCCCTCCCGGACGTCTAACTAGCGAATTCTTTAGCAGTCGAACTGGTCGAGTGCCAGCAACGAATCTAGCACTCGCCTATGGCGAGTGCAAAGACTGTGAACTACGGAACGAGGGTGACGGAACCCGCGGTTGGCACGAGCTCGATCCAGCTGTTGCCGGGCGCGAGACGGATGGTGATGCCTTGGTCGTCGCGCAGCACGATGGCGCTCGTCGCGGAATCCTTCGACCACGTCGCGTGGATCGTCTTGCCGTTGCTCGAGACCCACGCCTCGCCGCTGCCGATGAGCTGGGTCTTCGGCACTCCCTGGCTGACGACGACGCCCACTCGCACGACGATGACGTTGGTCGCGCCAAGCTGGCCGCCCGCGCTGTCCATGTCGGCGACGCCGAGCTGAGCGCGCAGGTACTGGCCGCGCGTGGCGTCCCACACCCACGAGGGAGCGGAGGCGTTCGAGAAGACAAGATTGAGCGCGCTCGCGGGGGCGCCATCCTTGCTCGCCGTCGACGACGCGGCATCGAGAGCGAAGGCGAACTGCTGATTAGGGGCAGGCAGCTCGGGATGCTGGCCGACGACGACCGCGGCTTTCACCAGCACGTTGTGTGGCGCAGTCTTGGTCTTTGTGCGAAAGAAGGTGTCAGCAGTGGCCGCCTGGCCGTGGATGGCGTTGAACACCGGCGCAGCCTGCATGAGCGCCACGAACTTCTGCTGGCCGCCGGAGTAGGCGACGATGCCACCGAAGGCCGAGATGATGTCTGGGTCCATGGGGCGAATGGATCGCACCGGGCCGATCTCATCGGGCACGTCGGACTGCCAGACCGCGACATAGCGGGTGAGACCACCCTCGACGAGCTCCTCAAAGACGATGTCGGTGCGCTCAAGACCCACCTGCGGCCGTGCCGCCTTGTGGTTGTCGATCTTGGCTGCGAGAGACGGGTTGATCGCCGTACCGGCCGCAATCGTCTCACCGGTGAGCGGGGCGATGACCGTCGGAGCGGGTGCCTGGTAGGTGGAGGTGTAGGTGGGTGTCGGGGTCAGCTTGGCGACCGGCTTGTCTTCTGCGCATCCGGTGAGCACGACAGACAACGTCAGCATCGACGCAATCGCGGCGCGACGCACATAGACAGAAGGAGCCCTCACGGGGGAAAGACTAACGCCGCCCACCTCGGTGAACGGCGTCAGCGCGGGCAAGCCGCGAATCTACTGAGCGAGGCGAACGGACTCCGCCTGCGGCCCCTTGCTGCCTGTACCGACCTCGAAGGTCACCAGCTGGCCCTCTTCGAGCACCTTGTAGCCACCCATGTCGATCGCGGAGTAGTGGACGAAGACGTCTTGCCCTCCACCTTCGACGGTGATGAATCCGTAGCCCTTTTCAGCGTTGAACCACTTCACGGTTCCGTTCGCCATGTGTAACTCCTTGCTGTGTTTCGTGCGGCACGCCCACAAAATCTGGAGCGGAAAACTGCCGACGCGAAAAGCGGAGCACTAGCGAACCTGATGGGCGATCAACCCAGATGTTAGTGGAGCAAATTCGCCCTGGGGAGGGGGAATTACGCGATTAAACACGCGCGTAACACAACCGACGCGCAGGGCCTACGGAGCGGGCGTTCCGAGGTAGTCAGCACCAACCACGATCGTGATCGGGGCGTTGTATGCGGCGCTTTCGCGCACCTCGCCGACACCGAGGGCGAGCACGAGTCCGCGGGCGACATCCTCGTTTGCAGGGTTGCCGTAGTAGACGACCGTGGTCGGCTCTGTGCGGTTGCTCGCGACGAGGGTCGCCCCAACCGGCCAGCCGGTGAGGGCCGCGGCGGCGGTCTTCTCGAGGTCGACGGTGGTGGTGCCGTTGAGCACCGTGATCGAGATGCCGCGAGCGGGGTCGATCGTGGTCGGGTCGAGCACGGGCTCTGCGGTGACCTCTGCGCTTGGCGTACCGGTGTTGGCTGGCACCTCGCCGAGAAAGCTCAGACCACGCAGTGCGTTGAGGCCGAGAAGGCCGGCGAGCACGAAGATGCCGGTGAAGAGAGCGGCCCAGGCAAAGGTGATCCAGCCACGGCCGGCGCGCGGCGGAGCCCGGTGCGCGCCCACGCGCGCCAGGTCGGCGGGCAGGTCGTCAAACTGGTCAGAGGGAAACTTCGCCATGGTGTTCGTTCGATTCATTTGGACGGGCACGGCCGTGTCGGTCAGCTCGGGATGAACTCGCGAACGCGCGCTTCGCACGGGCCTCGGCTCGGTCGTCCCGCGCTCTGAGCAAACGGCGCACGAGCATGGGATCGTGTCGCACAGCGGCGGGCGAATCGATCACGGCGTTCAGCAACTGATAATACCGGGCGGCCGTGAGAGCGAACGCGTCGCGAATGGCCTCGTCTTTGCGGGCACTGTGCCGCGGCCACTGCGCCTCGAAGGCGAGCATGGCGCGGTCGCGATCAGACAGCACCTCATGACTCGCGATCGACACGGGGCAATCCTACGTTCGCGCGCTCGTACAGCCGGGAGGACACCACGGTTCGCCCCAAGTTAGGATTGCCTAACAATGAACGTTCGCCCCACCCTCGCCATCGCGACCGTGCTTTTGCTCTCTGCCTGCGCGATGACCCCAACCGCCGCCCCGACGACCGTGCCGACCGTCGCCGACGCGCGACCCCTCGCCGAGCTCGACCTGCTCGAGAGCCCCCGCGACTTTGTCGGCGCCTCGACCGCCGTGCTGGCCGACAGCGCGATCGAGCCGGTGACCGGCGCTGCGGCACCGAACCTGCCGACCACCGTCACCTCGCACGACCCCGACGGCGATACCGAGGTGACTATCACGACAGCGGATGCCGTCATAGGCCTCGATATCAGCGGCTCCATCGGCGCGACACTCTTCGGTCTCGGCCTCGCCGATCGCGTGGTTGGGCGCGATATCAGCACGAGCTTTCCGGGCGCCGACGAGCTGCCCGTCATCACCAGCGGGGGCCACTCGATCAACAGCGAGTCGATCATTGCGCTTCGGCCCGACCTCGTGATCACCGACGGCACCGTCGGCCCGATCGACGTGCTGCTGCAACTGCGCGACGCCGGCATCGCCGTTGTCTTCGTCGACACCGATCCCAGTATCGAGGGCGTCGGCGAGCTGGCGCGGCAGGTGGCGGCTGCCATGGGCGCAACGGAGGCCGGGGAACTACTGGCGACGCGATTGCAGGGTGAGATTGCCGCGACGGTGGCGGAGATCGCGGCGGTGGCGCCATCCGATCCGTCAGAGAAGCTGCGCATGGTGTTTCTCTACCTGCGTGGCTCTGGCGGCATCTACTACCTATTCGGCGAGGAGTCGGGTGCTGACGTGCTGATCGAATCGCTCGGTGGCATCGACGTTGCCGGCGAGATTGGTTGGAGCGGCATGAAGCCGCTCACCGACGAAGCGCTCATTCAGGCCAACCCCGACCTCATTCTCGTGATGACGGATGGCCTCGCCAGCGTCGGCGGCGTCGACGCCCTGCTCGAGGCCAAGCCCGCCATCGCGCTCACCCGCGCCGGAGAGAACAAGCGCTTCGTCGATATGGCCGACGGCGAGATCCTCAGCTTCGGACCCCGCACCCCGGCCGTGCTCGACGCGCTCGCTCGCGCGATCTACGCGCCGGCACGCTAGAGCTACGCGGCTCGGCGGCGGGCTAGCACGGTGACAACCGCGGCGATGGCGGCAAGTGCGACGAGCACCGCGAGGGCGATCCAGAGCCACGGGAAAGGCTCCGCTGTGGGCTCTGGCGTCACCTCGGCAGGCTCGACCGCGGGTGCCGCGGCGCAGTCCACCGTGGTGAAGCTCACCGTGATGGGGTCGAAGGCCTCGCCCGCCTCGTAGGTGCCGAACGCGGCGGAGCCCTGCTCGGTCAACACGGTCGGGGCATCCGTGATGGTGACCACGCCGTCCTCATCGGTGACGGATGCCGCGGCGAGGTCGATCGTGACGAACTCGACTGCCGACTGGCTGACCGTCTCGCCCTCCTGGGTCGTGCCCGTGACGTCGAGCAGCAGGGTGGCCGTCGACTCGTCGTCGAAGCGCAGCTGCGGGTTGGCGACGGTCGTGTTGAGGATTCCGCCGTGGCCGGTGAAGGTGATCGACCCAGGAAAGCTGACAAGGCCGGATGCGGCGGCCGCGTCATACCCGCCCGTCGCCCCGCTAAAGCCAAAGTTCGGCGTCTCGTAGGTAGCCCCATCGGCAACCAACCATTCGCCGTTGGCGATGGTTCCGCTGATGTAGCTGCGGAACGACTCCTTGAAGCCCCAGGTGATGTCGCCCGACTCGACGACGCAGCCGACGACCTCGGCGACAGCGGCCGGAGCGATGTCGAGCACGATGCCGCGGTCGACAGTGCCCTGGAAGGTGAGCGTGTGCTCGCCAGTGAGGTCGGCAGGCAGGGTGCCCGTCCAGCTGACAAGGCCGTTGGCGTCGGCCGCGATCGTGTCGAGCAGCAGCGGGTCGGAGTAGATCACCACGAGGATGCCGGCCTCGTTCGGCGCGAAGCCGCTGGCGGTAGCCGTGAACTGATCACCCGCGATGGGAGCGTCGGCGCCGGCGGTGATGCCGTCCGTTGCCGGTGGGGTGGCATCCGGCTCGTTGGTGACTGCAGCCTTTGTGGTGGCGGCGAAACCGCTCGATGGCGCGCCGATGACGAAGCTCAGCGGGTCGAGGGCGGTACCCGCGGTGTAGAAGCCTTGAAAAGCAGTGGCCCCCGCGGCGGTCAGCGTCGCGCTCACGTTGCTGAAGGTCGTGGTGGTGCCGGTCGAGGTCTTCGTCGCGAGAGCGAGGGTGGCGAAGGCCACGCCGGACTGCGTCGAGCCGTTGTAGGTCACATCCATATAGAGCGTGCCGGCGGTGGCCGAAGTCAGCTGAACGCGGGGGTTGGCGAGGCCGATCGAGAATCCGTGGGCGGGATAGGCGAAGGTGGCCGAGCCGCCGTATGACGAACTGCCGGTGGCGGCGGCGTGGTTGAAGGCGCTGCTGCTTGCCTGCGGAAAGCTGAAGCGCACCCCGTTGTAGCCCGCGCCGCGCGCGGTGCTGATGGAGCCGCCGCCGAGCACGTAGCTCTGCAGGCTCTGCTTGACGCCCCAGGTGAGGGAGCCGGGTGAGGCCGCAACCGGGGCATTCACCGTGTAGGCGAGGCTGCCGGTCGAGCCGGCGTAGTGTGCCGCATCCGTCGGGGTGAACACGGCGGAGAGCGCGTACTCCCCCGCTGCCGCAGCGGCGATCGTGTGGCTGGCTGCGCCTGCCACGACGGGCACCGTGGCGAGCACGGTTGAGCCGCTGACAAACTGCACCGAGCCGGCGACCGCGGGGGTTACTGCTGCGGTGAGAGTGGCATCCGCACCGGCGGTGACCGGGATCGCGGTCAGCGTGGTCGTCGTCGCAATCAGCGGCACGCTCGACAGCGAGAAGCTGAAGGGCAGCGCGGTGCGCGGCCCGCTCGGCGCGGGGTCGTTCGTGATCGTCGAGGTGTAGCCCCAGGCCGGGATGTCGGAGCCGTTGCCCTGCAGGTAGGCAAGGAAGGCCGGGCTCCAGGTTCCCGCGAGGCCCGACCACGAAGCCGTGGATGCCGTGAGTGCCACCGCGGAGCTGTTGCCGGCAAGGGTCACGATGGTGACGCGCTCCGGCCCCCGCAGCGGTGCCTGGGTGGGGTCGTAGCTGATGGCAGGGAAGGTGCCAGGGGCCTGGCCGTACGAGACGAGGGCGCTGACCGATCCGTTGCCCGAGGGGTCGAGCGTCGCCTGCACGTCGCCCAGCTTGAGCCAGCCGCCGCCAGTCGCGGTGAAGTTGACGGAGGTTCCGCTGAAGGCGAGATTCGCCGAGCCGTCACCGAAGACCGTGCCGGTCGCGTTGCCCCACGAGGTGAGCTTGGATGCCGTGTTGTAGGTTGCCGGCGCGGTGTAGGCGCTGACCAGCGGGCTCGGGCGGCCGAAGGTTCCCGCGTTGAGGTAGGTCGAGATGCCCCAGCTGGCCGTGCCCGCGTTGAAGGTCTTCGGAGCCGCCTGGAAGCTGACGGCGAAGCTGAACGGCGCAGCCGTGCGGGGTCCGCTTACGGTCGCGTCGTTGGTGATGGTCGAGGTGTAGCCCCACGCCGCAATCGACGCGCCGTCGCCCTGCAGATAGGTGAGGAAGGCGGCGTCCCAGCTTCCGGCGAGACCCGACCATGAGGCCGCGGTGTCGGTGAGGGTCGCGCCCGCGCTGTTGCCTGCGAGGGTCACAATGGTCACGCGTTCCGGCCCGCGCTGCGGCGCCTGGGCGGGGTCGTATGTGATGCCCGGAAAGGTTCCGGGAGCTTGGCCATAGGAGACGAGCGCGGTGACTGCGCCGTTACCCGAGGCGTCGAGCGTCGCCTGCACGTCGCCGAGCTTGAGCCAGCCGCCGCCGGTCGCCGTGAAGTTGACGGACGTGCCACTGAATGCGAGGTTCGCCGAACCATCGGAGTTGACGTGGCCAGACGCGTTGCCCCACGAGGTGAGCTTCGACGTCGCGTCGTAGGTTGCGGGTGCCGTGTACGCGCTGACCAGCGGGCTCGGGCGGCCGAAGTTTCCCGCGTTGAGGTAGGTCGAGATGCCCCAGCTGGCGCTGCCGCCGGTGACGTCGCCGGTCGCGGCGGCTGCGGGCGCGGTGACACCTCCCACGAGAAGCAGTGCGGTGAGCAGGGTGGCAAGCAGGGCGCGGGTCTTCACGATGAGGCTGTACTCCATGGGGGGATTTGTTAGCAAAGGCTAACCTAACCTCGACCCTAGGGGCTGCGCGGTGGGTCTGTCAAAACAGAACTAAGGATTACCTTACTTCGCAGCGCGGTACATCATCACGTGCGGCAAACCCGCCTCGACGTAGACCTCACCGAAGGGCTCGAAGCCGTACTTCGCATACAGCGGCGCGATGTACTGCTGGGCGTGCAGCAGCAGAGGTTCATCCCCGTGCTGCCGGATCACCTCGTCGATGAGCAGCTGGGCCAGACCCTCACCACGGCGGTCGGAGCGAACGACGACCCGGCCGAAGAGGCGGTGGGCGTCTTTGTGACTCGGCTCGGCATCCGTAATGGTTCGAAGGTAGGCGGCGGTGCCGTGCTCGTCGGCGATCCAGAAGTGCTCGGTGGTCGGCTCTTGGTCGCGGTTGTCGAGTTCCTCTTCGTCGATGCGTTGCTCGACAAAGAAGACGTCGGTGCGCAGTTTGAGAATGTCGTAGAGCTCGTCGGTGGTGAGTTCGCTCCAGGTCTTGCGCACGAGGGAAGGTTCAGCCACGGGAACGAGTTTAATGAAGGCATGGGATACAACGTCGAGAAGACCGAAGAGGAATGGCTCGCTGAGCTCGGACCGGAGCGCTACGCCGTGCTGCGCAAGGCAGGTACGGAGCGCGCCTGGACCGGCGAGCTGCTCGACGAGAGCCGCGCCGGCTTCTATACCTGCGCCGCCTGCGGCAACGAGCTGTTCAAGAGCGGCACCAAATTTGACTCCAACTGCGGCTGGCCCAGCTTCTATGAGTCGGTCAACCCGGATGCCGTCGAACTGCTCGAAGACACCTCGCTCGGCATGACACGCACCGAGGTTCGCTGCGCGAACTGCGGATCGCACCTCGGCCACGTCTTCGACGACGGCTTTGGCACGCCCACCGGCGATCGCTACTGCATGAACTCGCTCTCGCTCGGCTTCACGGAAGCGGAGTGACCGCCCTCGACGCGGTGCTGCGACGGCGCTCGCGGTCGTCAGTGTCGCCCGAAGCGCCGTCGCGTCTCGCCCTGCTCCCCCTCGTCGAGGCGGCGGCAACCGTAGCCGACCACGGCGACCTCAAGCCGTGGCGGCTCATCGAGCTGCGCGGTTCTGCCCGCTCTCGATTGGGTGCCGCCTTCGTTGAGGCGAGTGGGCTGACCGGCAAGGATGCCGTGAAGTTGGCAGAGAAGCCGCTGCGGGCATCCCTGCTCATCGCCGTTGTCGTCAGCTACAAGCCGAGCTTCAAGGTGCACCGCTGGGAGCAGGAAGCCACAGCGGCGGGCGTCGCCCACACGCTCAGCCTGCTGCTCGACGAGGCCGGCTGGGGCGTCTTCTGGCGCAGCGGCGGCCACACCCGCAGCGCGGCCGTGCATCGCATGCACGAGCTCGGAGCAGACGAACAGCTGCTCGGCTGGCTCTACGTCGGCGGGGTTCTCAAAGAGAAGCCTGAGAAGAAGCGGTCGTCTAGCGCTTCGCGCTACCTGACCGAGCTGTAGCGACAATCACGACCGCGGCGAGCGCGAGGGCGATGCCGGCGAAGGTCGTCCACTGAATCTCGTGGCCCTTCGCGGGCACGACGAGGTCGAGCACGAGTGACATGAGCAGCTGCCCGCTGATCGTGCCGAGGGTGAGCAGCAGCACGCCCGTCACCCCGACGACGGCCGCACCGAGGCCGATGAAGAGCACGCCGATCGAGCCGCCGATGTAGAGCACCGGGTTCGCGGGAAAGGCTTCTGGCCATCCATTGATGAGGGTGTGCACGATTGCGGCAACCAGCAGCACCGCCGTGCCGACGACGAAGTTGCCGAATGTCGCGGTGAGCACCGACCCCGATACCCGCCTGATCTGGCCGTTCACACCCTGCTGCCAGGCGATGCCGAGGCCCGCGGCGAAGGGCAGCAGAAAGAGCCAGGGGTTGGATTCCCCGCCGAACTGCGAGCTCGCCGCCACTGCGACCGCCGCGAGGGCGAGCCCCGCGCCAATGAGCCGCTGCGGTGTCAGCGGTCGCGGTTCCACGTGCCCGAGCCCGATGCGATCGATGATGACGCCGCTGACCGTCTGCCCGCAGACAATGCCGATCGAGAACAGGGCGACCCCGAGCGCCGCGCTCGCGAGGCCCTGGGTCAGCACGAAGAAGCCGCCGGCCGCGCCCCCGACCGCGTAGAACCACGGGATCTCGCCGGCCCTGATGGCGCCAATCGCTTTCGCGGCGCCCACCCGCCCACTCTTCACCAGAATCATGAGCAACGACAGGATGATGAGGCCGCTGCCAAAAGAGATCACGGCCCCCACATAGCCGTCGTGCAACTCCGCCCCGAGCTGCCCGTTGATGCGCGACTGCGTTGCCACGCCCGCTCCGCACGCGACTGCGCCGAGCACGGCCAGCGGGAGGGTTCTGCGCTTTCGAGCCTCGGCATCCATCCCGTCTATTATTGAGGGGTTTCGCCCCCTTAGCTCAGTTGGCCAGAGCACCGCTCTTGTAAAGCGGGGGTCGTCGGTTCGAATCCGACAGGGGGCTCTTGTGTTTTTGACGCCGACGCGTCAAAAACAAAGAGCCCGCATGAGCAGAAGCTGTGTCGCAGGAGCAGGTCGGGCCACGAGAGCAAGCCCGCATGAGCATGAATTGTTGCGTAGTCACAGGTCAGGCCCCGAGCTCTAACTAGGCCGCAACCCACCAATCAGCACCCCAACCAGGTCATCCGCCTCGCCCCGCCAGTCCGGTCGCCCCAGCGCCCCGCTGATGCCGTGCAGCGCCATCATGAGCGCCCCAGCGCGCACGTCGTCGCGAATGACGCCCTCGCGCACGGCTGCCGCGACCAGGTCACCCACCGCCGTCTCGAGTGCCTGACTGGCCTCTGCCAGCTCGGTCGGCACGACGCCCGAGAGCCGCACCAGAGTGCGGGCGAGTCCCTCATGCGCCTGAATGTGCGCGACCATCACGCGCAGAAAGGCTGAAATAGCCTCGTCAGCCGGCAGCGTTCGGCCAAGCTCGTAGGCGCACTCTGTCAGTGCGGCGACCTCGTCGCGGTAGATCGCGGCGGCGAGGGCCTCGCGCGTCGGAAAGTGCCGGTAGAGCGTGCCGATGCCAACCCCGGCGAGAGCGGCGAAGTCGTCGAAGCGCAGGTCGTGGTTCGCGGAGTCGAAGACTTCGCGGGCCGCGCGGATGATGGCGTCGCGATTGCGCTGCGCGTCAGCGCGCAGCGGCTTGGGCTGCTCCCCCGCTGGTGACACCGACATCCTGCCCTCATTTGACAAATGGAGATCATCTCCATATCTTTCAAGTGGAGATCATCTCCGATTACTAGAGTAGCGCGTGAAGGCAGACATGAGAATCCTGATGTTCGGGCGTGGCCCGATTTCGACCGTGTACGGATGGGCGCTTGAGCGCGCGGGGCACGAGATCGAGTTCTACGTGCGCTCCGGCCGCGCCGCCGAGTACGGCGACACCATCGACCTCGACCTTCTCGATGCGCGCCGCAACCCACTCGGGCGCCGTGTCGTCGAGAGCTGGTCGGTGCGATACCGCGAAGAGCTGGATGCCGACCACGACTTCGACCTCATCGTCGTCAGCATCTCTCACCACCGCCTTCCCGAAGCGCTGGAGTATCTGCGCACGCGCATCGGAGGGGCCACCATCCTGATCTTCAGCAACCTGTGGGCAGAGCCGCTCGACCTGATCCGCGACCTGCCAGCCGACCAGGTGGCGTGGGGCTTTCCCGGTGCGGGCGGCGGCATCGGCGCGGACGGGGTGCTGCGCCTCGGGCTCTTGCCTGCAGTGACCTTCGGCACCTTCGGCACGCCGCCGACCGAGCGGGAGCGGGCCGTGCGGCAGGCTTTCCGCCAGGCCGGACTGCGCATCCAGGAGCGCAGCGACTTTCGCAGCTGGCTGCTGATCCACTTCATCTTCAATGCGGGACTGCACTCTCAGGGCGTGCGCCTCGGATCCCTCTCGAAAATGATGGGATCCCGCGCCGCGTTCCGCGAGGGCCTGCTGGCGGCGCGCGAGCTCATCCCCGTGCTCACGGCCCGAGGAGTGGATGTGCGCCGCAACTGGGCGTCGCTGGCGATGTTGCGCGCACCCGTCTGGCTCACCTCGTCGTTCATCGCCTGGGCGTCGACGCACCTCGCCATCGCGCGAATCAACTTCTCAGCGCAGACCAGTCCGACGCAGGAGGAGCCGCGGGCGATCTGCCGCGACGCCCTAGCTGAGGCGCGACGTGTGAACGTGAGAACCCCGCGCTTGGAGGCGGCCGAGCAGTACTTCGCCGAATAGGTCTCTTGACCGCGCGAGTACCCTTTTTGCATGGGCAGCGCACTCGACGACGGACCGTTCTTCCATGGCACCAAGGCCGACCTGCAGGTCGGCGACCACCTCACGGCCGGCTACAGCTCGAACTACCGGCCAGAGGTGGTCATGAACCACATCTACTTCACGGCGATCGCCGACGGCGCCGGTCTCGCCGCCGAGCTGGCCCCGGGCGATGCCGAGCCGCGCGTCTACGCTGTCGAGCCGACGGGTGAGTTCGAGAACGACCCCAACGTGACTGACAAGAAGTTTCCGGGCAACCCAACCCGCTCGTACCGCAGCACCGCTCCCCTGCTGATCACCGGCGAGGTCACCGACTGGACCCGTCTGACCCCCGAGGCCCTGCAGCAGTGGCAGGAACGCCTCGCCGCCCTGCACGCCGACGAGCGCAACGAGATTATCAACTAGGTGGCGAGCTCGGCCGAGGCTTCTTCTGGGCCGGCGGCAGCGACATCCTCTCGCCGTTTGCGGGTCACTAGCCACGAGCCGGTGAGCACGAGGGCGAAGCCGAGGATCGTCCACACGGTGACCGTCTCGTGCAAGAAGATCACGCCGGCGATGATCGCCACGGCGGGGTTGACGTAGGTGATTGTCGTCGCGCGCACCGGCCCGATCTCGGCGATGAGACCGACCATGAGCAGAAACGCGAGAGCACTGCAGATGACGGCCAGCACGATGATGGCGACGATGACAGACACGGATGGCCAGGCCGTCGGCCACGCCCCCGTCGCCAGAACGAAAGGAACATACGCAATCGCGGCTCCCGCCAGCGACACCGCGACCACCCCGACCCCGGGCAGCTCTGGCACCCACTTGGAGAGAATGGCCGGCCCGAGCGCATAGCCAACCACGACGACGGCCATCTGGGCGACGGCAAAGAGGTCGGACCCGCCGATGTCGAGGCCGACGAGGGCGGCGACACCCAGCATGCCGAGGGTGATGCCGACCCAGTTAAGACCGGTGAGGTGGGCGGGCCGCCCGAGAAAGAACGCGACGGCGATGCCCGCGAGCGGCACGGCGGCGAGCAGCAGTCCGGCGGTCGAGCTCGAAAGGTGCTGCTCGGCCGAGCTGAGGAAGTACCACGGCAGCACGATCTCGACCACCGTGTAGGCGAGCATCGGCTTCCAGCGCTTGAGTACCGGCGCGACCTCCTTGCGGTAAAGCGCAAGCGGCAGCAGCAGCACGGCGGCGAGCGACGACCGCGCCAGAACGACCATCGCGGGCTCGAGCTCGCCGACCGCGATCTTGATGAAGAGGTAGGGGATGCCCCAGGCAACGCCGAGCGCTGCGAAGAGGATGATGCCACGGCGAGTCATGTCACCATCCTGTCGCGCACTACCGACGCGGCCGCAGGGTCGGCGGTTTGTCGTCGGTGCGTGGCCGAAACGACCCACCGCTCTTTCCGTGCGCCGATTTCGGACACGCGCGCCTGCCGCCGTCGCCGCGTGGCGCCGTAACCGCAGCGCCTACTGTGGCGCCGCGAGGAACGGCCGCAGCTCGACCTTGCGATTGCACGCCTTCGAGGCTCCCGCGGCGAGTTCGCGAGCGACCTCGTGCGACGGCACGTCGATGATCCAGAAGCCGACAACGAACTCCTTGGACTCCACGAAGGGTCCGTCGGTAACCAGACCGGCAGACGCGCGGTTGTCGAACACGGTGGCGCTGGAGGAATCGGGAAAACCGAGCCCGCCCGCGAAGACGAGGTAGCCATCCGCCTTCATGCCGTTGTTGAAGACGCCGATCGCATCCATCTCGTCATCGGGGGCGAGGTCGCGCGAGTCGTGGATCACATTCATCAGGTATTGCATGGCTCAATCCTTTCCTTTACCCAGACGACGAACAAGGTATGCGCGATTCGACAGCGAATTGCCGCAAACCGCTCGCTCAGGGGGCTTCCGACGGCGTTGGAGCACAGAATGCGGCAACTCGCGGCAGAGAGAAGGCCCGCCACTCGAAAGTGACGGGCCTTGGGGCTGACTAGGCGCTCTGCGACTCACGGCGAGGCAGCACCCATCCGGGCCGCACGTAGTGGCAGGTGTAGCCGTTGGGGTGCTTCTCCAGGTAGTCCTGGTGCTCCTCCTCGGCCTGCCAGAACTCGCCGGCCGGCTCGAGCTCTGTGACGACTGGGCCGGGCCAGAGGCCGCTCGCGTCGACATCCGCGATGGTGTCGAGGGCGACCTTTCGCTGCTCCTCGTTGTCGAAGAAGATCGCAGAACGGTAGCTGCGACCCACGTCGTTGCCCTGGCGGTTCTTCGTCGACGGGTCGTGAATCTGGAAGAAGAACTCGAGGATCTCGCGGTACGAGATCTCGTCGGGCTCGAATTCGATCTCTACGGCCTCTGCATGGTCGCCGTGGTTGCGGTAGGTGGCGTTCGGCGTGCTGTCGTCACCGGAGTAGCCGACGCGGGTCGACACGATTCCGGGGCGGCGGCGCAGCAGCTCCTGGGCTCCCCAGAAACATCCACCGGCGAGGATTGCAATCTCAGACATTAGGACTCCTTCGAGGTAAACAGGCTGCGGTAGTCACCGTAGCCCTGAGTGTCGAGCTCTGCGAGCGGCACGAACCGCAGCGACGCAGAGTTGATGCAGTAGCGCAGGCCGCCGTCGGCGAGCGGTCCATCGTCGAAGACGTGGCCGAGGTGGCTGTCGGCGTTGGCCGACCGCACCTCGGTGCGCAGCATCCCCAGTGTTCGATCGCTGATGTCAACGACATTCGCCGGCTCGATCGGGCGGGTGAAACTCGGCCAGCCGCTGCCGCTCTCGAACTTGTCGGTCGACGAGAACAGGGGCTCACCAGAGACGACGTCGACGTAAATGCCTTCGTCGTGGTTGTTCCAGAACTCGTTGCGGAACGGCGGCTCTGTCTTGTCTTGCTGGGTGACCGCGTACTGGCGCCTGCTCAGCTTCGCGACCGCGGCGGGGTCTCGTCGGTAGGTGGTGGTGTTCATCGGGCTTCTGCTCCTCCGTGGGCCACTGGCTGTGGCTCTCACTGCAGTAGAACAGCGGATGCCGCAGGAAAGTTCCCCGCGCCCAGCCGTTTACCAGCAGCCGGTACGCTGCCCCTCATGCAGGAGCTCCAGCGCCGCCTCGGCACCGCACAGGCGACCTTCATCGGCCTCGGCTCGATGATCGGCGCGGGTGTCTTCGCGGCCTTCGCCCCCGCGGCGGAGGCGGCCGGCAGCTGGCTGCTTCTCGGCCTCGCGATCGCCGCCCTCGTCGCCGTCTGCAACGCCCTCGCCTCTGCGCAGCTGGCGGCCCGCTATCCGACCTCGGGCGGCACCTACGTCTACGGTCGAGAGGTGCTCGGCCCGTGGTGGGGCTTTCTCGCCGGCTGGAGCTTCGTCATCGGCAAGACCGCGAGCTGCGCCGCGATGGCCCTCGTCTTTGCGTACTACGCGGCTCCCGACGGCTGGGAGCGCCCCGTTGCAGCCCTCGCCGTCGCCGTCCTCGCGACGGTGAACGTTTTCGGGGTGACCCGCACGGCCCTGCTGGCGCGGGTTCTCGTCGTGCTCGTGATCGCCGTACTCGTGGTCGGTGTTGCCGCATCCACCGGATCAACCGAGACCCTCGAGTGGATGCTCCCCCACGGCCCCTACGGCGTGCTGCAGTCGGCCGGACTACTGTTCTTCGCCTTCGCCGGCTACGCGCGCATCGCGACCATGGGCGAGGAGGTGCAGCGGCCGTCCACCACGATTCCGCGGGCGATCATCACGGCGCTGGCCATCGCGGTGGTTGTGTACGCGATTGTGGGTGTTGGCTTGCTCAGCGCTCTGGGGACAGAGCGGCTGGCCGCGTCATCCGAGCCGCTCGCCGATGCCGTGAGAGCGGGCGGATACCCCGGGCTAGTCCCCGTGATCGCCATCGGCGCGGCGCTAGCCGCCCTCGGCGCGCTGCTCGGGCTCATCGCCGGCATCGGCCGCACGACCCTGGCCATGGCGCGCGAGTCGGATCTTCCGCCTTGGCTCAGCGCGGTTCATCCGCGTTTCGGGGTTCCGCACCGCGCAGAGCTCGTGCTCGCCGCCGTCGTGATCGTTCTCGTGCTCACCCTCGACCTGCGCGGCGCGATCGGCTTCTCATCGTTCGGCGTGCTGCTGTACTACCTCGTGGCAAACATCGCTGCGTTCCGCCAACCAGAGCGTCGTTACCCGCGCGCCCTGTTCGTCATCGGGGCGATTGGATGCGTGACCCTCGTCGCCACTCTTCCGCCAGCCTCGATCATCGGCGGCGTCATCGTGCTCGGTGTCGGCGTCGCCTATCGCGCAGTGCGACTAGCTCTGGGCGCCAGGCTCCGGAACGACTAGCAGCCCGCCGGGTGAGTTGGCCGATTTGGTCAGCGCCTCGACCCACGCGCTGTTGATGAGCGGCATCTTGCCGCCGAAGTACTGGAACGTCAGCGAGACGTGCGGGGTCACCCAGATCGACGTGCGGCCGAGGCCGTTGCGCATCGGGTCGACCCACGTGAAGGCGAACTGCTCGCCGCGGCGCAGCTTGCCCCACACGACGACCTGGAGGTGCGCGAGCACCCGGTCGTCGAACGTCGCCGTCAGCTTGGAGTCATAGGTAAGAGTTCCCACAGATACGACCTTAAACCAGCTCGATTGTCACGCGGTCACGACCGCTGTTCTTGGAACGGTACATCGCCGCGTCGGCTCGCGTCAGCAATTCGTCACTGGTGGGCACCGCCTGCGGCGACGGATGCGTCAGCACGACTCCCACACTGGCCGACACCGGGAGGAACGACGGGATGTCGGTATAGGGCGCGCGCACCGCCTCGAGAATGCGCTCGGCCACCGTCAGCATCGACTGCTCGTCAACCGTCTCGCAGATGACCACGAACTCATCGCCGCCGAGCCGGCCCACCAGATCGTTCTGTCGCACGACGCCCTGCAGCCGCTCCGCCACCTCGCGCAGCACACCGTCACCGGCCCGGTGGCCGAGGCTGTCGTTGACAGCTTTGAATCCGTCGAGGTCGATGAACATGAGGGCGAGCGACGTGGCGTCACGAAGGCATGAGGCGATCGCGGTCGTGACCTGCTCGTCGAGCAGCTTGCGGTTGGCCAGCCCGGTGAGCTCGTCGTAGAGCGCCAACTGCTCGAGCTGCCGCTGCAGCCGCATGGTCTTGAGCGCCTGCATCGCCTGCTTGGTGATCGAGAGCTTGAGGTCAACGGCTGCCTCGCTGAGCTCCCGCTCTCGGCCGAAGAACGAGACGATCAGACCGCGCACGCCCTGCTCGTTCTGCACTGGCAGCACGGTGAACGACTCGACGCGGGCGGCGCGCATTGCGGCTCCGGTCTCGGCGTCTGCCTCGCTGACGCGGCTGATCGCGAGGTGCTCCATCGTGCTGAGGGCGAGGTCGTAGGCGGGCCAGCGGGTTCCCGGTGAGGCGTCATCCATCGGGTGAAAGCCGCCGACGATCTCGAGGTCGCCGTTCTCGAGCTCACGCAGCACCGCAACGGATGTCGCTGCCACAGCCGCACGCACATTGGCCGCGAGCGCCTCGATTACCTCATCCTCGCTCTCGGCGGCCGCGAAGGCCGTCGTGGAGTCCTGCAGCGCTCGCACGCGCTCGGCCGACATCTCGGCCGCCCGACGGGCCTCGATGAGCTCGCGCTCGTACTGGTGGCGCTCGGTGACGTCGAAGACGGCCATGCGCACCTCGACGGGCTCGCCCGCCTCGGTCGTAACGACGGCCGAGTTCACGAGCACAGGAAGCGAGTCGCCCTCTGCCCGCAGAAAGCGCATCGATACCTCGCGCACCTCCCCCTGCAACAGCAGCATCGGCTGCTGGCGGGTCTCGTAGAACATGCGGGCGCCACTCTCGAGAAGCAGGGCAAATCGGCTGCCGACCAGGTCATCCGCACTGCGATCGAGCCAGGTGAGAATCGTCTGGTTGGCGCGCGTGATCAGACCGTCGAGCGAGACGCTGAGGTAGCCACAGGGGGCGTTCTCGTAGAGCTCCTCGTAGGGTGAACTGGTCATGGCAGCCAGGCCCGAATCGCCTTCGCCACTTCGGCGGGCTCCGAGAGGTGAGCGCAGTGCCCCTGCGCGTCGATCAGCTCGTAGCTGCTGCCGACCACGCTGGCATGCACGAACTCGCCGACCTCGGTGGGCGCGATGATGTCGTCCTTCGACTGCACAACGAGGGTCGGCACCGCTACACCGTCGAGGTCGGCGCGGTTGTCGCTGAGAAAGGTGACGTGCGCGAAATGGCGCGCGATCGAGGGGTCGGTGCTGCAGAACATCTCGGTGAGCTCGTCGCCGAGTTCGGGGCGCTCCGGGTTACCGATGATCATCGGCGCCATGGTCGCCGACCAGCCGAGATAGTTGGCGTCGAGGCTGTCGAGCAGGCTGTCGATGTCTGGCTGCTCGAAGCCGCCAATGTAGTCGCCGGAGTTGATGTACTTCGGCGAGGGCCCGAGCAGCACGAGCGAGCCGATGCGCGCGGTCTCACGGCTGGCGAGCACGCCGATCATCGCACTGACAGAGTGACCGACGAACAGCACGTCGTTCAGGTCGAGAGTGTCGAGAATCTCGACGACGTCGTCTGCATAGCCGTGCAGCGAGTCGTAGCGACCCTTGTCGTATGCGCTCAGATCGGAGCCACCAGAGCCAACGTGATCGAACAGCAGGATGCGGTGGTCAGCCTCGAAGTACGGCACCAACAGCCGCCAGGTCGCCTGGCTGCAACCGAAGCCGTGCGCAAGCATCAACACCCGGCCGGCGGGGTTGCCGCGCTCCGTGATGTTGTTGCGACGCCGAATGTCGGTCGCCTCTAGGGACATGGTCAAGCGGGCTCCTCGTTAGACGCGAGAACAACTCTGCGGGCCGTCCATTCCTGAAGAGTATCTAGTGACCCCTGTGCTCACAAACGCAGGGCAGAGGGGCTGGTGCGCAGGCCAGCGCGTGGAGTATAGGGGGGCATCCACCGATTTGTCTCCTGTTGACTCAAATTGCTATCACTAGTGAACTACTGAGGTGATGTTTCCACCCGCCTCAGACCTGCATGGTGCGGTGGAGCGAGGGGAGATAGTTCCCTACTTTCAGCCACAGGTCGACCTAGAGACCCGCACGACCGTCGCGGTCGAGGTGCTGTGCCGCTGGTTCCACCCCGAGCACGGTCTGGTGTCGCCCGCAGAGTTCATCCCTGTCGCCGAGGCCAACGGCGCGATCGTCGAGATCGGCAAGTTCATGCTCGATGAGACCTGCCGTGCCGCGGCCGAATGGCACCGCCAGGGCATGCCGATCGAGGTGTCGGTCAACGTGTCGCCCATTCAGCTGGCGGCCCCCGACTTCTTCGACGAGCTGCTCGATAACCTCGAGCACCTCGAGCTGCCCCCGCAGACCCTGACCATTGAGATCACGGAGTCCCTGCCGATCGCCGACCTTCCGATGGTGGTCGAGCGCCTCGCCAGTCTGCGCAACCTCGGACTCGGGGTGTCGATCGACGATTTCGGCACGGGCTACTCGTCGATCGCGCAGCTGCAGTCCCTTCCGGCAACAGAGCTGAAGATCGACCAGTCGCTCGTGCAGGATGACTCGCAGGCCACCCAAGAGCTGATGACCGCGGTGGTGGGCGTTGTCCGCGGCCGCGGCATCCGCATCGTCGCCGAAGGCGTCGAGACCGAAGAGCAGCTCGAGCGGGTGCGCCAGCTCGGCTGCCACCGCGCCCAGGGCTACCTGTTCAGCCAGCCGGTCGCGATCGACGAGCTGCAGCCGCTGCTCGCCACGGCGCTCTAGAGCTCTTCGTACCCCTCGGCCGCCGGCGCGGCACTGTCGGCCGCATCGCCGACGTCGATCTGGGTCCAGACGACGGGCATGCCCGGCGAGAACAGAATGTCGATGCCGGGGCCGGAGCGCAGCGGCGGAATGTTGACGTAGCCGCCGCCCGCTTTGATCGCCTCGAGAATGTTGCCCTTGAGCTCTGTCACGGGGTCGGGCAGGAAGTAGTCGCGGCCGTCAACTGTCAGTCTGTGCACAATAGACACGAAGAGCGTCTCCTCTGGGTTCGGTAGCGCGTTTGTCAAGGGTAGTACCTGTCTAGCGGGCCAATCTAAGAAAGCCCATAGGATGACGCCATGGGCCAATTGCTGTACGGTGCGACCCCCACGGTCATCGAGCTTGACGACCGCACGCTCGCACACGTCGAACTCGTTACCCTGGCGAAGCTGCGCCGCAACGAGAGCTTCGCGCTCGCCATCGAGGCGGATGACGGCGCTCGCACCACGATCTGGCTCAACGCCAGCAGCAGCCTAGAGTTTCGCTTCTCCGTCGGCCGCCACGAGATCAACCGCGAGTGGCTCGACCAGCTCATCGATACCGCCAACAGCTCTGGCGGTATGCGCGTTGTTGCCGAGCCGACAACGACAAAGGGCGACTCACCGAAGTGAGCCGCCCCTCGTCGTTAGCAGTTATGCGCGACGCGTGCCGCGGGTAACAAACCCGTAGATCAACAGAACGACGATCGCACCGACGATGGCAACAAGCCACGTCTGCAGCGACCAGAAGTTCTCCAGTCCGATTCCGAAGACCGCGCTTCCGATGAAACCACCGAGAAGTGCGCCAACGACACCGAGGATGAGGGTGGCGAGCCAGCCGCCGCCCTGAGTGCCCGGAAGAACCGCCTTCGCGATTGCGCCGGCGATGAGTCCAAGAACGATCCAGCCAATGATTCCCACAACGACCTCCTACAGTCTTTGCTTGCGGCTCCCGGTCTGCCGGGTGCCTGTAAAGACTCAAGCAGTTCTCGCGCAAATGAGCCGGGTCTTGCGGGCGCCGGACTGCGGTGATATACCCCCGTTCAGGGGGTTCTCAGCTTGCGGGAACTTCTTCTGCCGCGGTGGGGGTCGGAGTGGGCGTCGAGCTCTCATTGAAGCTCGCGCCCGCCGCGTTGACCATGAACGCTGAGAACGCAACAGGGTCGTTGGGGGCACCCTCATACTGGTGGCCGTTGACGATCACTGTTGGGGTGTTCGAGATGGCGGCGACGTCACTGTTCGGAATCGGGCCGGTGAGAGCACGTTCGCGGGCGTCGGCGACCCAAGCCTTGAAGGTCTGGCTCTCGATGCATCCGCGAACCTTGGTGGCATTCGAGACCTTCGAGTCGACGGTGAGCGCGATGAGCTCTTTGTCTGAGAGACCGTCGCTGTTCTCTTCCGGCTGGCCGGTCAGCAGCTTGGTGTGGAACGCATAGAACTGGTCGGGCGAGAAGTTGGCAACGCAGGCGGCGGCGTTGGCCGCGCGGGATGAGTACTTCGTTCCCTGTGAGACACGGTCAAGAATCGCGAGCGGGTGCACCTCGAGGGTGACGGCGCCTGTCTCGATCAGGGCAGCGAGCTGTGATCCATTCGCCTTTTCGAAGGCGGCGCCGAGCGGGCTGAAGTAGTCGATGTAGAGCTCGACGGCGATGATCTCGCTCTCGGGGTCGCGCACCGTCGCGATCGGCAACTGGCCAGGGCGCAGCGCCGTGGTTTCGACCGCTGCGTACTTCTCGCCGATAACGATGCCGTCACTGCGCATGTTGAGGGGGCCAGACGACGGATCGCGCAGGGTGCTGCTGATGACGATCGCGACGATACCGATGACAGCGACCGAACCGAGGCCGATGATGCCGAGGGTCAGAAGGCGGTTGCGCTTCTCGAGCTTCTTCTGCTGCTCACGAATGCTGCGAGCCTTCTCGCGCGCATCTTCGCGACGCGGGTTGGGGCTGCTGCCCGTACTTTCGTACGTCATCGGACCTCTCAAGAAAAAACGGCTGCGGGGCGCTGGGCGCCAACGTTGATCGTACGGGCGCTCACTGGGAGTTGGCCAGACAATCGGATACAACCCTATGTGGCATAATCTCCTCTGGTGGCCGGCAAGGCCACCATCCATCACTACGGATCGTCCGGCACGTACCTGCCGGTGAAGGAGAAATGAATAATGGCATCTGTCACTTTTGACAAGGCAACCCGGCTCTACCCCGGTTCGACCCGCCCCGCGGTCGATGCTCTCGACCTCTCGGTCGCTGACGGCGAGTTCCTCGTTCTCGTCGGACCGTCGGGATGTGGAAAGTCCACCTCGCTGCGCATGCTCGCCGGCCTCGAAGAGGTCAACGACGGCCGCGTGCTCATCGGCGACCGCGACGTCACCGACGTGCCGCCGAAGGACCGCGACATCGCCATGGTGTTCCAGAACTACGCGCTCTACCCGCACATGACGGTTGCAGAGAACATGGGCTTCGCGCTGAAGATCGCCGGCGTCGCCAAGGACGAGCGCGCCAACCGCGTTCTCGAGGCCGCCAAGCTGCTCGACCTCGAGCCTTACCTCGGCCGCAAGCCGAAGGCACTCTCGGGCGGCCAGCGCCAGCGCGTCGCCATGGGCCGCGCGATCGTTCGCCAGCCCCAGGTGTTCCTCATGGACGAGCCGCTGTCGAACCTCGACGCCAAGCTGCGCGTTCAGACCCGCACCCAGATCGCATCGCTGCAGCGCCGCCTCGGCGTCACGACGGTCTACGTCACCCACGACCAGACCGAGGCACTGACCATGGGTGACCGCATCGCGGTTCTCAAGGATGGCGTTCTGCAGCAGGTCGGCACCCCGCGCGACCTCTACGCACAGCCGGTCAACGTCTTCGTCGCTGGATTCATCGGCTCGCCGGCCATGAACCTCTTCGACGCCGACGTCGTCGACGGTGGCCTCAAGTTCGGCACCGCGGTCGCCAAGGTCGACCGTGAGACCCTCAGCGGCACCTCGGCCAAGAAGGTCACCATCGGTGTTCGCCCCGAAGACGTCAAGGTCACCACGAGCGGCACCGGCCTTCCCGTTGAGGTCGACGTCGTCGAGGAGCTCGGCGCTGACGGCTACCTCTACGGCCACACCACGATCGACGAGAAGCGCGTCGACATCGTCGTGCGCGTCGACGGCCGCAACCACCCGAACGCCGGTGACAAGGTCTTCATCACCCCGGAGCCCGACCACATCCACGTGTTCGACACCGAGACCGGCCTTCGCCTCAGCAAGAAGGCAATCGAAGCCAAGTAACCCACTCGCGGATTGAGCCTGTCGAAATCATCGGCAGGCTCAATCCCGGTTAAAGGACACCCATGAGCGGCTCACTCAACATCACCGCGGCGACGATCGACCCCGCCTTGCTCGACCTACCGTGGTCGCAGCCGCTCGAGCTCTGGCCCGACAGCAACATCGCCGCGCTGCCGAAGGGCATCAGCCGCCACCTGGTGCGCTTCGTGCACCTCAGCGGCTACGTCGTCGCGATCAAAGAGACCTCGGCCGAGCTCGCCAAGCGTGAGTACGACATGCTGCGCACTCTGCAGCGCCTCGACATTCCCTGCGTCGACCCGGTCGCCGTCATCACCAACCGCACGAGCCCCGACGGTGAGGCCCTCGAGTCGGTGCTCGTCACCCGCCACCTCAAGTTCTCGCTGCCCTACCGCGCGCTCTACTCGCAGACTCTGCGCCCCGACACCGCCACCCGGCTCGTCGACGCGGCGGCCGTGCTGCTCGTGCGCCTGCACATCATCGGCTTCTTCTGGGGCGATGTATCGCTCTCGAACACCCTCTTTCGCCGTGACGCGGGAGCCTTCGCCGCCTACCTCGTCGACGCAGAGACGGGCCAGCTCTACTCTGGCGGCCTCTCGAACGGACAGCGCGAGAACGACCTCGAGATCGCCCGCGTCAACATCGCCGGCGAGCTGCTCGACCTGCAGGCCGGCGGCCGCCTGCAGGGCGACGTCGACCCGGTCGAGATCAGCAACGGCATCGTCGCGCAGTACCGCACTCTCTGGAAGGAACTCACCGGCAGCGAGGAGTTCTCGCAGTCCGAGCGCTGGCGCATCAACCAGCGTGTTGAGCGCCTCAACGACCTCGGCTTCGACATCGAAGAACTCGCCATTCGCACCGACACCACGGGAACCCAGGTGCGGATTCAGCCGAAGGTCGTCGACGCCGGTCACCACCAGCGCCGCCTGCTGCGCCTCACCGGTCTCGACGCCCAAGAGAACCAGGCCCGACGCCTGCTCAACGATCTCGACTCGTACGTTGCGACATACGGGGATGCCGGCGTGGATGAAGAGATGGCGGCGCATGAGTGGGTGGCGCAGGTGTTCGAGCCGGTCATCCGCGCTATTCCAAAAGAACTGCAGGGCCGCCTAGAGCCGGCGGAGATCTTTCACCAGCTGCTCGATCATCGCTGGTACATCTCGCAAAACCAGAAGCGCGACGTGCCGCTGGCCGAGGCCGTGCAGAGCTACGTAGACAACGTGCTTCGGCACCGCCGTGACGAGGCGACTCTGATCGACCCGCCAACGGGCGCCATCACCATGCCGACCGACGTCATCACGGACGACGACGAAGACGACTGGCGCAAGAACGTCTGATTGGCCCTGCGCTAGCCCTCGGACGTCGTCTCGAGGGCCTCGAGCAAACTCTGCGCCTCAGACTGTGACGTGAGCCGCACAACAGCGACGGCGGGCCATTCGTGTCGCGCCTCGGCAATCAGTCGCGGATACCTGTTATGCGTGCGAATGGCCCAGCGAATGACGCCCTCCTTCGCGAACAACGCGTGAGCCATGCCCGGCTCTCTGTTGCCGTTCCACAGCACTTCGTGCGACCGACTTCGACGCCAGGTGCGGCGAATGACCCGACCGAGCGATATGCGGCGCGGAAAATCAAGCCAGATGAGAAGGTCGGCACGAGCCAGCAGGATCGGCCGTGCGTCTCGGTACTGCCATTCGGTTACCCACGATGACCCGGCCGCGAGGTGACGAACGTCGTCGAGAAACCGCTCGCGCGGAGTCCAGTTCGGCCCATGGTAGAGCGCGTCGATCTCCGTGTGGGCGATTCCCGTGACCCGCGCGATCTCGCGCGCGAGGGTCGTCTTGCCGACCCCGCTGACACCGGCAACAAGAAAGCGCTGCGGCCGCTTCTCGTCTGACACCTACCCGCGGCTTTACTTCTTCTTCGCGGCAGCCCGCAGCTTCGAGATCTCGTAGAGCGTCACGCTCGCCGCGATGCCCGCGTTGAGCGACTCTGTCGCCTGCGAGATCGGGATCGACACCACCGCGTCGCAGTTCTCTGTGACGAGGCGCGACAGACCCTTGCCCTCGCTGCCGACGACGATGAGCACGGGCTCCTTCGCGAGGGCGAGGTTGGGCAGCGACACGTCGCCGTCACCGGCGAGGCCGAGCACGAACACGCCGCGCTCCTTGTAGGCCTTGATCGTCTGGGTGAGGTTGGTCGCCATCGCGACGGGGGTGCGAGCTGCGGCACCGGCCGACGTCTTCCAGGCGGATGCCGTCAGCCCCACCGAACGCCGCTGCGGCACGATCACACCGTGGCCACCAAACGCGGCAACCGACCGGATGATGGCGCCGAGGTTGCGCGGGTCGGTGATGCCATCCAGCGCGACGACGAGCGGAACCTTGCCCGCGGCCGTGAGCTTGTCGAGCAGCTCCATCGGGTGTGCGTACTCGTAGGGCGGCACCTTGAGCGCGAGGCCCTGGTGCACTGAGTCGAAGCCGGCGAGACGGTCGAGCTCTGGGCGCATGACCTCGAGCACCGGAATACCGCGGGTGGTCGCGAGCTTGAGCACCTCTTTGACCCGGTCGTCATATTCGATGCGGGTGGCAACGTAGAGCGTCGTGGCAGGAATCTTGGCACGCAGCGCCTCGAGCACCGAGTTGCGACCGGTGACCATCTCTGACTCATCGCCCGACTTCACGCGGCGCTGGCGGTCCTGCTGCTGCACGGTGCCGGTCTCGGGGCGGCGCGGCTGCTGGGTCTTCTTGCCACCGGCGGCCTCGAAGCGCTCGGCCGCGGCCTTGCGCTTTCCCGCGGGGTGGTACGGGCGATCCTCGGCCTTGGGGGTGGGCTTGCGGCCCTCGAGCGCCTGACGGCCCTGGCCGCCCGACCCTACCTGCTTGCCGGTGCTTGCCTTGCGCACGGCTCCAGCCCGAGGTTTGCTCTGGCCCTTCATGTGATGCTCCAATGTGAGCCGCTGGGCCCGTCTTCGACTGAGATGCCAGCCGCTGCCAATTCGTCGCGGATGCGGTCCGCTGCCGTGAAGTCCTTCGCCGCGCGTGCGGCGTTGCGATCTTCGATGAGGCGCTCGACGAGCGCGGCGAGTGCGCGATCCGTGTCTGCTGCCCCCACGGTAGCCCACTCCGGTGAGAGCGGGTTGATTCCGAGCACCTCGGTCATGGCAATCACGGCGCCGCGAGCGTCGGCCGCGGCCTGCAGATCTTCGTTGTCAAGGGCGGCGTTGCCTGCACGAACGGTCTCGTGCAGCACGCCGAGGGCCTGCGGAACCGAGAGGTCGTCATCCATCGCCGCACCGAACTCGTCGGGAACGACCGGCAGGGCTGCTCCCTCGAACCGGGTATCGGCGAGGCGACGGTCGACGCGATCGATGAAGGTCTCGATGCGCTCGAGCGCTGCCTCCGCCTCGATGAGCGCACCGTCGTGGTAGTCGATCGTCGAGCGGTAGTGAGCGGCACCGAGGTAGTAGCGCACGACGAGCGGACGGGCCATGTCGAGAAATTCGCTGGCGAAGATGGAGTTGCCGAGCGACTTCGACATCTTCTGGCCGCCGACGTTGACGAGGCCGTTGTGCACCCACAGGCTCGCGAACTCGTCGCCAGCCGCGGTCGACTGGGCGAGCTCGTTCTCATGGTGCGGAAACCGCAGGTCGAGGCCTCCACCGTGAATGTCGAAGGCGGTGCCGAGGTAACGCGAACTCATGGCGGAGCACTCGATGTGCCATCCGGGCCGGCCGGCGCCCCAGGGTGACGTCCACGATGCCGACTGCGGCTCACCGGTCTTGTGGCCCTTCCACAGGGCAAAGTCGCGAGGGTCGTTTTTGCCGCGCGGGTCGGCATCCGTCGCCGCTTCCATGTTCTCTGGCTTCTGACGGGTCAGTTCGCCGTACGACGGCCAGCTCTTCGTGTCGAAGTAGACATCACCAGAACCATCGGATGCCGCATAGGCATGACCCCGATCGATCAGCCGCTGAATAATGGCCTGCATCTCGGTGACCGAGGCCGTGGCGCGGGGCTCATAGGTCGGCGCCTGAATGCCGATGCGGCGGTAGCCGGAGCTGAACTCGAGCTCGAAGCGGTAGGCCAGCGCCCACCACGGGTCGGTCTCGGTGGCATTGGCGAGAATCTTGTCGTCGATATCGGTGACGTTGCGCACGAGCGTGACGTCGTAGCCACGGTAGGTCAGCCAGCGGCGCATCTGGTCGTAGACGAGGGCGGAGCGCAGGTGGCCAATGTGCGGCGACGACTGCACCGTTGGTCCGCAGACATAGATGCCCGCCTTGCCCTCGTCGAGGGGAACGAAGTCAGCGAGGGCCTGCGCCTTGGTGTCGTAGAGCCGTACAGTCACTGCTGAAGTTTAGCTATTCAGCAGGGCTGTCGCCGTAGCCATTACGCCTTCACTGCGCCCGGTGAACCCCAGTCCGTCGGTTGTCGTCGCCGAGACACTCACCGGCGCCCCAACGAGAGCCGTCAGGCGCAGCTCGAGCTCGACCCGCCGCGGAGCGACCTTCGGCTTGTTCGACACCACCTGCACGACGACGTTGCCGACGGTGAACCCGGCGCCGTGCACCAGCTCGAGGGTCTCGCGAATGAAGATGTCGCCGTGCGCCTCAATGAAGCGCGAGTCGGCCGTGCCGAAGCGGGTGCCGATGTCACCGAGGCCGGCGGCGCTGAGCAGGGCGTCGCAGATGGCGTGGCAGACGGCATCCCCGTCGCTGTGGCCAGCGAGCCCCGCCTCGGCCGGCCAGTACAGCCCACCGAGCCAGAGCGGGCGCGCCTCGTCGAAGGCGTGCACGTCGATGCCGGTTCCGATGCGGGTTTCATGGGTCGAGCCTGTCGAGACCAGACCCTCGGCACGCTTGAGGTCCCACGGGGTCGTGATCTTGAAGGCGAGCGGATCCCCGTCGATGACCATGACGCGTCCGCCGGCAGCGGCGAAGACAGCGGCGTCGTCGGTCTGCTCCTGCGTCGCCGCGGCGTAGGCGGCGACGAGCGCGTCGCGGGGAAAACCCTGGGGCGTCTGCACAGCCGTGAGCGTGGAGCGGTCGGGGGTGCTCTCGACCTGGCCTGTCCAGTCGGTCTGCTTCACGGTGTCGGCGAGGGGCAGCCCGGGAATCACTCCGCCACCCGTCTCGCGCACCCCGTTGATGACCGCCGCGAACTGCCGCTCGGGGGTGAAGGCACGCGCGGCGTCGTGCACCAGCACGACCTCGACCTCTGCAGTGAGCTGCGCAAGCCCCGCGGTCACCGATTGCTGGCGGGTGTCGCCGCCGGCGACGACAGAGAGATAGGGGAACGCTGATCCAGCCGTCTGCTTCGCGAGCGCGCTGGCCTCGGCCAACTGTGCGGATGGCGCCACCACGATCACCTGCACCGGCTCAGACAGCGAGAAGACGGTCTCAATCGCGTGCTCAAGGATCGTGCGTGGCCCGACCCGCACGAAAGCCTTCGGCTCGGGCCGCCCGAGCCGCGTTCCGGAGCCTGCGGCTACGACAATGACGGCGACCTTCGCAGTGATGGTCACAGCGCTACGACGCGAGCACTTCGTCGAGAAGAATGTTTGCCTGCGCTTCGTCGACCTTCTCGGCGAGCGCGAGCTCTGAGGTGAGAATCTGCCGCGCGCGGGCGAGCATGCTCTTCTCGCCGGCGCTGAGCCCGCGGTCTTGGTCGCGGCGCCACAGGTCGCGCACGACCTCTGAGACCTTGATGACGTCGCCAGAGGCAAGCTTCTCGCCGTTGGCCTTGAAGCGGCGCGACCAGTTTGTCGGCTCCTCGACGAAGGGGGCGCGCAGCACCTCGAAGACCTTGTCGAGGCCGTCCTGGCCGATGACGTCGCGAACGCCGACCAGCTCGACGTTCTCTGCCGGCACCTCGATGACGAGGTCGCCCTGCTTCACATCGAGCTTGAGATAGAGCTTCTCTTCGCCCTTGATCACCCGCGTCTTCACCTCGACGATGGTTGCGGCTCCGTGGTGGGGGTAGACGACGGTTTCACCGACCTCAAACAGCATGCGTTGGAGTCCTCTCGAAAGACCCTCGAGTTTACCACGTGGCCTACTCGGGGCCGTCGGCCACGGCGAGTGGATGCGGTAGGCTCGACGCTAGGTTTCCGCGGGATTGACCCGCTTTTTCTTTCATCTTGGAGGGCCCGTGAAGACGCGTCTTGTGGCATCCGTTGCTCTTGCTGGAGCACTTCTTCTCGGCACGACCGGCTGCACCCTCGGCGCCGTCACCGGCACCCTCGTGCACTACCAGCCGAGCGATGGCGTTGCTGCGAACGTCGGCGACATCAAGGTGCGCAACCTGCTCGGCCTCAGTGAGAACGGTGAGGATGTCGCCCTGGTCGCCTCGATCATCAACAGCGGTGACGCGAGCGTCGACGTCGACTTCCAGTACGAGAACGCGAGCGGCGACAAGGAGACGATCACCGTTACCGTCGACGCGCACAGCTCCGTGCACATCGGCAGCGGAGACGACGAGGCTTCCGCGGTGCTTCGCGACGCTGGTGCGACCGTCGGCGGCCTGATCCCGATCTACGTGCAGTACGACAAAGAGCAGGGCCAGCAGGTGCAGGTTCCCGTGCTCGACGGCGCGACGACTGAGTACGCCCCGCTGCTGCCGAAGCCGCTGCCGAGCTTCACGCCCACTCCGACGGCGACGCCGACCGAGAGCGCGACGCCCGCGCCGTAACGGCTATGACTCGAAGCGGTAGCCCAGCCCGCGCACGGTGACGAGCATGGTCGGCTCCGACGGAACCTTCTCGATGCGCGAGCGAATTCGCTTGATGTGCACGTCGAGCGTCTTGGTGTCTCCGAAGTAGTCGGCGCCCCAGATGCGGTCGATCAGCTGGCCGCGGGTGAGCACACGCCCGGCGTTGCGCAGCAGCAGTTCGAGCAGCTCGAACTCCTTGAGCGGCATGGCCGTGTCAACGCCCGACACCGAGACCGTGTGGCGCTCGATATCCATGCGCACGTCGCCGGCTTCGAGCACGGTGTCGTTCTCGGTCTCCGGCTCGGTCTTGCGACGCAGAACGGCGCGGATGCGGGCCAGCAGCTCGCGCGTCGAGTACGGCTTGGTGACGTAGTCGTCGGCCCCGAGCTCGAGTCCTACAACAATGTCGACCTCGCTGTCTTTGGCGGTCAGCATGATGATTGGCACAGCGGAACGCGTGCGGATCTCCTTGCAGACCTCCGTGCCCGCCATGCCAGGCAGCATGAGGTCGAGCAGCACGAGGTCGCTGCCATTGCGGTCGAACTCCGCCACGGCGGCGAGGCCGTCGGCGACGATGGTCGTCTCGTAGCCCTCCCGGCCGAGCAGGTAGGCCAGCGGCTCGCTCAGCGAGGGCTCGTCTTCGACAATGAGGATTCTGGTCATGCTTCTAGTGCTCCTAGGCTGGCCGCTGCCGCGTGGCTTGCCGCCGGCAGGCGGATGGTGAAGGTTGAACCGTTGCCCTGCTGCGACCACAGGCGCACGTCGCCGCCGTGGTTTTGGGCGACGTGCTTGACGATGCTGAGGCCGAGTCCTGATCCGCCGGTGTGCCGCGAGCGAGACGAGTCTGCGCGGTAGAAGCGCTCGAAGACGCGCTCGCGGTCATCCTCGCTAATGCCAATGCCCTGGTCGGTGACCGCGATCTCGACGACCCCGTCGCTCGAGGTGACTCCGATGCCGACGCGCGATCCCTCTGGCGAGTACTGGATCGCGTTCGCGATGAGGTTGTGCAGGGCGACCTGCAGCAGCGCCTCGTCGCCGTAGACCTCTGTGCCGGCATCCCCACCGCTGATGAGTCGGATGTCGTGACGGTCCGCCGCGACCCGGTTCTGATCGATGGCCTGGGCCACAACCTCGTCGATCTCTACGAGGTCGGGCTTGGTCAGCGCATCAGCGGCCTGCAAGCGCGAGAGCTCGATGATCTCTTGGGTGATGCGGGCGAGGCGCTCCGCCTCCTTGGTGAGGCGCTTGGCGAATCTCTTCACCTGGTCCGCGTCTTTCGAGGCCTCGACAAGCGCTTCGGCGAGCAGGCCGACCGCGCCGATCGGCGTCTTCAGCTCGTGGCTGATGTTGGCGATGAAGTCACGGCGCACCTCGTCGAGGCGGTACGACTCCGTACGGTCGTCGGCGAGCACGAGCACGTAGCGCGAGCCGAGTCTGGCTACGCGCACGAAGAGGTAGATGTTGGCTTCCCCGAAGGGGCCTCGCGCGAGATGCAACTCTTGCGCGATGGGCTCGCCGTTGCGGCGAACGGCGCGAATGACATCCACGAGCTCAGGGTGAATAAGCGCGTGGTTCCAGACCAGGCCAAGTGCAAGAGCCCCAGGGCTAGCAGCGAGCACGTTGTTCGACGGGTCAACCACGACACCGGCCGACTCCATCGCCTCGATGACCTGCTCGACGCCGTCGGGTACGCCCTGCGAGGTGACGTCGACTGCTCGCTGTCCGCGCCGGGCGGCGGCAATGACGAGAAGGGTGACGCCAACGCCGACGATGACGCCGAAAACCAGCGACAGCGGCACCAGCAGGGCTGAGTCCATAACGACTAGATTAGTTACCCGTCGGCCGCCGAAGTCCTCCCAGAGGGCTTTCAGGCGCACCGCCAACAGATGTTCAGTCGTGCAACACCTGCCGTTAACCTGAAAACGGCATCGTTGCCTCGACTGTGCTGGTGAGCCATGCCAGCGTTCGAAAGGGAATTGCAATGCGTGAGGTATTCCAGCAGGAGCTGCGCGAGGTACAGGAGCGACTCGTTGAGATCGCCGGCCTCGTCGCGGTCTCGATCGACAACGCCACTCGCGCATTCAACGAGTCCAACGTGTCTCTCGCCGAGCAGGTCATCGCCGATGACGACAAGATCGACGTCGCCGCCCTCGAGCTCGACGAGCTCGCCATCAACATCCTCGCCCGCCAGCAGCCGGTCGCCCGCGACCTGCGCATCGTCGTGAGCGCCCTGCGCATCTCTGCCTCGCTCGAGCGCATGGGCGACATGGCTGAGCACATCGCCCAGCTGGCCCGCTACCGCTTTCCTGACAAGGTCGTTCCGAAGAGCCTGCGCGGCACCTTCGGCGAGCTCGGCACTCTCGACGTCGCCATCGCCCAGAAGCTCGTTGAGCTGCTCAAGACCGAAGACGTGCGTCTCGCAGAAGAGATCCGCAACGACGACGACCGCATCGACGCGCTGCACCTCAGCGTCTTCGACAAGGTGCTGGGCGAGACCTGGAAGGGCGGCGCGGTCGACACCGTCGACGCCACCCTCGCCTCGCGTTACCACGAGCGCTTCGCCGACCACGCCGTCTCGATCGCCAAGAAGGTTCAGTACCTGGCGACCGGCGACTGGGTCGCTGCGGAGTAGCTGCCAGATCGCTGGATTCCCTTGCGGCGTCCAGTCTTGGGGCGTTGGCTTGCACCGTGAGCAAGGATCCCGGAACGCAGAGTGAACCCGTCATGGACGGCGCCGACGACGACATGAGCGACGGCGGAACCCCGAAGACCGAAGCCTCTGACCTGCAGCAGGCCGGACGCGACGACGAAATCGAGCCACCCGAGACCAGTGCGTGACTGGCACAGCATCGCTTATTAGCGGCTAGGCGAGATTCTTAAGCGCCTCGTCGAGGCGTTCACCGAACTCGCGCGCGAGCGCGGGCGACGCGTAGACGCGGCTCATCCAGAGGTTGCGGATCAGGTCATAGCGCCCCGCAGGAAAGCCCAGTTCACGGGCAATGGCCTCATGGTCTGCCTCGAGGGCGGCGCGCCGTGCAACCGTCGCGATGAAGGCGACGAAGCAATCCAGAGTCACGCCCTCGACCGAGGCCATAGCCGGGTCGGGGTCGGCGGAGTCGAACTCCGCTGGCTGGCGCTCACGCCTAGTTTTGAAGAGCGACATCTGCACCTCGTCTCACACCGCCGGGCGGAATACGCCCGTGCAATGTGTTCGTTGCGGTGCTGCCGCGGGATTGCCCGGCGGGCTACTTCTTAGCGCCCTGCGCTGCGACGGCCGCTGCGCCCGCGGCTGCGGCCTCTGGGTCGAGGTAGGCGCCGGGCTTTGTGGGCCTGAAGTCGTCATCCAACTCGTAGACCAGCGGGATTCCGGTGGGGATGTTGAGCTCGGCGATCGCGTCGTCCGAGATGCCGTCGAGGTGCTTGACCAGCGCGCGCAACGAGTTGCCGTGCGCGGTGACGAGCACGGTGTCGCCGTTCTTCAGCGACGGGATGATGTCGCTCTGCCAGTAGGGCAGCATGCGGTCGATGACGATCTTGAGGCTCTCGGTGCGAGGAATCTCGCCGTCGATGCCGATGTAGCGCTCGTCGTGCACCTGGCTGTACTCGGCGTCGTCGTCGAGCACGGGCGGCGGCACGTCGAAGCTGCGGCGCCACTCCATGAACTTCTCCTCGCCGTAGGTCGCGAGGGTCTCTGCCTTGTCGAGGCCCTGCAGCGAGCCGTAGTGACGCTCGTTGAGGCGCCAGCTGCGCTTCACCGGAATCCACAGGCGGTCGGCGG